>Ga0226835_1000957_pt1 | contig 20277 bp, 12 predicted proteins | sample LAC_MetaG_1_FD_163627 | JGI IMG/M metagenome (GOLD analysis project Ga0226835, IMG submission 163627) | Anaerobic ammonium oxidizing microbial communities from anammox membrane bioreactor (MBR) in UC Berkley, California, United States -... | ecosystem: Engineered > Bioreactor > Anaerobic >...
TCACCGGCGGCGGCACCTCGGGGAACGTCACCCTCTCCGTGGCCAACGCCGGGATTGCCAATGCCATGCTGGCCAACAATTCGGTGGACTCGGCGAAGATCGCCGACGGGGCGGTGGGCTCTGCCGATCTCGCCAACGCGGCGGTCACCAAGGCCAAGCTCTCGGCGTCGGGTGGCACCTCGGGGCAGGTGCTGGGTACTGACGGGACCAACCTGGTGTGGCAGGCGGCGGGCTCCGGCAGCGGCACCATCACCGGCGTGACCGCCGGGGCCGGCCTCACCGGGGGCGGGACCACGGGCAACGTCACCGTGTCGGTGGCGAGCGGCGGCATCAGCAACGCGATGCTGGCCAATAACTCGGTGGACTCTGCCAAGATCGCCGACGGCAGCGTAGCCGCCGCCGACCTGGCCAACGGCGCCGTGACCCGGGAGAAGCTCTCGGCGTCCGGCGGCAGCAATGGCCAGGTTCTGAAGCTCTCCGGCGGGAACCTCGCCTGGGACACCGACCTGCAGGGCGGGCTCACGCTGCCGTACGCGGGAAATGCGAGCACCACGTCGGCAGCGCTGAGCGTGACCAACACCGGTGGCGATGCCCTGCACGGCTCGAGCGCTGCCAGCAACAAGTCGGGGGTGTGGGGCCAGCACACGGGCAACGGCGTCGGCGTCGCGGGCTCGAGCTCGACGGGATACGGGGTATGGGGCACGAGTTCGAGCGCCCCAGGTGTCTTGGGCGAAAGCGGGAGCGGTCACGGCATACATGGGAGGTCCGGGTCGAGCTCCAACGCTGGCGCGGCCGGGGAGAACAGCGGTGCAGGACCGGGCGTGTGGGGGAAGAGCTTCAGCGGCAACGGGGTGTACGGCGAGAGCACGGGATCGGCCAAGTCTGGGGTCTGGGGCAACAACGGGAACGGGTACGGTGTCTCTGGAAGCGGCGCGACCGGAGTGTGGGGCAGCAGCGCTGCAGGTATTGGCGTGTACGGCAGCAGCAGCTCTGGCAGCGGCGTGTTCGGCGAGAGCTCGACGGCCAACGGCGTCTCTGGTCTTGCGCGTGTCGCGGGCAAGGCGGGAGTGTACGGAGAGAACCCCGCAGGCATTGGCGTCCGGGGCGTAGGCGGTGTGTGGGCCGGCTGGTTCACTGGCGACGTGTTTGTAACGGGGAACGTCTCCAAGGGGGGAGGTTCTTTCAAGATCGACCACCCCCTGGATCCCGAGCGCAAGTACCTTTACCACTCCTTCGTCGAGTCCCCCGACATGATGAACATTTACAACGGCAACGTGGTGACCGACGAAGATGGCCGGGCGGTGGTGGAGCTGCCGCCCTACTTCGAGGCCTTGAACCGCGACTTCCGCTACCAGCTCACGGTGATTGGTCGATTCGCCCAGGCCATCGTGGAGGAGGAAATCCACCACAATCGCTTCGTGATCCGCACCAACATGGGGCAGGTCAAGGTCTCCTGGCAGGTCACCGGCATCCGCCAGGATCCCTACGCCAACCTGCATCGCATCCCGGTGGAGGAGGACAAGCCGGCCGAGGAGGTGGGGTATTACCTCCACCCCGACGCCTACGGCCTGGGCGAGGAGCGCGGCATCGAGGAGGTACGGGTCCCCCGAGGCCATGCAATGGCTGCGGGAGGAGCCGGCGCGGCGAGGCACTGAGATGCCACGGGGCACGAGCGAGGCGACCAATCGCCGACGCGGTTCGACGGAGCGTGCAGGAGGAGAAAGGACCATGACCTCAAAGGCAGGTAGCAAACGACGAGGCAGGATAAAGACCGTGGTGGCCGCGTGGGCGACATTGATCCTCGTCGCCCACGCCACTCCAGTGGCGGTGCAGGTCGCTGAAGCAGGCGCGCTGGACGCGTGCGCCCTGCTCACGGCGGCGGAGGTGGCGGCGCTGGTGCCGGGGGGGCGACCCAAGCCCTCCACCAGCAACGCCAACGGGGGACCGACGGCGGTGTGTGACTGGGACCCTCCCGGGGGCGGGCTGCCGACCCTGCAGGTGAGCGTGACCGTCGATTCGGCAGCCCTCAAGCAGGGCCTCGGCGCCAACCGTGACTATCTCAGGCAGGTCTTCCTCAACGATGCCCGGGAGAACCGCGGCCGCCTCATCCCCGACCTCGGAGACCTGGCCAAGGTGAAATCAGTCATTGCCCTCTCCGCTGACGCCACGGTGATCGTGGGCACCACCTGGATCGAGGTGGCGTACTCCGGCAACGGGGCGCCGGGCAAGCAGGAGGAGGTCGTGGCCCTGGCCCGCAAGGTAGTCGGGCGCCTGGGTGCGCAGAAAAAGTAAGGCCAACGAGCGAGGCCTGGTGCCGCTCGAGAGAGGAGATCCATCGTGAGGGTGACCACGGGTGTTGCAGGTGTCCTGGCGTGCGCGGCCGCGCTGAGCTGCGGCGGCGGGGAGCCGGCGGGTCCGGCGAGGGGCGGTGAGGCAGCAGCCTCTCGCCGCGCCGACGAGGAACGCGCCGGCGAGGAACGCGCCGCTGGGGAGCTCGCCGAGGTGCGGTGCGATACCCTGCTGCCGCCGGCGGAGGTTCGCGCCCTGCTGGGGGTGGAGCCCGAACCGGTGGGGGAGCAGGTTTTCCCCGGCTCGAGTTCGTGTACCTGGCACTTCACCCCAAAGGATTCCGTCAACCGCGATTTTTTCCAGGTGGTGGTGAGCTTCGGGCCCGCAGCGGTTAATCTCTTCCTGCCCACCCGCGACGCCGAGGCGCGCTGGGACACCCGGGAGCCGCAAGCGGTGAGCGGGATCGGCGACGAGGCCTACACCTGGGTGGGGGATCGCCTCTTCCGCCGGTTGCACGTCCGCCAGGGGGGCAAGACCCTGGTCATTCGCGGGCCGGTGGCGCTCCCGGCCCTGGCCGATGAGGCAGGGATGCGGCGCCTGGCGTCCACCCTCCTGGGCCGCTTCTGAGATCCCGCGCGGGATGGCGTGGAGCACGCTTTTCGGCCTGGGGACATGGAGCCTGAGGAGAAAGGCATGAAAACGACGCGCGGCGTGGTGGGTTCCGTCGCCCTGGGCGTGTGGCTGGCGACGCTGGGGTGCGGCGGCCAGGGGGAGCGCGTCGTCGCCCCGGGGGGAGACGCCCGAGCTGCGGCCAACCTCCAGGAGCACTTCGACTTGACTCCTGAAACGGTGCTCGTGAAGCAGGGCGCCCGGGCGCTGCGCCGGACCTCGGCCGACGGTTCCACCTGGTTCCTGGACGTCCGCGCGGTGGAAGCGGACCAGCTGGTGCCGGGCAAGGTGCTGCTCATCCCCGGGGTGGACGTGGGGAAGGTGGGCTCGGTGCGCCGCTCCGGCGATGAGGTCGAGGTGACCGTGGAGCCGGTACGCATCGTCGAGGTGATCCGCAACGGCACCCTGGAGTGGGGGCCCGACGATCTCGATCCGGCCCGCGGGTTCCCCCTGGTGTGGGGGGAGGCGGATCGCTCCGCCCGCCGGCTCTACCCGTCGCTCGACGGCACCTTCCCCCGCGGGCTGGCCCCGGAGTGGTCCCTCCTGCGCAGCGCCTGGGCGGGTCCGGCTCCCCCCTCGGGACCGCCAAGGGAAACAGACAAGTTCACCTTTTCCATCGAGGGCTACCGTGTGGTGGTCAGCATCCAGCCCCACCAGGCGCAGTTCAACTTTCAGCGCGATGTGGGATCGGAATCAGCGGGTTCCCTGTGGGCTGGCGGATCCGTGGTGGCCCACTGGGGTGAGCCCAGAAGCACCGGATCGATTCAGGTGAGCAACTCCAAGGTCACGAGGTACCTGGTCAAGATCCCCGTAAACGGCTTCATCGAGGTCCAGGTCAGCTCGAAAAGCCCGAAAGCGAGAACATTCCCCGACAGCGCCCTGGTCGAAATCCCGATGCAGTACGTGATTCCCTTTGCCGTCTATGGGGTGCCAGCGTACGTCAGCTTCGGGGTGAAGTACCTCATCCAGCCCTCCATTGCCGCCAAGGAGACGGGTGTGGGCTTGAGCCTTCGGTATGACTTCAGTGGCACCCTCGGCTTCGACTACCAGTCCGATGCGGTGGAGCAGCTCGGCGAGCTCATGATGGCCGAGCCGAGCAACCCCCTGGCCGGGATCGAGGCCGTTCCCAGCGTCGGCTCCCTTGCCCTGCTCTTTGCGGTGCAGGCTCCCCGCATCGGCGTCGGGGTGGGCCGCGAGAATATTGCCCGAGCGGGAGCCTTTGTGGACCTGGTGCACTCCTTCGGGGTGGCGGTGGCCGGCGCGACCTCGGCGGTCCCCTGTCGACAGTTGACCGTCTCGCGGGTGGCCGGGGTCGGCTTGGAGTTCGAGATCGGCCCCGAAAGCTTTCGGGATGTGATCGAGAACTTCAAACGGAAGACAAAACTGGGGGGCGAGGTCGCGAAGGTGGAACTTTACCGGCTCGACCGCCACTTTTTCTCCCCCCACATCAAGGCCTGCGACCCTCGCCAGTAAACTCCCGCCCGGGGCACCCATCGAGGGCGGGGAACCTTCGCCCGGCCGATTTCCGCCACCTCGAGCCGGCGGCGGTGCCAGGCGGGGAGTTGTCGCCCGCTTCCCCCCAGCCCGGCCAGCCCGCGGGAGGAGGGGACCGAGTCGCCACGGTGTACCATTCCTGCTTCAATATGGCCGGACCGTACCGCCTTGCCGCGCTGCGCCTGGTTGGCTTCAAGTCCTTCGCCGACCCGGTGGAGCTGCGCTTCCCCGGGGCGATTGCCGCCATCGTCGGGCCCAACGGCGCCGGCAAGTCCAACATCGCCGACGCCATCGCCTGGGTGCTGGGGGAGCAGTCGGCGCGGCTGCTGCGCTCCCAGACGATGGCCGACGTGGTGTTCGCCGGCTCACCCGGGCGCCCACCGGCGGGTTCCGCCGAGGTGGCGCTGACCCTGAAGGCGGCTGCCGGCGGCTGGGACGAGGATGACGGCACCCTGGAGATCTCCCGCCGGGTGCTGCGGGACGGCACCGCGGACTACCGGTTGGGCGGCAAGCGGGTGCGCCTCAAGGACATCACCGACCGGCTGCTGGATGCCGGGCTGGGCACCCGGGCCTACGCCATCATCGAGCAGGGGCGCATCGGCCAGGTGTTGTCGGCGCGCGCCACCGACCGTCGGGCGCTGTTCGAGGAGGCGGCTGGCATCTCCAAGTATCGCCTGCGCCGCCACGAGGCCGAGCTCAAACTCGCCGAGACGCGGGCCAATCTGCTGCGCATCAATGACATCACCGCCGAGGTACGGCGCTCTCTGGAGGCCGCCCGTCGCCAGGCGCGGCGCGCCGAGCGCCACCGCCGCCTGCGCCAGGAGCTGGCCGAGGTGCGCGCCCTCCTGTTTGCTGCGCGCCTGCACGACCTCACCGCGGCGCTGGCCGAGAGGCAGGAGGCACTGCAGGCGGCCCTTGCCACCGACGCCGAGGCGGGCGCCGCCCTTTCCCGCGCCGAGGCGGCGGCGCTGGCGGCTCGCAGCGAGCTGGAGACGGCGCAGGCAGCCCTGGACCGGCGGCGCGACGAGCTGGCCAGACTCGATTCCACCCTCCAGCGCGGCGAGGCAGCGGAACAGGCGGCGCGCCGGGAGCTGGCGGAGGCCTCGGCGCGCCGCGAGGCCGCGCTCGAGGACGAGCGCCGGCTGGCCGCCGTGCTGGCCGACCTGAGCGTCCGGGAGAAGAGTTTTCTGGCCGGGGTCGCAGCAGCTGAGCAGACGTCGGGCGCAACCCAAGAGGAAGCAGCGCAACGCGCCAGGGAGGCTGAGCGTCTGGCAGTGGCGGCGCGAGCGGCGGCGAGCGCCGCCGAGGATGCTCGACGCCGCCTGCTCGCTGCCGTGGCGGCCGCCGCCGAGGCACGCAACCGTCTGCATCGTCTGGAGGTGGAACGAGAGCAGGTGGCGTACCAGCGCCAGCGCCTGGCCAGCGAGGAGGAGCGGCTGCGCACCCACCTGGCCGCTGCCGCCGCCCGCGAGGCCGAGGCCCACGCCAGCGAGCGTTCCGCCGTGGAGCTCCTGGCCACCGCGGAGGAGGCGGTCCGCTCCCTGCGCCGCGACATGGAGGCCGAGGCCGCCGCCATCACCGCCGCCGAGGGCGCCCGCGACGCCGCCGCCCACCGGCGGCTGGAGCTCCGGCACGAGGTCGACCATCTGGAGAGGGCGCTGGCCCAGGCGCGGGCCCTCCCCCAGGCGGTAGCCCGAGCGGTGGCCGATGAAGACCTCCTGGGCGTGGTGTCCGACCTCCTCGACCCTCCCCCCGAGATCGCGCCGCTGCTGGACCGCGCCTGGGGGGAGGTCCTGTCCCTGCCCGTGGTCACCAGCCGCCGGGCACTGGCAGGCATCGTCCAGCATCTCGGGCACGATGAAGGTCGCATTGCCGCGGTGATCGCCGATCCCACGCTGCCGGCGCGGTCCTCACCGCTGCTGGAGCGCGCCGGCGCCGCCCCCCAGCACGCCGGATGGCTGAGCCGCGCCCTCCCTCGCGCCGTGCTCGCCGCCGATGAGGCCGAGGCCGAGGCGCTGGCACGGAATGATCCCGATGTGGTCATCCTGCTGCCCGGCGGGGCGCGCTGGCGGGGGGCGACGGTGGAGCTGGCCGGCTCCCAGCGCCCCATCCGCGGGGTGCTGGAGCTGCGCTCGCGCCTGCGGGGGGCGCGCGCCGAGCTCGAGCTGGCGCGCCGCGCCGAGGAGGAGGCGTCGGCGGAGTTGGCCGCGGCCCGGGGTCGACAGGCTCAGCGGGCCGCCGCGCTGGCCAGGGCCGAGGAGGAGGCGCGTCGCGCCTCCCAGGCCCACGCCGCCGCGGCCGCTTCCCGCAGCGAACTGCACCGCGAGCACGTGCGCCTGGAGAAGGAGCTGGAGGCCCTGCGCCAGGAACTCACTCGCCTGGCGGGGGAGGCGGAGACCCTGGACCGGCGTCGCGGGGCCGAGGCCGGAGAGGTCGAGCGTCTGGGCGAGCGTGTGCGAGCCGCCGAGGCGGAGGTGGATTCGCTGGTGGCCGCTGCCGAACGCGAGCGCGAGCAGGAGGCGGTGGCGCGGGCTGCCGCCGAGAAGGCGGCGGGAGCCGCGGAGCTGGCCGCGGAACGGGTGCGAGCGGCGCAGCGGGAGCTCGACCACCACCGTCGGGAACTCGCCGCGGTCACGGCGCGGCGGGAAGAACTGCGCCGGGATGCCGAGGAACAGGGCGGGCGCGCCGCCGCCGCGGCCGATGCCATCGCCCGGGTCCGCGGCGAGCTCAGTGAGCTCCTCGCCCGTCGTACCGTCCTCCAGCAGGAGGTCACCCGCCTTACCGGGGAGGTGGAGCAGCGCCGGACCGGCGCGGCCGAGGCCGAGCGCGCCGCTGCCAGCTGTCGCCAGCACCATCTGGCCACGCGGGAACAGGTGCATATCGCGCGGGTGGCCGCCGTGGAGGCCCAGGGCGCCCTGGATCGACTTCACGAAACCATCGCCCTCACCCTCGGCGAGGGTGCTGTCCTGCCAGACTCCGCGCCCGCCCCGGAGCAGCTTCCCCGGCTGGAAGCCCGGGAGAGAGAGGCGCTCCGCGAGCTGGAAGCGCTGGGGCCGGTGAACGAGCTGGCGGTGGCGGAGCGAGACGAGCTGGAGTCGCGGCACGCCTTCCTCTCCGAGCAGCGACGCGACCTGGAGCGCTCCCTCGCCAGCCTCGGCGAGACCGTGCGGGAACTGGATACCACCTGTGCGGAGCGCTTTGTGGCCACCCTGCAGGAGGTGGCTGCCGCCTTCGCCACCGTGTTCGCCGAGCTGTTCGGAGGTGGCGAGGCGCAGGTGGAGCTCGCCGACCCCGAGCAGCCCCTGGACAGCGGGGTGGAGATCCGGGTGCGGCCGCCGGGTAAACACACCCAATCGGTACTGCTGCTTTCCGGTGGCGAGAAGGCGCTGGCCGCGGTGGCCCTGCTGCTTGCCCTGTTCCGCGTGCGGCCGGCGCCCTTCTGCGTCCTCGACGAGGTGGACGCCCCCCTGGACGACGCCAACGTGGAGCGCCTGTGTCGCCTGCTGCGCGACATGAGCCGGGACACGCAGTTCGTGCTCATCACCCACAACCGCCGCACCATGGCCCACGCCGACGTGCTCTACGGCGTCACCATGGAGGAGCCGGGCGTCTCTCGCCTGGTCTCGGTGCGGCTGGAGGAGTAGCCATGGTCCCCCGTCACTCCGCCGACCCCCTCCCCTCCCGCCTGGCGGATACGCTCGCCTGGCTGGCGGCGCTGGCGCTGGTGCTGCTGGTGCCCCTGCTGTGGAGCACCGCCGCCGAGGAGACCTTTCGGGCCCCCAAGGCGCACCTGGCGCTTCTGCTGTGGACGGTGCTCGCCGCCGCCTTCACCGTGCGGGCGCCAGGGGCAGCGTGGCGGGACGGCTGGTGGCTGGCCTGGGCCGGGGTGCTGGCCGGTGGGGCGATGAGCGCCGCCTTCAACACCCAGCCGCTGCGCGTGGCGGGCGCCCTCATCCCCCTCGCCCTCACCGCCCTCGGGTGGGGAGCCCTGCGCCAGCTGCCCGAGGCGCGCCGGCGCACCCTGCTGCGGGCGGTGTGCCTGGCCGGGGCGGTGCAGGCGATCCTGACCATGCTGTTCCTGTCGCGCGTCTGGCGGCCAAGGAGCTTCGGCCTGCTGGCGGAGCTGGGGCAGCTCCAGGAGCGCTTCGCCTGGGTCGGTACCATGGGCAACCCCGGCGACGTGGCGGTGTTCTTGGTCCTGCCGGCGCTGCTGGCGGCGCAGCGCGCCCTCTCCGGCCGCCGGCGCTGGGGGTGGGGGGCGGCGGCGCTGCTGCAGGTGGGGGTGATCGTCGGCACCCGCACCCTCACCGCCCTGCTGGCGCTGGCCGCCGGGGCGACGCTGCTGGCCTGGCGGCAGCTGCCCCGCCGCCGGCGCCTTCCCGCCCTGGCCGCGGCGGCGGCGGCGCTGGTCCCTCTGGTCACCCTCACCCCCTTGCGGGAACGGATCGCCGTCAACGTGCGCGAGGTGCGGGAGTACGGCTGGGCCGGCCTGGGCAGCTTTCGCGGCGCCGGCATGGGTGCCGCCGTGGGGATGCTCGCCGCCTACCCGATCGCCGGCGTCGGGGCCGGCATGTTCGAGGCCCACTCCTTCCGCTTCGTGCCCGAGCGCACCCTGGCCGAGCGCGGTCGCTACCTGGGGCTGGAAACCGCCTTCGGGGAGGCCCACAATGACGTCCTCCAGTACGCCGCCGAAACCGGGCTGGTGGGCCTGGCCCTGGCGGCAGCGGGGATGGCCCTGGCGTGGCGGCGGCGCCCCCGAGGCCGGGGCGTGATGGGGGACGTTCCTCCGCTGGCGGCCGCCGCGGCGGTCCTGGCCCTCACCCAGTTCCCCCTCCACCTGGCCGCCGTGGCCGCCCAGTGGACCGTGGTAGCCGCCCTGGCGCTACCACCTCTGCCCGCGCCCCGGCGCGAGACTGCCGGACGCGCCTGGGCCGGGCTCATCGTCGTCCTCGTCTGCCTCGGGATCGCCGGCGGTCTCGTCTGGCAGCGCTGGCGCGCTGGCGTCACCCTGCAGCAGGCCCGACTGCTCACCCAGGCGTTGCGCGCCACCGCCACCCCGGCGGCGCGCGCCGAGGCCTCCCGCCGCGCCCTGGAACGGGTGGAGGAGCGCCTGCGCTGGCAGCCCTACTCCTGGCGGGGCCATGTCATTGCCGGCAACCTGGCGGTGGACGCCGGCCGCCTGGAGGTCGCCCTCGCCCACTTCGCCGCCGCCCTCCGTCTGGCCGAGCGCCCCGAGATCCGCTTCAACGTCGGCCTGGCCCTCTTCCTGGCCGGCGAGCAGGAGACCGGTCTCGCCCACCTGGTCCAGGCGGTCAAGCTCAATCCCGCTGTGCTCAAAGAGATCGCCGCTGGCGATCTGCGCCGCCGGCTGCTGCAGCGGCTGGCCGCCGATGGCTACACCCAGCGCTACCCGTGGGTGGCTGAGGAATAGGCGGGACGAGGAAACGGGCGGCGGGGCCGGCACGGTGACCGCGCCCGGTGACCGTGGCCGTGTCCGTGCCCGTGGCCGCGGCCGTGACCGTGACGGCGCCCGTGTCTGTGGCCGTGTCGGTGCCCCGTGACCGCGGCCGTGGCCGTGGCCGTGGGAGCCAGTGGTCGCCCGTTTCACTTTCCCAGCGGGCGCAGGAGCAGCAGCTCGGCGATGAGGCCGCGCTTGCCCGGCACCGCAAGGGGGTAGCCCAGCGACAACTCCACCAGGGTGGACCAGGGGCCGGGCAGGGTGGCCGAGGCTCCCACCCCGGCCAGCGGCCGCGCCCGATAGCCGGAGCGCTCCTCCCGCACCCAGCCGGCGTCCACCGCCACCTCACCGCGCAGCCGGGGGTGAATGGGTAACGCCAGCGCCACCCGGGCCACCCCCAGGCGGTCGGGGATGACCCGGCCCGAGGGCACCCCGCGCAGTCGCAGGGGACCGAGACGGCCGGGGGCCGGGGCCGAAAACCGATCCAGGTCTCGCCCCCCCCAGAGCTCGCCCGCCAGGGTGAGGCGGGCCAGCAGCCCCAGCGTCACCTCGTGGGCGACCCCGGCGTGGTAGCGCTGCCAGCGTCTGGCTCCCTCCGTCGTCCAGCGGGCGCGCTGCCCCACCTCCCAGGAGGCGAACAGAGAGGTGCCGGACAGGGTGGTGTGCGCGCCCCCGCGCAGCACTCCCTCCCAGGTGTCCGGGGGCAGCGCGAAGTCAGCGGCCGTGTCCTCGGTGCGGCCGAAATCCCAGCGGCAGACGTCAAGGTCGAGGGAAAGGCGCGTCCGGCCGACGGCGCGGGCCACCCCCACGCCGAGGCGCTGGCGCTGCACCTTGATCTCCTCGCCCGACACCTCCTCGCCCCGCAGGTAGGCGGGGGTGGCGAAGGGGAGGAGCTGGGTGAACGCCCCGGCGGTGAGCTCGCTGCGGCCGCGCCGCCGCGCCCACGCCAGGTCGTTGACCACACCGGCGGCGAAGAGGCGAAACTGCTCGCCGCGCCCGCGGAAGTCGAAGTCGGCGATCTGCAGGCCGCCGAAGGGCAGGGGGGTATCGAGGCCGGGATCCACCGCCACCCCGGCCAGCAGCAGGCGAACCCGCACGGCGGCCCCGCTCTCCGGCACCCGCCCACCACGGCCGTCGGGCACCAGACGCACCACGCCAGCCGGCGAGTCCCGCACCATCCGGCGTTTTCCCCCGTAGGCCGCCGCCCGCTGCTCATCAAACCCCGGGGGATCGAGATGATGCTGGCTCACCGTCAGCTCCCGGTGGACGCTCGTACCGGCGCCGAAGGCGGTCACCAGGTCGTCCGCCACCGCCCGCACCGGTAGCCACACCACCTCCTCCCCCAGCGCCAGGGGTGCATTGACGGTGGTCTGCGTGGTGGCGCGCACCTCGCCGGGCAGCCCGCTGCCCCGCTCGGTGAGTTCGACCAGACCGAAGGTGAGGCGGTCAATGCAGGCCTCCCCCGAGCGCGCCTCCGTCCCGGTGATGGTGCTGAAGCCCAGGAGATAGCAGCCACGGCCCTGCCGCTCCCCAAGCCCCAGGAGCGTGTAGCTCCAGCCCGGCTGCAGGCGCACCGCCAGGGGCGGGACCTGGGGTCGCCGCGCCTCCAGCAGCGGCAGATCGGGGAGCCGGTCGGGGGGCCAGGCCACACCCCCCAGCCAGGCGCGGGTGATCTCCCAGTCGGCGCCCACCCCCCCCTCGACGAACAGCGGGCCCTCCAGCTCCAGCTCGAAGGAGCGCCCCAGTTCGCCCACCCGCACCCGCACCAGCAGCCGCTGGGTGGCCCTCCAGCGGGACAGCAGGCGCTGCTGCCGAGCGGCGGCGCGCTGGTGGCGCGCCAGCACCTCGGCCACCTCCGGCAGCCGCTGCCCGGTCACGGTGACGGACTCCAGCTCGCCGCCGCCGCCCCCCGGGCGCCGCACCACGGCAATGCCCCCCTGGGGCAACGCCGGCAGCTCGACGGTGGCACCGCCCCGCCGGCGCGCCAGCGCCAGCTCGCTGGCTTCGTCCCCGAGGAGCATCGCGTCGGCGACCCAATCGTCGCCCAGCTCCAGCGGGCCGCCGCCGAACCCCGCCGGCAGACCCGCCACGATCGCCAGATCGCCCCCCCGCACCCCGGTGGGCAGTGGCCGACCCCCGGACATCGCGGGTGCGGGCGCCGGCAGCAGGTCTTCGAGCTCGACCTCCCACCCGGGGTGCGGTCGCGCCGCCAGCACGGCGCTGGCGCCCCCGGCCAGGGCCTCGACGGCGGCGGCGCCATCGCTCGCCGCCGCCACCAGCGGCAGGCCCAGGGCAGCCCGGCGAAACTCCAGCGGAGCCTCGCCCTCCCACCCTTCGACGACGACCCCGTCGAGGTAGGGGCGGACCGCCGCCGGCGGCTCCCCGCCGGTGGCGAGTAGCGGCGCGCCGCAGGAGGACAGCGTCACGATCCCGTCGAGCCACGCCTGGTCCACCACCGGCGGCAGGGGGACCAGGTAGCCGGCGGCGCCGCACGGCTGCCCGGCTGGCGGGCCCTCCACCACCACCCACTCCGACGGCCCCGACCGGGGGTCTGGGATCACCACCGGGAGCACCACTGCGGAGGCGGCCAGCAGCCAGGTAAGCATGGGCGTCGAGTACCCTGGCGCGTTGCGACGGCTCGTCAGTGCCCGGGGGGGAGGCGCTCCCCCACTGGCACGGCGAACGGGAGGGTGTTCTCCTCCGGGGTGATGGGGCAGCGAGCGGTGATGCCGTAGGCGCAGTCGGGGTTGTAGGCGCGGTTGAAGTCCACCTCCACCACACCCGCACCCAGGGGGGAGACCTCCAGGTAGCGGCCGGCGCCGTAGGTCTCCTTGCCCGCCAGGGCATCGCGGAAGGGCAGGAAGTAATGGTTCGGGTAGCTGTCCCGGATGTCCAGCAACTGAAACACCGTCAGCACCGCCTCGCCGGCCGGGAAGCGCAGGCGCAGCCGCCCTACCCGGGCGGCGGGGCGCAGGCTGCCGTCACTCGCTCCCAGGGTGAGGGATTCGGGGGGAAAGACCGGCTCCAGCATGGCGCGAAAGCGGTAGGCCGGGTCGTAGGGGAAGAAAACCAGGCCAGGAAAGCTGGCGCGCCTGTCCTCGGGCAGCGCCCGGCGCACCGCCTGCTCCCGCTCGGCCCGCCAGCTCGCCTCGGTGGCGGGCAGCGGCGGGCGGCACGCCGCAACGAGGGTTACCCAGAGACACACGGCAACCGCCGCACCCCGCGCCGCCCCCGGCGGCAGGTCGGCGCTAGAAAATGACATGCTTCTGGAAGAATTCGACGGCGGTGACCCGGCCGGTGGCGAGTTCGGCCGCCTCCTCCGGCCCCAGGCGGAACAGGCCCGCCTCGCGCCCCGACTCGTTGAGCATGCGAATCTCGATGCGCTCGGGGGTGCGGTCAGGCGCCGTGGTGGCGAGGATGTGATACACCTCGCACACTGCCAAGAGCCCCTTGTTGACCTCGGGCTTGCCGTTGACCTGCAGCTCCACCACCAGGTAGTTGGGGCGGGTACCGCGACCGACGCGGTACAGGTACAGACGCGAGCGCTCCAGCCCCTCCTCGAAGGCCCGCACGACCCTGGGATCCGAGTACGCTGCCCCGGTGTACGCAATGCCCGGGGTTGGCGTGGGCCGGGCGGCCTCGTTGATGGGCCGGCCCACCCCCTTGCGGATGCCCCCCAGAGTGGTGAGACTGGGGGTGGGGGTGGGGGTCGGCACGGGCCGGTCTTCCTCCTGCACATCCGCCCAGTCCAGCGGCATGGCATCCCCCAGGTTGCGGGCGTTGAGCTTCTCGGTGGCCTCTACGTTGATGTGGTCCAGTGGGATCGCCACCAGGGTGCCGTTTTTCAGCGTCAGCAGGGCGTTGTTCCCCTTGACCGTGTACTTCTCCCTCCCCACCACCCGCTTGCCGTCGTTGAGGATCACGACGTAGGCGCCCTGGGCGGCCCATGCCGCGACCGCGAACAGGATGGCGATGAGAATCAACCTCTTCACGTTGACAACCTCCCTGCCTCAGCTAGTATAGCGCCGTCTGGAGGGGGGTGAGCAATGCTCGTTGTCATGACCATTGGCGCGACTCGCGAGGAAATCGCCGAGGTCATCGCCACCATCGAAGGCCAGGGCCTGAAGGCTCACCCCATCCCTGGCGCCCAGCGGGTGGCCATTGGCATCACCGGCAACCGAGACGTGGTCAACCCGGCGCTGTTCGAGAACCTGCCCGGGGTGCTGGAAGTCATTCGCGTCTCCAACCCCTACAAGCTGGTGAGCCGCGAGGCCAAGGCCGAGGACACGGTGGTGCGGGTGGGCGGCGTGCCGGTGGGGGGCGGGCACTTCGCGGTGATGGCCGGTCCCTGCTCGGTGGAGAGTGAGGAGCAAACCCTGGCGATCGCCCGCGCCGTGCGCGCCGCCGGCGCCCATATCCTGCGCGGTGGCGCCTTCAAGCCGCGCACCTCCCCCTATTCGTTCCAGGGGCTGGGCAAACGTGGTCTGGAAATCTTGAGTCAGGTCTCCCGGGAGGTGGGGCTGCCCATCGTCACCGAGGCGCTGGACGAGCGTTCGCTGGAGCTGGTGGTGGAGCACGCCGACATGATCCAGATCGGCACGCGCAACATGCAGAACTACTCGCTGCTGCGCCGCTGCGGCGAGACCCGCAAGCCGGTGCTGATCAAGCGCGGCATGTCGGCCACCGTCGAAGAGCTGCTGATGGCCGCCGAGTACGTCCTGTCCGAAGGCAACTACCAGGTGGTGCTGTGCGAGCGGGGGATCCGCACCTTCGCCGACCACACCCGCAACACCTTGGATCTGGCCTGTGTGGTGGCGGTGCAGCGCCTCTCCCACCTGCCCATCATCGTCGACCCCTCTCACGCCACCGGGCGGCGCAACAAGGTGGTCCCCCTGGCCCGCGCGGCGGCCGCTGCGGGCGCCGACGGGGTGATGGTGGAGGTGCACCACGACCCCGCGCGCGCCCTCTCCGACGGCAGCCAGGCCATCCTGCCGGAGGAGCTGGGACAGCTCATGCGGCAGATCCCCACCATCCTGCCGTTGACCGGTCGCGCCATGGCACAGCCGCTGGCTGTCTCGGCCTGAGCCGCTGGCCATGCTGGTCGCCACGTTGCTCCTCGCCGCCCAGGCTGCCACCCTGCCCTTTGAGCTGGCCGAGGTACGCCCGGGTCAGCGGGGTGTGTGCGTCACCGAGTGGGTGGACGGGCAGCGCTGGGAGATCCCGGTGGAGGTGATGGGGGTGCTGGACGGCGCCGGCCCGGAGCGCACTGCCGTGCTGGTCCGCCTCGATGATTCCCGCTTTGCCGGGTCCGGGGTGCCGGCGGGGATGAGTGGCTCGCCGGTGTACATCGACGGCCGACTGCTGGGAGCGGTGGCGTTCGGCTGGGCCTTCGCCCGCGAGCCCCTGGCCGGGGTGACTCCCTTTTCCGCCATGCGGCGCATGGAGCTGGGAGGGCCGCCGGCGAGCGCCCCCCAACCCCCGACCCTGGAGCAGCTGCTGGCGCTGGCGCGGGGAGAGGGAGCGCCGCTGGCCGTTCTCCCCGCGCTCCCCCGACCGGCCAGCTGGTCGCCGCAGCCGGTGGCGGTGGCCGGGCTGCCCACCGCCGGCGGCTTCGGCGCCGACCTGCTCGGCAGGGCGGGGCTGGTGGCCATGGCGGGCGCCGCCTCTGGCGGGGGAGGGGGCGTTCCCGCGGCCGGGGAAATGGCGGCGGTGCTGCTGATCTGGGGAGACGCCACGCTGGCCGCCGGGGGGACCGTCACTGCCCGCGACGGGGACACCCTCTACGCCTTCGGGCACCCCCTCTTCGGGCTGGGGGCGGTGGCCCTGCCGGCGGCCCGCGCCCGGGTGCTGGCGGTGCAGGGGAGCTTTCAAAATCCCTTCAAGCTGTTCGCCGTGGGGGAACCCTTCGGCACCTTCGTGGCCGACCGCCCCGCCGGGATGGTGGCCCGGGTGGGGCCCCCGCCGGAGGGGCTGCCAGTGGCCGTGACCGTGCGCCGGGGGGAGGGGGAGAAACGCTGGCAGTTTTTCGCCGCTCGCGTGCCGGTGCTGGAGCCCCTGCTGGTTGCCTTCCTGGTCAACGGGGCCCTTACCGCCCATGGCGCCGGGGTGGGGGAGGCCACGGTGCGGTTGGAGCTTACCGCCACCCTCCAGAATGGAGCATCCTCTTCCGTGACCCAGGAGTTCGTCGGCGCCGACGCCCTGGCCCGCTCCGCCGGCTTCGCCGGGGCCTTCCTGAGCTTCCTGAGCAGCTCACCGTTCCCCCACCCACCGGTGACGCGGCTCGATGTCCGCGCCCTGCACACCGAGGCGGCGCGCCGGGCGGCCATCACCCAGGCCTACCCCCGCCGGCAGAAGGTCCGTCCCGGCGAGGAAATTACCGTCACCACCCACCTGCAGCCGGAGGGTGGCGAGGAGACGCGGGTGCGGCTGACCGTGCGGGTGCCCGCCGACACTCCCCCCGGTCGGATGGACCTGGTGGTGGCGGACGGGGCGGCCTGGAGCGCCTACCTGCAGCGCGCCACGGCGATCAGGCCCACGACCTTCGCCCAGCAGCTGGCCCAGGTGGCCCTCCTGGACACCGCCTCCACCCTGGTGGCGGCGCTGGAGGCCTTCGAGCCCGGCGTTGCCGCTCCGGGGGCCTCCCAGCCGGGGCTGCCGCCCTCGTGGGTGGCGACGCTGACGGCGGGGCTGTCCCCGGCCCAAGCCACCCGCCTGCGCACCACCATGGTGGCGGTGGCCCGCTGGCGGGCGCCCTATCCCCTGGAGGGGGCGATCCGCATCCCCCTCACCGTCGAGGAGGTTCGCCAGTGAGCCCGTCCCGGCCCATGTTCCTGGCCCTGGTGGCTGTCGCCGCGACCGGTCTGGCCCAGACGCCGACCCGCCACTTCTACCTGGATACCCCACGGGCCCTGGCGGGCAGCCTCTCCAGCGGGGTGGCCATCTCCCCCGAAGGGGTGCTGCACCCACTGCCACCTCTGACCCGAACGGCGGAGTTGGAGGAGCCTTTGGGGCTGGCGCTGGCGGTGGCAAAGGACGGCACCGCCTACGTGGGCACCGGCCGGCCCGCCCGCGTCTACCGGGTGCAGGGCGGTACCTCGACCCAGCTGGCCGATCTGGAGGCGGACCAGGTGACGGCGCTGCTGCTGGCCCCCGGGGGCGACCTGTGGGCCACCACGGCGGTGCCGGCCCTGCTGGTTCGCATCCCGGCAGCGGGCGGCACCGCCCAGGTGGTCTCCCGCCTGGCGGAGGGCAACCTGTGGGACCTGGCGTGGTTTGACGGCACGCTGGTGGCCGCCGCCGGCAACCCCGGCCGGCTGCTGCGCCTGGGGCGGGGCGGGCTGGAACTGGCCGCCACCGTCCCTGATCGCCACGCCCGCTGCCTGGCGGTGGCCGGGTCGTGGCTGTGGATCGGCACCTCCGGCAAGGGGCTGGTGCTGCGCTGGAACGGCAAGGATCCCCTGGGGATGGTGTACGACTCCCCCTTCACCGAGATCACCGCTCTGGCCACCGCCCCTGACGGCACGGTCTACGCCGCCGGCCTCACCGGGGATCCCACCATGGGCGTGTCGTCACCGGGCCAGGGGACAGACGTCACCGTCAGTTCCGGTGACACCCCGCCGCCGCCCAAGGCCGACGGCGGCGGCACCGCCACCTCGGAGATCGTGCGGATCCACCCCTCCGGGGCCGCCACGCCCATCCATCGCTTTGGCAAGCAACTGGCTGCAACGCTGGCCTGGGTCGGCGACGGGCTGCTGGTGGGTACCGGCCTGGAGGGGGAGCTGTGGCAGGTGGTGGAGGGCTCCCCGGCGCGGCTGGATACGCTGGACGCCGCCCAGGTGGTGCGGCTGGCGGCGGGAGGGGAGGCCATTCTCACCCAGGGGCCGGTGGCCCTGTGGAGGCGCTCTGGCTCCCCCCGCGGTACCTTCACCTCGCCCGTCCAGGACGCCGGACAACCCGCCAGGTGGGGGGAGGTGACGGCGCGGGGCAGCGCGCCCTGCACCATCCGCTTCCGCTCAGGCAACTCCGCCTCCCCCGACGACACCTGGTCTGACTGGACAACGTCCCAACCGTGCCTGGCCGCCCGCGCCACCGCCCCGCCGGGCCGTTACCTGCAGTGGCAGGTGGAGCTGGGGCCGGCCGGGGTGGTGGAGTTCCTGCGGGTGGCCTACCGCCAGTTCAACCTGCCGCCGCAGATCGATGAGATCACCGTGCACGACCCGGCCGAGGTGTTCCTGAAAGGCCCGCCCCCCTCCGACCGGGCAGTCTCGGTCACCCATCCCACCCGGGCCGGCATCTTCACCACGCTCGACAGCGACGCCAACGACGTTTCCGCGCGCCTGGGCAAGAAGTACTACCTGGTGGGGTACCAGACCGTTTCCTGGAAGGCCAGCGACCCCAACAACGACCCCCTGCTGTTCGAGGTGGAGGTGCAACGGGCGGGGCAGGAGCTTTTCTGGCCGGTGGCTTCCCGACTGGAGTCCCCCTCGGTGTCCATCGATGCCCAGGCCCTGGCTGACGGTTCCTACCGCTTCCGCATCACCGCCAGTGACGGCCAGGCCAACCCCGACGCCCCCGCCACCGCCCGCGCCCTGTCGCGCTGGTTCGTGGTGGACAACACCCCTCCCCGCATCGACATCGCCCGACGCGGGGAGGCCTGGGTGATCACCGTGGAAGACGCCAGCTCCCCCCTGACCCTGGTGGAGTACAACCGGGACGGGGAGCGCTGGGTCCCCCTCACCCCGGAGGACGGCCTGCTGGATGGGCGGCGGGAGACCTTCCGCCTGCCCGCCGTCAAGGGTCCGCGCCTGCTGGCCGTGCGCGCCGTGGACGCTCACCACAACCGTGCTACCGTGGCGGTGGACGAAACCCCGTGAGCGACCCGCGCACCGCCGCCGTCTACCCCGGATCTTTCGACCCCATCCACCTGGGCCACGTGGACATCATCCACCGGGCGCTGACCATTTTTCCCAAGGTCATCGTGGCGGTGCTGGAAAACCCGGAAAAGAAGGCGTTGCTGGAAATGCCGGTGCGGGTGAGGCTGATCAAGGAGAGCCTGGCCGGCCTCGCCGGGGTGGAGGTGGCCTCCTTTTCGGGGCTACTGGTGGACTTCCTGCGCTCCTCCGGGGCGCGGGTGGTGCTGCGCGGCATGCGCGCCGTCTCCGACTTCGAGTTCGAGTTCCAGCTGTCGCTCTTCAACCGCCGCCTGTGGGCCGACGCCGAGACGGTCTTCCTCACCCCCAACGAGGAGTTCGTGTACCTCTCCTCCCGCGTCATTCGCGAGATCTGGTCCTTCGGGGGCGATATCTCCAGCTTCGTGCCCCCGGCGGTGCACGCCGAGCTGTCCCGGCGCCGCAGCAGCGCCACCCCACGAGAGTAGGGGCTCCGGGCGACGCTCCTCGGACGGCCCTCCGCGGCACCGTTCGTCCCGGGGCGGTCGGTGGCGACTCTGGCCGGGTCGGTTGCGCCCTGTCGGCGCCACGGCGGGCTGCCCGGAAAATCCCGAAGTTCAGCGGCGATGGTCCGGCGTCTGCGCGCGGCCATCTTCGAACTGCCACACCTGCTGGCGCTCCGCCTGCTGGCGCACGTCGTCCGGGATCAGCTCGCCGGCCACGGCGGCGTACACGGTGCAGCCCAGGACCCGCGCCAGGATGTCGGCGCGCCGTCGCGCCCGCTGCACGTCGTGCTCGGAGACCGTGTAGGACGCCTCGACGACGAACGCCACCTCGGCCCCGCTGGTCTCCACCCCCCGCACCACGGCGTCGGCCCAGAGGACCTCGAGTCGCTCGTCCTCGCTGATCCGGGCCTCCTGAGCCGCCGCTTCCAGCCAGGCGGCCACCTCGAGGGTGTCCACCGGGCGAACCCGGCGCAAGAGACGCCCGAAGTACGCCGGGGCGCGCTCACGAAAACGCCGCTCGAGGTCGGACCCCAGCAACCCGCCAACGCGGTCCTCCAGGCGAGCCACGCGCCACTCCAGGCGCTGCTGCGCCTCCGCCAGTTGCGCCAGTTGCAGCTCGGTCCGGCGTTGCGCCTCGGCCAGTTCATCGACGCGGCGGGTAAGCTGGGCGAGCGCCTCAGCGAGCTCGTCCACCCGTCGACTGAGCTGCGCGAGCACTTCGGCGAGCTCCTCGACGCGCTTCTCGGTGCGCGCCTGCGCCTCGGCCAGCTCCTCGACGCGCTTCTCGAGGCGAACCTGCGCTTCAGCCAGCTCCTCGACGCGCTTCTCGAGGCGAACCTGCGCTTCAGCCAGCTCCTCGACGCGCTTCTCGGTGCGCGCCTGCGCCTCGGCCAGCTCCTCGACGCGCTTCTCGGTGCGCGCCTGCGCCTCGGCCAGCTCCTCGACGCGCTTCTCGGTGCGCGCCTGCGCCTCG
>Ga0226835_1000960_pt1 | contig 20215 bp, 22 predicted proteins | sample LAC_MetaG_1_FD_163627 | JGI IMG/M metagenome (GOLD analysis project Ga0226835, IMG submission 163627) | Anaerobic ammonium oxidizing microbial communities from anammox membrane bioreactor (MBR) in UC Berkley, California, United States -... | ecosystem: Engineered > Bioreactor > Anaerobic >...
CGCTTCGTGGGTCTGTCGCTGACCGATGACACGCCGGATGAGACGACGTTCGTGGTGTTCCGGCGGCGGCTGCGCGAAGCCGACCTGGATCGCCGCCTCTTCGACGACACGCTCAAGCAGCTGGAGCAGCGCGGCCTGCTGGTGAAGGACGGCACGCTCACCCCCAGGGCCTGAACGACCTGGGCGACGGGCTTCCCCGCCGCCAGCATCGCGTCGGCCTCACGCAGCCTGGTCACGATCTGCTCCGGTGTGTGCCTCGTCCGCTTCATCGAGAGTCTCCCGGACCCTCCCGGGGCCCGTCGGGACTCGCATAGCACATGGATCAGGATGCGGGGGGCAGGCCACTGCTGGCCGTGCTGCTCGTGCAGTGCCGGAGCGTCGGCCGGGCGGCGGGCTGGTGGGGGACGGGCCACGCCGCGGCCGCGCAGCGGGAGGTTCCTGCCGGCGCGCAGGAAGGCACGGGCGATCCGCCCGGCTCCGTCCCCCGCGAAGACTCGCAACCCTGACGGCCGCGCTCGACGGGGCCTGAAAGGCCCCGCCCAGTCGGAATCGGCCCGCCGCGCTCCATGCCCCGCGGCCGGGCGCGCGAACGCGCGATGCACGGCGTTCTACAGCCGATCGGCGACGGCGCGGAAGTGGTAGCCGCGGATGGCCAGTTCGACGGCCTCGGCGAACGCGCCGCGGTGCGAGACCCACGAGCGGCAGAGGAACTTCCAGAACTCCCGGCGTCCCGGCTCCGCGACGCCCATCACCCACAGCGATCGGAGGAAGGCGAGCATGTCGCCCATGTGCGGGCGTGAGCGCGGGCCCGCCGGGCGGTAGTCGCGCAGGAAACTCAGCGCGCGCTGGTAGTAGGCTCTCGGCGCGTAGAGGTCCTTGACCAGCCGACGGTAGCCCTCGGTGAGCACGGCCGGGTCGAGCGTCGGGACGAAGTTCAGGACGGCGTCGAGGTTGTTGCCCGTGCTCCGCCCGACCATGCGTCCCTCGGCCGTGAGGCGGGTGAAGAGCCGCGTGCCGGGGAGCGCGGTCAGCAGGCCGACCATCGCCGTCACCACGCCGGCCTCCTGGATGAAGCGCCGTTGCTGCTCGAAGATCCCCTCCCTGTCGCTGTCGAATCCGACGATGAACCCGGCCATGACCTGGATCCCCGAGTTGTGGACCTGCCGGACCGCGGCGACCAGGTCGCGCCGCGTGTTCTGCACCTTGCGGCACTCCTTGAGGCTCTCCTCCTGCGGGCTTTCGATGCCGATGAACACGTTCTTGAAGCCCGCCCGCACCATGAGGTCCAGCAGTTCCGGATCGTCGACGAGGTTCATCGACGCCTCGGTCGTGAAGTTCATCGCCGCGCGCCGCTCCCGACGCCACGCGATCATCGCGCGCAGCAGCGTCTTCGCCCTCGCCCTGTTGCCGATGAAGTTGTCATCGACGATGAAGATCGCGCCGGTCCACCCCGCGGCGAGCACGGCGTCCAGTTCGGCGATCACCTGCTCCGGCGTCTTGACCCGCGGCACGCGCCCGTACACCGCCGTGATGTCGCAGAACTCGCAGTCGAAGGGGCAGCCGCGCGAGAACTGGACCGACATCGTGACATAGTCGTGCACGTTGATCAGGTCCCACCGCGGCAGCGGGGTCTTCGTGACGTCCGGACGCTCCGGGGCCTGGTAGCGCGCCCGCAGACGCCCGGCGGACAGGTCGGCCACGAGCGCCGGCATGATGTCCTCCGCCTCCCCCACCACGCAGCAGGCCGCCTCGGGGAACCGCTCGGCGCCGGTCGTGAAGAGCGGGCCGCCCGCGACCACGGGCTTCCCGAGCGCGTTGGCCCGCGCCATCACTTCCCGTGCCGACGGCTCGTGCACGATCATCGCCGAGAGGAAGACCGCGTCCGCCCACCGGATATCCGCGTCGGCGAGCGGCCTCACGTTCAGATCGACGAGCCTCAGGCTCCACGCCCGGGGCAGCATGGCGCCCACGGTGAGCAGCCCCAGCGGCGGGAACGCCGACTTCCTCCCGACCAGCCGCATCACGTGGCTGAAACTCCAGAACGTGTCGGGCGTGCGCGGCGACACGAGCAGGATGTTCATGTGCATCCTCCCTCCGATCGGGGCTGAGGAGGATCATCCCGCTTCGGGCGCGGCGCGCCAATGAGGAAACTCCCCTATTCGCCGAGGGCAGCGCTCGCCTCCGCCGGATGGCCTGACCGAGCATCCCGTCGCGCCGCAGGGCCTATCGGCGACTTGCCGCTTGACCCGGCCCACGCCCACCCCACTCCTCATGGGTTCGGCCGGCCGCTCCGCGCAGACAGCGACTCCGGCCCGCGCGGACCGGAGTCGATGCCGTTTCGGGAAGTCACGGCGCGGCATGGTCCGCGCGGGACGCTGGGCGGCTCAGCAGCCGGCGGACCATTCGTTGAGGTAGGCGAGGAAGTCCCGCGTGTCGATCGCGCCGTTGCTGTCGAGCGTCGGCAACGCACCTGCCGAGCTCGAGCGTCCCCTCCGCGTGCATCACGTCTGGAACGGTTCCAGGCGTGGATCCTGCGCGGGTGTGAGGCCGGCACTGGAACGGCATCCCGCGCACGCCCCGCCGCAGGGGGCGACTTCCCCGCTCGTGCCCGGCGCGGCCTACTGCCGCAGCGCGCGCGAGGGGAGCATGGCGATGACCGCGCCGGCGATCATCATGACGACGCCGCCGATGGAGAGCCAGACGGCGCGGTCGGTCGGCGAGCCGGTGAAGAACTCGGAGACCTGCGACCCGAACGAGTCGAGCGCGCGGATGCCCATGATGAGCAGCACGATCCCGAGGGCGAGGACAGCGATCCCGATGATCCGTTGCATCTGAATTGGAGGCCCTTTCAATGAGGCGCTGCGCCGCTCCGTCGGCCGCCCGATGGCGCACGGCCGCTGTGTCCGGGTGAACGCGCCGACGCGGCGGCTGCGCAGACGGCCGACCCTCGCTAGCGCAGGACGCCCATGACCATCAAGATGATGAGCACGAGCACGAGCAGCCCGAGCACGCTGCCGGGGGCGTAGCCCCACTTGCGGCTGTACGGGTAGACCGGCAGCGCGCCGATCAGCAGGAGGATCAGGAGGATCAACAGGACGGTGCCGAGCATGGTCGCTCTCCTTGGTGAGGGGGTCTCGTGGCCGTACGCCCTCGGATGTCCAGCAGCTCGAGCGCATCGACCGGCGCGTTCAGCGCCGCGGCCAGCGCGGTATCCGCGGCGCGCGTCGTCGGGGGTCGGCCGTCCGCCCGCGCCGTGGGGTGCGGCGGCCTGCCGGCGGCGTTCGCGTCGGCCGCCTGGCCGTTGCGTTGCTCCGGTGCGACCGGATCGGACCTTGCTCCGACGCTCCGTTCGATCGGCGCGGCCATCGTGGACCCACTCCTTCTGCGCGCTCCCTCCCGCCCGTCATGAGCGCAAGGAGCGTGCAGTGTCATCATGGCCGACGAATCCCGTGGCCTCCACGGGGAATCTTCCCTCATCGCACACTCGCGGAGCGCGTGGTGTGCTCGCTCACCGCGACAGCGACGGCCTCGGGGGCGGGCGTCTCCTCCTCGCCCGCCCCCGGATGGACCGATCGGATCGTGGGCGACGGACCGCGTCGTGGGCCGCGTGGGGCGCGCGCGGACCGAACGCACGGCCGCCGCCGGTCGTCGGGATGTCGGCCTCGCTCCGCGCGCGCTCCACGATCAGGCCCAGGTGGCGTTCGACGGCCGGCCAGTCGAGTTTCCCGCCCTCGCGCCCGTGCAAGGCGCACATCTGCGCCGCGATCGCATCGACGAGCCAGCGTGTTTCTTCGGCATCGCGTGCGTTGCGTGAGCGATCCGAGAAGCCTGAGTTGGCGTCGTGTATGAGTTGCATGGCCCCACCGATGTCGCCCGGCTTTCCCGCGCCACCGCACGAGCCGTCGCCGAGCGAACGCATCATGACACGCGCGATCCCACGCCGCTATGGGGAAACTTGCTCTATCGGCGCGCTCTCGCGATCGGGCGGGGCGAATCGCGGTTCCGGGCCTACTATTCGGCATGGCAGCCCGCACGGCACGCGCCCGGACGCCCCCGGCCGCAGCCCGCACGGCGGCGCGTGCGAAACCGCGCCGCTCGACCGGGTCGCCATCGATCCTCGACCCGATCATCACGATGAACACGGGCGGAGTGATCCAGTCCGCCAGCGAGTCGGTCCAGGAGGTCTTCGGCTGGACACCTGCGGAACTGTTCGGGCGCAACGTCAGCGTCCTGATTCCCGAGCCTCGCCGCTCGTCGCTCGACAAGTACCTCGACCGTTACCGGCGCGCTGACACGACGAAAACGCTCCATCGCTCGCGCCGGTTCGACGCGGTGCACAAGGACGGTTCGCCGGTGCAGATCGAGCTTTCGCTGTCGCGCGCCGACGTCCCGCTCCTCGGCTCGCCGTACTTCATCGGCATCATCCGCGACGTGAGCCGTGAGATCGACGTGGGCGGCGACTCGCCCGCCGAGCGCACGAGGCTCCAGGCCCTCCTCGCCGAGCAGACGCGCGCCCTGGCCAAGGCCCACCTCCGGATGCAACTGAACGACCGCCTCGCCTCGCTCGGCACGCTCGCGACCGGACTCGGCCACGACATGAGCAACGTGCTCCTGCCGATCCGCGCGCGCCTCAACGCGCTCGACCGAGAGCCGATCCCGCCGGCCGCGGCGGACCACCTGCGGGCCATCCGAGCGTCGGTCTTGTATCTCCAGCAGCTCAGCGACAGCCTCCACTTTCTGGCGCTGGCGCCCGCGGGGACTGACGCGGAGCAGCGCGACGCGACCGACCTTGCCCATTGGTGGAAGCAGGCCTGCCCGCTGCTGCGCCGCGTGGTCCCGCGGAACATCACCGTTGACGCCGTTCTCCCGATCGGCCTGCCCACCGTCAGGATCGACCCGCATTGGCTGACGCAGGCGATGCTCAACTTGGTGACGAACGCGGGAGAGGCCTTCCCCGCCACGCGCCGTGCCGGGTGGGTCCGGATCACGGCGATCCCCGCTGACGACGGCGCGACCATTCGGATCGAGGTGACCGACAACGGGGTCGGCATGCGTTCCGACATCGCGCGCAGCGCGTTCGACCTGTTCTATTCCACCAAGGCGCGGGCGATGGGGACCGGGCTGGGACTGCCCCTCGTGAGGAAGGTCGTGAGTCTCGCGGGAGGGAGCGTCGAGATACGCTCCGTGCCCGGCAAGGGCACGACCGTCACGATGGTTCTGCCCACGGCCGCGCACGGCGCTGCCGGCGCTGGAACAGCGCCGAACGACCGACCCACGGCGGTCGTCACGATGAAGGACCGGCGCATCGCCTCGTTCATCTCGCAGATCCTCATCGCGCTCGGGTACACGGTCAGGAGCGTCGCGAGCGGCGGCCCCGGCAAGGCGGACCTCTGGGTGACGAGACCGACACCCGCCGCCCTGACAGCCGCCGGCCGGTGGCGCAAGGGGCACGACGAGCGGGCCCTCGTGCTGCTCGGCGCGCCGCCGGCGGGCGCCCGACGGCGATGGGATGCGATCGGGGCGAGGATCATCGACCCCCTGGACGATTTCGAGGCCATCAGATTCATCCTCGGCGCTGCCAGCGATCAGCAGGCCGTCCGACGCCGAAAGTGAGGTTCACCGATGAACAAGCGGAACAACGACACGAACACGGCCCCCCGTTCGGCCGCTCCCGGCCAAGCCGCGAAGATCGCGCGCACCGGTTCCGACACCGGCTCGGGCGCGAGCGGCGGCGGCTCGCGCACCGTCCGCGTGCTCTGCGTGGACGATCACCCCGTGCTGGTCGAGGGGCTGCGGACGCAGTTCGCGATCAGCGGGCGGGTTGAGATCGTCGGACGGCTGCCGACGGCGGCGCATCTGGTGAAGGAGGTCGAGCGTCTGCGCCCCGACGGGGTGCTGCTCGACATCGAGATGCCCGGCCCGGACGCGTTCGAGACGGCCGACCGCCTGAAGCGGACGCATCCCGACGTGCGGATCATCGTCCTCAGCGCGCACGTGCGGGACGCGTTCATCACGGCGGCCTTCAGGTCGGGCGCGTGCGCGTACTTCGCGAAGTCGGACGATCTGGTGGACATCGAGTCCGGCATCGTCAAGGCGATGCGGTCCTCGCCCGGCTCGATCGTACTCGGCCCGAAGGTGCTCGAACACGCGCGCGTGCTCGCTCCCGATGCCCCTGCCGCGGCAGGGTTCGGCGGGTCGCAGGAGGGCCGCTTCACGGTCTGCACGGAAACGCCGAAGACGCTCGTGTCTTCGCTCAGCCCGCGCGAGATCGAGGTCCTGCGGCTCATCGGCAAGGGCCTGTCCAGAGTCCAGATCGCCAAGGAACTCTGCCGCAGCGCCAAGACGGTCGACGCCCACCAGGCCCGCATCATGCAGAAACTGGGGATCGAGGCCCGGGCCGACCTGATGCGCTTCGCCATCCGTGAGGGCCTCGCGCAGGCCTGAAGCCCGACACGATCGCGGAACTCTCCCCGTGGTCCGCGTGCGCTCGCCGCGCCATGATGATCACAGTCACCTCCCCCGCCACGCGAACGGAGCGGGCGGAGCGACCATCTCACGGCCGCACACCCGCCCTGTTCGCAGGGCCATCGAACGAACGAAGGAAACATACTCATGAAAACGCACCGCACATCGTCCGGCGTCGCCACCGCGTTCTCGCTCGTCCTGGCGGCAGGGCTTGGCGTGTCCGCGTTCGCGCAGACACAGACCGCGCCCGTCCGTGCCCCGCAGGCCGTTGCCACCGCCGCGCCCGCCGTGGACTACCGCTCGTCGAACTGGCTCACGGGCCTGAAGGTCGTGAACTCCAACGGCGAGGAGGTCGCGAACGTGTCGGACCTGATCCTGGACCGCGGCTCCGGGCGCATCGAGCACGTCGTGATCAAGACCGGGGCGATCCTCGGCTACGGCGGGCGTGCCACCGCCATCCCCTACGGCTCGTTCGGGTGGGAGCCCGGGGCGAACGACCGCCTGCTCCTGGCATCGACGCCCGAGCAGATCAAGCAGTTCCCCGAGTTCACGCCCGAGGCGTGGAAGGCGATGAGGGAGTCACGCGGCGACGACGCCGGCGCGCTCCGCAAGAGGCTGGGCGCGGACGCCGCTTCGCCCTCCGATCCATACGCCGGCACGCTCGACACGGCGAAGAAGGCCCGCGTCGAGGGCGAGGTCACCAAGGTCGAGCGCGTGCGGACGAGCGCGTACGGCGAGCATCTCGTCGTGACGGTGCAGCCCGCGGACCGCTCCGCCCCGCGCCGGATCGCGCTGGGGCCGTCCTGGTATGTCAACGCCGCGCCCGCGGCCCCGATGCGCGGCGACAAGGTCGTCATCGACACGCTCGCGCTGCCCCGCGACCCGGAGCAACTCCTGGCCGGGACACACCTGCGCGCCGGCAACCGTGACATGATGCTCCGGGACGCCAGCGGAACGCCCGCGTGGTCGCTCGCGTCCACCGAGGCGAGCGGGAAGCCCTCCAGCGCTCCGTACTCGCGCTACATGCTGCTGAGCGACCTGCCCGGCACGAAGCTGGACAGCCGCGGCGAGGAGTGCGGCAAGGTCCATGATGTCATCTTCGACCGAACCTCCGGCGAGGTGGCGTTCCTCTCGATCGACCCGAACGAAAACTTCCTCGGTGTCGGCGACACCAAGCGACTGGTCCCGTGGTCCGTGGTCTCCGTGCCGCTGGACGGTGCGGTGCGTGTGGACGCCTCCAAGGAGATGCTGCTGGCCAGCACGGAGACACCCTCCGACCTTTCGACGCTGCACACCGGCGATCACGCGGGGAGCATCTACAGGGCCTTCAAGGTGGACGCGCCGCGCTTCGCCGCGCCGACGAAGCCCGTCGCCGGCGCAACCCGCGACACCGGCGACGCCTGGTCCGCCGACGGTGCGATCATCCGCGCCATCGAGGGCGAGTCCGCCACGATCGTGACGGGGACCGTCCTCAGCGTCACCGACCTCAGGTTCGAGGGCGGGATCGCGCCCGCGCGTGCCGTGAAGGTGCGCGTCGGGGGCGACGACGGCACGGAAGAGACCGTGATCCTCGGGCCTGTCGCGTACATGGCGAACCAGCGGACCATCTGCCGCCCGGGCGACCCGATCAGCCTCGAGGCCAGCCGGACGACGATCAACGGCCGCCCCTACTGGCTTGCCCGTTCCGTCGACTGCAAGGGCCACCGCACCGTCATGCTCGACGCGAGCAACACGCCGGTCTGGGCGCGGCCGTAACCGACGCCATCCCATGACGGCTTGCAAACCGCGGCCGCCACCACAACCCGGTCCGGACACGCCCAGGAAGCCCCGGCCACATCGACGAAGGAGATCTGCGATGAACGAGAAGAACAGGAACACGCCCGCCGCGCAGCGCACGGACGACAAGCCCGACGTCCTCGGCGAGCATCCCGTCGGCACGGGGCTGGGCGCGATCGGCGCTGGCGCCGCGGCCGGCGCGCTCGGCGGCGCGGTCGCCGGGCCTGTGGGCGCGGTCGCCGGCGCTGTGGTCGGGGCCGTGGCCGGCGGGGTGATGGGCAACGCCGCCGCCGAGGCCGTCAATCCAACCGAGGACACCGACTACTGGCGCAAGCAACACGCCGTCGGCCCGCACGCCCGCGACGGCGCGCGCTTCGAGGAGTACGCGCCGGCGTACCGCTACGGGACGGAGAGCTACCGGCGACTCGGCGCCAAGGGGCAGTCCTTCGACAGCGTCGAGGCCGACCTCGGGCGCGGATGGAACGCGGCACGCGACGGCTCGCCACTCGCCTGGGGTCAGGCCCGGCAGGCGTGCCGCGACGCGTGGACGCATCAGGAGCAGGCCGCCAACGGCGGCGCCTGCGGCAAGGACAAGCACTGAACCTTGTCTCACCCTTCTGCGGGTCTGCCACGAGATCAAAGACCAACGCGGGAGGATGACTCTCTCTCAGGCGGCGGCAGGCGAAAGCCTGCCGCCCCCGATTGACGCCTGGTTCGGCCGCGGCCCGAAACCCCCCCGGGCCGCGCCGACCAGTGTCAATCTCGCACGAACCACGATCGAGGAAGTTTCCCGCGTGGCGTGCGTGCCGATGGACGCGATCATTCTTTGCTCGCCCGGACCGGCCCCGGTTCGGCGGCTGTGCGAGGGCCGACGATCAGGCCCTCCGCACGCATGAACCCCGACCCACGAGGAGGTCAGACCGTGACTGCATCAGAGTCCATCGCGCCGACGAGGAACCCGCCCGCGTCGCTCGTGCGGTTCCTGGCGCTCGCCCTGCTGCTCGCCGGCGCGGCCGCGCTGGCGGGGTGCAGAACCACCAGCGGCCTCGGCGACGACATCAAGCACCTCGGCGGCAACATCGAGGACAGCGCGGATCGGAACACACCGTAACGGCGACTCCAGTGTTCCGGCTCCGCGCCCTCCGCGTTCCTCATTCCGCGGCTGGGTGACACCGAGAACGCTGACGGGCCACCTGGGTCGGCTCGCCCCGTCACGCGTGGCTCGGCCCGCGCCCCTCTCCCCTTAATCCCTCATCCCCCGATTCGGTTGTCTCCCTCCGAGGGCGGGCGCAGCGCCTGACGAAGGCTGCGGGCTGGATCTGCATGGTCATGCGGATGGCTCGCCGAACCGGCGCTTGAGGTGCTGGTCCATGAGGGCGCTCTCGCGGCCGGGAAAAACGTGGGTCGCGAAGAGGAGCGTGGACGAGGCGGCGCATCGTGACAGACCGGGCCGGCCTTCCCTCTGCCCCTCGCCGCCCGGGCACACCCGTCCTATCCTTCCGCCCCCCGCACCGGGGGAGCCGCGGCCCGGCCTGTCGGGACGCCCGTTTCGCTCGCACAACCAGCACGGCACACGAGGAACCGTCCCCATGGCCACCACCGGCAGCATCACCCAGGTCATCGGCTCCACCTTCGACGCCCAGTTCCCCGAAGACCAACTCCCCGACATCTACAACGCCCTCCGAGTGGAGGCCGAGACTCCCGCCGGGCCGCTCCGGCTCACCGGCGAGGTCCAGCAGCACCTCGGCGGCGGGCGCGTGCGGGCCGTGGCGCTCGGCTCGACCGACGGCCTGCGGCGCGGCCTGCCCTGCGTGGACACGGGCCAGGCCGTCACCGTCCCCGTCGGCGAGATGGTGCTCGGGCGCGTGTTCAACCTGCTCGGCGAGGCCATCGACAAGAAGCCCGACCTCGTGGATGCGCCGCGCCGGCCGATCCACCGCGAGCCGCCCGAGTTCAGCCAACTCAACCCCAACACCGAAATCCTCGTGACGGGCATCAAGGTCATCGACCTGCTCTGCCCGTTCGTCCGCGGCGGCAAGATCGGCCTGTTCGGCGGGGCGGGCGTCGGCAAGACCGTCATCATCCAGGAAATGATCGCACGCGTCGCCCGCGAGTTCGGCGGCTACTCCGTCTTCTGCGGCGTGGGCGAGCGCACCCGCGAGGGCAACGACCTCTGGCTCGAGATGCAGCACGCCGAATACACCGACGAGCACGGCAAGACCGCCCACGTCATCGACAAGGTGGCGATGGTGTTCGGCCAGATGAACGAGCCGCCCGGCGCCCGCCTCCGCGTCGCGCTGTCGGGCCTGACCATGGCCGAGGAGTTCCGCGACGCCTCGGGCAAGGAGACCATGATCTTCGTGGACAACATCTTCCGCTTCACGCAGGCGGGTTCGGAGGTGTCCGCGCTGCTGGGCCGCATGCCGAGCGCGGTGGGCTACCAGCCGACGCTGAGCACGGAGATGGGCGAGTTGCAGGAGCGGATCACCTCGACCAGCAAGGGGGCGATCACGTCGGTGCAGGCGATCTACGTGCCGGCCGACGACCTGACCGACCCCGCGCCGGCGACGGCCTTCGCGCACCTGGACGCCTTCGTCGTGCTCGCGCGCGGCATCGCGGAGAAGGGCATCTACCCGGCCGTCGACCCGCTGGCCTCGACCTCGCGCATCCTCGACCCCGGCATCATCGGCCAGCGGCACTACGCCGTGAGCCGGCGCGTGCAGCAGATCCTCCAGCGGTACAAGGACCTGCAGGACATCATCGCCATCCTCGGTGTGGACGAACTGAGCGAAGAGGACAAACTGACCGTGAGCCGGGCGCGCAAGATCGAGCGCTTCCTCAGCCAGCCGTTCTTCGTCGCCGAGCAGTTTACCGGCTTCTCGGGCATCTACACGTCGCTGGAGCAGACGATCGACTCCTTCGAACGCCTGTGCAACGGCGAGGGCGACGACCTGCCGGAGTCCGCGTTCATGTACGTCGGCAACCTCGACGACGCGCGGGCGAAGGCCGAGAAGATGGCCGCGGGGGTCTGAACGCTCGTCCGAACACGAGCGTGCGACATCCCTCGGCCTGCGCGGCGACGCCACCGTTTGATGACCAGGCGCGCTATGCTGTGGCCATGGACACAACCCGCCACCTTACAGGCGTGATTCACCGCGAGGACGACACATACGTCGCCCTCTCCCCCGAACTCGACATCGCCGGCCAGGGAACGACCCTCGAAGAGGCGCGCGCGAACCTGGTCGAGGCCGTCGAGCTGTTCTTCGAGGCAGCATCCGATGCAGAGATCGGTTCGCGGCTGCACGGCAACGTCTACGTCACCCCAATCGAGGTGAAGGTTGGGTAGGCTCCAGGTTCTCTCGCGGCGCGACGTGTGCAGACTGCTCGACGAGCACGGCTTCGTCGAGGTACGCCGGCGAGGCAGCCACATCGTGATGCAACGCCGAGTGGACGACACCACGATCAGGGTTCCAGTTCCTGATCATCGTGAACGCAAGCCCGGCACGCTCCTCTCGGTCATCAGGCAGTCGGGGCTGCCGCGCCGCTTCTTCGAAACCGAGTAGCCTGCGCCTTGACGGACTTGTCGGATGGTACAACCTGGCGCGGAGCCTGCCGCATGTCCCCCCAGCAAGAGTCCGACACGCCGCTTGCCGAGCAACTCCGCGCACTGCCGTTCATTGTCGCCGCGCTCATCGCCGGCCTGGCGGTCTTCGCCGTTGTGGTGATGATGATCGCCCCGGGCGGTCCGCTCTCGGGCACGCCCGCGCCGACCGCACCTCCGCCTGCTGCTCCACCCGTCGCGGGCGGGGCGTCGCTCAACGACATCCTGCTCATCGCCGTCTCCGCGACGCTGCTCGGCGGCATGATCGGGTATCTGGTCTTCGGCGTCACCGCGGCCTCTCGCGCCAGGCTCGCGTGGCAGGAACGATCCGACGATGAGCAAGGTCGGGAGGCGATCGGCTCGATCCTGCTCACGACAACGATGGTCCGGGCTGCGCTCGTGGAGGGGCCGGGCCTCTTCGGCTGCGTGCACACGATGCTCACCGGCAGCCCGGCCGGAGTTGTCGCCGCGGCGGTCGCGATCGGGTTCCTCTCCGCGCTCCTGCCGGTTCGATCGCGCTATCGCCGCCTGCTCGAGCACGCGACCGGCGGTGCTTCGCCCACCGCCGTTCGGGCGTTCGGCAGGGCCTCGCACGGCGAGCGGCTCTCGCGCTAGCATCCACGCGCGCCGGTCCCGTGTTCGTCACGTCACCGGCACCTCCCGCTGAGCCTCGAGTCGCCCCCCGTTCCCTCCGAAGCGTTCGCATGCCTCGGCACGAAACAGAACCTTCCGACGCGACTACCCGAGCCATGCAGGGCGCCGACATCGGTCGGCCCCTCCCCTCCCCGTTGGCCCGCGCCGGAGCGTTGGGACTGCTCGCCGGTCTCACGGCCGTCGTCGCTCTCTCCGCCGCGACGAACATCAAAGTGCTGTTGCGCGGGGTCATCCCGGAGGCATTCTGGGCGGACCGGGCTTCGCCCTGGGCGCTCGCGCTCGTCATCGCCCTCTCCGCCTCAGCGGTGCTCCGCGTTCGCTCCGGGCGCAACATCCTGCTGCTTGTCTGGATAGGCATCGTTGCCGCGATCATGGCGCTGCGCGAACTGGACCTGCACGCTCTCTTCAATCCGAAGAACATCTCGCTGCTGGGCCTCGAACCGGAACACGCGGTGCGATTCCGGGTCGACTGGTGGATTGACGCGGGCACGCCGAGCGCCGTTCGATTCGCCTGGGCCGGCGTCGGTGTCCTGCTCGGCGCCGTCGTCGTACTCCCCTTCGCGTTCGCGCGGCACCCGTGGCCCGAACGCCTGCTCCGCCGGGATCTGTTCACCGTGCTGTACTGCTCAGGCATCGCCCTCATGGGTATCGGCTACCTGCTCGACGACGTTGTTGCCCGTCACCTCATCAGCTCGAGGGCCTTACGCAGGACAGAGGAGTTGCTCGAACTGGCGGGACAACTCTCGCACGTGGCGGCCATGGTCACCGTGTGCGTCCGACCGCGCGCCCTGGACCGCGCCTTCCGCGATCGCGCCCACGATTGCGAGAACCCAAGCCCATCGGCACCCCGTGCCCGAGCAGACTGCCGCGCTACCTCCACAGTCGAACCCGGACCCCGCAAGACGCACGACTCGGGTTCCAACGATACGAGCAAGTGAATGATCGATACGCGCACCGTCACCGACCGCCGCACGCTCCGGTTCGCGACGACCGACGATCTCCGCGGCGAGATCGACCGACTGACCAACGCGGAGCGCGCGGGCACGCTGCGCGCTTCCGGCAACTGGACGCTCGGGCAGGCGTTCGGCCACCTCGCCGCGTGGATCGACTACCCCTACGACGGCTATTCGCCGCGGGCCCGCCCGCCGTGGTTCGTGAAGGTCGTGTGCCGCATGATGAAGAGGAAGTTCTTCGCCGGCGGCCTGCCCGCGGGGGTGCGCATCCCCCGCGTCGAGGGCGGCACGTTCGGCATCGACCCGCTCCCGCTCGACGAGGGGCGCGATCGCCTGCTCCGCGCGCTCGACCGCCTCGACCGCACGCCCCCGCCGCTCCCCAGCCCCGTCTTCGGCCGACTGACGCACGACGAATGGCGCCGCCTGAACCTCGGCCACGCGGAACTGCACCTCTCCTTCTTCCACCCCGGCTGACCGGGCGCCACGCCGCCGAGTACCACGCCACTCCGTGGCGTGAGTCGCTATCGTCTCGTATGCCCGCGACCGACTCACTGACTGCGCCCACATCGCAGGCCGACATCGACGCCGTCGTCCGCGCGACTTCACTGGCCTTCGCCGGCCCGCCGGACGCGACCGACGCCTGGCTGCGCGCCGCCGGCCTCGAAAACGTGCGTGTGCTGCACGAGACGGGCGCGCCCGCCGCGAGCCTGGTGCGCATCCCGATGGGCCAGCATTTCGGCGGGCGGTCGGTCCCGATGCTCGGCATCGCCGCCGTGGCCGTGCCCCCGGAACGCAGAGGGGGGGGTCTCGCGCGGCGCCTCATGGCCGCCGCTGTGCGCGAGGCCCACGCAGACGGCTTCGCGCTCTCGACGCTGTACGCCTCGACGCAGGCCTTCTACCGCCAGGTCGGGTACGAGCAGGCGGGGCTGCTCTTCCGCACCACGCTCCCGCTGCGCACCATCGGCGTGCGCGACCGCACGCTGCCCGTCCGCCCGCTCGACGGATCGGACGAGCGGGCGATCCGCGACTGCTACGCCCGCTTCGCCGCCCGCTACAGCGGCACGCTCGACCGCGGGCCGTACTGCTGGGCGCGCACACGCGAGATGCGGGGCGAGCGCTACGTCGGCTTCGGCGTCGCGTCTCCCGACGATCCGCGTCGTCTCGACGCGTATGTTTTTTACGCCCAGCGACGCAAGCCCGATTCGGGCCGGCACGATATTGCTGTTCCTGACCTCGCCTTCACGAGTGCGGGCGCGGGGAGGCGACTGCTCGGCTTCCTCGCCGACCTCGCCACCGTCGGCGATGACGCCGTTTTCTATGGCCCCCCCCTCCACCCGCTGCTTACGCTCATGGACCAGCAGTTCCACGCCTCGACCTTCGTCGACGTGTGGATGCTGCGCATCGTGCGCGTGCGCGAGGCCCTCGAATCCCGCGGCTACCCGGCCCACGCCGACACGACGATCACGCTCGACGTCGCGGACGACCTCATCCCCGACAACGCCAGCCCGTGGACGCTCCGTGTCCGCGGCGGCAACGCCAGCGCGGAGCGCGCGCCAGGCCCACGCACGCTCCGACTCGGCATCCGCGGCCTCGCCGCGATCTACTCCGGCCTCTACTCCGCCACGCAGGCGGCCGCACTCGGGCTTGGCGAGGGCGACGCCGAGGCGCTCGCCGCTGCGGACGCGATCTTCGCCTCGAACACGCCTTGGATGAGCGACCGTTTCTGACCCCCCCCGCCCCATCGAGAACGCCCATGGCCAAGCGACCCGACCTCACCGGCCACCAGCGCCGCATCGTCCAGCGCTACTACGACAACATCGACACGATCTCGGTGCAGAGGCTCCAGGAGATCGTCTCGGACCTCGCGCTCGCCGACGACGCGAAGAAGGCCGATCGCCTGTGGAAGCGGGCCGAGACCGCCCTCGCGAAGACGGCCGCGAACGACGCCGAGGTGCGCGCCGCCCTCGCGCAGCGGAACCTCGAGTCGCTCGCGCGGCTCATCGCCCGGCTTGCGTAGGCCTCGGCGGCTTGAGCAACTCGCCCAGCACGCCCAGCAGCAGCAGCCCCGTCAACCCGCTGTACGCGCTCCCGGCCGCGACGATCATCGGCACGAACGCGGGCGACAGGCGCGCCAGCCACCAGCCGCCCATGTCCGCCAGCAGCGCGAGGCCCATCAGCCCGACGCCCCACGCGACAAGACGGCGCGGCCAGGTCGTCATCAGGGCCAGCGCGCCCACCACGAACGCCATCGTGGCCAGGCTCAGCGCGTGCGCGTGCGTGGACGCCACCAGCACCCCGGCCGGCGTGCGCTGGATCTGGCGCGAGAACGCCACCCGCTGCACGTCGCTCCAGAACTCGAGCGGGATGGTCCTTCCGATGCCGTCGCCCTCGGACGCCTGGCGCGCGTGGCAGCGCAGGCAGTGGGCGGCGATGATCTCGGCGGGGGCGTCGTCGCCCAGGTCGAGGCTGTCGAAGTCCTCGCTCACGCGGTCGCCGCGCAGCCAAGCCAGCAGCGTCTCGCGGTCTGCCTCGGGCAGTTCGGGCGGGTGGCCGCGCTCGAGCGCGACGATGAGCGGGGCGATGCGCTCGACGCCGCTGTACGCACCGGTGAAGTCGTCGAGCGTCAGACCGGGCCGCTCGTCGCGGTTCTGGTAGTGCCACAGCACGTGCGTGCCGGAGGCGATCAGCCCGCCGATCAGCACGAGCACGAGGCACGCCACGCCGAACTTCGCGCCGAGCGGCAGGTCGCGCAGCGCGGGCCACGATGCGGGCATGGCTCACCCCCCCCTCAGGATCGCCGGGTCGATCTCGACCGTCCCGCCGGTGACGACAGCCCGGTTCGCCATGATGCCGACGATGCTCGCCCGCGCGCCCTCGTCCGCGCCGCACACCACCGGCGCGCTCTCGCTCACGCTGCGCAGGAAGTCGCCCAGCGCGTAGTAGAGCGGCGCGTTCGGGAGCCCGATGCCCTCCTGCAGTTTGCCCTGCTCGGCCAGTTTCGTCGCCTCGGCGATGAGCGTGATGCCCTGGTCGTTGTGGAACCGCTGGCGGTTAGCGTACACCTCCCACCCCTGTGTCGGCGCGTCGGACTCCTTGAACATCCACCCGTGCGTCCACGCCAGCCACATCGAGGCGTTCGTGCCGTGCAGCACCTCGTACTCGCCGCCGTAGGTGCTCGCCAGCGTCGCCTCGTAGTGGAGGTGGACGCCGCTCTCGAAGTCCAGCCCGCAGTGGACCGTGTCGTACACCTCGCGCCCGTCGGCGTGCAGGCGGATCGACCCGCCGCCGCGCGCCCGCACCGGGTACGCCCCGAGGTACCAGTGGAAGACGTCGAACTGCTGTGTCCCCTGCTCGCCCGCCAGCCCGAGCGAGACCGCCGGGTCCAGACGCCAGTTGAACTCGCGGTCGCGGGCCGGGTCCGGCGCGGGCGTGCGCCACGAGTTCTTGCGGTTGCTCTGGGCACGCATCGCCACCGGGTCGCGCACGGCCTCGGAGCGGAAGAACGTCCACGCCAGTTTGTACACCGGGTTCGAACGCCCCTGCAGCCCGGAGTGGAACACGCCCGACGAGCCGCGCGCTGCGCGCGCGATCGCCTGGCAGTCCTCCACGGTGTGCGCCAGCGGGGTCTCGCAGTAGACGTGCCGTCCCGCCGCCAGCGCGGCCAGCGCGATGTCCCTGTGCAGGTGCGTCGGCGTGGCGATCACGAGCGCCTTGACGTCCGCCCGCTTGTCCAGCATCGCGCGGTAGTCCGCGAAGCCCTCCGCGCCCTGCGAGCGGCGCACGCCCGCGTCCAGGCGGCGTTCGTCGATGTCGCAGATCGCGCCGATGCTCACGCCCTCCATCTTCTGGAGTTCGCCGAGGATCGCGCGCCCCTGCCGGCCCGCGCCGATCACGCCGACCACCACCGGCTCGCGCAGTCGCACCGGGCGGGCCAGCCCCAGTTCGGGCAGCAGCGCGACCGCCGCCATCGCCCCAGCGCTCTGTTTCATGAAGGTCCGACGGTCCGTCTCGTTCATGGTGACTCCTGCCCCGCACGGTCATCCGCGTCCGAACGCCAGAATAGCCGCGATTCCGGACCCTCGACAGACCACACGCCCCCTTGTTGCGGCAGCAGCGTCGTGAGTTGCTCCGGCATCCCCTTCGGCCGGGCCCCGAGCACCAGCAGCGCGGTCGACCAGGCGTCCGTCTCCATCGCGCTCACCCCCACCACGCACGCCAGCCGCGCCCCCTCCACAGGTGATCCGGTCCGTGGGTCCAGCACGTGCCCCAGCCGTCTCCCCTCGCGCTCGACCACCCGCCCCGACGGCTCGGACACCGACATCGCCCGATCGTGCAATGCAACACGGAACGGGCTGCCGCGCACCTCCACGACCCACGCCGACTCGCCCGGCGGCGATCCGATCGCCACGACGGTGCTCGTCCCGCCGTGCAGCAGGCCGCACGGGACGCCCGCATCGCGCACGATCGCGGCGGCCTCGTCGAGGGCCTGCCCCTTGGCGATGCCGCCGAGGTCCAGCGATGCGCCGGGTCGCGTGAACCGCACCGTCCGCGCGGCCCGATCGAGCAGCACGCCGTCCATCCCCACGCACGCCGCGGCGGCCGCCACGTCGCCCGGCTCGCCGTGGAAGCCCCATGCCCGCATGAGCGGCCCGACGGTCGGGTCGAACGCCCCGCCCGACTCGCGCCACACGCGCGCGCACGCCGCGAGCAACTCGAAGGTATCGCCGTCAATGCCGACGGCCCGCTCGCCCGCGTGGGCGTTCAGGAACGAGAGCACGCTGTCCGGGCGGAAGCGGCTGTAGCGTCGTTCCAGTTCCGCGACGCGTTCGAGCGCGGCCTCGGCGCACGCCCGCAAGCGCGGCGCGTCGCCGCCCCAGAGGACGACTTCGAACCGCGTGCCCATCGCGGGCGCGGCCGCGCGGACGATCTCGCCCGTGGACCCGCTAGAGACGCTTGACCCTCCGGGTCTGCGGGTCGTACTCGTACGCGGCCCCGTCCCACAGCGAGCGCGTCGCCAGGTCGACGATGACCATCATCTTGGTGGCGAGGTCCACCTGGCTGCGGTTGGGCTTGCGGGTGCGGATGCTGCTGAGCCAGTCGAGGCGCAGCGCGTTCTGCGGGTCGCCGATGTCCTCGCTCTTGATCTCGAACGGGTCGATCTCGGACGCGAACTTGGACTCGGGGCGGACCGTGCAGTGCGGGCCGTTGAGGAAGATGTTGGCCTTCTGGCAGCGGATCATCGAGGGCAGGCCGGTCTCGTTGTTGGTCGAGCCGGCGATGATCATCGTGTGCCCGCCCTCGAACTCCACGTTCAGGTTCACCTGGTCGTGGTTCTCCATGTCCTTGTCGATGTAGTGCCCGCCGGTCGCCACGACGCGCGTCGGCCAACCCGCGCCGAGCGACATGAGCAGCGGCGTCGCCTCGTGCACCAGCAGGTCGCCGATGATCCCCGTGGAGTACGCCCGGTACCGGCGCCACCTCGCGTAGATCTTCGGGTCCCACGCCACCGCGCCCAGGTGCCCGCACCACCGCTCCCAGTCCAGGTTCTCGCCCGGCTTCCAGCGGTTGTCCAGCGAGTAGTAGTTCCACTCGCCCGTCGGCGTGTTGCGGCAGTACGACGTCTGGCTCCAGAGCGCCTTGCCCAGCGTGCCCTCGGCGATCACCTTCTGCGCCGCCACGTACTTCGGGTACATGATGTGCTGCGTGCCGACCTGGAAGATGACCTCGGGGTTCGCCTTCACCACGTCGTGCAGGCGCAGGGCCTCGTCGAGCCGCAGCGTCATCGGCTTCTCGCAGTAGACGTCCTTGCCGGACTTGATGGCGTCCTCGGAGATCGGGCCGTGCCAGTGCTCGGTCGTCGCCACCACCACCGCGTGGATGTCGTCGCGGGCCATGATCTCCTTGTGGTCGCGGCAGATGGTCTCGACCTTCATGCCGTAGCGCTCGTCGAGCATCTTCGCCGCGTCCTGCGCCCGCACGTCGCAGACGTCGCACAGCGCGGCGATCGTCAGGCTCTCCTGCCCTTCCTTGTTGAAGTTCGCGAGCCGATCAGCGTGGCCCGTGCCCATGCCGCCCGGGCCGACGATGGCGATCCGGATCGGCTCGCCGTCGGCCACCGGCGTTCGGCGCGCGGCCCTCGGGATCGGCCGACCCGCGTACGCGCCGCCCGCCCCGCCCAGCGCGGCCGCGGCCCCGGCGAGGGCGGCCGTCTTGGTCAGGAACGAACGACGAGACTCAGGAACGAACGACGAGAACCCGCTTCGATCGGTCGCCATGGCGATTCCCCTGTTGCTGCACAGGCCCGCACACGCGGACCCCCCGAGCACGGCCCGGCCACGCCCGAAGCACCAGCCTACCACACCGACCCCCCGCCGTGCCAGCCCGGCGTGGAAAGTGCCGGAATGCCGCGGCGGGCACCGGGGGGGAAGGGAACGAACGCGGAGGACGCGAAGGGGGGAACGCGGAGAGCGAGTACGAAAAACGGGGCGCCGGGCCACCCGCCCGACGCCCCGACACATCGCACCCGGATCCCCTGATCCCTCGATCCCTGGATCCCTTCCCCATCTTCACGCTGCCATGCGGATGTTCTCGTCGCCCGCGGCGCGCTGCTCGTCGCCCGCGTGGGCCGTGAAGACGGAAACGCCGCCGACGCCGAAGTTCACGACGAAGAGCGCCGGCTCGCCGCGCTTGGTCGAGCGGACGGCGGTGACCTTGTAGAGGACGGTCGAGGACCCGGCCGGGAGCGTCTCGTCGATGAAGGCCCGCT
>Ga0226835_1000961_pt1 | contig 20204 bp, 25 predicted proteins | sample LAC_MetaG_1_FD_163627 | JGI IMG/M metagenome (GOLD analysis project Ga0226835, IMG submission 163627) | Anaerobic ammonium oxidizing microbial communities from anammox membrane bioreactor (MBR) in UC Berkley, California, United States -... | ecosystem: Engineered > Bioreactor > Anaerobic >...
CACGCCGCTTTGCACGGCCGGCGCCAACGCCTGCCCCCCAGAGGATGTCGGCGGTCCGCCGGGTTACGTCGACTTCCTCGATGCGATCTCCAATCCAGCCCACCCCGAGCACGAGGACATGCTCACGTGGTGCGGCGGCAGCTTCGATCCCAAAGCCTTCAACATCGAACGCGCCAACCAACGCCTCCAGCGCATCAAACTCTGAGCGTCAAGACGGCCGTGGCCGGACGCTTACGGCTCTGCGATGAAACAGGCTGCTTAAACGAAATACCCGCCAGAGGAGGGTGTCAGGTGATAACGGTCACTGTACGTGCTGCCTATGCCGTACAGAATCGTAAAGTTGGCCGAGAGTTATTGGTAGCCAAGAACAAAATTGTTGTTCTGGCAAATCTGATCTGATAAGACTCAGTGCTATGAGTTCGACTGCTTAGCCTCAACCTGCCGCCCCTTGTCCCTCCAAAACTGCCTTATCGCGCCAACTGTTAGCGAACCGCGTAGTCGTAGAACTCCCTCACCAATCCCGATCTTCTTATGCACAACTTGTCCGAGTATTTGTTTTTGCTCGGCCTCGGAAAGTGTCGTGGGAGAGAGGTGAACGCCGCAATCTGCGAGTTCTGAAAAATCTGTTGCGTGAATCCCTCTAGTGACGAACGCGTCAGCATCTTGAGATGCAAGCCAAACAGGGAACCCCCATGAGCGCCCCTGTCTTGCCAAAGATCCAAGTAACCCAGCCTTTCCCTCCTTCGGAAGAAGCAGGTGTGCTTCATCGACAAAAAGAATCATTTGGAGCGGCTGGACGCCGTCTACTACAGGTAGGTTGCTATTCAACTGCCTCATGATGATATTCAGGATGAAAGCAACAACCAGAGCCTTAGTATCAGTGTCGTTACCAAGACTCTTAAGGTCGATAACCTTTGAGGTACTAAGCCACTGTCCAAGAGGCACCGATGACGCGGCGGCAGAAAAGATGTTAAACGAATCAAGTTTATCGATGATCGACAATGCAACGCCATCTTCACCATGATCCCTTAACGACTGGGCCAGAGAGGGAACATCTGGATTGCTCAGATCCTCAAATGCCTCTTTGATGACACGCTCTTGATTTGCGCCGAGCTGCGAAGCAAAGCACCGTACTAAATGAGCAGTCTCAGAAGCAATTTGGGCGTTTTCTGCGGAGCTTGCTCCTCTAAAAAGAGGGTTAATTGGGAGGCCCTCTGAAATTAAGCGGATATAGCTAGCTCCAGTCTCGTCCAGAAAAGCCCGACGCTTTTCTTGCTGCTGTGGGTTTTCGGGAGAGTCCTCCAATTCGCCTTTTAGATCGAAGAATAGGAAGCGAACGCCTTGTCGAGAGGCCTGTAAGAGCAAATCCAAGGCCAATTGGCTTTTGCCCGAGCCAGGTCGGCCTGAAATAACCATCAGCCCATTTCCACCGGCCGCATTAACCTGCCATGGCTCTTGGTCAACCAAAATGGAAATGGACACAGGCCGTGTTACAGGCCGCGTTGTAAGCCCGTCAGACTGTCTTCCTTGGATTAATTTTCCAGAGCCAGGGACAAGGTTGGCAAGCTTCACTAAGAAGGCAATATCATCCTTCCCGCTCTCGGCGTAGTCATCTTGAAGGAGTTTTGCGCCTCGGTGCCAATGAGCCTCGACAATTTCGCGAAATGAGCCGCTTTCTGCAATTATCTCGGGAACAGACGCCGCTATAAGACATCCCCACAGGTCCGCATCGTCACCAAACAGATGCACACCTTGAATCGCAGTGCCCTTTTCTATTTCTTGTGACAACAAGATACTTCCTGAAATAGGTTCAGCAAGGCTTCGAGCGATTGCCAGACGCCCGGCGGTTGCTTTATCAGGGAGGCCAAATGCTGTTCGCAAGTCACCAAGGAAATCTTCAGCGGCCCTTGTTGGCTTGTACCGCATCCAGTTAATATCTTTGACTGTAGCCGTAGTCATATGTCGTACTCAGAAATTAAAAGTAGCGGTCTTCATACACCGTGGATACGCCGCTTCCCTCGATCACCTGCTCAAACTCGACAAGAAACTGTTTTCTGATCCTGGGCCTTAACTGTTCAACGTAGGTGCCAGAGACCTCCTCGTCGTGAGAAAGGATGATTACTTGGCCAGGCGCTGCATCAGCTACATACTTGAGCACTCTCGCACGATACTTAGAGTCCATGTTGCCTACAGGTGTGTCGATGACGATAGGCGCCTCTGTACCAGACACATCAGCAACTGCTAAAGAAAAAGCCAAGCCAAATGCTCTCTTCTGGGCGCCGCTCATGGTGCTAATCAGGACTTGCTGGCCTGATGGCCCTTCCAACCAAGGCTCGCTGTCAGCTTCGAATCTTGCACTAAAGCGTAAGTATTCGTCCGAAATCATCGCGTGGAAGTGTTTTGTACACCGCTCTTCCAATGCGTCCTTACACAACGCAACTAGTTGCTCCTTCGCATCATCCACAAGATCCCGGACACGTTGGGCAACATCCAATTTTTGCTGTACGGGGCTAACTTTTTCTTGCCTACCCTCCATCTGACCAATTGCACCACGGAGGTCGTTGATCTCCTGCTGGATGCCACGCTCGCGATGTTCGAGTCCCGATACGAGATTTTGCGCTTCTCTGTGATCGTCTAGCGCATTTTGTAGGTCAGCCTTCAGCTTTTGCAGCTGAGGTTGGATATCCTTGACCCGGTCGAATCTTGCTCGCGTTTCTCGCAGTCGCGTTTCGACGCTCTGCAGTCGGATCGCCGCATCGGCGAGGCTATCTCCGCCGGCTTGTGAATACCTTTCGATCTTTTGCAGAATCGATACGCGATCAGAATTCTGTAAAAATGGGAATTGGAACTCCGTAGCACAGCCGTCAGGTGGTGGACTCCAAAGCGCTTCCAATGCAAGCTCTAATTTCTTGCGCAATTGATTGGTTTGTTCATCAAGCAATGGCGGGCTGACTTCTGGCGCGTGGCTGGTAGGAAGAACCTGTTCAACAATTATCGCCGCTTTGCCAGATGCTTCATCCTTAATCAGGAGCCAACGATCTCTAATTTGCTCAGCCTTCAAGATTCCGGCGACTCGGCCACTTGCGCGACTTAAAGCTAGCAGTATTGGAATTTGATTGATCCCACTTACAAGCTCTTGCCGCAATTTCGCCTCGTCGCCTTGGAGTGCTGCAACCGTAGATGCATACTCTTCGATGTCGGCGGCTTTATCGCCGACCATGGCGTAGAGGTCATTTTCAAGACGCTGTCGCTCTTCCTCAGCCTTGGCCTTACTTTTTCTCGCATTAAGAAGGGATGTTTGAACCTGAGTCAGTTCATCTTTCTTTGTGTCGAGAATTTGCCGTTTTTCATCGAGCTCGTCTGTTCTAATAGCTCCAACATCTCTTTGAATCGCGGCCCGTTCATTATTGATGAAGGAGCGCAGACTCTCGCCTAGTTGATCAAGAATTCCCGTTCCGTACAAGGTCTTAACGGCCTCAAATAAAGCTCTACCACCAGCAGCTTCGACACGCTCCTGAGCCTGTTCGCCGTCGAAGAATAGACATGGCATTACATTCGCAGGAAAAATCAATTCTTGAATAAGACTATTGGCGTCTTGCCATGACTCACAGACTTTTTTTCTGCCATTTGTTTCGATAAGAACTTCTTCACCATCTCTCGAATCTAGGCTCCGCACTCTGCCTGCGCTAAGGAAGTTCCAACGCCGTTGAATTAATATCGGCGTGCCATCATCACCTGCGAAAGTCAGTGATACTGAGCAATGAGGGTCTTCAGAATCCCTTGCAGGCCTGTGTAGCAAGCTCTCAATCAGTTTCTTGTAGCTCTTGAGCTCAGAGTCCCCTGAACTCAGTCCGCGGAAGCCTTCGATAAGATCCATAGCTTCACGCCCAAATAGACCGAGATACAGCGCCATTAAGAATGAGGTCTTTCCTACGCCGTTTTGAGCGCCAACAAGGATAACGTTCTTTCTTCCGGAGCGATCAGGCCCGGGCAAATTGAAAGTAGCATTGCGGTAGCTCCTCCAGTTGCGGAGATGCAGCTGAGTTAATTGCATCAGTCCCTCCCGCCGTTATCGAGGAATTCTGCAATTACTGCATTGAACTCTTGCGAGATCCCGATCTGTTTTCCTCTACCCAGGTTATTGCGTTGGATTTCGATCAGGTCAGTAACTAGCGGCATTGATAGGCCATGCCGCCTGCAGAGATCCCGTAACACCTGTCTTGATTCAGGATCGCTGAGAATTGGTAAGGAGCGTCGAGCCATTAGTCCTATTCCCCCAAGATGGCTAGTAATCGATCAGCCTTTCGCATCAAATTTATTGACTTGTCTTGCTGCCATATCGCATGGATTGCTTTGATTTCCTGACTTGAGATTAACTGAACCTTAACGGCTTCTTGCAGTTCGAGGAGTCTCGTCAAAATAGTAGATCTTGCCTCAAAGGTCAGTGGGCCAATCCCGTCTTGGCCATTTCTGCGCTGCTTCATTCTATTCACATCGTCATAGCAATAGTCTTTTAGCCAGTCGCGAAAGGTGGCCATTGGCACAAGGTGCTCAAATCCCTTATCTATGTGATTGCGAAACGACTTGTCTTTTTCAACAACAGTACAAGTCCAGCAGCCGAATCGCACCGACGAACTGCCACATGATGGTTGTGCATCTGGATCGAGAACCATTGGGCATTCGCCACCCATGGCATCCTTGTATAGCTTTACGAGTGATTGGTGGTTACCACCCCATGGCGCTGGTACAGCCATCAGGTATTCCCAAACCTCGTCGGTAGTAAGTTCGAGAATTGGTCGAAATACTAAACACCCAGGAATATCATTGTGTGCGTTGAGGCGCTCGCCGTTGTCGTATCGTCGTGCAGACGCTGCACGCGCAGCCGATTCGGATCTGCGGACACCAAGCAAGAGAATGACCTCTCCCTCCATGGCCACTTCGCTTTTTACAAACTCTGTGGTTGGACGGATCTTCATGCGATCAGTGCACCAGCGGAATTTTCTTGTTGGCGCCGGGTAGCCACGTCCAATCAGGTTGACCCAAAAAGTCTGATCAACACCTGGAGTAGTCTTTGCGACGGTAAATGGAAGTTGGAGCCCATCAAGGGCATGCTGGAGGTTGTCGAGAATTCCGTCCACATATGCCTGGACTATGGGCGATTCAACCAGCGTGTCGTTCGCTACAACATGAACCGGCCTGGCTCTCGTTGACCAAGGCAATTCCATGAGAGACTCGACGACAAGATGAAGAACTAGTGTCGAATCCTTTCCTCCCGAAAAGCCTATGATCCACGGACGATTATGCTGTGCGCGATATTCGTCCTTAATTGCATTCTTTACTTCTTCGATTTTTATTTGGAGCGAATCCAAGTTGTTCATCTCGGTGTCACCGGCACTACGGGAGCTATTTTTGCAAGGCGTATACGAATTGAATGCGCAATCATTATTTTTGAGGCATGTAAGCAGTCGCTGGTTGTCTTTCCCTGCCGCTGCAATGGTGAATGCAACCACTGCACCATTGGTGTTGCCTGCGAGGTATTTGTGTTTCGCCCCGAATGACAAAACCTTGTCAACATAGGTGAAAACTGAAGCGAAGGCAATTCAATCGGCTCCAAGTTAGGCAAAACGCATTTCAGTTGCAACCTAAGTTACCAAAAGGCAGGATCACCGGATGAGCCATTAAGCCATCTCTCCATGTGTTACCTGCCGCTATGACTCCCTCCAATCGCCCGAATCGTGATCAGCAACTGCACATAGCCGTCCTTCGTAACGCTCTCCGGCAGCTTGATTGAGCGCAGGGCCCTCCATTCCTCGGGCGTGATGTTGAGCGCGTCGGCCAGGGCCTTGTCGCCGGCGAGGGCGCGCAGGCCGTGGGGCGCGTTCTGGTCGGCGAGGATGGCGCGTGCCGGGTGTTTCGGCTCGTATTCCCGCTTGACGATGTTGAGCGCGTCGCCGAGCAGGTCGGAGACGGTCACGCCGAGGGCCTCAGCGATGGCGCGCAGCTTCTCGTTGGAGACGCCCTTGGTGCCGTTCTCCAGGCGCGAGATGTGGGTCTGGTCGAGGCCGACCAGCTTGCCCAGGCCGGCCTGGGTCAGGCCCTTCTTCTCGCGCAGCTCCTTCAGGTGAGGCGCCAGTTTATCCATATGTCAAATATCTGTAATCCCACATATTTTCGGGGTAATTATAGACTCTGAGTCATATGCCATGAATAAAAGACATTTATTCCCTTGCGGCATGGCTTATGGGCATGTATCATGCCTCCCGGTCATTAAGGGGAACCGTCATGCCGCATGAGGATCCGGGACGTCCGCAAGAGCCGGGGCATCACCCAGGCGCAGCTTGGCAGCCGCATCGGCCTGCCGCAATGTGAGATCAGCCGCATCGAGCGCGGGCGCCGCACGCTGAGCGTGCCGCGCCTGTGCTCAATCGCCGCGGCGCTGGAGGTCCATCCCGCCGCCCTCCTCGAAGCACCGCCGCCTCGGCCGGGGCGCGCCGCGTGAATCCGCGCTTGATGGCCGCCATCCTGACCGGAACCCTGTCGCACCGCGAGGCGCGCGTCATGCTCGCCGTAGCCTCCGGTGCCTGGAGCGCCGGCAGCGCCGCCCGCGCCACCGGCCTCGACCGCGCGCACTGCACCCGTGCCATTCGTTCGCTCATTGCCGCCGATTGGCTGCGCCGCGATACATCCGGCCGCGTCATCCCTGTGGACAACCCGTCGCCGCTGGTGCCGGAAGAGCACCACCTGATGGTGCCGCAGCAGCACCAGGGGGGTGCCGATATGGCATCACCCCCGGTGCCGCAGAAGCACCACCCCCGTGCCGAAAGAGCACCCGGTGCCGATAAAGCACCAGCGCCGGAAGCCGCGCCTGTGGCCGATTCCGGCGAGGTGGTGCCGAAGCAGCACCAGGCCCTCGCGCGCGCACGCGCGAGTGGTGGTTGTAGTTCATCAACTACTACCACTACACAACCCGAGACACTCGTCTTCCCGCGCGGCTTCACGCCGGCGCAGGAGACGGCCGCCCGTCGCACCTTGGCCGGCGCCGGCCAGCTCGCCCAGGCGCTGCTCGACGAGCTGGCCGGGCGCATGGCGATCCGGCCCGTCGCCAACCCGCTGGCGTATCTCCGCCGCCTGGCCGAATGCGCCGCGCGCGGCGAGTTCCATCCCGAGGCGGGCCTGGCGGTGGCCGAGGCGCGGCGGCGCGAGGCGGAGCGGCAGAAACAGAGAAAGGAATCCGAGGATGCGATGGCAAGGGAGGCCGGCAAACGCCCGCCGCCGCCCGGCGTGCTCGACGCGATCCGCCGCGCGGCGCGCGCTGGCAGCGCCGCGCAATGAGCACGCCGAGCAGGCGGCGCTGGTGGCCTGGGCGCGGCTGCATGAACACCGCCTGCCCGGGCTGGCGCTGCTCTTCGCCATCCCCAACGGCGGCCGGCGCGACGCCGTGACGGGCGCGCGGCTGAAGGCCGAGGGCGTGAGGGCCGGCGTGCCGGATCTGTTTCTGCCGGTGGCGCGGCGCGGCTTCCACGGCCTCTTCATCGAGCTGAAGGCGCCGGGCGGCGCCGCCTCGCCGGAGCAGCGCGGCTGGATCGCGCGGCTGCGGCAGGCGGGCTACTCGGCAGAGGTGTGCCGCGGCTGGGAGGCCGCGGCATTGACATTGACCCACTATCTGGAGGATTGAAAATGACCGATCTCTCGATGCTTCCCCGGCCGGTTGCCGCCGGCGGCACCGTCCCGCCGGGACTGACTTTCGGCGGCGCGGTGCCGGTGGCCGACTTCACCGCCGTCATCAAGCGCATCACCACCACCGACGAGTCGAAGCTGCAGCTCGTGCTCGAGTCCGCCGGCCTCGACGCGGCGGCGATCGCCCAGGTGCAGCGCATGCTGGAGCTGCAGCGCGGCACCGTGCTGCTGACGCTCGCCCCGGCCCAGGGCGGCCTGTTCGATGAAGTTCCTCCGCCTCAAGCGTCATAGGACGCGGCGCGATGGCATCCGCTCGGTGCTGCCGGTGGTGGTGGAGAAGGCGCGCAAGTTCGGCCGCACGCTGCGCGAGGAGAATATCTCCGTGCGCCGCGACGTGCTCATCACCGGCGCCCATCACTCGGGCAAGACGAGGTGGCTCTCGCGCATGCACGCCGAGGCGCCGGGCGTGTGGCGGGGGCGCGAGGTGCTCCTGATCCGCTGCGTGAATCCGCTCGCCGCCTGGGTGGACGACCCGCGCGTGATCGCCCACGGCGAGAAGGCCTCGTCCCGCACGTGGACGCAACTGCGCGCCTGGGAGCGGCTGGATACGCTCGCGGCGTGGGTGAATGAAGTGCGGGCCGTGGTGCTCTTCGACGACGCGCAGCTCCTCACCGGCCGCAAGCTCGACGTCGCCCTGCGCCTGCTCGCCGGCGCGCGCTGGGTCGTGGCCACCGCCAGCGACGAGGCGCGCCTGCCGGTCTCCTTCCGCCTGGCGCTGCAGCGGCGCCGGCCGCAGCGCGTCAATCTCAAATCCGAGGCGCCCTACGACGCGACGGCGCTCGTCGTCTGGCTGCTGTCGCTCGCCGCCCTCGGCGCGGGCGCCTGGCAGCTCGCCGCCGCCATCGCCGGACTCAACCTTTTGGGGCGCGGACGCCGCGCCGCTCGACAGACATGAGGGACATCAACAACCTGCTGCTGACACTGCTGATCGTTATCGTCTTGTGGGCCGCGCTGCTCGCGTCGCTCGACCCGGCCGGCGCCGTCATGCGCCTGCTGGCCTCGCCGTTCGTGGGGGTGAGGTCATGAGAAACCCCGGAGCCGCGCAGCGGCGAACTGCCGTCACCCCCTCCCTCGGGGAGGGGGTTGGGGGGAGGGCGCGCCTTCTCGCCGTGCTGTGGGGGCTGACTTTTGCGGCGCTGGCGAGCGCGGATGTGCTGCTGCCGCCCGCGCCGCCTTTCGCCCTGCCGCTGCTCGACGGCGAGGCGCGCACGCATGCGCCGCCGCCGGGGCGGCTGGAGCGGGGCGCGCTGCCGGATCCGCGCGCGCTGTTCGACCTGGCCATGGGCTGCTATCCGGCGCGCTCGCTGTTCCGCGCCGAGATCGCCCTCGAGGGCCGCGCCGCCCGCCGCCAGGCCGGCGCCGACGCGCTCAATCCGGCCGAAGCCGCCGCCGGCAGCGGCGCCAGCTACGTCGGCGTCGTCGCCCGCATCCCGCTCTACTCGGCGCTGGAAATCGACCGCGAGCGTGAACGCGAGCTGCGCCGGCGCAAGTCGGTCGCCGAGGCCGTCGGTGCGCTCACCCAGGCTCTTGCCGAGTGGGGCGTCGTCTCGAGGAAGCTCGCCCTGTTCCGCGCCCTGGAGAAGCGCGCGCAGGAGCGCGTCGCGGTGGGGGTGGCCGAGACCGGCGAGCAGGTGCAGTACCTGAAGGACGTCGCCGAGCTGGAGGGGCGGCTGAACGAGACGCGCGCCAAGGTCGTCGAGGCGCGCATGAGCTTCATCGGCCTGTGCGCCGATGGGGCGCCAGCTGACGGGGTGGATGCCTACATCCGCCGCTTCACGCGGAGCATCGAATGAAGTGGGTGTCCCACATCGCCATCGCCGCCGCGGTGGCCGCGCCCTTCAGCCCGGCGGCGGTGCCGGTGGCCGCGCTCGGCGCCACCGCGCCGGACTGGCTGGAGTGGATCGAGGAGGGCGTCCTCCACCGCCGCGTGCGCCACCGCACGCACACGCACTACCTGGCCGTCTGGCTGCTGGTGGCGCTGTTCGGCTTCCTGGTGTGGGACTTCCGCGGCTGGATCGCCTGGTTCGGCGTCGGCGCCTGCACGCACTGGTTCGCCGACGCGCTGACCATCCAGGGCGTGCCGCTCGGCTGGTGGAGCGACCGCCGAGTGCACCTCTTCGGCGGGCGCGTGCGCACCGGCAGCGGCGGCGAGTTCGTCATCGCGGCGGCCTGCGTGGCTATCGCCGCCGTGATCGTGTGGCAGGCGCGGCAGGGCGGCTTCCTGCCGTTCTTCTACAACTGGGGCGAGCTCTACGGGCGCGGCCTCATCGACGGGCTGGAATGGCGCAACCATCGGTTCAACTGGCTGTAGCGCGCAGCCTCGCCATGGCGCTGCTTGCCGTCTGCACCGCTGCCGGCGCGGAACCGTGCGCGGTGGACCACTGCCACGACGGCGACACCTGCACCCTGGTCTGCGGGCGCCACACCGACACGCCGCGCCGCATCAAGGTGCGCCTGCACTGCATCGACGCGCCCGAACTGGCCCAGGCGCCGTGGGGCCGCTGGAGCGCCGAGGCGCTGCGCTGGTATGTGCCCGTCCGTTCGGTTGTCGACCTGGAAACGGTCACCACCGATCGCTATGGCCGCACCGTCGGCGTGCTGTTTGCGCGCGGCGTCCGGGTCAATGTGGAGATGGTGCGGCAAGGGTTCGCCGCCGTGTATGAGCGGTATTGCGGCGAGCGGGCCTACTATGATGCGAGGGAGGAGGCGAGGGCAGCGGGGCGGGGCATCTGGGCCTCGCCGGGGCTTCAGCAGCGGCCTTGGGAGTGGCGGCACGGGAAGGCGGGATTTATCCCCCTACCGAAGCCACAAGGATAATAACGACCACCACAACCCATTGAGTCCAATAACTTGTCCGATGCAGCCGGTTTCATTATCTCCGTCTTCGGATAAAGGGAAGGGGCAGCACGGCTGACCTGCCTGCCTCATTTTTTGCCCGTAGCAGGGCCGTCTTTCTTACTGTTCTTCTTCCCGCTTTCTTGCCGGCAGCGTGTAGGCCTGCAGCGCATGGTTGGGTGACTCTGGGTAGAGGAATGCCAGATCGCCTGCTTGCACCATTTCCGATAAGTGCTTGTTGCGAAGGTATTTCAAATCCTTATGCAACAGGGTGGCAAGCTCTTCCCCTCGCAGCGGTTGCCATTCGCAAAGATCCCGGATGAGTTGCCGCAAGCTTTCCGTGCTCAGCCGTTGGCCTGATTTGGGCAGGCGCTTCGCCAGTTCGGGTGGCAAGTCGGGCAGAGCGCGCTTACCACCTTGGGCGCCGGGCTTACCACCTTCGGATTCTTGCTTGCCACCTTCGAGGGGCAATTCGGCCTGAAGGGTTTCACGGCCTTCTGCTTCGCCCGGCGAAGACAGGGTGTAGTAAGTGCGGCTGCCCGCACCCTGCTTTTCCAGCAATCCCCGGTCGCGCAAACGGCGCAGCAAGCTGCTTGCCTGCAAGGTATCCAGCCCGGAAAAATCCCGGCAGGCCGTGTTATCGACTGCGCCCGTCTCTCTCGCATAAATTAGCGCCTTGGCTTCGTCGCCGGATAGCGCCTCTCCCGCCAGTTCCTTGAGCCAGGCGTAGTCTTCCTCAGTCAGCAGGTGATGCAGGAACAGCGTCACCTTGAATTCGCTCTTTTGCCGATCGGATGCAAATTCAGGCAATGGCAATCCCGCCTCTCCGGCCAGGCGCCGCATGGTGCGGATGCCGGAACCCTTGGTTTCCGCCCAGTTCAGTTCGTGAAGCACAGCCGCGATGGCAGGGTTGCGCAGGCGGGAGCCGGGCGTGCCGAGGCTCGCCATATCCTTCAACGAATAGCCGGGATTGAGTATCTCGATGCGGTTGCTGTAGCGGATGATCTGGATCGGGCTGTGCTCCTGGTAACTGCGATGCATCACCGCGTTGGCCAGCGCTTCACGGATCACCTTGCGCGGCAGGATTGGCTCCTGGCGGCTTTGCAGTTCGCCTTCCGGCAGCCGGAATCCCTTGGGCAGCTCATCCACAATGCTCGCTTCAGCCAGCGGCAAGGCGAGCATCAGCGGCTTGCGGATGTCCAGCGCCTGAAAACGACGCTCGGGATCGTCGATCCATTGCGTGCCCGCAACCCGGATGTAATCGATGCGCAATGCCGGAAACAATCGGCGCAGGGCTATGGTACTGCCGAAGAGCACGATGCCGGCCAGCGTCGGCTTGAGCGCTCCATCAACACGGCGGACTGCCGAAAGCGCCTCCAGCATGTCTGGATTGTCGTAGCCGAGTTCTTCGGCGCGGGGATTCGCCATGGCGCGTAACCGCCGGTATTCGGCGATTGCCTGCGGATCGAAGTCCTCCATCCTGGCATCGGGTATGGCGGCCATGTCCGGCCCGACTTGCGGCTGGCTTGCCCCGCGCAACACCCACAGATCCTCATCCGTGCAGCGCTGGTCGGTGGAGCCGATGCGCCGGAAGGCGCCTTTGGGCAGGCCGGTCGCCTTGAGATAGACGGGTTTCTGCGCCACATCCACCTCGGCGACATACACCACGATGACCGTCTTGCCATCGATTTGCTCGACTCTCATTTCCGGCCTGATCGGCGCGTTGAGTGTCGAAGCGCACTGCGTGGCGAGATCGCGCTGTATCTTGTCCGGATCGGAGACGCCCTCCGGCCAGTAGCGCGTGTCACCCTTGTCATCCACGTCGAAACTGACGCCGAGCAGGATATGACCTCCGCCAAGGCCAGGCTCGTTCGCAAAGGCGATCACCGTTTCCAGCACCGATTTGCCGATCTCGCGAGAGCGCTTGGCCTCGATGCGCGGGGATTCGTCAGCGGCGTTGAGTTCGGCGAGGAGATCTTGGGCGGAACGAATAGTCATAAATGCTTATTGCCATCCGGGATGCATGCAGGGCAATTGTTGTTATCGTGAAGGGGTGCATTCGCCCTCGCGCCCTAGACTGGCGATGCGCCAGACAAGCCACCATACGGTGACGATTCGGGCCACGAAGGCTAGGTGGCGCAAATATAGCCGAACGATGCGGACGAGGCCAGACGATTCGGTGTCGACCTCCCTCGACCGCACTGTCATGCGGCTTGCGTTGCAACCCGCCCGCCAGCGCTGCGCCGTGCCAACCTGACCCCCGCCGCCAGCTCCGCCCGGCCCGCCCAACCCCGCGGGCCGAGCTCCTCTCGCGGCTTCGTGCCTCCGTCAGCCGCTGCTGCTCCAGACCGCCGCCGGGCGCCACGCCGCAGGCTCGCCGAAAAGCCGGCCAGCCTGCGGGCGTCGCCCGACCGGCTGCGCCGGCGCCGGTGAACCGCCGGCAAACCCGCGCATAATGGCCGCATGTGCGGCCGCTTCACCCTTCACCCCGAGCCGGCGAGGATCCCCGAGCAGTTCCAGGTCGACCGCATGCTCGATCTCGCGCCGCGCTTCAACATCGCGCCCTCGCAGGACGTCGCCGCCGTGCGGACTGCGCCGGACGGCGCGCGGGAGCTGGTCATGCTGCACTGGGGCCTCGTGCCGCGCTGGGCAGACCAGGCGAAGACCGGCTACTCGACCATCAACGCGCGCGCCGAGACGGTGGCCTCGAAACCGGCCTACCGCGAGGCCTACCGCCGCCGGCGCTGCCTGATTCCCGCCGACGGCTTCTATGAATGGGCGGCTGCGCCGGGCGGCAAGCAGCCGCACTACTTCACGCTGCGCGACGGCTCGCCCTTCGCCTTCGCCGGCCTGTGGGAGCGCTGGGAGAAGGCGGGCGAGGCGCTGGAGAGCTGCGCCATCATCGTGACGGAAGCGAACGCGCTCGTGCGCCCAATTCACGACCGCATGCCGGTGATCCTCGATCCGGCCGACTACGCGCTGTGGCTTAATCCGGACATGCGCGCCGCGGCGAAGCTCGCGCCGCTGCTGCGCCCGCTCGATGCGCGCAAGATGGCCGAGCGTGCCGTGAGCCGCCGCGTGAACAGCCCGGCGAACGACGACCCGCGCTGCATCGATCCGGCAAGGTCCGAATAGCGGCGCGCCGCTCAGCTTCGCTCGAGCGGACGCGCGGCAAGCGCCGCGCCTGCCCGCCGTGTCACGGGGACTGACTTTCCCTTATGGATTCGTGCAAAATCCGCACAATCGTATCCGGCAAGGTTTCCATGGCTGATTCCTCATGTGCCACCGATCATCCGCAGTTGATGGGCCACTTCGTGGTTTACATCGTCGGATACATCGTGCGCGACTACCGCTGCATTGATCACAATTCACCAGCTGAATATCCTTGGGAGCAGAGGATGTTCACCACGGAAGGCGGCTGGGCTATCGGCGACAATTCGCGCAACAGGCCGTGCTCCAGGCTGCACAAGCGAATCCGGCGATTCTCCCATTACGATGAAGCTGTGGCAGCTATAGATGCCCGCCGCAGGAAATACCCGAACGAATCTCATCAGCTCATTTACCGTATTCCCGACCAGCGCAAGGAATGGCGCGTGGGCTCGTTGGATGAAGCTCTGTCCATAGATGCCAAGCTGCGCGCAGAAGACGAGGAGAAGGATCGACAACGCAAGGAAAAGTGGGCAGACGATTATCCAGAGAGAGAGCGGCTAGAGATGCGCTATGGATACCGGTCCGGGTTCATGCTCGCTCAGTTCCTTGGATTGGTGAAAAGGATAGGGTTCGAGCAAGCAATCATTTCATCCCGGATTTCACGATCAACTGCCTACAGATACCGTCGTCTGCTTGCTGAGGCTGGGGTCGATTTGCCATAGGGTTGTCCCTGCCTCACAGTTCCCTGCCGTCCTGCAGGGACTGACTTTTGCGTGCCGGCTGCGCCGTCGGGCTTTCGTGCTGCGCACCGGGCCAGCAGGCTGTCCCGGCCCTGCGGGCTTCAATCCCTCACGCCTTCGCTGCGGCCATGCGCCGTCGCGGACGGCTCTTCGGGCTTCGCCACGCCGGCCGCGCCGTCGCATCGCCTCCGCTGCGCGCTTCGCTTGCATGAGTGTGCGCGCTCGCGGCTGCGCCGCCAGCGCGAAGGAAACGGCAACGCGCAACACCCCCACCCCCCTTTCCCATCATTCCAGCCAGGGTGCACCACCGCAAAATCAGGATCAAGGCCAAGCCCTGCGGGTCGGCTTTCCGCTTGCCGCCTGCGCCGCTGTCCGCGCAGCACTCCGTGGCCGCGCCCTCGCGCACCCGCGCGCCGTGCCCCGGAAAGCCGAGCCTTGATCCTGATTTTCCGGCGGCGCAGGTGGCTTCCATGATGGGAAAGCGGCCCCCTCCCCCTCTTCGCGGGGGCAGGTTTCACGGGGGGTCCGTCCGGTGTGTGGTGGTGGTTTTTTTCCAGGGGGTGTTTATGTGGGCTGTTGCGGGTTCGCGTTGTTTGCCGCCGGGCGGGGCGTCGGTGGTGTCGTTTGCGCTGGCGGCGGTGTCGCCGGCTGCCGTGTCGGTGGGGTGCTGCCTTGGGGCCGATGCCGTTGCCCTGGGTTGCCTCGCGCCGTCGCGGCTCTCGGTGTTCGCCGCCTTCGGGCCGCGCGGGGCGGGGGCGTGCCGCTGGTCGGCGGTGGCCGCCGTGTCGGTGTGCGCGGCGCTGGGCGCGCGCGTGTCCTGGTGGGCAGGCGGCGGGCTGGCCGTGCCGCTTCCGGCGCGCCTGGCGGCGCGCACGCGCGCCGTGGTGGGCGCCGCCTCGTCGGGGCTGCTGCTGTTCCCGGCCTCGCCGTCCTCGCGCGGCTCGTGGCTGGCGGCGCGGCTGGCGCTGGCCCGTGGCCTGCCGGTGGTGGCCTTCCCGCTCGGCTTCGCGCCGGGCGAGCTGCCCGCCCTCGGCCGCGGCGCCTGGCAGCCGGCGTCCTGGCGCGGCGGCTGGCGCTGGGCGCCGCGGGCGCGCGGCGAATTGTCGCATGACCTGCAGTCATTATTTGCTTGACATTATGACCATACAGCATAGAATATGACTGTAGGACATTGCTTCGCTATCATGCTCAACCTGTATCACAACAAGAAAAGGAGTCTGTTCATGGATGGTCTGGCTTTTCTGGAGTTGGCAAACGAAGTGGTCGGCGCGGTGGGCGCCGAGCTGAGGGACTGCACGGCGCGTCTTGCGCGCAGTGAAGAGGGTGGCGCCGACTGGTGGCAGCGCCAGGAGGAACTGGAGCGCGAGCAGCAGGAGGCTTCGCTCGCCCTCGGCCATGACCGGGAGGCATGAGATATGACCCAAGCGCATTGCGAAGCCCTGCCCGCCGTGGAAAACGAAGCCCCGGCGCGCGCGCTGGCGGTGATGGCGCCAGCGCATCCGCAGCCGGCCAGCCCGCTGGACCTGCCCGCCGAAGTCTTCCGCGCCGGCCTCGACAGGCGCCGCGCGAACCGCGCCGCGCTCATGGAGTGGGTGCGCGCCGCCCTGGTGGAGGGCGTCGACTTCGGGCGCATCCACACCGCCGGCAAGAGCAAGTGCGCCTACGCCGCGCGCGGCCTCGGTCACGAGTGCCCCGACGCGCGCCACTGGAGCAAGCCCAGCCTGTTCAAGCCGGGCGCCGAGAAGATCAGCGGCATGCTCGGCGTGACGGTGCATTACCCAACCCTGCACGACTACGAGCAGGCCGCGCTGCACGGCGTGGACATCAAGCACGTCATTCTCCGCTGCGAGATCAGGGACGCCGCCGGCCGTGTCGTCGCCGACGGCGTCGGCGCGCGCACGCTCTCGCAGGACTACGGCGACCTGAACAAGGCTTTAAAGATGGCCGAGAAGAGCGCCCACATCGACGCGGCGCTGCGCATGGCGGGACTGTCGGAAGTATTCACGCAGGACATCGAGGACATGAAAGGAGGGTTGGGCAATGACCAAGGCAAGCAGGATTCCGCTGGCGTGGCGGCTGGCGATGAAGGCGCAGAAACGCAGGGTGCGGCGGCAGCGATCACGGAGGCGCAGCGGCGACGGCTGGAGGCCCGCCTCGACGAGCTCGGCCTCGAGCGCGAGCGCGTGAAGGACTGGCTGCGCCGCGCCACGCGCGGGCGCGTCGGCCACTTCGCCGACATGACGACCAGCGATTACGCAATTCTCGACGGCAAGCTGGAGCAGTGGACGCAGGAGCAGCCGGCATGACGCGCGAGGAATGGCTGGCCGCGGCGGTGGAGGCGATGCGGCCGTGGTTCGAGGCCGAGCGCGCGCCGCTGCCGGCGGCGGTGCGCGCCTCCTGCGGCTGGCCGAGCCGCAAGGGCCTGTCGGCGAGCCGGCGCCGCATCGGCGAGTGCTGGGACCCGAAGGCCTCGGCGGCGGGCGCGTCGGAGATTTTTGTCTCGCCGTGCCTGGCCGAGCCGGCCCGCGTGCTCGATGTGCTGGTGCATGAGCTGGTGCACGCCGCTATCGGCGTGGCGCACGGGCACCGCGGGCCATTCCGCCGCGTGGCGAAGGCGCTCGGGCTGGAAGGGCGCATGACCGCCACCGTCGCCGGGCCGCAGCTTTCGGCGCGTTTAAACGCGCTGGCCGAAACGCTCGGCCCGTACCCGCACGGCGCGCTCGACCGCGCCGCGGCCGGGCGCAAGCAGGACACGCGGCTGCGCAAGGCGGTTTGCCCCGCCTGCGGCTTCACCATGCGCGTCGCCGCGAAGTGGGCGCGCTACGGGCTGCCGGTGTGCGCCTGCGGGGAGCAGATCGCGCTGGCGTGAGCAGCGACCTGCTCCGCGCGGCGGAGCTGGCCGCGCGCAACGAGGAGCGCCGCCTGGCGTGGCGCGTGAGATGGATCAACCACTGGAGGAACCGCAATGACGAAGAAGCTCTACGACGTGTGCCATGGCAGGGAGTACGAAAAGGGCGGCGAGACGAAGACGGCCTGGAACCGGGTCGGCGTGCTGGTGATGGCCGAGGACGGCCGCATCGCGATCCGGCTTGACGCCGTGCCGGCCGGCGCCTGGGACGGCTGGCTGAAAGTTTTCCCGCGCGAGGAGAAGGACAAGCCCGCGCCGCAGCCCGCCGCGCCGCCGCCGAAGGCGAAGCCGGCCTTCGCCGACATGGACGACGACATTCCGTTCTGAAATCGCCGTATCACGAGGACTGACTTTTGACGAAAGGAGAAGACATGCACATCTTTCTGGACATCGAGACGATTCCGGCGCAGGGCGCTGGCGTGCGCGAGGAGATCGCCGCCGGCATCGCGCCGCCCGGCAATTACAAGAAGGCCGAGACCATCGCCGAGTGGGAGCGTGAGCAGAAGCCGGCGCTGGTGGAGGAGGCGTGGCGCAAGACCGCGCTGGACGGCGCCCTCGGGCAGATCGCCTGCGCGGCGCTGGCGATCGGCGACGCGCCGCCCGTGGCGTTCTACGCCGAGGACTGGGCGCGCGCCGAGCCGGGCATCCTGCGCAACCTGTTCGCCGCCATCCGCGCGGCGCACGACGCGGCGCGCATGGCCCGGCCGGTGTTCGTCGGCCACAACATCGCCGGCTTCGACCTGCGCTTCCTGTTCCAGCGCGCCGTGCTGCACGGCATCGAGCCGCCGGCGGTAATCCCCTTCCAGGCCCGCCCGTGGGACGACGCCATCTTCGACACCATGAGCGCCTGGGCCGGCCACGGCAACCGCGTCGGCCTGGACAAGCTCTGCCGCGCGCTGGGCGTGCCGGGGAAGGGCAGCGAGATCGGTGAGGAGATCGACGGCTCGAAGGTGTGGGACTTCGTCGCCGACGGCCGAATTGCCGAGGTGGCGGAATACTGCAAGGGCGACGTCGAGCGCACGCGCGCCGTGTTCCGCAGACTGACTTTTACGGTGAAGCCGGCAGGCGCCGTGCCGCCGGGACTGACTCTTGCGCGCGCGGCGGCGCAGCCCGAGGAGGCGGCATGCTGATCCTGCGCGAGGGCAACACCGTGCTGGTCGGCCTTTCCCGCCGCAACATCGCGCTGCTGCTGGAAGGCAACCCGATCCGCTTCGACGGCGCCGAGGCTGGGCTGCCGGGCGTCACCTTTCGCATCCTGGCGGGCGGGCCGGAACCGGCGCCGCGGGCGGCGTGCTTTATGATTCCGGCAGGGAGGATGGCCTGATCGAGGGCGGCAGCGGATGAACCTGTTCCTGACCGAGGCGGAAATCGCCCAGCTCACCGGGCGCAAGCTGAAATCGCGGCAGATCGAGTGGCTGCGCGGCTCGGGCGTACCGTTCTACGTTAATGCCGGCGGGCGCCCGGTCGTCACCCGCGCGGCCGTGGTCGGCGCGGGCGATGCGCCGCCCGTCCTGCGCGCCTGGCAGCCGGCCGTGGCGATGGCCGGGCGCCGGGCGTAGGATAGCCGCATGGGACGCAAGCCCTACAAGAACCTGAACCTGCCGCCGCGGCTGCGCGCGCGGCGCATGCGCAGCGGCAAGGTCTGGTACTACTACGACACCGGCGAGCGGCCGCGCCGGGAGATCCCGCTCGGCAGCGACTACGCCCTGGCGGTCAAGAAATGGGCCGAGCTGGAGATCGACGCCCAGCCGCGCCATTCGGCCATCGCCACCTTCCGCTACGCGGCGACGCGCTACCTGCGCGAAGTGCTGCCGCAGAAGTCGCAGCGCACGCAGCGCGACAACCTCAAGGAGATCGAGAACCTCTTCGCTTTCTTCGACAACCCGCCGGCCCCGCTCGAAGGCATCGAGCCGATCCACATCCGCCAGTATCTCGACTGGCGCGGCAAGGCGGCGAAGGTGCGCGCCAACCGCGAGAAGGCTCTGTTCTCGCACATCTGGAACAAGGCCCGCGAGTGGGGCTACACCGACAAGGCCAACCCCTGCCAGGGCGTGAAGGACTTCCGCGAGCGCGGGCGCGACATCTATGTCGAGGACGGCGTCTTCCGTGCCGTGTACGGGCGCGCCTGCGCGCCTGTGCGCGATGCCATGGACCTGGCCTACCTCACCGGCCAGCGGCCGGGCGACGTCCTCACGCTGCGCGAGACCGACATCCGCGAGGGCGCCCTGGAGCTGGCGCAAGCGAAGACCGGCAAGAAGCTGCGCATCGCCGTCACCGGCGAGCTGGCCGAGGCGGTGGAGCGGATCATGGAGCGCAAGAAGGGCCACAAGGTACGCTCGCTGTCGCTCGTCTGCAACGAGGCCGGCCAGCCCCTCACGGCGTTTGCGCTGCGCTCGCGCTTCGACAAGGCGCGCGCAACCGCCGCAAAAGCGCTCAGGGAAGACGGGCAGGCCGGCCTGGCTGCTGCCGTCGAGGACTTCCAGTTCCGTGACCTGCGGGCCAAGGCCGGCACCGACAAGGCCGAATCCCGCGACATCCGCGAGGCGCAGAAGCAGCTCGGCCACCAGACGCTGCGCATGACCGAGCACTACGTCAGGAACCGCCGCGGAGAGAAGGTCGAGCCGACGAAATAAGGCCCGAAAACGCGGTATTGCGGAGCAAGCTCCAAATTGCGGAGCAAGAGAAAGGGCCTGCATCGCTGCAAGCCATTGATTTCGGTGGTAGGCCGTACTGGACTTGAACCAGTGACCAACGGATTAAAAGTCCGCTGCTCTACCAACTGAGCTAACGACCCCCGAAAGAGCCGCGCATTATAGAAGCCGGCCTGTGCGGTG
>Ga0226835_1000963_pt1 | contig 20189 bp, 15 predicted proteins | sample LAC_MetaG_1_FD_163627 | JGI IMG/M metagenome (GOLD analysis project Ga0226835, IMG submission 163627) | Anaerobic ammonium oxidizing microbial communities from anammox membrane bioreactor (MBR) in UC Berkley, California, United States -... | ecosystem: Engineered > Bioreactor > Anaerobic >...
TGGGTGAGTGGGCGTTGTGCTATAATTTTTGTGTTTTTATGGAACAAATAATTTCCGACCTCCAACCTCTCTCTTTGTCGTCCGCGCAGCCGTATCTGTCGGTCTTTGTTCCCGCGCGCAATGAAGCGGGCAACATTCCGCTCTTGATGGAAAAAATCGCGCGCGCGTTTCGCGATAATGCGTTGGACGGCGAAGTGATTTTGGTGGATGACGGTTCGACGGATGCGACGTGGCAAGAAGCGGTTGCGGCATCCGAAAAATATCCGTTCCTCCATTTGTATCGGCACCGTCGTTCATTCGGTTTGACGGAAGCGATGCGGACGGGTTTTCGTCACGCGCGCGGCGACGTGATTATTTTTTTGCCCGCCGATTTGGAATCCGACCCGGAACAAGATATTCCCAAGCTGTTGGCGAAATTGAATGAAGGATACGATGTCGTCGCGGGTTGGCGGCAGGGACGCCACGACGGCAAAGTGTTTGCGTCGCAAATTTACAATGGCGTGTCGCGCGCGCTCTTTGGCTTGCAAGCGCACGACATGAATTGGATCAAAGCGTTTCGCCGCGAGGTCCTGGACGATTTGCATTTGCGCTCCGACTGGCATCGTTTCATTTTGCATATCGCCGCGTCCAAAGGATACAAAATCGGCGAGACGCCGGTCAATTTTTATCCGCGAAAAAAGGGCAAGAGCAATTACGGGTTCGCGCGCATTCCGATTTCATTTCTCGACGTGCTGGTGGTGAAATTTCTAATGACGTTCTCGCGCAAGCCAATGTTGTTTTTCGGCGGCTTGGGCGGCGCGTCCATTTTGATTGCGCTGTTGATTTGGGCGTATCTCACGATTTTGTATTTCAATACGCCCGGCAATATGCAGCAGCGTCCGTTGTTCACGTTCGCGGGTTTTATTTTTGTCGCGGGCATCTTGTTATTCATCGGCGGTTTTTTGGCGGAATTGGTCGTGTCGCAAGCCGACCGCCTCGAAGATATGGAACGCGCGCTGCGCGAACGCGAGGAGCCCTCGCCCTAACTCTCTCCGGCACGGAGAGGGAATTGGGCGCGCGTGGATTGATGCGCGTTCTATTGCTCACGCACGTTTTTCCCCGCGCCGCCGATGATTCGCTCGGCGCGTTTTTGTTGCATCTCGCGCAGGGTTTTGGCGAACGCGCTCGCGTTTTGGCGATTGCGCCACATGCCGCAGGCTTGGCGGAACGCGAACAGTTTGGCGCGGCGCAGGTCGCGCGGTTTCATTACGCGCCCGACGCGAACGAGACATTGGCGTACACGGGCGTTATGCACGAACAGGTCGCGCGCGGCGTCGGCGGAAAAATTTTGTTTGCGCGTTTTGTGTGGAATTATTTTCGCGCGGCGCGGCGCGGCGTACGCGAATTCAAACCGACGGTCATTCACGCGCACTGGTGGCTGCCCGGCGGTCTCGTCGGCGCGCTGGTTTCCAAAACGTCGCGTGTGCCGCTGGTCATTACCACGCACGGGACGGATGTGGAACAGCTGCGAAAAACACGTTGGGCGCAACCGTTCGCGCGTTTCGCGTTCGGGCAAGCGCGCGTTGTGACGTGCGGCTCGAATTATTTGCGCGAGCGTTTGCTGGAATTAAAGGTCGTGGGCGCAGAACGCGTACGCGTGATTCCGATGCCGGTGAATCCGTTGTTTTTAAATCAAAAACCGAAATTCGAAATTCGAAATTCGAATTTTGAAATCTTGTGCGTCGCGCGTTTGACCAAGCAAAAAAATATCGAGACGTTGATTGCGGCGTTGAAAATTTTGCGTGAACGTAACGTGGACGCGCGGTTGCAAATTGTCGGCGACGGCGACCAGCGCGCGGTTTTGGAAAATAAAACGCACGAATTGCAGCTTGACGCCTGCGTGGAATTCTTGGGCGCGCGCTCGCAAACGGAATTACCGGATTTGTACGCGCAGTGCGACGCGTTTGTCTTGCCGTCGGTGCGCGAAGGGATGGGGCTTGTGCTGGCGGAAGCGTTATTGTGCGGCGCGCCCGTCATCGCAACGAATAGCGGCGGTGTGACCGATATTGTAATTGAAAACGAAACAGGACTGCTGTTTCCCGAACGCGATGCGCCCGCGCTCGCCGTCGCGTTGGAAAAATACGCGCGCGATTCTGCGTATGCCGCGCGCCTGACGCAAAACGGCCGCGCGTTGGTCTTGGAACGCTTTACGCCCGAACGTGTGGCGGCGCAATTTTTAGCTGCGTATGAAAACGCCATCCAATCCTAATTCGTCATCCGTCGCGCGGTCTTGGTCGTCGGATAATGCCACCGCATTCTTTCTGGCGTTATTTTTGTTTGGCGTCTATTTGCTCACGTTCAGCGGCCGCATCACGTCGTCGGACGGCTTGTCCATGTTTGCGGTGACGGAAAGCGCGATGAAACGCGGCGACGTTTCGACCGACCAGATGTGGACGTTTTTTGGGCAAAAGAGCGCGCCCGCGCCCGACGGCGAGGCGTACAGCAAATACGGTTACGGCGTTTCGCTGCTCGCCGCGCCGTTGTATGTCATTGCGTTGTATGCGCCGTTTTTTGGATTAATGTCGCTGACGGTTTTGTCGTCTGCCATCGCGGTGGCGTTCGCGGGCGCAATGTTGTATCTCGCCGCGCGTCGTTTGAATTTTTCCGTCGCCGTTGCGCTGGTCACGACTTTGCTGTTTGGTTTGGCGACGCCCGCGTGGGTGTATGCCAAAGAATTTTGGAGCGAACCGTTCGCGCTGGCGGCGCTGTTTGCGGCATTTTATTTTTTGCTCGCGTATCGCGCGGAACGTCGTCTATCGCAAGCGGTCGTGGCGGGAATTTTTCTGGGGCTGGCGATTGCGATTCGCACGACGAATATGCTTTTGCTGCCGCTGTATGTGTGGTATGCGTTTTGGTTGCCGAGCCAGAGCGAACCCGCGGCGAAAAATCAAAAACGAAAAACGAATATTCAAACGTCCAAGTCGAATCGGCGTATGGATTGGCGCGGCGCGTTGTGGTTTGCGATACCGACGCTCGGTTTTGCGTTGACGATATTTTTTTACAATCAAATTCGTTTTGGCAATCCGTTGACGACGGGATATCGCGCGGACGAAAATTTCAGCAACAATATTTTCTTGGGCGCATACGGTTTGCTGTTTTCGCCGGGCAAGGGATTGTTTGTGTACGCGCCCTTTCTCGCCGCGCTCCCTTTTGGCGTCTGGCAATTTTACAAATGTTTTCGCCGCGAGTTGATTTTTATTCTGCTGCTTGCTACTTGCTCCTTGCTCCTTTTTTCCGCGTGGTATTACTGGTGGGGCGGCACAAATTGGGGTCCGCGTTTTCTTGTGCCGACACTGCCGTTTCTTGTTTTGCTGTGCGCGCCGTTGTTGGAATTGTTATTGGAACCGCCGCCGCTCGTGTCGCGTGTGACGCTGAATGTCCTGCGCGCGGTTTTTGTTTTGCTCGTCGCCGTCAGTTTTGTCAATGCGCTCGCGGGCGTGAGCGTTCATTCTTTGACCTATCGTTTGGCGTTGTTGAAAAATTTTCCGAACGCGGATTGGGATGCGATGTTTCAGCCCGCGTTGTCGCCGCTCATCGGACACTGGCAAATTCTCAAGCCGACAAATTTGGAATTTGCATGGCTGCGCGCGAATGCCGATTCCGTTCAAGTGGATTGGATTGCGCTGGCGTTGACGCTCGGCATTATTTTTTTTGCGCTGTACATGTTGGCGCGAATTTTGCGCGGACAGGAATTGCCGCGCGTGGCGACGCGCGTCAACGTCGCGCTTGCCATTGTATTGACCTTGCTGATTGTGGCGCGTTATGCCGATGATCCGCGTTTGGGCGGCAATGACGGATACAAAAAATTGTTGGCGATGGTGCAGCAGCAAGCGACTGCGCAAGATGTTTTGCTTTTGAATGATGACGCGCACGCGCGTTATTTTTTCAATACGAATCGCGCGCCGATGAAATGGTACGGTCTGAGCCGCGACCCCGCGCGTTGGGACGCGCCGACGCAAGCGTTGGTCACGCGTTTGGGAAATGAATACGCGCGCATTTGGTTCGCGTACGATGACGCGGTGGACGCGCCGAATCCGATGCGCGATTGGCTGGAGCAAAATTGGCGCGCGGTGCAGCGCGTTACATTTGAAAATGGAGTGACGCTGGTGTTGTTTGAGCCGCAGTAAGCTCAAATCGGCGAGAGCAGCTATGAAAGACAAGCCCGCGCGTGATGCAGTTCAGGACGCGGGCTTCTTGTTTTGTGAATTTTGCGGTGATGAGCTTTTCTTTGCGGTTCTTACTTTGCTTGTTCCGGCGCCGACGGTCCGGGCGTCGGTACTGCTGGAACCTCAGTTTGAATGGGCCCGGGGTCAAAGAATTTAGCGTTCTGGTCAATGGGTTGGTCGCCGGGAACCGGCGTAAACGTTTTCGCATACAGGAGCAAGTTCTCATAATCTATTCCGGTCTCCGACGCCTCGATGAGCGTAGGCGCCCCTGCGTTCAAGTCAAAGACATAAAACAGGTATTTCGCTGGCTCGGGCTTTGCCAGCCCCGGGAACTGGACTTCAAACTTGCCCTGCAGAACGACCAACGCGAGCGGCGGTTCTTTGCCCCCGAAACCGATTTCGGACAATCCCAATTCGGGTAATTCCTCTTTGGTAATACCGCGTGTCAAAAGAATTTGTGGTGTCTCAAGAACGCGGAATCTTGACTGGGTATAATCCAGCGCTACTCTCTGTACGTCGTTAACGGAAGCGGTTAGCAAGGAATGTGGTTTGAACCCATCTTGGGCGTTCGCAAGAGAAAACCATCGAGAGACCACAGCAGTTCCGACAAGGGTTACAAGAATCAATGCCGATAATGTGAGAGTAAATTTACGCATGATTTTTCCTCGCGCTCACGTGATAACATGTATCAAAACGCAGGCTGCCGATTGGAAATGTTGAGACGTTGCCGAATGTCAACCGGAAATCTGCCAGAGTTTATGTTAAGGCGCCGTGGTCGGCAGGGGATGTGGGAACCAGTCCTGGCTCACGCCTTCTGCCATCCACCAAGTGGATTTTTCACGCAACGCCTCATACACCGCGCTGTACTTGAGCAGTGGTTTACCGTTCCTGTCAAAGACTTGCAAACTGTAGCCGGGGATTTGGGCGCCCTGTTCCTTTTTCAACTGTTGTAACTCTCGCGAGAGTTGGGTAACGAGTCCCGGTAGAACTTGATTGAGGTCTGCAATTTCTGGCGCTGTGAGCTTGAGCTGAATTAACTGCCCCCCTTCTTCGGTGTGAACAATCGTAAAATCATCCAGGACCAGCTTTCCCACCAAAAGTTGCGCGCGAACTGCCGCTTCAAGCGCAGCATCCGATACTTTTGAGGGAACAATCGCTTCTCCGCCGAGAGACAGTTCTATGGACCAACCGAGTTCCACTTGAAAAGAAAGGTCTTGTCGAGAATCCGATATGGTGGATTCTCAACCCAGTGTGCTTGGTCAAAATTTACCCATGTCCCATCTGCCTTTTTGTAATGGACCTTACGAAAAGCTGTATTTGCGACATTCGATGTGGAGCCGTGCACTTCCAGAAATACCTGCATTTCAGCAGGCGCCGCGAGTCCGCACCATGCGTCGCCATCCCCAACCGCTGGCCAGCTGGCACGCCAACAATTTCCGCTATAGTTTTCGACCCTGTACGTGACATACGTGCCCCAAGTTTGACTCCCGTAAAAATTAATGCCCCAATACATCCCACCAGTCAGCGCTTCTGTATAGGACATGGCTTGAGTATATTGTTCGAATGGAAAATAGGACCATCCGGCTTGAACCCAACCATTACCGACTGCAGAGACCCAATTGTATTCTTCGCTGTGCCCTGGAGGGGTGACCCACGCAATAGAAGGAGCAGGATTTGGAGTAAAAATTCTTGCATATACGCCGTATGCAGAGAGCCGTTTGTTTCCTGCGTACCAAACTGCTGAAGTGTTGGTTGTCCAAGTAAGACTAACAATGCCAACAAGCAGAATGGAGAGAACTTAAATATCGCATTATGGCTCCTTTGCTAGAATTCGAGAGGCGCCTTTCGAGTTGCCTTGAGCAAGTGGATTTCATTCCTATAATAATTGATAGATTGGTTTTTGTCATCGGACCCATGTCCCATTGTCCCATTTTTCGCAGGCGCGCCAAAAGATGGGACGCATGTCCCATACGCGAGCATTCCGTTCGAATTGTATTTTGGATGGAGGATTTAGGGTTGCGTTACCCAACCATCGCGCCATGCGGCGGCAATGAGTTCGGCGCGTGTATGCAAGCCCAGTTTTGCCAAAATATGCGTGATGTGATGGCGGACTGTTTTCTCGCGAATCACCAAGCGTTCCGCAATTTGCGTATTGCTCAGACCTTGCGCTGCCAAGACCAAGACTTGAAGCTCTCGTTTAGAGAGAGTGTCCATCGCAAACCTCCAATCAAACAACTTCCAAAAATTGACGTCGGCTCCGTTGTGAAAACAGTGTCGTCATCGTTCATTTGTTTTTGCCACAAAGCTTTTACCACGAAACGAAACTTGGCGCAAAGAGAATTGCGCCGGGTGTCGAACAAGCGGAATGTACAAGTCTTGACCCAGGGCTGGCACATTGTCCGCAAGACTCCAAGTGTTTTTACCGCGCCGCGCGACGCGATGGGCATTCGCGTCGCAAAACACTTGGAGTCTTGGCCTGACACGCGACTTTGTGCCAGCCCCAAGTCTCAACCGTATGGCTCTTGTCAAGCGCGCAAAAGTTGTGTATGATTTGGGCAGAATTCGCTTCGCCCTTTAATTTTCGGCTCGCCATCCAACGCCGGTTGATGGTGGAGCTGCGCCATTATTGCAACGCTCCTGCGGTTCGCTTGCGGACGCGGGGCGCTCTTTTTTTTATTTTGCGTCGAAAAAGCGGCGCGGAATTTTTTCACGGCGAAGCGGGAATTTTTCGTTACGGAGGAGGAGCCGTGAATCCCAAACGCATTACCGTCCTTGCCCTTGGGTTGGCAATGGCGTTAACTTGGTTTGTTTCCAGTTCGGTGTTTGGCTGTTTTTTTAATGACGGCGAGAGCTGCGCCGTTTTTTCGCTGGCGAATCCCGCGCCGCCGCCGCAAAACGCGCCCGCGAACCTGGCTACGGGGCCCGATCAAGAGCTCGCGCGTTTACAAAAGGATTTGGTCGCCTTTGTACAAGAGAAATTGGGTCTCGGCGAAGCCAAGTCCACGCGCGAGCTGGTGCAGTTGATGCAGCTGCTGCCGCAAAAATCCGATGCGGAATTGGCGCAATGGCTCGCGCAAGCCAAGCTGCTGGATACGGGCAATTCGCCGCTGCATACGCGCCGCATCGAATTGCTGAGGCAAGAGCAGACGCGGCGGCAAAATGAACGGCTCGCGCAAAAATTGGCGCAGCAGGAGGCGGCGCGTCAAGCCGCCGCGCGCCGCGCCGCCGCCGCTTTAGCATCGTCTGCCCCCGCCGCGCCCATGCCTTCCGGCGATAGTCCGGGCGCCGCGCGTACGCCGGATGGAAGTTCCGCCTATCTTGCGCCGGGCGCGAGTTTGTGGTTCAAAATGGAATCGCTGCAACGGCTTTATGTCTGGGCGGATACTGGCGGCGCGGACGGCATCGAACTCGCCATTTATAGCCCCGGCACAACCGATTTTTGGGGTACAAAGCCGGTGGGCGTCGGTTCAAAAAATCGCAATGAAGGGCATGATCTATTTTGGACCGGACGCGCGCCGGGCGGCGGCACCTGGTATGCGCGCGTGACGAACCATAGCGGCGCCGCGGTCCCCGTCAGCGTAGATTTCGAACGCGTCAAAAGTCGCATCAAAGATTTCTGCACTTCGTGTCACGGCGATGAATTTGATTTCGAGACCTGCGACTCCAAAGACCCGAAATTTTGCGAGGAATTTTTACCCAGTCTCTTGAAACAATAACCGCGTGGCGGACCAAGCTGCAACGCGCGCCGTACCGGTACGGCGCGCGTTTTTGTTTTTGGCGCGCCTGCGCGCTTGTGCTAAGATGCGTTGCCCTCGAAATCAGCATGACACGCTATAAAACCCTCGCCCTTTTCGCGCTCTATTTTTTCCTCGCGGTTCTGTTGACCTATCCGTTGGCGCTGCAATTTGGCACGCACATTCCGGGACACGATACGGACGGCCCCGCGCAAACGTGGAGTTTGTGGTGGACGCGCTTTGCGCTGCTCGATTTGGGGCGCGCGCCGTTCACGACCGATTATTTATTTTATCCGCTCGGTCTGAATCTCGTCGCCTACACGCCCGTTTTTTTGAATGGCGTACTTTCGATTCCATTCCAACAAGCGTTCGGCGTCATCGCGGCGCAAAATGCGATGGTCTATTTCGCGTTGGTGGTCGGCGCGTACGGCGCGTTTTTGTTCACGCGCGAAATTTTTGCGCGCGTGGATGCGACGCACGCGCGATATGCGGATGGCGCGACGGCGCTCGCGGGCGCGGTGTACGGCTTGGGCGCGTGGCATTTGAATTATGTCGTCGCCGGTCATTTCATGCTCATCAGCAATCAATGGCTGCCGTATTACGCGCTGTATCTTTTGCGTCTCGACAAAGGTTGGCGCAACGCCGTCCTGCTCGCGTTATTTTTGATTTTTACCGCGTGGACGGAATTGACGTACGTGCCGTTTTTGGCGCTGCTGACGCTTTTCTATTTGGCGTACCTGCTGATTGCCCAACGCGCCGCGCTCAAGCAGAACATTTGCGCGCTCGCAATCGCCACGGCGCTCGGTTTGGTCGGAATGAGTCCGCTGGTGTTTTCCCTGGCGGCGGATTTTCAACGCTATGGCAATTATTTGAGCGAAGGCGTTGGCCGCATTTTTATTTTTTCGGCGGAACCGATTTCGTTTTTCCTGCCGTCGTCACAACATCCTCTCCTTGGCGCGTGGGCGGCGACAATTACGACGGCAAATACAAGTTACGCTTTTATTGGTTGGGCGGTTTTGCTGTTTGCCGCGCTCGGCGTGTACGCGCATCGCAAGAATGCGTTCGTATGGTTTTGGACGGTGAGCGCGTTCGCGTTCGCGCTCTTGATGTTTGGAACGACGTTGTATATCGGCGGCGAAAATACGAATGTGCCGATGCCGTTCGCGTTCTTGCGTATGATTCCGTTTGTGAACGCGAATCGCTATCCCGCGCGTTTCAATGTGATGCTGATGTTGTCGCTCGCGCCGCTCGTCGCGTTGGGCGCGCTGTGGCTGCTGAACTTGCGCGCGGCATGGGGCAAAGTCGCGTTCGCGGCGTTGACCGCGCTGTTGGTATTTGAACAATTGGTTGCGCCGATTCCGACGACGGAAATTCGCGTGCCCGAAGCGTTTCGCATCGTGCGCGAGATGCCCGGCGATTTTACGGTGCTGGAAATTCCGCTCGGCTGGCGCGGCAGTATCGTGATGCAGGGCAAAACCGACGACGTCGCGCAGTTTTATCAAACCTTTGACCACAAGCGGCGTCTCGGCGGCATCACCTCGCGTTTCCCCGCGTTCAAGCTGCGCTATTTCGCCGAAATGCCGGTCATTGGTTCGTTGATTGCGTTGGAAGAAGGGCGCGCGGTGGACGACGAACAAATTGCGCGCGACCGCGCACTGGCGGCGGACGTTTTGCGTTTTTTCGATATTCGTTTCGTGAGCTTGAATCGCGGCGAAACATCCAAAGCGGCAAAGCAATACCTGCGCGCGGTTTTTGAATTGACCGAAATTGCGCGCGATGACACGCGCACGTTATATCGCGTCGCGCCGCCCCCCGCGCTCGACGCGATGTCGTTTGACCCGGGCGCCGAAAACGCGCGCATGTTTTTTGATGATACATGGGGCCGCGCGCAAGAGGACGACGCGGATTTCGCTTTGCGTTGGGCGACGAATGAAAACGCGCGTTTGCTTTTGCCGCTCGAAAACGAAAACTATGAAATGAAATTTCGTTTGCGCGGCGCGCGCCCACAGCAGAACGTTCAATTGCGCGTGAACGATACGCCGGTCGCGCAATGGCAGCTCGCCGACGCGTGGGGCGAATATATGGCGCAAATTCCCGCCAGCGCGACGCGCGACGGTTTGGACGAATTGATTTTTTCGAGCGCGACGACGGCGTTGTCCGATGCGGCGACCGACGCGCGCATCCTTGGCGGCACGGGTGTCGTCGCGCCGGTGGATCTTGCCGTGACGGCTGCCGGTTTCGACGCGGGCAAATTTGGCGAAATTTTTGTCGCGGGCAAAAACCAAATTCCTTCGACGCGCGGCTATCATCTGGTCGCAATCAATCCGCAGACGGGTCACGTGGACGCGGTGGGCGCGTTCGATACGTTTGCGGACAAGGACGCGTCGCGGCGTTTGGTAGAATTTATCCGCGCGCTGCCGAACGGCGAAATTGTCGCGGGCGCGGCGATTGACGATGCGTCGCAAGCGTTGACGCCGGAAGCGTTCGCCGCGCTGCAAACGCTCGGCGTCGCGGGCGATGTGCGCGCACAATTCCGCGCGGGCCACGCGTTCATCGGGCGCACGGGCTTGGCGCCGGGGCAAGCGGTGGAAGATTTGAGCGCGCATAGTCCCGCGAATGTCGCAATCGGAAAAAATGTCAACACGGACCGCGTGAGTTTCGCGCTGGGGCCGTTTGCGATTCAGGCGAAATGATTTATTCGCGGATTCAAAAATGTTGAAAAATTTTACGTGGCGGCGCGCGGTCGGTTGGCTGCTGGCGCTGGCGATTTTATTTTTTCTCGGGCGCACGGTGTGGGCGAGTTGGTCCCAAGTCGCGCAAAGCGGTTTTACGTTCCAATTCAATTTGCCGCTGTTTGCGCTCTCGCTGTTTTTGCTCGTGCCGGGCCGCACGTTCGCGGTGGAAGCGTGGCGGCGTATTTTACGCACGCTCGGCAATCCGATTTCTTTGCGCTTTGCGGTGTATGCGTGGTTTGTGTCGAATCTCGCGCGTTTCATTCCCGGCAATGTGTTTCAACTCGCGGCAATGATGATGTTGACCGAAGCGGCGGGCGTTTCCAAAATCAATATCGTGCTGAGCCAAACGGTGTACGCGGCGATTGCGCTTGCGGTGGCGGCGTTGTACGGCGTGACGCTTTTGCCGATTGCCCAAGAATACATTCCGCTGATCGTGGCGGCATTTGCGGCGTTGATTATTTTGTTTGCGCTGCCCGCCGTGTTTCAAATCATGCTGAACGTTTCGACGTGGCTGCTGCGCCAAGTGCGGCGCAATCGTGAAATCGTCGCGCCGCGCGTGCGCATTACTTTTTGGCAAGGTTTGGTCGCGCCCATTTTCTCGCTGTGCATGTGGACCATTAACGGATTCGCCTTTTGGCTCTTTGTGCGTTCGCTCACCGAAATTTCCGTGTCGGCGCTTCCGGCGTTTATCGGCATGAATGCGGCGGCGTATTTTATCGGTTACGCGTCGTTTATCACGCCGAGCGGTTTGGGTTTTCGTGAAGCGTCGTTGGCGTTTTTTCTCGGCGCGTTTTTTCCCGCGCCCGTCGCCGTTTCGATTGCGTTTCTCACGCGTTTGTGGAGCATCGGCGGCGAATTGTTGGGCGTAGGCATTGCGGTGTGGCTGAAACCCAGACCATTGCCGGTCGTCAGCCGTCAATCCGCAGAACAAAAATCTTCGTCGTTCGTCGTTCCGCCCCCGTCGTCAAAATGAAAGCGCGCGCACACTATTTCGCTCTCGCCGCCGTCTGGCTAATGCTTTTGGCGTATGGCATTTATTTTTCCGCGTACTCGATACAGCGCCATCGCGCGTTCCTCACCAACGCGTCGGACCTCGGCCAAATTGACCAAGCGCTTTGGAATTCATCGCAAGGGCGCCCGCTCGAATTTACGCGGCGCACGGGCGAGCAGTCCATTCGTTTGACCGACCACGTAGAGCCAATTTTTATTCCCGCGTCGCTCGTGTTTTTGGCGTACGACAATGTGGAAGCGTTATTGATTCTGCAAAGTTTTGTCATTGCGCTCGGCGCGCTGCCGGCGTTTTGGATTGCGCGCAAAAGATTGGGCGCCAAAGAAAAAAATGGGCAGGTCGAATTGGCGGGCGTTTTGTTTGCCGCAATGTATTTGTTATTTCCCGCGCTGCAAGCGGCGAACCTCGCGGAATTTCACGCGGTTACGTTCGCGCCTCTGTTGGTATTGTTGCTGTACCATTTTGGCGCAAATCAAAATTGGGGACGTTTTGCCTTGGCGGCGTTTTTGACGTTGATGATCAAAGAAGAAATCGCGCTGCTGGTTTTTATGCTGGCGGGCTATTTTACGATTTCCGATTTTCGTTTTTCGATTTCTGATTGGCGGAACTTGCCCAAGCGTTTTTTTAATTATTTGAAAACGGCGCCGCGCGTGCCGCTGGCATTTGCGGCGCTGTCGTTGTTCTGGTTCGCGCTGACAATGTTTGTGATTATTCCGCAGTTCAACGCGGCGGGCAAATCGCCGTACACGTGTCGCTATGTCGTGAGCGAAGATTGTCGGCAGGTCGTGCGCGGATTGTTTTTGCAGGAACGCTTGACGTATCTGTTTCAATTGTTGGCGTCGTCGGGTTTTGTCTCGCTGTTGGACCCCGTTTCGCTTTTGCTCGGCTCGCCGCTAATTTTGGCGAACGCGCTCAGCAACTATCCCGCGCAATATTCCGGCACGTTTCATTACGCCGCGCCCGTCGCGCCGTATTTTATTCTCGCCGCGATTGGCGGCAGCGCGTGGTTGATTCAAAAATTGCGCGCGCGCAACATCCAACGGGCGTTTGGTTTTGTCGTCGGCGCGGCATTTGCAATCGCGTTCGCGTATCATCTTTACGCGGGCTATACGCCGATTGCGCGCGCTTTTGCGTTTCCCCCAATCACCGCGCACAATGAATTGTTTGCGCGGTTTGCCCAACAAATTCCGCGCGATGCCAAAGTGGCGACGACGCCCGCGCTACATCCGCATCTGAGCCACCGCGAATTTTTGTATCGCTATCCCGTCATCGGCGACGCCGAGTACGTGTTGTTGGACGTGAATGAATCGGACCGGGGCATTCCGAGCGAATTTCGGATTGCGTACAACAAGCTGGTGGACGACGGAACGTTTGGCGTGGTGGACGCGGCGGATGGATACGTATTGTTGAAACGCGGCGCGCCAAAACAAAATTTGCCCGACGCGTTTTATCAAATGTTTCGCGCGTCAGAACCCGCGCCGCAGCATCCATTGCAAATTGATTTTGACGCCAAAATTCGTTTGCTCGGTTACGACGTTTTGACCGACCAATACGGACGCGGTTCGCTGCGAACGTATTGGCAGCGTTTGAAACCGCTCGACAAAAATTACATGCTGTTTCCATTTCTGGCGGACGAACATGGCGAACCGCTGCCCGACCTGAATTTTCCCATGACCTGTTTGTTTTGGTATCCGAGCGCGGCATGGCGCAAAAATGACATTGTCGTATGCGAAACGCTCGCGCTGGAATGGGATGAAGCGGCGCGGTTGGGCGTCGGCGTCACGCAAACTTTTGATTGGAACGACGCGCGCGCGCGTCTGAAAATTTCGCGCGTCGAACCGTCCGCGCTGCGCGTGAACGATGGAACGTGGGTGGATTTGGGCGCGCTGCGTTCGTCGTCAAACCCATAGGACTGGCGCATTGTCCGCAAGCCCCCAAGTGTTTTCGTCGCGCCGCCCGACGCGATAGCTATTCTTACCACAAAATACTTGGGGTCTTGGGGTCTTGCCCCACGCTCGACTTTGCCAGCCCTGGTCAAACCCATGAGAGCGTTTTATAATTCCTTTGCAATATGTTAAGATATTTTCCCGTGTTCAAAACCTTTTCGCGTACGCGCTGGCTCGTTCTCGCGCTCACTCTCGTCGCGTTCGGCTTGCGCGTGTTTCAACTCGACAAACAGAGTTTGTGGTACGACGAAGCGTTCAGCGTTTTTTTGAGCCGCTTTGATTTGGCGACCATCACCGCGCGCACCGCCGCCGATATTCAACCGCCGCTGTATTATTATCTGTTGAATCTGTGGATGACGCTCGCGGGCGACTCGGAATTCGCCGTGCGCTTTCTCTCGCTCTTTTTCGGCGTTCTAACCATTCCGTTGATGTTTGCGACGGCGCGCCGCCTGTTCAATCCCGTGACCGGACTGTTCGCGGCGTTGATTGCGACGTTCTCGGCGTTGTATGTGTGGTATTCGCAAGAAGCGCGCATGTACACGCTGATTACATTTTTGGGCTTGCTGTCGAGTTACGCGCTGCTGCGCGCCTTATCCCCCTCTCCCATTGGGAGAGGGGCTGGGGGTGAGGTGCGTTGGTGGATTGTATTCGCCGTGGCGAATATCGCCGCCGTGTACACGCATTATTTTGCGTTCGCGCTCATCGCGTTTCAATTCATTTACGCGCTGTATGTAATTTTGACGCAGCGCGAAAAACGCGCGCTGTGGCGCGGCGCGTTGATTTCTTTTGCCGCAATCTTGCTCGCGTTCCTGCCGTGGGCGCCGTTCATGCTCAATCGTTTGGGCGAAGACGTCAGTTATTTTCGCGGCGAGTTGAAATTGGACGAAGCCCTGCGCCACATCGGCATCAATTTTGCGGTCGGCGAATCGGCGCTCGAACAAATCGCGCAAACCATCGCGCTCGTGTGGCTTGGCGCGCTGGCGATTGCGTTGATAGCGTACTTTATTCAAAATCGAAAATCGAAAATCGAAAATCGAAATTCATTCGCCCCACTCGTGTTTGCGCTGCTCTATCTCGTCATTCCCCTCGTTCTGTTGTTATTTCTCTTTTCGCGCAATCCGAAATTTAACGCGCGTTATTTGATGTTGGCGTCGCCCGGCTTTTATTTGATGCTCGCGGCAGGGCTGGCGAGTTTGTGGCACATGCTTTCCGCGCGCAATGTTGTAGCGCGCGTCGCGTCGGGCGCGGCGTTGGCGTTGATGGCAATCGCGCTGTTTGGTTCGTCGCTGTATGCTATCAACAACGTCTATTTCGACCCCGCGTTCACCAAAGCGGATTTTCGCGGCGTGGCGAATTTTGTGACGCAGAACGCGCGCGACGACGAAGCCATCATTCTCACGAGCGGTCACATGTTTCCCGCGTTCGATTATTATTATCGTGACGCGAAACTGCCCGAACTGCGCTTGCCCGATGAACCGACGTTGAATGCGGAACGCACCGTCGGTTACGACGCGGCGAACGACCTCAATCGCGCGCTGAACGGCAAACGCGGCGCGTGGGTGGTGCAGTGGCAAAACGAAGTTGCCGACCCGAACGATTTTGTGCCGATGTTGTTGTCGTCGCGCGGAACGGAACAAAAACAGGACGCGGCGTTTTGGCAAGTGAAACTGCGGCATTGGCGTTTTGACGATGGTTTCCAACCGCTGCCCGCGTCGCCCGAAATCAAAAATCCGCAAGAGGCGAATTTTCAAAATACGTTCAAACTGTTGGGATGGGACCAACCCAATGCGCTTGCGGCGGATGAAGGCGCGGCGCTGCGTTTGTATTGGCAGGCGTTGGTCGAGACACCGGACGATTACAACGCAGCCATTCGCATTGTGGACGAGAACGGAACATTTTGGGGCAAAGTGGACCGCCGCCCCGCGGGCTACAATTATCCGACGACGCGTTGGAAGCCGGGCGAAATTTTGTTTGGCGATTACGTTGCGACGCTTTTGCCGGGAACGCCGGCGGGCGATTATTACGCCACCGTCACGTTGTTTACCAAACAAAACGAAGCAGGACTCGATGTGCTTGCGCCAAATGGCGCGCCGTTGGGCAAGAGCGTGAAAATTGGTCCGATAAAAATTTTGCCCGCGCAAAAACAGCCCGCGTTCGCGGATTTGAACATGCAACATTCGCTTTCGTCGCCGCTCAAACCGTTCACGCTGCTCGGTTATCAAATCGGACGCGAAACAGCAAGCACGGGCGAAAGCGTGCCGCTGACCTTGTTCTGGCGCGCGGATGAAAAACCGAACGCGGATTATCAATTCCAAATTCAATTCGGCGACAAGTTCAGTAAACCGTTACCGCTTGCGAATGCGGCATATCCGACCTCGCAGTGGAACGCGGGCGAAATTGTGCGGGGGCAGTACAATGTACAAATTCCGACGGACGCAAATGCGAATAGCGACGGTTTGAAACTAAAACTTGTTGGCGGCGCGCAAGACCGGATTGTAGATTTGCAGCAGCCGTTTGTCACCGAAAAAGTAAATCGTTCCTTCGACGCGCCGAATCCGCAAAACAAACAGGATGCGAATTTCAACAACACGATTGCGCTGGTCGGCTATGATTTGTCCGCGACTGAAATTCAAGCAGGCAATCCACTGACCGTTACATTGTACTGGAACGCAACAGGCGCGATGGAAAAACCGTACACCGTTTTCGTGCAACTGCTTGGCGACGCCCCCCCCCCTGTTGCGCAAAAAGACGCGCAGCCGTTGAACGGCGGACGTCCGACGCAAACGTGGGCGCTAGGCGAATTTCTCACCGACCCGTACACCCTGGAAATCAAACCGGATGTGCCAAAAGGCAAATACAAAATTTTGGTGGGCTGGTACGATGCGAGCGACCCCGCGTTTGCGCGGCTGCATGTGTTTGATGCAGAGGGGAAAGATGTGGGGGATTTTGTGACGTTGGGACAAGAGGTGGAGGTGAAATAGAGTTGGGCCTTCAAAACAAGAGCAGCGGCAAATCATTGCCGCTGCTCTTGTTCGACATGCTCAGGGAACATCAAAGGGCAATTTGTCTCCTTGGTCCGCGTAACCCCAAGTAATTGGCGCGCCCGTATTTGCATTCAAGACCATCACAATCGCGATGTATTTTGGTTCGGGCTGATCCGGCGGTAATTCGATTGGAGCAGTAGGCACAACCTCTCCGCGCATTACCATGACGAAAACAGGCAAGGTGGGTGTCAAGCCAAATTTACCTGCATCCGTTCCTAACCCTCCTTTGCCGAGTTTTGCCCACTCACCCAGTGTCATCTTTACGCTCTTTTGGGCTTTTGGCATCCCCTTCAAGCCCGCCTTTTGCGCAAATGAGATGCTTTTGGCTGTCAGTGTTGCTTCATCCAATGCTGCCGGTTCTGACGCAGTGGCATTCATTTGCGTCCACCCCAAAGCAAGCAATGCCACGACAGCCAAGGCAAATAAAGCAAGCACGAGCTTTTGATTTTGGTTCGATTTTGCCGTTAGTTGAACTTTCATCTGCCGTCTCCTTTACGGGCCATGATCGAAAAAATCGTTTGGTCCCCCATCTGTATTCGAATAGGGGGCGTCTTGTTGATAGTCAACATAACCATTCCAATCTTGATAGCTGAACACACCTGCATTGTTTTTGATGTATAAAAGATTTGAAATATGGACGTCTTTCATTTGTTCCACTCCCAAACCAACCTCTCCGCCCGCTGCAACGCGTGTTCCCGACAAAAAATTAGCGTCTTGATGCCAAACATACGCGTCGTCAAGATAGAAATAATATTCTCCGTCATTAGGATTATACTGAAAGGCATATGTGTGATCCGCTCTGGTCATGGGAATTGCAATTGAATAGTCGAGTCCGCCAGCATTGTAGACAATATACGCACAAGTATTTGTTCCGCTGCATAGCCCCAATGAGTTTTTCCACCAACCAAATTCCACGAATCGCCAAGGAGCGGCTTGAATTGTGGCAACTCGATGGTAGCTGAACCGCCCATCGTTCAGGTTCAGTTTTTTCCATTGAATCAGCGCCCTTGCGCCATAATTTACCAGCTCTTTTTTCTGTTGCGCGTTGTGGCTTCCGACTTGCGGAGTCAAGTTCAATGTGTCTGCCTGTATACGGCTTCCGGTTGTTGCGTAGAGGATGCTGCCCGACATCAATACGAGAATACCAAGCCAAAACATTCTTGCTATTGAAATTTCCATGGTTTCTCCTTTGTAAAAAACTATGTTCCACTATAAATGCAAAAGGAACGAAAATGAAGGTACAAACGTACTCTCTTTCACCGCGCGCGACAAAGAGAGTACATTCGTACTTTTAAAATTACTTTTCGCGTGCCGAGTCAATCCAGCGCGCGCGCATAGCAAAGATTGTCAGCCCTACGCGATTCTTGCTGCCCGTCTTGGCATAAATCGCGCTCAAATAATTCCGCACGGTCTGTTCCGCCAAAGACAATTTCTCTGCAATCTCGCGATTCTTGTATCCTTGCGCGACGAGAATCACGATTTCTTTTTCCGATGGAGTCAAGGTATCCAAGGCAACCTCCGCGAATCCAAACGCTTACGAATACCAATAAACGCATCCCCCAAAAAACAACATCATTATATTTGTCAAGCAAGGATTTTTCGGTTTGTTCTTTGTCTAATTCACTTTCTCGCGGGCGCGCAAAAAGACGCGCAGCCGTTGAACGGTGGACGCCCGACGCAGACATGGGTGGAAGGAGAATACCTCACCGATCCCTATACGTTGGAAATCAAACCCGATGTGCCGCCGGGCAATTACAAAATTCTCGTCGGTTGGTATGACGCGAGCGACCCTGCATTTGCAAGGTTACATGTATTCGATGCAGATGGAAAAGATGTGGGGGATTTTGTGACGTTGAGTCAAAGCGTAGAGGTGAAATAAAGCGGTGGAGGTGGAATAAAAATGCGGGAGCAAATTTGCTCCCGCTTTCAACTTGAATACCGCCCTGAGCGCATGATATGAAAGCTACGGAATTAGGGTTGGTGTGGAAGGAGGTAGCGGAGTTTCTTCAATCTCTGACGCACTTGCGTCGTTTACAACTGGCGCCGAGAGCAATGCCCCCGGATCATTGTCGGAATTATATATCGGAATAGGAAACTGATTGGCGTCTTGCAGAGTTACGCTTTGCCAAGTGACCGTTTGTAACCATGGTAGCGGACCACCTGCTGCCCAACGAAATTCAAAGGGATTGCCTGTCAATTTGTCAATGTACACATAAATATCACTGACTTGGTAGTTTTGCTGTGTTGTTGTCAGCAAGCCATTTTTTAGTTGGTAAGAGGCTTTCATCCAAACCAGCCACACGTTTCGATTATCAAACCGCGCCGAAGATGTATCGGGGTCGCTGAGCGTATTATAATTTCCACTCACAACGTAAATTTCCTGTGGATCATTTACCAAGCCGGTTGCTTTTGCCGTCTTTATCGCTACTGCAAGCGCATTCGTTGTTCCTGTTGCGGCTGCGCCCGACATTGTGCCCAACTGAGACTGTGGTTTTCTTCCTGCGAGTGCTGTTTGAAGCGGACTGGGAATGCTGACCAAGACCAAAACCAGCAAGACGATAAACACGAGAACCAGCGGGACAAATTTTTTTGCAGTTGAGGTGTTCATTTTGAATACTCCATTGCGTAAGGCCAAGACAACGGTTTCCGGTGTCTCTGGTGTTGCAATTCCGTTATTGATTGTTTCCAGATGACTGCCAGCTGGCAGGTCCCATGTTGGCTACTTGATAGCCAGTGGTCACACGCTTTTGGTGAGACGGCAATAGTACCCACAAACTCCAGTCGGTATTACTGTATTGTACGTTAATGCAAGCTGCAATACCGATTGCGTTCCACGCGCTGCTTGCATTACCCCCACACAAAACAGTCGTTGTCTTTTTAAAGGTCAATTTTTGTTTAAACCTGTTCGTGCCATTCCACCGCCAGCGATAAACGAATGGTCTGTTGGATAATTCTGCTACGCGATAATTATATGTGTTGGTGTCGGTATCGGATAAATATCCAAAATCATGCCATCCGCCGGTTGGAAGGGTATTATAGTCACTCCAAGATGCAACAACGTGGCGGTGATTATCCTATACAAATGGTGTTCCAATGTGCCAGCCAATTCCTGCAAACCAACCATTGTTCGTGTCACCGAGCGCCGTGTCCTTTACAGCGAGTTGCATCATCGTATTGCCTGAATCTCCGACTTGGGGCCATGCCAATTCAATATTTGCTTGCGCTCCTGTGAGCGAATTAGCGGTTGATGCCGTGTAGAATCCTTCGGCACATACTCCATCGCAAGTATCCTCCAAAACAGCAAGCGCGTGTGGGCGTTTGGTTCCGGGAATAAACAGCGAACCGAGAATGGCAACTCCAACAACGAATATCCATTTGTAGTCAATCCTATATCTCGTTGAATGGCTTGCAAGGGAGACCCCGTCCAACTTTAATCCCCGCCCCAATCGCCGCCAGATTCTTGCCGGTTGCAACTTCATGTTATCCTCCAGTTCAAAAAGAGTGCCTTGCGTAAAG
>Ga0226835_1000964_pt1 | contig 20174 bp, 19 predicted proteins | sample LAC_MetaG_1_FD_163627 | JGI IMG/M metagenome (GOLD analysis project Ga0226835, IMG submission 163627) | Anaerobic ammonium oxidizing microbial communities from anammox membrane bioreactor (MBR) in UC Berkley, California, United States -... | ecosystem: Engineered > Bioreactor > Anaerobic >...
CTCCGCCGACTCCGACTACCACACCGGCAAGTACTTCGTCTCCTCCGACACCGGCGACTGGAACACCTCTGGCCGCCCCACCCTGGTGGTCCGCTGGGCCGACCCCTGACCCCCGCCGCCGCTATCAGGCCGCCTGCACGGCGCGATGCTTGCTACCGAGCCGGCTTTGACGCCTGCCGTTCAGCGATTTCTTTGAGAGCTCGCAGGGCATCGTTGACGGCCCTGGAGTCCGGAAAGGCCATGGCAATGTCGGGGTCCAGAACCACGACGTTGCTGCCGCTGGCGAAACGCGCGGCGTACCTGCCCCGGACTCCTCCCGAGAAGTCGTACTCCTCGCGCATCGTTTCTTCCCTCGGCGGGTCTCTACGTTTCCTCATAATTCTTTCTCTCCTGCTGCGTTGCCGGCCGCGCACTGATGATTCGTATGGTCTCACCAACTTCCGTGTGCACGACAACCACCAACCGCGAAAAGAAGGAAAGACCGACGAGTATCAAGCGTTCCTCGGCTTCCGAATGATCAGGGTCGGAGATGGTCAGTGAAAGCGGATCTGCGAACGCCGTAGCGGCCTCCTCGAACGAGACTCCGTGTTTCTTCAGGTTGGCGGCCGCCTTTTTCGGATCCCACGCGAAAGTCAGGGGCATGCGTACCGGCCCCTCCTCCTCTGCCGGGCGCCGGACTGGAGAGCTGCCCTTCGCCGGACCGCTGCGCAGTCGAAGTCACTCCCCCCTGTCCGCACGTGGTGGCCACCCACCAAACTGTGGAAACACCGCGCTCGCCGGGGCGAGAGCCCTTTCTCTTCCGGCCTGCAGCTACGTGGCACTCGGGTCCCCACGGCACAATCCTAGCGCACGTCCAGGCCACTGCGAACGCCGACGGAGCCGGGGTCGCGAAGCGCTGGCCGGCATCGCGACCGTCAGGACGTCGGCGTCCCCCGGGTTCCTCGACGGTCCGAGTGTCGTGGCCGCGCTCGAGCAGGTGGCTGGGCAGGGGTACCAGCCCGTGCACCGGCTGGCCGACCTTGGGCCTCCACCTCGACCACCGCGGCCCCGACATCCCCCTGGATCGGTGCAGCGGTCAGGGGCCGCCCCGCTTCGTCGCCGGGTCAGGCAGCGCCGCGCTTGAGCGGGCGCACCGAAACGAGATCATCATCGCTGACCGCGCGTACGTCGCCTACCGTGAGGGTCGCCAACGCCTGAGTGCGGCCCGAAGCGGTCACGAACTCCACCTCAAGCACCTCAGAACCATACACTTGGACCACAGCCCCGAGATCGCCGCGCCGGAGGCCCTGCTCCGGGAGGTCCCGCTCAAGAACCACAGTGTCCAGTTCTTTGAACTTCATCGCGCCCCCCGAGGGAATGCGGTCACGAATCGCGGAAACTCTTCGCCGCTCAAAACGATCCAGATGGTCACCACCTCGGCTCGGCCTCCCGAAGGTCCTTCGAGGATACCACGGACTTCGCACTTCTGCCCGAAGGCACTCCTCTGGCCTTGCTCCGCTGTTCCGGACTGCCCGAGCAGGAGCAGATCCCGCCTCAGCCGGTGCCAATGGTCTCTGGAATAACCCAGGCTGCCGAAGAACGCGGCTTTGAAACGACCGACCGGATGCTCCGGCGAGAGAAGATAGTCGCGAACTTTGGCCTCATCGACGACGGCTTGGTCGACGCTCGGCAGCTTCATGTGTGGCTCAGAGGCTGCTTGACTCGCATTGGCCAGACAGGCGAGGCGCCGGGCTCCCCTGCCGCTACCTGCGTCGCGCCGGGATGCGCGGTCGAGGGGAAAGGCCGGCGCATGCACGGCGATCCCCCACTGCCCCCGATGCGCCGGAGTAGCAGGCGGGTTGCCACGGTGCCATGCTATCGCATGTCTCTCGCGATGCGAACGCCGACGAGGCCGGGGTTGGGAGCGGGGGCCGGGATCGCGACCGTTGGAGCGCCGGCGTTCCGGACAACATCCCAGCCGGTTCGAGTCTGGTCACCGTTATGACACGGTAGGCGGCAAAGGAGTAGCGGAAGGTGCGGAAACCGGCGGACTTCAGCGTCGAAGTGCACGGGTGGGGCACGGGGTTTGCGGATACTACCTTATGTTCTGAGGTCTCTCCCGACTGCAGGATTTGCCGGGGCGAGAGGCATCGTCCCACGCCGACACTGGCGCCTCGGCCCGAGAACCGCGCTTGGCTTCCGTTGCGAGGCCGGGTTTCGCCGTGCTGGCGAGCGTTCTCCCGGGCTCGGGCGAGCGGCGTCACTCCTCCTAGTATGAGAACGACCCCAGCTTCACCTTGCCCCGGAACACCCAGTAAATGACGCCGGTGTAGGCGGCCACGAAGGGCATGCCGACGGCGGCGATGACCGCCATGATGCCCAGAGTCTTCTGGGAGGAGGCGGCGTTGTAGATGGTCAGGCTCCACGCCTCGTCGAGGCTGGAGACGATGAGGTTGGGGAAGAGCGCCACCCCGAAGAGGAACACCAGCGCCGCAATGGTGGAGGAGGAGGAGACGAAGGCGTAGAAGGGGCGGTTCTGATAGATGGCCCGGGGGATGTTGGCGATGGCCAGGATGGACAGGAACACCACCCCCCACGCCCAGGGCAACTGCTCGAAGTTGCGGATCGCCGCTCGCTGCGTGGCGAGCGTGACCACAGTCACGAACATGTAGAGCACCAGGAAGATCCCGAAGGTGCGCCACATCCAGCCGTGCACCCGCTGCTGCAGCTCTCCCTCGGTCTTGAGGTACAGGTAGATGGACCCGTGCATGGCGAAGGTGGCCACGGCGAAGACCCCCACCAGCAGCGGGTAGGGGCGCAACAGGTCCAGCACCGTGCCGGCAAACTCCTTGTCCGGGCCGATGGGCATCCCCTGCATGGAGTTGCCCACCGCCACCCCGAACAGGAAGGTGGCCAGCAGGGAGGCGGCGAAAAAGGCGCCGTCCCAGAAGCGCCGCCAGGCCGGCGAGGGCCGCTTGGAGCGGAACTCCATGGACACGGCGCGAAAGATGAGGGCGAAGAGCAGCAGCATGAAGGGCAGATAAAAGCCGGAAAAGGCGGTGGCGTAGGCGTGGGGGAAGGCGGCGAAGAGCGCGCCCCCGAAGGTCACCAGCCACACCTCGTTGCCGTCCCACAGGGGGCCGATGGAGTTCATGAGGATACGCCGCTCGGTGTCGTCCTTGACGGACAGGTGCAGGATCCCCACCCCCAGGTCGAAGCCGTCCAGGATGGCGTAGCCGGTGAGGAGCACCCCCAGCAGGCCGAACCACAGCAGGTTGAGGTCCATGGACTAGCTCCTCCTTTCCGGGGCGGTGAGGGAGGCCTCCCCGTGGGCGGCCAGGCTGCCCGCCGCCTCCAGAAGGCCCCGGCGACCGGCTCCCTCCCCCCGGGGCGGGGGCATCTCCGGGCCGTGCTGGATCTTGTCGTTGAGCACGAACACCCACACCGCGAAGAGCAGGGTGTAAATCAACAGGAACATGACGATGGAGGTGGCAACCTGGCCCGCCTGCACCGCCTTGGAGATGCCGTCGGAGGTGCGCAGCAGGCCGTACACCACCCAGGGTTGTCGCCCCACCTCGGCGGCCACCCACCCCGCCTGGTTGGCCACGAAGGCTCCCCCCACTGCAAAGACGAAGGTCCACAGCAGCCACCGCGCCCTCCACAGCGTCCCCCGCCGCAGCCGCCAGGCGGCGTAGGCCGTCACCGCCAGGAAGAACCCCCCCAGGGCCACCATCAGGTGGTAGGTCTGGAAGCTCAGTCCCACCGGCGGCCAGTCCTCCCGGGGGAAGGCGTCCAGGCCCGGCACGGGCGCGTCGGCGCGGCCGTGCACCAGCAGGCTCAGCAGGCCCGGCACCGCCACTCCGGCCCGGACCGTGCCGGACTCCACGTCGGGCACCCCCAACAGGTACAGGTCCGCCGGCCCGCTCTGGAAGTGCCCCTCGAAGGCGGCCAGCTTGGCGGGCTGGGTGCGGGCCACCGTGTCCGCCTGGAAATGCCCCGAGATGGGCGCCGCCAGGGAAGCCGCCAGGCCCAGCACCAGGGCGAAACGGAAGGAGCGGCGGGCAAACTCCTCGTGGCGTCCCTTGAGGAGGTAATACGACGACACGCTGAGCACGAAGAAGGCCCCCAGGATGAAGGCACCGATGAGCACGTGGATGAGCCGGTGCATGGAGGAAGGGTTGAACACCATGGCCCAGAAGTCGGTGATCTCGGCGCGGGCCTCCAGCCCCTCGCCGACGATGTGGAACCCCGCCGGGGTCTGCTGCCAGGAGTTGGCCACCACGATCCAGATGGCGGAAAAGATGGACCCCAGTGACACCATCACCGTGGCGAAGAAGTGCATGCGCGGGGACACCCGGTCCCACCCGAACACCACCACCGCCAGAAAGCCCGACTCCAGGAAGAAGGCGAAGATCCCCTCGGCGGCCAAGGCCGAGCCGAAGACGTCCCCCACGAAGCGGGAGTAGGTCGCCCAGTTGGTGCCGAACTGGAACTCCATGACGATCCCCGAGGCCACCCCGAGGGCGAAGTTGACCGCGAAGATCTTGGTCCAGAAGCGGGCCATGGACTCGTAGAGGGGGTCGCGGGTGCGCAGGTACCGCCACTCCATGGCCACCATCAGCACTCCCAGCCCGATGGTCAGGGGGGGGAACAGGTAGTGGAACATCACCGTGAAGGCAAACTGCAGTCGGGCCAGCAGCACCACATCCAGCGGCATGGCCGCCTCCCCGGGGCGGCGAGAGTGGGGGGGCACCGCCCTTGTGAAGGAGGGTACAACGTCCGAGCCGGGGCGGCAACCGCGGCGCAGCGCCACTGGCCTTCCCCGGTGTCCGTCACCGTGCCCGTGTCGGTGCCCGTGTCGGTGTCCGTGACCGTGCCCGTGTCCGTGGCCGTGGCCGTGACCGTGTCGGTGACCGTGTCAGTGCCTGTGTCCGTATCCGCATCGGTGTCCGCGTCTCCCGGGCGGCGTGGCCTCGTGGTGTTCTCGAAGCGCGCGCAGCGCCCGGGGGCGGTCGCTGTCAAGTTGCCCACCGGGTGGGACCCGACCAAACAAGAATGAAACGAGCGTCCGGAGCTTCTCCGGAGCTGCGCCGGCGAGATAGAACAAGGAAGCCGCCAATGGCATACCAAAGCTGACCAAAAGAATCGCGAAACGCGACGGATCACTCCCATGGGCCGCTCGGCCTTCATGGGAATCAGCAGGTCAGCGCTTCCGGAGTACCACGTTGCCGGAAAAGCTCTGCAGAGCGACTCGGGCACCGCCGCTGCCGGTGGAAAAAGTGAGCTCCTTCTCGGAGGTATACTTGCTGACCCGCCGGGCCTCGTACCCGAAGCCGTTGCGAATGCCACCGGAAAATGTGGTCACTTCGAAGTCCGCCACGGTATCGCCGGGCAACGCCACGACGATGTCTCCGCTCACCGACTTGGCTTCCACCTTTCCCCCCGCCACCAGGCTCCCGTCCAGCTGGATGGAACCCGAGGTGGTGGAAAGCTCGGCGCGAGCAAGGGCGTTCCCTTTCACCTCGATACTTCCACTGACACTCGAGGCTTCCACACTACCTTCGGCCCCATCGATCGCGACGTTGCCACTCACCGACCTGGCGCGGACGCAGCCGCCCATGACACGCAGGCGCACCTCACCGCTGACCGAGCGGGCCTCCACCCGGCGCGCGTCCCCGCTCACCTGCACGTCGCCGCTGACCGATTTCAGGGTGCAGACGCCCTGGACGTCCTGCACGACGATGGTGGCCGATACGGCGTCCACCTCCAGGGCGCTTCTCCGGGGCACCCTGACGGTGAGGTCCGACCCCTCGCAGGAGCGGCAGTTGCGCGGCAGGACCACGCGCACGGTGGTGCGCTCAGGACCCGCCTCGAAATGCAGCCGTTCCGCTCCCTTTCCCAGCTCTCCCTGGACCTCGACCTCCTCCCGATCCCACCCGATGACGGTGACCGAGCCGGAGACGTTGACCACCTCCACGGCACCGGTGGCGGAGGCGGGCCTGGACTCGGAAACCCGCGTGCCGGCCACCACCGGCCCGGCCACCAGGGAAGCTGCCAGCACACTACCGATGAGCAGATACACGATGACCTCCTCACGCCCTGCGCGGGCCACCCTCGAACCCGGGACAGCACCTCCTGCCTCTGCTCCTCGGGTGCGGTGCGTCCGACTTCCAGAGCTCTTCACGAGTTCCCTCCGGGCGACCGCCGCCCTCATACCCTCATTCAACGCATGCCGGGGGCAAAAGGTTTGAGGCTGACGGCTCAGAGACCGCCTACACGGTGGTCTGTGGGTCCACGTCTACCACCCGGCGCACCCCGCGGGGCACCGGCACGGCGGCCACGCGGCCCAGTGCCTCCCGCAGCGCCGTCCGGCCGGCACTGACGAGCAGCAGTTGCACGCGGAAGCGACCGCGCAGCCGTTGCAGTGGCGCCGGCACCGGCCCCAGCATCCGCACCCCCTCGACTCCCGGCGCCAGAGCGTCGGCGGCCGCCGCTGCGGCGTCGTGGGCCACCGCCTCGACCGCTGCCTCGAAGCGCACCACCGCCAGGCGGGTGATCGGCGGGTAGCGAAACGCCTGGCGGTACCGCAGTTCGGCGGTCAGGAAGCCCTCGGTGTCGTGGGTCGCCGCGGCACGCACGGCGTGGTGGTCGGGCTGGTAGCTCTGGATGACGACCCGCCCGGGCCGCTCCCCGCGGCCGGCCCGTCCAGCCGCCTGGGTGAGCAGCTGGAAGCACCTCTCCGCGCCGCGAAAGTCGGCGAAGCCCAGGAGGTTGTCGGCGTTGATCACGGCCGTCAGGGTGACGCGGGGAAAGTGGTGCCCCTTGGAGACCATCTGGGTGCCCACCAGCACGTGGGTGCCGCCGGCCGCGAAGCGCTCCAGAGTGGCGAGCAGCTGGGCCGGGGAGCGCGCCGTGTCGCGATCGAGGATGTCCACGGTCACTTCGGGAAAGAGGGTGCGCAGGATCGCCGCCACCTTCTCGGTCCCCGCGCCCATGTCCTGCAGCACCGCACCGCCGCAGCGAGGGCACCTGGACGGAGGTGGAATGGTGTAGCCGCAGTAGTGGCACAGCAGCGCCGGCGATCGGCGGTGGACGGTCAAGGGGATGGAGCAGTCGCGGCACGTCACCTGGTGGCCGCACTGGCGACACAGCAGCACCGGCGCCCAGCCGCGCCGATTGACCAGGATGATCGCCTGCTCGCCCCGCGCCAGCGTCTCCTGGAGCAGCATGCGCAGCCGGGCCGACACCCACACCCTCCCGTGCTCGCCCGGCTCTCCCTCCTGACCCCGCAGGTCGACGATTTCCACCTCGGGCAGCTCGCCCCCGCCCACCCGCTCGTGCAGGATCTCCAGGGCCACGCGCCCCCGCCGGGCCAGCCAGTAGCTCTCCAGGGAGGGGGTGGCGGACGCCAGCAGCACCGGCAGCCTCAGGCGTTGCCCGAGCACCAGGGCCAGATCGCGGGCGTTGTAGCGCGGCTCCTCATCCTGCTTGTAGGAGCTGTCCTGCTCCTCGTCCACGACGATGAGGCCGAGGTTGCCGATGGGCGCCCAGATGGCCGAGCGCGGGCCGGCAACCACGTCCACCTGGCCGCGGCGCACCCTTTGCCAGGCGGCGAATCGCTCCCCGTCGGCCAGGGAGGAGTGCAGCACCGCCACCCGCTCGCCGAAGCGCGTTGCCAGCTGTCCGGCCAACGCCGGGGTGAGGCCGATCTCCGGCACCAGGATGAGACTCGAAAGCCCTCGCCCCGCCGCGGCCTCGGCCACCCGCAGGTACACCTCGGTCTTGCCCGACCCGGTGATGCCCAAGAGCAGGGTGGGCGAAAAACGCCCCGCCCCCAGCTCGCCCACGACCTTTTCCACCACGAGCTGCTGATCGGCGGACAGCCGCTGCGGGATGGGGGGCGGCGCCAGCTCCCAGCGCCGCGGCGCCCCGACGCGGGCCTGTTGAAAGCGGCGCAGAATCCCCTTGCGCACCAGCGCGGCGATCACCCCGCCGGTGCACTGACAGGCCCGCGCCAGCTCCCCTTCCAGCGCCGGCCGACCCAGCTCGGCGAGCCACGCCACCACGCGCTGCTGGGCTGGCGCCTTCCCCACCAGAGCGGCGCGCCGCTCCGGCGCCATGTCCACCAGGGCCACCCCCGTCACCGCCCCGCCCGCATGCGCCACCGGGGCGCGTTCCATCACCTTGAGGACCCGCCGGGCGGCCAGACCCGCCAGCAGGGTACGCAGCCGGCCAGATGCGTACCCCTCCTGCGCCAGGCGAGCCACGGTGATGCGGCGCGCCGCCAGCACCCGCTCCACCAGGGCGCGCTCCTCTCGGGACAGGGTCGGCAGCAGCTCGTGGGCCCGCTGATCGGCAACCACCAGGGCCGGTGGCAGGCGCAGCAAAGCCGCTGGCAGGGCGGCGCGCACCACGGTGCCCGGCGGGGCGATGTAGTACTCGGCGGTAAAGTGAATCAGATCCATGACGTGAGGCGGAACCACGGGAGCGTCATCGAGGACTTCGGCGATGCCGACGATGCGCTCCACCGCCACACCGGGCTCTGCCTCCACCCCGACGATGACGCCCACCCGGCCGCGGCCCCGCAGGGGGGCGCGCACCCGCACCCCCGGCCTCGCCAGGGGAAGGAGGGCTTCCGGTACGGAGTAGGTGAGCGCCTCGGGAAGGGCGGTGGGGAAGGCCACGCTGACGAACACGGCGGCCGATGATACACTCGCGCCATGCTGCCAGAGGGCGATGTACAGCGGTTCCGCGAACTCGCCCGGCGCCTGGCCAGCGGCTCCCGACCCCCCGGCGAACCCTTCGACGCCTGCCGCCGGCTGCTGGCGGCGAGCAGGCAGGGGCCGGAGGCCGGGCACGCGCTGCGCGTTCTCCTGGAAGGGGCCATGGCGGATGCCGCCACCTCCATCGCCGACGCCCAGCTGATCATGGTCGTGCTGAAGGCGGTGGACCGTAGCCAACTCACGCTGGATAAACTTCTTCCGCCATGATCCTGGCAGTGCTCGCCGCCCTCGCCATCCCCACGGCGGCGATGCTGGCCGGCAGGGGCGCAGCCACCCGCCTGCCGCGACCGTCCTTGCCTGCGGCCGTCGTCATGGGCGCGCTCGCGCCCCCAGCGGTGGTGGCATTCTACGAACGCACCTTCGTGGAGCAGACGACGGCCTGGGTGGTCGGTCTGGTGGGGTGGGGGGGACTGTTTCTGGCTCACGACCCCTACGTCCTGGCCGCCGCGATGCTGGCCGGGGGAACCTGGGGGGGCATCCTGGCCCTCCCCACGGGCAGCACCCAGGCCAGCTCGGCGGCACTCGAGGGCGCCCCCACTGCGAGGCCAGCTCCCTCCCCTCGGGCTGAGGAGCCGGTCGAGGAAGAGATCCGCATCGCCCTTCCCTGTCCGTCGTGCGGCGCGCCGGTAACCTTTCCCATCTACCACGGCATGGCTGAGTGCCGCTACTGCGCCTCGCGCCACCTGGTCCAGCGGGAGGACACCACTCTCTTTACCGTGATCCCCAACACCGTCACCCACGAGGCCGGCATCGCCTCCGCCGTCATCACTCACCTGCGCCACCTCAAGTACCTGGAGCTGTACGACCGCCGGGTGCGCCCGCTGGTGCAGCAGCGCGCCGCGCAGCAGGCCACCGCCTCCCAGGACGAGGCCCTGGTTGGCCTCGAGGGCGTCACCCTGGCGGCCATCAACGCCGCCGAGGCGAGCGTCAACCGCGCCGCCGACGACTATGCCGCCCGCCTGGAGCCGCACATCCAGGTGCTCTCCTGGCAGCCGTTCCTGGCCCCCTACTGGCACCGCAGCGGCACCCTGTACCAGGTGGCGTTCGGGCGCCAGGAGGACGGCGAAAAGAAAATGGAGCTGGCCATCACCCACCTGGAGGGGTCGCAACCGGGCAGCTCGCTGCCCTTGCCAGAGATGGGCAAACTTTCCTACCTGCGCTGCCTGCGCCCGTTACTCGGTGCCCCCGAGGCGACCATCCCCGCCCTGCCGGTGGAAGGGGGCCAGGCCGAGCTGGCGAGGCGGCTGGAGACTCAGGAGGATCGCCGCGCCTCCTTCCCTTTCCGGACCATCAGCGTCCGGGGCGCCTTCGTCCCCGAGGTGGACGCCCTGGTGTGGCGGCCCTTCCACGCCGCGCGGGTGAGCGTCCGCGGAGATGTCCGGGAGTTTCTCATCGACGGCGCCTCCGGCCGCGTCACCCGCGATGCCCCGCCGCCCCTGGCCACCCTCGCGGAATCTCCGCCTCCTCCAGCTGAGGACCAGATTCGCCTGCTCCCCTCCCGCTGCCCGGTGTGCGGCGCCGAGCTGAAGTTCATCCCCGACGCCGTGGCGCACCTGTGCCGGAACTGCTTCCGCCTGCTGGAAGCCACACCGCGGCGCCTGCGCCCCCGTCCATACCTGCGCGAGGACCCGGGCGCCGGACTGGTTGCCGTTCCCTTCTGGCGCTTTCCCCTCGCCTTGCGGACCGCCGAGGGGGAAATCATCCGCGACCTCGACCACCTGGGCGACCGGCTGGACGGCACCCTGGACCAGGTGGGAGACCGTCCCCAACGACAGTCGTACCTCTTCGTGCCCGCCTTCCGCCTGCGCCTGAGCCGCGGCGCGGTGCGCCTGTACCGGCGCCTGTGGCCCATCTTGCATGTCACGACGCGGGAACCCAAGGGGGAGCCCTTCGACACCACGGCGGCTCCGGCCGCAACCTGGCCGCTCACCCTGCCGGCCAGTGAGGCGCGCACCTTCGGAGCGATGTACCTGGCGCTGTCGTTTTCCTCCCGCGACCTGGCCCGGGCGGAGATCCGCGGGGTGCGCAGTCGCTTCCTCGACGCCACCCTGGAGGGCGAGCCGGAACCCGTGTACCTGAGCCTGCCGAAGGAGCTGGTGTCACCGTTCGAGGGCCTGCTGCGAGCCTCCCACGCCGCCGCCGTGGCCCGGCTCGCCGGCCGCTGAGGGTCCTGAAGGGGCGGGGCGCGAGGCTCGGCAGTTTGGCTTGCATCACCGATTGTTACCGTGAGGTGACCACTTGCCAAGTTTTTCCCCTTGAAGTAAAATTCCCACATGCCCTCTTCGACCCCCCGCGCCCAGCAAATCCTCGAAACGGCCATGGATCTGGCGGAAACCCAAGGGGTGGGCGGTGTCACCACCGCCGCCCTGGCACGCCGCCTGGAGTTCACCGAGGCGGCGCTGTACCGGTACTACTCCGGCAAGGGCGGCATCCTGGTGGCCGCCCTGGAGCATCTGGGGGAGCGGCTGCTGGCCACCATGCTGCTGGAAATCGACGTGGCCGCCGTCGGCCAGGCGGAGCACGTCGCCGCCCAGCTCACCCATCACGTCAACCGCTTCGCCCACCGTCAGGGCCTGCTGATCGAGTTACTCCTCTTCGCCGCCGCCAACCGGGCCGAGGAGCTGCGGGAGGCGGCCAATGCCTTCCTGCAGGAGTATCGCCAGCGGATGACTGTTCACTTCGCCCAGTTGCAGGAGCGCAACCTGGCCAATCCCACGGTCACGCCGGAGGAACTGGGACGCATGTGGATCTGTCAGCTGCTGGGCGGCTTCCTGCACTGCCGGCTCACGGGCGAGCCGTGGCAGCCGGCGGAACAGGCCGGTTTCAGGGCCTTCTGTCAGGCCGTCAGACCTCCGCCCCCAACCCCCTAGCCGCGCGCTGCCGAGCGCTCCACCCACACCTGCAGCAGGTGCAGTACCGCCTCGCTGGCCTTGGCCATCCACTCCAGCGACACCCACTCCTGCACCGAATGGAAGTTCTGCCCCCCCGCCCAGATGTTGGGCGTGGGCAACCCCATGTAGGAGAGCCGGGCACCGTCGGTGCCGCCGCGGATGGCCCGGCGCACCGGTTCGATCCCCAGCCGTCGCACCGCCTCGAGCGCTGCCTCCAGCACCTCGGGCCGCTCCCGCAGCTTGTAGGCCATGTTGCGGTAGGACTGCTTGACGGCGACCTCCATGCTGGCCTTGGGGAAAAGCTGGCGCACCGCCTCGACGACCTGCCGCAGGTGCTCCTCCCGCTCCGCCAGCTCCTCTTCGCTGAACGCCCGCACCAGCACCTTCAGCTCGGCGCGGGTGACGTCGCCGCGCAGATCATAGGGATGGAGGTACGGCTGCCGCCCCTCGGTGGTCTCGGGCAGAAAGGCCGGATCGAGCCGCTCCACCACCGCGGCGGCGGCGCGCACCGCGTTGACCAGCTTGTCCTTGGCGTACCCCGGGTGGACGTCGTGACCGCTGAAGGTGACGATGGCGGTGTCAGCGCAAAAGGTCTCGTCCTCGATTTCGCCCAGATCGGAGCCGTCCAGGGTGTACGCCACGTCGGCCCCGAAGGCCGCCACGTCGAAGTGCTCCGTGCCCCGCCCCACCTCCTCGTCGGTGGTGAAGGCGATGCGGAGCGGCGGGTGGAGAAACTCGGGGTGGCGGCGCAACCAGGCCAGCACCGTCATGATCTCGGCGATGCCGGCCTTGTCGTCGGCCCCCAGCAGGGTGGTGCCGTCGGAGGTGATGAGGGTGTGACCGACGCAGCGCTCCAGGTTGGGGTTGTTGGCCACCCGCAAGACCTGGGCAGGGTCGCCGGGTAGAGCGATGTCGCCGCCCGCATACCGTTCGATCACCTGGGGTTTGACCCCCGCCCCGGGAGTGCCGAAGTAGGTGTCCACGTGGGCAATGAGACCCACGGTCGGCACCCGCCCGGCGGCCGGATGGGTGGCGGGCAGGTTGCCGGGCACGCTCGCCCACACGTACCCCCACTCGTCCATGCGCGCGCCCTCGCACCCCAGCTCCTCGAGCTCCTCCGCCAGCAGGCGCGAGAGATCCTTCTGCGCCTCGGTGGACGGGCTCGTCGACGAGTTCTCGTCCGAGCGAGTATCCACCTGCACGTAGCGGAGAAAGCGCGCCAGCAAACCCTTGCGGTCCTCACTTCCCAGCACGATGCCACTCATGGCCATCCCCTCCCTGCTCGCAAACCGCCAAACGCGCCGCCAGTGTACTCCACCACCACCCCGCCCTTCCCCCCGACTTGCCTCACCGTGCGCAGATGTGGTACCTCACCGGCCGTGCCAACCATCGTTCACCTGGCCTCGGAAATGGTGCCCTTCTCCAAGACCGGCGGCCTCGCCGACGTGGTGGGGGCGCTGCCGCCAGCCCTGGCCGGGCAAGGTCACAGGGTTGCCGTGATGGTGCCTGCGCACCGTCCCCACCTGCACGACGACCTGCCCGGCACCCCCGTTGCCAGCGTGGAAGAACTGGGCATCCGCGGCCGGGTGTTGGCCAGCGAGCACCACGGCGTGGAGGTGCTGCTGCTGGACGCGCCGCAGGTGTTCGTGCGCCCGTCGCCCTACGCCGTGGCCGACGGCGACTACCCCGACAACCCCATCCGCTTCGCCTTTTTCGTGCGCGCCGCCCTGCGGCTGCTCGCCCAGCGCTCGCCCATCGACATCCTGCACGTGCACGACTGGCAGGCGGCGCTGGCCCCCATGCTCCTCCACCACCCCGCCACCTCCCTGCCGTGGCGGCAGCGTCCGCGCACCGTGCTGACCATCCACAATCTGGCGTACCAGGGGTTGTTCCCCCCCTGGACCCTCGACGCCGCCGCCCTGCCGCGCGAGCTCTTCTCGATTCGACACCTGGAGTACTTCGGCCAGGTGTCGTTCCTGAAAGGGGGGATCGTGGCGGCGGATGCGATCACCACGGTGTCTCCCACCTACGCCCGAGAAATCCTCACCCCGGCCTTCGGATGCGGGCTCGACGGCGTGCTGGCCGAACGCGCCGACAGCCTGGCAGGCATCCTCAACGGGCTCGACACCAGCGTCTGGGACCCCGCTACCGACCCCCACCTGCCCACCCCGTACCGGGTCCGCAACGTGTTGTCGGGCAAGCGGGCGGCGCGCGAGTCGGTGGCGCGGGAGCTGGGCCTGGCGCCGGGTATCCGGCCCCTGGCAGGGATGGTCTCGCGCCTGGTGGAGCAGAAGGGGGTGGACCTGCTGGCCGCCGCCATCGACGACATCGTCGCCCTGGGCTTCGACATCGTCATCCTCGGCAGCGGCCCGCGCCGCTGGGAGGAACTCCTGGCCACCGCCGAGCGGGCCCACCCCGGGCGGGTACGGGCCGTCTTCGGCTTCAACGACCCCCTCGCTCACCGCATCTATGCCGCCAGCGACGTCTTCCTGATGCCCTCGCGCTTCGAGCCGTGCGGGTTGGGGCAGCTCATCGCCATGCGCTACGGCGCGCTACCGGTGGTTCCCCCCACCGGGGGACTGGCCGACACCGTCATCGATGCCGACTCCCCCCAGGGCTGCGGCATCGTCTTCTCCCCCACCACCTCGCGGGCGCTGCTGGCCGCCCTGGCCCGGGCGCGCCACCTCCTGGCGGCTCCCGAGGAGCTCGCCCGCCTGCGCCGCAACGCCATGCGCCGGGACTTCTCCTGGACCACCTCGGCGCGGCAGTACGAGGCGCTGTACCGGCGTCTTCTCGAGAGCTAGCCGGAGGTTTCCGCCGCGGACGGGCGCTTGCCGAACAGCCACGCCACCCCCACTCCCAGCAGGTACAGCACGATCATCGGCACGGCAAACACGCTCTGGGTGGCGATGTCGGGGGTTGGAGTGATGACTGCCGCCACGATGAAGATGGCCAGCACCGCGAAGCGGAACTGCTTGAGCAAGAAGGTGTGGGTCACCAACCCCAGGCGGGCGAGAAAGAGGATGAGCACCGGCAGTTCGAACACCAGCCCCATCCCCAGGATCACCTTGGAGGCCATGGAGAAGTACTCGCGCACCGTGATCACCTGCCGAAACTCCGACCCCACCTCCAGGAGGAACCGGCACACCATGGGAAACGCCACCTTGTAACCGAAGTAGCCCCCGGCCACGAAGAAGAACGTGGTGGCGAGGAGGAAGGGGATGGCGACGCGCCGCTCGTGCCGGTACAGCCCCGGGGCAATGAACAGCCACACCTGCCACAGCACCACCGGCGAGGCGACGAAGATGCCCGCCAGCAAGGCCACCTTGATGTACAGCATGAAGGGGTCGATGAGGCCGGTAAAGGCCAGCTTCTCCCCCTCGGGCAGGAACTGGGTGAGGGGCACCGAGAGCCAGTTGAAGATGGGCTTGGCGAAGTACCAGCAGGCGAGAAAGCCGACGAACACCGCCGCCGCCGCCACCGCGAGGCGGCGCCGCAACTCGTCCAGATGCTCCAGCAGCGACATGCGCGGCAGCTCGTCCTCGGCCGCCTGCGGCTGGCGCTGCTCCTCCCTCATCGGGGCGGGGTGCTCCCCTCCTCGGGCGCGGTCGTGCCCGGCGGGGTCTCCGAGGCGGCTGGCGAAGCCGAGTCAGGCGCCGGAACCGGGCCGCTCGTCCCATCGCTCGCCCCGCCCCTCAGCTCATCGGCCGCCGCTCGCACCTCGCGCCCCGCTGCCTTGAGCTCCTCCGCCGCCACCTCCTCTTCCAGGGAGCGCTTGAGGTCGTTGGAGGCGCGCCGGAATTCCCCCATGGCACGGCCCAGGCTCTTGCCGATGTCGGGCAACTTGCGCGGCCCGAACAGCAGCAACGCCAGCACGAAGATGAGGATGAGCTCGGGCACACCGATGGAGCCGAACATGGATCCTCCCCCCACCACGGGGTCAGCAGCGAGTATAGCGCCACCCCGCCCGGAGCCTCCACTCCTGTGCTAGAGTCGCGACTTGGAGGGGGAGTGCATGAGTCGTTTCAAGACCTACGTCCTGGCCTTCGGCGTGGTGGCCCTGGGGGCTCTGGCCGGTGCCCTGGCCGGCGACGCCAACCGCCCACAGGCCAGCGCCGCCGACCAGTTCCTGACTCGCTTCGGCAGTCTGCTGAGCACCGTCATGGCCCACGCCCCCAAGCCTGTGGAGGCCAGCGAGCTGGTCTACTCGGCCATCGACGGCACCCTGGAGATGCTGGATCCCCACTCCAACTTCCTGCGGCCGGAGATGTTCTCCTCCATGCGCGAGCGCCAGCAGGGCTCCTTCCACGGCATCGGGGTGATCATCTCCATGCGCGGCGGACGGGTCACCATCGTCACCCCCATCGAGGGTACCCCGGCTGCCCGCCTGGGTCTGCGCGCCGGCGACGTCATCGACAAGGTGGACGACCAGTCCACCGAGGGCATGAACCTGGACGACGTGGCGCGGCGGCTGCGGGGGCTGGAGGGCACCACCGTGCGGGTGACCATCATCCGGCCCGGGCTGCAGGAGCCCCTCGAACTGGCCATCCAGCGTGGCCGCGTGCCCACCGACTCGGTGCGCTACGCCTTCATGATCGGCAGCGACACCGCCTACATCCGGGTCAACGACTTCACCCGCACCACCGGGCGCGAGTTCCGCACCGCCCTGGAAAAGCTCCTCGGCCAGGGAGCCACCCGCCTGGTTCTGGATCTGCGCCAGAACCCGGGCGGCATCGTCGACTCCGCGGTGGAGGTGGCCGGCGTGCTGCTCGCCCCCGGGCAGCGGGTGTTCTCCACCCGCGGCCGCACCGCCGACTCCTTCCAGGACTACCGCGCCTCCCGCGACGGGCTGCACTTCGACGGTCCGCTGGTGGTGCTCATCAATACCGGATCCGCCTCGGCGGCGGAAATCGTCGCCGGAGCGGTGCAGGACCACGACCGCGGCCTGGTGGTGGGAGAAACCTCCTTCGGCAAGGGGGTGGTGCAGACCATCTACCCGGTCCGCGACGCCGGCCTCGCCCTCACCACCGCCAAGTACTACACCCCCTCCGGGCGCTGCATCCAGCGGGATTTCGACTCCTACTTCGCCTACACCCACCCCGAGCGCGACGGCGACGAGGGAGAAACCGTGCGGCCGCGGTCCGGCGAGGAGCAGGGCAAGGGGGAGGCGTTCTTCACCGACGCCGGACGCAAGGTCTACGGCAGCGGCGGCATCGTGCCCGACTACCAGGTGGCCCAGGGGGAGTACTCCGCCCGCATTGTCCGGCTGCTCGCCAACTCGGCGTTCTTCCACTTCGCCGTGGAGGTGCTGGCCGGCGCCAGCGACAAGGAGGCGGCGGCCCGCGCCTTCGTCGTCGATGACTCGGTCATCGCCCGCTTCCGCGCCATGGCCCTGGCGAAGGAGTGGAGCACCGCCGAGGAGCTGGACGCCGCCCTTGCCGACCCCACCGACCGGCGCGACATCGCCGTGCAACTGCGCACCGAGGTCCTGAACGCCGGGGTCTCCCTCAACGAGGGGTACCGCGCCGCCATCGAGACCGACGCCCAGCTCCAGGATGCCCTGGGCCGGTTCGACGAGGCGGCCCAGTTACACGCTCGGGCCACCGCCGCCACCCGGCCGGCTCAGCAGGCCAAGCTGCCGCCGCGTCGCTGACTCCCCGCCCGGCGCCCCCTGCCCTAGCGATTGATCAGGCGGCGCGCCAGGGGCTTGATGGGAATCACCCGGTCCAGGCGGTGACCCAGCTGGATGAGCTGGTCATAAAACGGCGGCCGACCCTCGGCGTGCTTGTAGCACTCGCCGCAGCGCGGCAGGGTGTGCCAGTCCTGCCCCTTGAAGGCCCGCATGTAGCGCTGCACTACCTCGGAGTTGACGATCTCCTGCACCGTCTGCGTCTTCATGTCGCCGATGATCTGCTGCCCGTGGGCGTCGTAGCAGCAGTGGGTGACGCTGCCGTCGGCCAGCACGATGAACCACTTGAACGGGTAGCCCTGGAAACACCCGTAGAAGCTCTGGTGAAACGGCGTCTCGTCGGAGGTGTCCAGCGGCTCGCAGGTCTTCTCGATCACCTTGGCGTTGGGGTAGCGGTGCAGCTCGAAGAACTCCTCGAAGTCCCGCACCCTCTCCTGGGCAGTCTCGGTGGTGATGAGCCGCTGGATCTCCACCGTGTGCGGTTTCCCCCTGGCAATCTTCAGATACCGCCTGATGTTGGCCACCACCTGCTCGAACACCCCACCGCGGCGAATGCTGGGGTACAGGCGCGGGTTCAAGGTGTCCAGACACAGGCGGATGCGTCGCATGGGGGTGTCCGCCAGCTCCCGCGCCATCCCCTCGTCCAGGCGCATGGCGTTGGTGGACACCGAGCAGCCGGGGAAGAGGCGAACGGCGTCGGCCAGCCGGTCATAGAGCAGGGGGTCCCCCATCTCGTGCATCCAGTTGACCACGATGCCGTTCTCCTTGAAGTCGGCGGCCACCTTCTCCACCAGCCAGAAGGGCATGTCCGCGTCGGGGCGCCCCAGGTTGTTCATCGGGCACATGCCGCAGCGCATGTTGCAGCGGTTGGTGAGCTCCACGGCCACCTTGGCCGTCCGCAGATCCAGAATCGGTCGCGCCATGCGATCTTCCTCGGCCCGGCTCTTCACACCGAACGCGGGCGGGTGATGATAGCAACCAACGCGTTCCCCCGCCCGCGTATTCGCCGCGGCTCTCCAGGCGGGACGCGTACAATGGCGAGCGGTTGGGGAGGAACGCGGCCGTGAAGACGATCATCGAGCCGTTCCGGATCAAATCGGTGGAGCCCATCCGCATGACCACCCCCGAGGAGCGGCGGCAGCTGATCCGCGAGGCCGGGTACAACCCCTTTCGCCTGCGCGCCGAGCACGTCCTCATCGACCTGCTCACCGACTCCGGCACCGGTGCCATGAGCACCCACCAGTGGGCGGGGATCATGGAGGGAGACGAGTCGTACGCCGGGGCGCGCTCGTTCTTCCGCTTCGAGGAGACCGTGCGGTCGATCTTCGGCCACCGTCACGTCATCCCCACCCACCAGGGCCGCGCCTCGGAGCGGCTACTGTGTCACGCGGTGGTCAAGCCCGGGGACGTGGTGCCGGGCAACACCCACTTCGACACCACCCGGGCCAACCTGGAGGCCTCCGGGGCCGATGCCCGCGACCTGGTCATCCCCGAGGGAAGGGACCCCGACTGCCTGCACCCCTTCAAGGGCAACATCGATCTCGAAGCCCTCGAAGATTGTTTGACTCAGGTGGGCCGCGAGCGGGTGCCCTTCGTGCTCATCACCGTCACCAACAACTCCGGCGGCGGCCAGCCGGTGAGCATGGAAAACCTGCGCGGGGCGCGGGCCATCTGCGACCACTTCGGGGTGCCGCTGCTGCTGGACGCCGCCCGCTTTGCCGAAAACGCCTACTTCATCAAGCTGCGGGAGGCAGGGTGGGAGGAGGCCTCTCCCCGGGAGATCGCCCAGGCCATGTTCGCGCTCACCGACGGCGCCCTCATGTCCATGAAAAAAGACGCCTTCGGCAACATCGGCGGGCTCATTTCGATCAACTCCGACGAGTGGGCGGAGCAGATCCGCACCGCCCTGATCCTCACCGAGGGGTTCCCCACCTACGGCGGCCTCGCCGGCCGCGACCTGGAGGCCCTGGCCATAGGCCTCGAGGAGATCCTCGAGGAGGACTACCTGCGCTACCGCATCGCCTCCACCGCCTACGTGGGCCGGCACCTGGACGCCGCTGGCGTGCCCGTCCTCAAACCCTTCGGCGGCCACGCCATCTACCTGGACGGACGGCGGTTTTGCGACCACCTCGGCAACCAGCAGCTGCCCGGCTGGTCGCTGTCGGTGGCCCTGTATGAGCACACCGGGGTGCGGGCCTGCGAGATCGGCAACGTCATGTTCGGCCGCCCGGAGGCCGACGGCAGCTGGCGCTGGCCGCCCCTGGACCTCGTTCGCCTGGCCATCCCCCGCCGCGTCTACACCCAGAGCCACATGGACTACGTCATCGAGGGGATCGACGAGCTGCACCGCACCCGCCGCAAGATCGGCGGCCTGCGCTTCGTCCACCGGCCGGCCACCCTGCCCCACTTCACCGCCACCTTCGCGCCCAGCGACGCGAGCTGAACGCACCGGCCTGCGGTCCGCCGCGCGCCCGGCCGACTGGATCCGCCCCGGAACGCGGTCACGACCACGGTCACGGTCACCGACACGGACACGGGCACGGGCACGGGCACGGGCACGGACACGGGCACGGACATGGGCGGCGGCGGCGCGGGCTCCGGGCCTGGGCGCTGGCGATGTCGCGGGAGGCGGTTCGGGTTCCTCCCGTTCGTTCACCCGCAAAAGCGATAGCCGCCGGCTCGGCCGGCGTCAAGGGCTGCTGCCGCCCTGCGGGCGGTCGCCTGCGGCGCCCGTTGACCCCGGCCTTCCCGGCGGCTGGTGGGGGATTCATGAACGAACGGGAGGAAACCATGCCAGCCACACCCCCTCGCCCTCTCCCACCCGCCCAGGCC
>Ga0226835_1000965_pt1 | contig 20167 bp, 14 predicted proteins | sample LAC_MetaG_1_FD_163627 | JGI IMG/M metagenome (GOLD analysis project Ga0226835, IMG submission 163627) | Anaerobic ammonium oxidizing microbial communities from anammox membrane bioreactor (MBR) in UC Berkley, California, United States -... | ecosystem: Engineered > Bioreactor > Anaerobic >...
TTATGCATTGGCGAACGCACTTCCCACTGAAGATAGATCTCGGTCTTGCCGTCATCAGTCGGTGCCAGGTCGACCGTCAGAATAATCCTTCTCTCCATCTCGCCCAACTGATCCCCGAATAGCTCTCGCCATTGAATCAAGGCGACAATTCTTCCTTCCTCGGGGCTCGCCTTGCGGATCTGCCACCAAGCATCGGGCTTAGTCCGGTGAGTCTCAGTCAGCAGGTCAATGATGTAGCCATAGCAATGAGCCAGATCATAGCTTGATACCAGTGGCTTTTCAGGCTCTTTTGGCTGCTGGTTCTTCCAGCAGATAAAGCTGACAACAGCAAATGCAACCAGGAAAAATACTTCCATTCAGCCCTCAATCCTCAAAAGTCTATTTCCGGGGATGCCGGTATGTTACTCGCCTGGTATGGCTCCTCATCTTTTTTCTTCTCTGGCTCCACTTCCTGCTCTTTCGGCACTCTCTTTCTCTTCTTCTTCCGGTCCACATCAGGAGCCCCAGCATCGTGACTAGCAGCCTTCTTCTTCGCGGCTCCTTTATCCTGCTCTACCGGTTTGTCCTCAGCCTTCTCCTTCGGCTCTTCTATCTCTTGCGCCGGTTCTTGCTTCTGCTCTTCTTCCTGGTCTTGCTCTGGGACTGATTCTGGGTCTATTTCTGACTTATCTTTCGGTTCTTCCTCCGGGACCTCTTCCTTCTCCTCAGTTTCGCCTTTCTCTTTCTCCCAGGACTTCTGCCACTCCTGCTTTCTCTTTGCTTCCCGGCAGCTCTGAATGGTCTCATCGGTGACCACTATCTCAGGACCCTGCTCCGGAGGATGCTCGGTAGCCAGGCTGAAGTCCTGCCAGTTATAAGCCGGCAGCATCAGGGGTGGAGTGCCCGGGGTGAAAACAATAATCCGGTCATCAGGCAGGTTCATCACTTCGCTGGGCTCAATAAGCCACCGGCCCATTTCCTTCTCTTGAATCTGACCCGAGCTCGAGATCGTCCTTTCAAAAACAGTCGTCTTTCCGGTCATCTTGCTTATCGCCTCTGCCGGCTCATAGTCAGCTGGTCGAAAAAAGATCCTTGTCCTTGGCTGCTTTCTCAAGTCGTTTGCCACACCTCGATCGTAGACATTATCGAGCTGGGCGAAATCTTGAAAGCCGAGCATGAAGCTAATCTTCTGGTGCCTGATTATCGACAGCTTCTCATTTATTTTGGGAATCATCCCGAAGTTCGTGAACTCATCAAGAAGCAGAAACGGCGGATCATCGAAGTGATTGTTCTGGATGTGATTCAAAAGAAAGTTGAAAACCAGCGCCGCCACAGGCTTCAGATTCGGCTTGTTCGCCGGCACCGAAAGATAGAAAGTAAACCGCTCATGCGCAAGAGCGTCCATATCGATATCTGTCTTCTCGGTCAAAGCAACCACTTTCGGGCTCGACCACAAACCAAGCCTGGTGATCAAACTGGCCACAACACCATACCTGAAGCCCTCCCGGCTTGTGTTCATGAAGCCCCGGTAGTCCTCTCTCACCTGCTCCACCGGGCTCTCTTTGATGATCTTCTCCATGCCTTCCGGGCCTTCTCTTAAAAGCGCCCGGATATATCCAAGATGCATATCCTGTGATGCCGCATGCCCGATGAGAGTCGTGAGCATGTTCACTTCTGACTTAGGCCAGACGTCATCGCCATAGTTGTTCTTGCCGGTTGTGTTATCGACAATAAGCTGGGCCATGTCCCGGGCATCGTCGTAAGTCTTCACCGCATCAAGCGGATTTATCCGATGGGAGCTCAGGTCGTCCGGATCAAAGTGATAAATCGCCTGGCCGCCCATGACGGCTCTATACCGAGCAGTCTTCCAATACAGATCAGGCTTGTCGTTTCCGGCCCTGGCTTCTGTCACCAGAGCCGACTTGTTGCATCTGGCAATGAGATTCGGAATGAAAATAGACGACGTCTTACCAGAGCCTGTGGGACCGACAACAATCGCGTGCTTTATCGTGTCGGTCTCATTTATCGCCACCAGTTCGTCGTCTTCTCCTGGGCTTACAAGAAGCCTTCCATCAGGAACTATCTCAGGATCCCCTCCCCAATACCCCGCCTCCTTTATGTCCTCCAAAGTCCCCCAGCGAGCCGAGCCATACTTGGTTCTTCTTGGCTCTTTGTCCATGATTTTCTGATAGCGGCTTGCCGCCTCATGCATCACATCGACTATCTCTTTGACCTTCTCGGAGCACTTTTGAAGCGTCCACTGGTAATTGCTCTCCTCGATAGAGATCTCGACTTTCGAGCCTCCCTCTATCTCATCCCGCCTGACAACCAGATGATATGCATAGCGCCAGTTGGTGCCTTTTACTCGCTCGTTTCTCTCGTAATTGGCCGCGAGCTCGCAAAGCTCCGTGTTAATAAAATCAACTCTCCACCCACCTCGGGCAAGGGCAGTCCTGGCGATCTCCGCCACCTTGTCGCATGGCGCCGCTAAAGTGAATTCTCCGCTTGCTTGAGGCACTATCTCCAGGTCCTATCTTCTGCTACTCATTCTATTGACCCCAGCCGCCGCCACGCTCAAACCACTCTCGATCTTTCCTGTCTCTTTCCTGCTGCTCCTGGTCCTTCTTGGTCTGATCGTCCCTGGTTTTCTGGCCTTCTTTAGTCTCTCCAAGCGCCTTGTCGAGCTTCTTTCTCTGACCCTTCGCCTTCTCTTCGTAGGCGGTCCCCGATAGCTCCTTAGACAGCTTCTCATCTATCTCGCCGGCTGATTTTTCCATGTCCTCTCTAGTCTCTTTCAGCCGGTCTCGATTCTCGGTCACCGGTATCGATCTCACAAGCTCGTTTGCAAGACCTGCCCCGGCCATAAAGAGACGGAAAACTGGATTGCCTGTTAGCTGGACTTGAAGAGGATTCACCACCTCGCCGCCGGCACGCTCCATCGTGCGCGGCCGCTCCGGTGTCCTCATCTCGCTTTTAGCCTGCTCGAGCCCCCGGGCAAGCGCCCCCACCCAGCGGCTCCTGTCCTTGTCCTCGATCCAGCCTCGAAGCTTCTGGTAGCTCTCAAAAGGCAGCCTCTCAGAATTGTCTCTGAGGTCTTTTGCAAGCTCGGTCAGTCTTTCATACGAGTCATTGACACTATACTTCTCGCCGCCATGCTCGAAGTAGTCTCTCTTCTTGTCGTTCTTGTCCTTGTCTCTGTCTTTCCGATTCTTCTTGTTTCTCTTGTCTTTCTTACTCGGCTCCGGCTCTTCTCTTTCGCTATCTTTCTCGACAAGTCGCTGCTGCTCCTTCTCTTTGATCCAGGAGGCAAGCTTCTTGTAGTCGTTTTTTGATATCCGCTTCTCGAAGTTATCCCAGAGCGACTCGGTAAGATCCCTGAGCTCCTTCAGGCTATTGTCTCGGCTCCACTCTTGCCCGGCAGCAAGAACCTTCTCTCTGTCTTTCTCCTGCTCTTTCGCAGGAGCCTTTACCTTCCGCTTCTTCCCTCGCTTGCCTCTTTCTTTCTCCGGCTGCTCTCTCTCCTGCTCTTTGAGATCCTGCTTCTGACGCCACTGATCATAAGGCTCCAGCTGCTCCCTCAAGATCTTCTTGTGAATGAAGGGAAGCTCTAAGCCTTCACTTATTCTCTGCTGTCTCTCCCTCTCCCACTCAAGCTGCTTCTCTTTCTGTCGCCTTCGTCTTTCTTCTCTTGCCTGCTCGAGCTCTCTTGGATGCTCCCTTTCAAGATATCGGTCTCCTAGCTCCCGGACTTTCTCCAGATCCTTCTTGTCTATCTTCACGTCAGTCCCGTTGCGGTCCTTGCCATAGATGACCACATGGACATGATGGTGCTCGGTGTTGTCGTGCTCCACCGCATACCACTTCAGGTCAAGCCCTTTCACTCGCCCGAGCTCGCCCAGGACCTCCCTGGTAAAGGCCTTCTTGTCCGCCGGATTGATCTCAGGAGCAAGGGTCATCTTGTGAATCACCACTTTCTGATTGCCCATCTGCCTGATCTCCTTTCGGACATCGGTGGCGTCAACCCGATCCTCCAGGTCGCTAAATAGATCCCGGCCGCCCTGCTCTCTGTCAGGCCCAGGACGATGCTGGATATATGTCAGATGCGCAAGAGCCTTGCCGACGCCTTTGCCCCGGCTTCCTCTTCCGGCAATATATCTAGAGCGGACAACTACCACGGAGCAACAGCGCCTTTGACCTTCTCAGCCAGCTCCTTCTCGTCTTTATCCAGTCTGTTTCTCATCTTCTGTTTGGCAGTATTCACAGCCGAATTGAAAGCTTGACGCGCCTCCTCATTTGGCAGGCTCATCCAGGCAAGCTCATACAAGGTCCCGACGGTAGCCCCTTGCCGGGCGAGCATCCCGCATATCCGATTGGTCATCTCGTTGATGGCTCTTGCCACCTCCGATTCTCTCGGACGAGCAGCTATCGCCTCCCTGTTATCCAGGTAGTGAAGCACCGCGTCTCGAACAACCTGAGACATGCTCACCCCTTCGGCATGAGCCATCGTCTCCAGTCTTTTGAAGTCCTCGCTGGCCAGTCTCGACTCAATCTTCGGATTGAAGACCCGCTTCTTCTTCTCTACCATGTGCCGACCTCATAGAATGCCATATCCTGACATTCTAACAACTGTGCCGGACTTTTCTACCCACTTGTCATTATGTGCCGCTATATATATCCTCATGAGTTGGCACTTTCGAAGAAATGTGCCGACTCTTTTATCTTGCCTTCGTTCGTTCCTCTCTCGCCTTCGTTCGTTCCTCTCTCGCCTTCGTTCGTTCCTCTCTCGCCTTCGTTCGTTCCTCTCTCGTCTTCGTGTAATCTCCTCGCTGTATTCACAAGCTCGACAAGCCTCTCGCCTTCGTTCGTTCCTCTCTCGCCTTCGTTCGTTCCTCTCTCGTCTTCGTGTAATCTCCTCGCTGTATTCACAAGCTCGACAAGCCTCTCGGGCGATTACACTGCGTGCCGGTTATTCATCGAAAATAACTCATGACACCTCCTGGCGTTGGCCGCTCCAAGCGATCTGGATAGTCCCCCTCTGGTCGGTTGAAGAGCGCGAATTACTCAAGGAGCTTGCCAATGGAAGCCACGCTTAAATGACGGAATAATCTCGACGTTCCAGCCATGATGAAGTTGATTTGTACTACAAATCTGTAGTACACTCTATACTACAGACACTGGTGAGCTCCATGCAGATCGTCGGCTATAACTGGGACAGCTTGAATCGTCATGGCATCACGCCTGACTTGATTGATGAGGTCCTGCAAGGCTCGATGGTCAGCTACTTCGTCCTGGATGATGCTGACGATACTTGCGAGATGCTAGTTGGATACACGTTCACTGAGCGGCTTCTAGAGATTGGTCTTCGGTACGTTTCTGCTGATTCAGTATTCGTCTTTCATGCTCAGACTGTCTCACCCGAGTTCCGCAGTAGATTTGAGGAGGACTGGGACCATGGCTAAACTTACACCCGACGAATTGAAACACGCTCACAAAGAGCTTAAGTCCGATGCCAGGCAACGTGTAGCCGAACGCGGCATTCTTCAGTTTCGAGCCGATCCCGAAACCGTCAAGGCTGTGCTTCAAGCAGCAGACGAGTGCAATATGCCCGTAGGTGCAATGCTCCGTCAATGGGTTCAAGAAAGGCTTCAGATAGAAAAGGGTATGCAGTCAGAGCCGGATCTAGTTTCGCGCGTAGTCATGCTTGAAGAGGCTGTCACTGACTTAAAACGAAAGCTAGCAACCTAGAGCTCCGACAAGGCTCTAAAAAAAGAGCAATGGCACAAGGCCACTGCCAGATTCTGATAAGGCAGGCTGCGCCGATTGCAATGCTAAATCGAAACTGCTACGCTGCAAGCGTAGCAACATTGAAGCTGGTGGCTAGCGCCTTGAGACTTAAGCTTCCGGTGGCAAGACTTGCATGATAGCATTCCGGCGAGCACAGCATATCCGCTAGTAGTGCTTGATTCAAGCGATCTCGCGTGCTAATCTCTTAATGTGGAGTAATCTCCATATGCCACCATTTAAAGTGGCAAAACTTGAAAAAAGAGATCCGGCTTCAGCTGGTTTATACAGCTTCTCGACTTGCCGGAAGGTGCAAGCCGGGATTTTTTGCTTTCTGGGCCTCTGTCTTTCTTTGTCGTCAAAGCGGGAATTCACCCGTTCCGGCTATCCGGGACAGGTGAATCAGGGGCGCTTTGCTTGGGAGATTTTCTTCTAGCGCTGGCAGCTTCAGTTTGTTCAAGCTTGCCCCAAAAGGAAATATCTTCCTCCTGGTGCCTAAATGATACCAATGCTGCGCCTGGGTTCAAGTCACAGGAAATGATTTCTTGTTCAGCATCCCGAAATTGATCCCCAGCTGGCCTTTCAGAGCCAGGGGCTCCAGGAGCCGCTAGAAGAGCAGTTTCATTGCCACCGCGTATGATTCCTCCTCTCGAGGTAAAAACGTCCATCCTAGAGCCTTCTACTCACGCGCAAAAGCCTCTAGGAGGAAGCTCTTAACTACCTGGCTTCTAATCCCCAGGCGGAGGATCTCGTTGTGTACTCTAATCGATACGGTCTGGATAGGGTGTACATAGTCTTTCTCAACCGTGTGGGCACGGTTACCAGAAGTTCTGCGTCAGGCACGTGCCGGCGTTGGCTTGCTCGGAGCTTTAAGTAAAAAGATTCGCTGAGGAATAAATGGGGGGACCCAAGCGAAGCTTGGGGGGTACCGTTTATGCCGCAAGCGTACCTTTGAAAGGGCCTGCATGCGAAGCATGCGCCAGGACTTGACCCTGGAGTTATGCTTGAAAAGGAGCGGACGGGAACTTTTTTGATTTTTGCCGTTTGTTGTTTGTCGTCGCTTCGGCTCTTTTAAAACGGAAGGAGTCAAGTCCCATAAAAAAGGAAAGCTCGCGAAGCGAGCTCCTTATTAGGTAGGTATTTTTCTTTATAATTATCATCTTTAAGGACGCCGGAAACGCAGTAGGAGTAAACGTTTGCGGGTTGCCATGCGACATGAAAGCACACACTTTGCGATGTAAAAGCACACACTTTCAGACTTAAAAGCACACGCTTTGAATTGCCGGCCTCGTCAAAAGCACACGGATACTCAGGCGCTATCAGAATCGCCGCGAGCGGTGGTTCTACAAGCAAGGGAAGACTCTTTAAGGAGAGCTTCACCTCTTCAAAAGCACACACCTCAGAGGAAGAGCCTCGGTGATAGCACACCCTTGAAAACCGAGCTCTGAAAGCTCCTGCTACTGTGGCTTTCAGAATCATGGGCGTGATCTGAAAGATCTGGAAACCGATCTGAAAACACACGGTTCTATAAAACTAAGCATCGAGCCTATTTAGCGGAATATTTCTCTCAATACAGAGTGTCCTGGCCTGCTCAGCAGTAATGCCATGCTTGGCGAGTTCCTTCTCAGCCATTGGCAAACCCTGAGCGTATATATTCAGAACAGGCAGCAGCTTATCGTGTACACCGTTATCAGAGTCTTTGCTAAGGGTGAGCGTAAGCTGCTTCGGGCTTCCCTTTAACTCAGCTTTAGCTGTCGAGCGCCTGAGCTGCTCTCCGTTGAACACGGGCCCTGGATAGTATTGGATCCCCCAACTATCCCACTCATATTTGAAAATAAAGCCCTTCGAGACAAGCTCTTCATTGGCTTTCTGTAACTGCCGCTTAGCTCTCCAGAGAGTATCGGTGCCTTTGAGCCCGAGCCTATTGACCAGCCAAAGATAATCAACTCTCCAATACTCTTTGTCTCGCGACCGGTAAAACCAGTAGGAGAGAAGCGGATAGAGATGCTTAGCGATATCTGTTTTGAGAGAGTTATAGAAAGACCGGTCTAAAATCATTAGGTAACGAGCATTCAGATTGTTCTGGATTCTGGGATGAAAACTGACGAAGGAGTCCTTGATTCTTTCCTGATTTCCGTTCAGATCACCCTTCAATCCAACAGCTTGAATTAGCGAAAAGGACTCAGTGACATAAAGGGTGTTCTTCTTGTCGAGAAAGGAATTTTCGCTATGACAGGTTGTATGGACGAGGCGCTTCAGGGCTGTGACCACCTGGGTTTGAGTTCTGCCGGATACTGTTAAACCGAGCCTTTTCATAAAGGAGCGCCAGGAGCCTATGGGCATCATGTCTGGAACCTCCAAGCCCTTGGACAAGTAGTCGTCATACGCAATTTCGTATAGGGCTAGCAGGACATTACAGTCCAGAGAACCGGGCATGCCATAGTCTGAATGAGGTGTTACTTCCCAGCGCCTTGCAAGCTTCTCATCGCCTACCTTTACGAACTCGATAATCTTGATTGGCTTGCTTCGGTCAGCGTTCTTGTCTATGACAAAATACGGCCAGAGAAACATGTGCATCTCCGGCCTCAGTAATGATGCCTGGGGTTCGGCTTGTCGACTGGGATTAGCTTCGAGCTTGGTGACTTTATTGGCTTGAGCTTGAGAGAATAGATCTTCAAGGCCTGCCAGACTGGAATTAGATGCTGGCGAGAGGACCTTTAGTTTTCTATTGTTGTTATCCATCAGTGGACATCTTTCTAGGTTGTTTTGACTGTCCAATTGACTAACTAGCTGACCCGGGCTTTCTACTATCTCAATGAATATTATTTGACGGTTGAACTATACAGTCGGGCCTTTCGAAGATCAATTACACCGTTTGCATAGGCTGGGCACACCATATGTAGGCCCATCAGATATAGGGGCTTTACGGGCGGTGGCAACTCGCATCATAATGAAGCTTTCGGAGTTTAGGAAGGGGTAAGAAATGTCCGAACCAGCCAGAGAAGTTAAAAACGATCCCGCGGCTGTAGATGGTCTAGATGAAGTATTCGAAGCCACGGTTAGCGAACCCTCAGCTCAGCCTGTACAAACGGAGAGTACACCCTTAGCAAACCCTGAGCAAGCAGGGCTGACATTATCGGAAGCCGCCTCTATATTCGGTGTCAGCAAACACACCGTCAGGAGATGGATAAAGGAAGGCCGGATTGAGGCTTACAAGGTTAACGGCGAGCGCGGACCCGAATGGCGTGTATACGGTGATCACCCTGATCAGAACGTTGATGTCGACCTGACTGCCGAGGGTGGCTTTAAATCTCCCGGGAATAGCAATGTTATCGAACAAGCAGGTCCCAGCACTGAGCTCTTGATGGAGCAGATGGACCTCATCCGCGAAATGAAAAACGAGCTGGAGGGACTCACATTTAGGAATGGCTACCTGCAAGCACAGCTTGAAGTTAAAGAGGAACAGCTGAAGCTCCTTCCCGATTTCGAAGCCAAGCGAGAAAAGGCTGAATCGGCTCTTAGGGAAAAAGAAGAAGAGGCCGAGGCGCGCTCCAAAGAGCTTGAAACGACCAGAACGACCTGCACAAGCCTTGAAGCAGAAAACCAACGGCTTCAAGAAGAGCTTGAGCGATACAAGAAGCTTGAGAGTCGGTCGAGCTGGAGGAAGTTCAGCGATTGGATGCTGGGTAAGCCGGAGTAGGGTCAGACCGGTACCTCATGGCTAAAAGAGCGACAGGGCTTTGGTTCTTAAAGACATGCTTGGATGAAGAACTTGCTATATACTATTAGCCATATAGAGTGATAGATGCGGGTTTCGTCGATGAAGACATTCAGCGTGGTGCTTACAGAGGAAGACGGCGGTTATGTCTCGCTATGCACAGAGCTTGATATTGCGAGTCAAGGCGCCACGATTGAAGAGGCTATAAGCAATCTAAAGGAAGCTGTAGAAGGGTTCTTCGAGACTGCAAGTCCGGAAGAGATAAAACAGCGCCTTAAGAAGCCTTCCATATTCACGCATATTGAAGTGGCTTGTGCCTAAGCTTGGCTCCTTTTCTGGCGATCAGATAGTTAGCATCCTGGAGAAGGAAGGCTTTTCAGCTGTCCGGCAAAAGGGAAGTCATCTAATTATGCAGAAGCGGACTGAGGACAGTACGGTCACTGTGCCAGTTCCGTTGCATAAGGTCGTGAAAGCCGGAACACTGCAGTCGATCATTCGCCAATCGGGCTTGTCCAGAGACCTTTTTTGCGTTTAGGTTTCGGTTCGATTTTTAAGTGAGGCAATACGAACTAGAGATACGATCCGGTATCGGGACTTTTCGAGCCCAAAACTTGTGGTATCGGGCACTGGCGAGGTCAGAAACGGCTCGAAAATTCTTGAGATACCAGGGACCAGGGGGTTCGGAGTCGAGATTTCCACGGTCGAATTCAGCCTCCCAAACTTTACCGAAATAGACCATTTTTGGTAAAGTATGCCGCAAACAATCGTCGGCAAGCAGGAGTCTGACAGGTGGCAAGAAAATCCTCCCGGGCATCGTTTTCGGTAAAGTCTCGAAGAATAAAAAACAGCCCTCCGGTTAAGCGGCCAAATCTCGAGAAGCGCTCCCGTGAGTACATTACGGTCGCAGAACTCAAACTCCTCGTCACCGCAGCCAAGCAAACCGGTAGGCACAGCGCTCGTGACTCTCTGCTGATCCTCATGATGTTCCGGCACGCTCTGCGAGTGGGTGAAATCGTAGATCTCAAATGGGATCAGCTAGACCTGGACAATGCCAAATTCCATGTGAACCGCCTGAAGAACGGGGATGCCTCCGTCCACCACCTCGAAGGAGACGAAATCCGAGCACTCAGGAAACTGCGGCGCGCCTATCCGGACTCGGCATTTGTCTTTGTCTCCGAGCGAAAGGGGCCTTTATCTCACAATGCCATCTACAAGCTGGTTGCTCGAGCAGGTCAGCTGGCAGAGCTTGAATTCTCAGTACACCCGCACATGTTGCGGCATGGCAAAGGCTATCAGTTAGCCGCTGCAGGCATGGATACTCGTTCAATCCAAGCGTATCTGGGGCATAAAAACATTCGGCATACGGTGCTTTATACGAAGTTAGATCCGGCTCGTTTCAAGAGTTTCGGGAAGGACATAAGGCTATAGGGCTCCGAGCGAAGAGGAGGATAATTGGTGAAGGTCAAAGAGCTTTGCTCTTCTTGGTCGACAATTCGTTTCCAAGGTATAGCTCTGCCGTATTGATCCACAAATCTTTCCCGGTGCCGTCTCGAAATCCTCCTAGTATCAAAGCTTGATTTTTGCCTACGGGAAAGACTTGAGGCAGCGAACGTGCCTGGTGGAGCTGCCCTACGATTGTACTGGTCTTCTGCTCGAGATCTACAAGCTCGATTAGAGGTGTGTGGATCATATACCTATTAGGTAAGGCTGTTCGGGTTTCTCCACCGACGACTAATATATTTCTGTTTCCAAGCTCGACAATTCCGGGCTGATACCTGGGTTTAGAAAGGCGTGTAATCTCAAGAATGCGATTAGACTTGGGGTCAAAAACAAGAAGACAGTCTAAGCAGGGATTACTTTCTCCGTTTGCACTTTCTCCGTTTGCACTTTCTTCGTTTGCAACAACAATCAAGACTCGCCCGTCACTTAGAAGAGTTAAGTGCGAGAAGGCGATAGCAAACGGAAGTTGAGGACCCTCCTGAAAAATACCATTAGAGGTTCTAATGGCATTTTGATTTGTTTTTGCCAACAAGAACCAGGTATTTCTTGATGGAGCCTTTTCAATAAGAAGAGTTCGCCCATCTTTTAGCTGAACTCTTGCATCTATTTCTTTGCCGGTTGGGAGAATGAGGCCAGTAAATGCAGTACTCGTTGCAGGAAAGCGATTACCCTTAAAATAGAACTTCTCTGCATGAAGATAGTCTTTCGAGACCTTTCCGAATTTGTCTACAGCTCTGATTTCATTGCCGGAAATAACATCAGTAGCAAATTCTGTATCTAGTTTGGCACCGCTCCTGTCGTTATGAGTGCAATTTGAAATGCAAAGCGAGGTAAGAAGCAATGATACGGTGTACTTTATCTTCATAAATCCAAAATGATGATCTAAACCCATGAATGGAGCTGACGCCTTATTTGGAATTGTCACTCTTCATGATTATATCGTTTTCGGCTTCAGGCTGAAAGGGATGTAGAAATGGGAGAAATGGAGGCGTGGTTCTAGCCACGCCTCCGAAATCAGGTATCGCAACTGGTCAGGTGAAGTATCAGCAGTTAGGCTCTGTACAGTTCAGGACCTACGACTACGTTTCGGTCATAACCAGACTCAAACCAAGCTTTTTTAACCATATAGGCTGCGTACTCATCAAAATTGTTGAATCGCTGTACGAAGTTGAAGGCGTCATTGTTGTTCGCCAAATCGATGAGTGAGTCAATTGGATGGAAGGGAAACTCAATGGCTTCCTTGACTACCGAACCGAGGGGCAGTAGGGCGAAGAGACCAGGATTTGTAAATGCCACATAGCCTATCCACAGCTGATGCCCAAGCTTGTTCCGGAATTCTGTTGTGTAACGATGCTTTTCGTATGCGTCGTCTACCTCGGGGGCAAAGAAAGATGAATGGACTTCTGGTTGCATTACCCATGCATCAAGATACTCATGAAATGCGTCTAGGGGCAAAATCCCGGTCACGATATCTGATGGGCCTGTCCAACCGTTAAAATTAAAGCCCGGAAGATTGCCATTCCAAACTGGTTCGTCATAAACTCTTGAGAGCATGTGCACTGGAATTCCTTCTCTGAATTCCAATGCAGTCCTTGTCTTGCCTGGAATTCTATCCACTCCCATATAGTCCCCGCGACGGAGTCTTGCCGGGCCGTCATTCCCACCAGCGGCTCTATATTGCTCAATTGTTTGATAGCTCAGGTTTGTATCCGAGCCCATTCTGCTTCCATCCGCAGAAGTCCCGAGCGGGTCCATGAAACTGTTCGGGTTGTTATACCCGTATTGATACGTGTTGAGTCCGTCGCCGTAGCCGATAGTATCTGGCTGCAAGAAGCGGCCGATCTCAGGCGAGTAGTGACGGCTCTTGTAGAAGTAGAGCCCAGTCTCCGCATCATAGCGCTGGCCAGTGAAACCGAAAGTAGTGCCACTCATGCTTCCACTCTCGCCCCAGGGCGAGTAAGCATAGGTATCTATCACGGCACCAGTGTCGTCGGTGGTGGCAATGATCGAGCCAAGCCGATCATGATGCAGATAGGTGACGTCGTTACTGCTATCAATCTCGAGCAAGACTTCATCCAGCCCGGGCCCATGGACATAGCGCTTGACGAAAGTGTCGCTGCCATCGTACTCGGCGATGATCCGAATACCGGCATGGATGTACCGAGTTTTCGTGCTGTTCACTTCTTTCTGGGTCTGCCGACCTGACGGGTCGTAGAGATAGCTCGCGGAAGTAGTGCCATCATTGGCCGAGACCAGACGGTTCATCGTGTCATAACCGAAGTCCCAGACGCCGTCATCGGTGAGGCATCCGTTGTCGTCATAGGTGTAGGAGTTGCCTCCAACAGACGGATACTGGTTCATGCTGTTGGCAGTGCCGTAGCTGACCGTCCCGCCAGATGCCGGATGCCACATGAAAGTCGCATCGTCGACCGCCTGGCTGGTCAACTCATGAACGCCGTTGAAGCCATAGGTAAATTCGACCGACGAGCCATTGAAGGTCTGGATCAACGAAGTGAGGTCGTTGTCCCACTCCAAGCCATAGTCAGTCTCGACACCATTGTCGTAGGTCAGCTTCGTGCGCCGGGAGAGCTGGTCATAGTCGAACTCCAAAGCGCTCGAGGTGGCACCATTGAGCTTGACGTCAGTAATGCGACCGAGCTCGTCATAGACACGCTCGACATAGTAGCTGTCCGGATAGGTCAGCCGGGTGACGTTCCCGCCCTCATCGAGCTGGTACTGGACCTGTTTGCCGTCCGGGTATTCTTCCTTGATCAGGCGACCTGCCGTGTCGTAGAAGTACTCGAACTCACCCGATGCCGGGTTACCAGACACAACCGAGGTGATGACCTTCTTGAGCCGACCAGCGAGGTCGTACTCATAGGAAACCGTCGGCATGTTGTCCGGCGCCTTCTCGATCATGCGACCGAGATCGTCATAGTCGAAGTCGATGCTATCGCCGGCACGAGTTGTCTTGCTCGTCACGCGGCCATAGGCGTCGTAGATGATCTCCTCGAATGTCGTATCCGGGTAGATCTTCTTCTTGAGCCGGTCAAAGCCATCGTACTGGTAATCGGTGACGTTGCTGTTGGCGTCCTCGACGCTCTCGAGCCGACCGTTGTCCGTGTAGGTATTGGTGACCTGCACGTTGCTTGCCGGATCGGTGACAGTCGAGATGCGGCCCGCATCGTCATAAGCACGGGTGACCACGCGGCTTGCGGCGTCCGTAGTCGTATAGAGCTCGCGCCTGGTCGTGTACGCAAAGCTCGTGGTGTTGCTGCCCGGGTCGGTGACCGTCGCCAGCAGGTCGTCGATGAAGTAGGTAGCTTCGGACGTCTGCCAGGGTGTGGTCATGTCGCCGGTTTCGCGCTCGACCTTGATCCGGTTGCTGTTCTCGTCGTAGGTGAACTTCGTGTCGTAGCCAAACGGGCTGGGAGCCGTAGCCACCGTCAGACGACGCAGATCGTCATAGGTGAAGGTCGACTCATTGCCGCGCGGGTCTGTGGCGGACGTCACGTTGCCGACGCTGTCGTACTCGAACTCCGTGGTCAGGTTGAGCCTGCCGGTGCCGTAGTCGACAACGACCGTTTCGAGCTTCTCGGTGGTCGTATCGTAAGTGAACTGGGTCACGATGCCTGTAGGATCGGTACGGGTGAGCACCTGCCCCCGGCTGTTATAAGTGAAGTCCACTTCCGGCGTAACCGAGTTGATCACCGGATACTCAATCTTCGTCAGGTTCCCGTAGGTCCCGTCATAGGTGAAGGTGGTCGTCTTGCTGCGGGCATCCGTAGCGGTCGCCACCTTGTTCCAAGTCGAGTTGTATGTGAAAGTGTTGACGATATCGGACAGACCAGAGCCCGACTTCGCCTTCGCAGTCACTTTCGTGACGTTGTGCTTGGCGTCATACTCGTACTCGGTCTTGTTGCCCTCAGGCGCTGTGGTCCTGATGAGACGCTGCAGCCCGTCATACTCGCTGAGCCACTCGTTACCCATCTTATCCACGACCTTCACGACGTTGCCGTGCTCGTTGAAGAAGACGATCTTGCTCTTGCCGAGCGGATCGACCTCCTCCGCACGAGGTCCTGCCAGATACAGGTAAGTCGTGTTGTTGTAGGCGTCCTTCTGCTCCTTGACCCGGTTGAGCGAGTCATAGGTGTTGGTGACGATGGGGCTTGTTGGATTCGCTGGCTTGTAGATCTTCGTCATCCGACCAGGTTGGTCGTAATCGAAGGTCGTATCCTCGCCTTCAGCATCGGTTGCCGTATCGAGGTTGCCGTCCATGTCGTAGGAGAACGACACGCTGCGCCCGTTGCCATCGGACACGCTGGTGATCCGATCGCTCGTGTACGTCAGGGTCAGGGTCCGACCCATGCCATTCGAGATGCTCGTGAGCTTGCCCGAGGTATAGGTGTAGCTGACTGTCGGGCCATTCGGGAAATCGATAGAGCTGATTGACCCATCGGTGTTGAAGTTGTACTCGACACCCTGAGGAGTCGTGAGGGTGTAGGCACCCGAGGACTCGGTGAGGGTGGCGGCACTGCTGAACGGGGAGACATAGGAGCCGTCGGGGAGCTTGACGAAAGTCTGCTCGCCTTCGGCCATTCCGACCGTGACAGTGTTGTCGTGGAGCGCGTCGGTAAGCCACTTGTTGGCGATAGCGACGATTACCCACTTATCCAGCGGCTTGGTCAGATCCCGATACATATCGACGGTGACATACATCTGGGCGATGCCGGCAGCACCCTGGATAGGGCTGTCGATTCCCATGCCGAGCATGGAACCATTGCTGGTTTTCGCGAAGATTTCATGGTTGTGCGCCCAGCCAAGACCCAGCGCGCCTGCTTTCAGCCTGCGGCCCGAGGTGTAGAATCGCTGGAACGAGAGCCCATAGGGAAACGCGCCGCTGCCGACGGTGAGGTCCACGTGGTCGTAGACATACTGACCGGTGGTGAGAATTACCGGATCATTGGAAATGGCGCTTCTCTTCCAGGCTTCTCCAAGTCCCGGAGCCCGCGGAATGAAGTTGCCGTTACTGGTCCACTTCCCGCCAGCCGGCTGAATTACATAACTCGCACAGCGAAGTGCAAGATTGGGACACGATGGGCCAATGTAACCTTCTCGCATGGACTGCTGGGTAAGGGCCTTAGACCCACCGCCGCCTTTGGTGCCGTTGATGATTCCAATAGCGCCGTAATAGGGGCTGATTGCATAGTAGCCATAGCCGTCCCAGTCATCCTTCGAGAGAGCACCGTCTTCAGGGATAGCAACCCGCCAGCCGTAGTTGATCCACCAGTTCTCGATATCGGTGAGAGTGCCGGAGTCGTAGTTGGTCAGGTTCGGCTTGACACCAGAGGTCCAGTTGCCGCTGTTGCCGTCGTAGATCTTGTCACCGTTGGAGTTGGCAAGATCAAGAAGCGGTGTGGTGCTCACGCCGCCAGCGCCAGTCTGATCGATGACGCCTTCTTCGAAGGCAATGCCGTGCATGGCAAGAGCCGTGTCGTTGGTGTCGACATTGTCCCAGTCGTTGTCGAGTGCCGAGCTCGCCCAGACGATACCGCCCAGGTCGGTCAGAGGCGTGTCGTAGTGACCAACAAGGCCGGTCTGGTGGTGCAGAACGGTCACGCAGTTGGTCATGCGGTTGAAGACATCGCAAGCCCAGCTCTTCTGCGCGTTCCATGTATGCCAGAGAACACTGAGCGATTCGCCAACTACTTCTTCGTCACTATCAGCGCCGCCGTCGAACTTGTTTTGATCGAGCCGGGCACGGTGGACTTCGATCATTTGAGAATTGGCATTACCCCACGCCTGAGCGATCAGATACGGATGGCCTTCCCACACGGTCTGCCAGTGGCCTTCATCAGCGAAGGTCGTCGGGTACGGGTGCACGACTTCCAGCCAGACCGAGTTCCAGGAACCGGGGGTCTGTGCCGAGCTCGTGTCGATCAGCGTACCGTCAAGACGAAGCTCGGCTTCATGGCTGCCGTTGAAGGTCAGGGTCAGGCGCAGGCCGTGGATGTCCTTCGAATAGAACGTCTCGTCGATGGTGTCGTAGTAAACATTCAGCGTCGCGCAGTAAGCAGCCGGAATGTCCGTCGACCAGGTGGTCGGCGTCGTGCTCGGACGCAGATACGACAGCGACGTGTTGCGGAGCGTGCCGGTGGTCGGGTCGATAGTCTTGCCGCCGAGGATGTCGTCTGTGGTCGCATCCGGGTCGTTCGTCTTGATGTAGTCGACCAGGTTCGCGGTGAAATCATCGAGATCGCTGCGGATGTTCGAGCGGTTGATGTCCTGGACATAGTCGGTGGCGACCGTGGCACCCGAGGTAGCATTGCTCAGGAAGGTCGCCCGGTCATAGTCCATGGCGGTCTCGAGGTCGATGCCCGAGGTCGTGGAATACGACTTGCGTGCCGGGTCGAAGACATAGTCCGTGCTCGAGATCGTCACCTTGACGAAGCAGTGGTTGAAGCGGATCTTCCACTCGGTGCCGGTCCAGTACTCTTCGCAGGGGATACCGCCGTCGGAGAGGTAGTTGACCTCGGCCCAGATGTTGACGTCGGTGCCAAACCAGGCAGCCGCGTCTGCTTCGGTCAGCTCCAGCTCACCGAGCTGGTAGCTTGCCGTGTAGCCGGCTTCGCGCAGGAGCTCGATCATGAGCTCCGACTGGTCGAAGGAGTTGCCGTAGCCATCGATCAGGCAGCCCAGGGCACCCTTCTGAGAGCCATAGGTCGGCAGCCATTCGATGTGGTCGTGGACGAATTGATAGATGAGATCAACGTCGTTCTTGAGAGCGCGGGCGAGCTCCACGATATTGGGAGCGCCGGCGACGGTACCGGAGGCGAAGCCTGCAGCCGCTGCAAGAATTGCGCCCTGCTGCGGAGTGCGCGGCTTGCCCGGGCGATAGATGTTGCCGGGCATCTTGCGCCCTTCGATGGTCGTCTTGGCCTGAGCCGGTCTGACCCGAGTCTGTTTCTTCACCGGCATGAGACCTGGGGTCTTCACGTGTGGCCGGTTCGGTTTCTTGTTTCGTGACATGTATTTGTCCTTTGTTTGGTTGATTTGAGGCGAGCCTGTCTAGCCGGTGAGAAACACCGGATGAGGCTTGCCGAATTCGCGGACGGAGCTGCTGTTAGCAGCCGCCACCGCTGCAGGAGGTCACGACGGACGTGCGATTGCCCATGGAGTCGTAGTTGTACGTGATCACCGTTCCGTTTGCGAACGAGACCGTTTTCAATCTGCCAAGAGAATCGTAAGTGTATGTGGCACTGTCTGACATTTGTGTTGTCCTCTGTGTTTGGGTTGGGTTTGAGTTAATTGGTCCGATACCAGCTGTTATGTTTCGGCACCCTCGGAAACGTCCCGAAAGGCAGTCACAACAGCAGTTTACGCCGACGAGTTTTTGCCGGCGCGATTATCGGTCGATGGAAAAATCCTCCCGCTGCGCTGCACTCATAAGGAAAGAAGAGAGAATTACCGCTCCGCGAAGATCAGAATCAGATCCTGATCAAGGCTTCTCCATATCTCTGAAACCCCTCAAACTCCCCACAGCACACGAAACCAGCATGCTCACGCTGCCTGGTCTATTTAATTCGTAATCGGCTGGGTTGAGAGGGGATTGGCGGGATATGCGCGGGTTTGAAATAGTTCCTTATAGAGTGGGCAACGAGAAGATGCCCGGAACATAGCGGGGATGTGCCGGAGAGAACAAATCGATGTTGCGATTGCAACACTGCATATGTCGGTTTGCGAACATCTCGGGCACCGCATACGGCGGCTGATTGACCTGATTCTTAAGCAATCTGCGCATGTCAATCTTGGTTGCATTTAATCGCCGCTTTCGCTGTGCACACCTAGCGCTACCGCCTTACAAGCTGAACAGATCTGATACTGTATATAATACTACCCTAGAGTACCACCAGAACCAGATTCTGATCTGACTTGCTCGCGTGCTTCGCGCTAGCTCTTGACCGACAAGCTTGCCGAACAATCCCGCCCTACTTGCTCTCCAGAACCCCCTGGTCGAGGATGCCCTGGAAGATTCGACGAAGCTCCGGATCACGAAGATTCTGGATGATCTCCTTCTGCTCCTTGGCGAGATCAGACTGGGCAAGCATCACGATGGTATCGAGAACTTTGGTGTAAAGCGTCGAGACCTGCTCCTGGGAGAGCGAGCCATTGATGCCTTGCTCACAAAGTCTAAAAAGCGACTCCCGAAGCACGAGCACCAGCTGCGTCCTGCCGGCCAGTTCAACCACCTTGGTCGAAAGCTCGATCTGGGTGCTGGCATCGACATCAGCTTGTGCAAGCTTTAATTCGGCGATGATCTTGGTAATCGACTCGAGAGCCACATCAGGCGCCGGCTCGGCACAGACCTTCAGGCTGCCGTCTGCCGGCAGGACATATGCCCCGCGCCGCGATGCATCGTAATCGATAAGATAGGGCTTGCCCGGCGTGAGCTCATGGGTGCGAGCAGGCGGCGTCAAAGACGCGCAGCCCGAAAGGGCGATTGCTGCAAGCGCAGCAATGCAAAGTGAGATTCTGGTTTTCATTGGTTTCTCGCTCCGATTTGAATGATTTCTTCTTTGACCAGCAGCGCAGAGAGACGTTCTCGGCTGCCGTTAAAACGATTGACGTCGCAGTAGGTCGAGATGCCATCGACACGGCCTCTCTCGGTCCACTGCCAGAGCGTCCACACCTTCCAGGGCGCAGGCACCCGGGGATTGGCTTTATTACTCGTATAGTGCGCCAGCCAGAGGGGATGGTCCTTGAGACCCGGGTCGTTCTTGAGCACATCGTCTGCAAATGACGGGCTCAAATAAATCACCGGATTGATATGCCTTCCAAGACGCGAGCGAATACCTTCGATGAAGTCATAGACGAGCTCGTTTCTCCTGGCTACAGAGAGCCTGGTCCACTGGCTCGGCACCTCCACATCGATCACTGGAGGCAACTCGCCTTCCTCCACCACGCCAAGCGCCGCGGCGAAGTTGTCGAGCTGGGCATCTACCGACGCGCTCGTGCGGAAGAAGTGATAGGCGCCGGTGATGATGCCACTGGCTTTCGCCCGGTGTAAATTCTGGAATTATTTGGCAGGGTTTTTTGGGAATTATTTGGCAGGATTTTGGAATTATTTGTCAGTAAATGTGAACCAGTTATGGTGTCAGACTGACATCAGATCGCAATAGCCGATATAGG
>Ga0226835_1000967_pt1 | contig 20150 bp, 15 predicted proteins | sample LAC_MetaG_1_FD_163627 | JGI IMG/M metagenome (GOLD analysis project Ga0226835, IMG submission 163627) | Anaerobic ammonium oxidizing microbial communities from anammox membrane bioreactor (MBR) in UC Berkley, California, United States -... | ecosystem: Engineered > Bioreactor > Anaerobic >...
GGCCAATCTCGACCCGCGGTTGAGCCCCGAATCTTCGACGTTTCCGGCATCCTGCCCGGACGCCGGAACCCGGCCGGCCCGTAAAGCAAAACCGGCCCGCTTTTCGCGAGCCGGTCAGAAGCTCCCTGTTCGGAACCGTTTCGAACCGTCGAATCCTGCCCTGACCCACCATGTCGGCCTCAATCTGCTGTTTAACAGGCTTGGCGCTATCAAAAACGCGGTCGGCGGGTCGTCGGCGTTCGGCGCGGGGCTCGGCCCGCGGCGAATGCCGCCCGCCGACCACCCCGCCCGCGGGGTGCAAATACTCCGTCCAGCGCTCTCCACCCGTTAACCGCTGACGCCGCCAAAACCTGGCCGGTCCCGGTTAACAGGTCGAGAGCGCACGATGGGCGTCCAGAGCCCGCGGGGGCGTCGGACGGCGAGGGGATGTCGGCCCGGGTTCCCATCGACGGGCAGTATACAACCACCCATGCCCGCCAACCCCTTCCTCCGCCTGCTCCGGGTCCTGGCCGGGGCGGGCCGGGACGACCTTCGCCGTCAAGTCCAGTACCTCAAGGCCGAGAACGAGATCCTCCGCGCCAAGATCAAGGGGCCGGTGCGGGTGACGGCCAAGGAACGCTTCCGGCTGGTCCGCCTGGCGCGGCCACTGGGCACGGCGCTGCGGATGGTCGTGTCCATCGCCCAACCGGAGACGGTGATGCGGTGGATACGCGAGGCCGACCGCAAGCGCCCCAAGAAGCGGCCCGGGGTCCGGCGCGCGGGTCGGCCTCGCACCCCGGAGGATGTCCGGCGGGTGGTGCTGCGGATCGCCAGGGAGACGGGCTGGGGGTACACGCGCATCCTCGGCGAACTCAAGAAACTCCACATCAAGGTCTCGCGGAGCACGGTGGTCAACATCCTGCGTGAGGCCGGGCTCCCCACTGCGCCCGAGCGCGGCGAGCGGACGTGGGAGGAGTTCATCGCCTCACACGCCAAGACCCTGTGGGCGTGCGACTTCGTGCAGCAGCGCGTGCTCACGCTGCGGGGGTTTCGGGACGCGTTCCTGCTGGTGTTCGTGAACGTCGCCACACGCCGGGCGGTCGCCACGACCAGCACCGAGCACCCCGACGCGGCGTGGGTCGCCGAGCAGGTGGCGAGGTTCAAGGCGGCGTCTGGCGTGCGGGGGACGATGTGCCGGGTGCTGACCCGCGACCGCGACCAGAAGTTCGGGAGGGCCTTCGACGGGGCGCTGCGGGCCAGGGAGATCACGCCGGTGCGCCTGCCGCACTGCGCCCCGAACCTCAACGCGCACGTGGAGCGGTTCATCCAGACGCTCCAGAACGAGTGCCTGGACCGGTTCATCGTCGCGGGAACCGGCCACCTCGACCTGCTGATGCGGGAGTTCGTGGCGCACTACAACCGGGAGCGGCCGCACTCGTCGATCGGGCACCGGCCGCCGGCGGGGCGTGCACCCCCTCTACGGATTGCCGGACGCGACGGACCGATACGCTGCCGCACGAGACTGGGCGGGGTGCTGCGGCACTACTACCGGATGGCAGCATGATGCGTGCCCCGACAACCGCTACCGCCACGGGCCGGGCGGCGCCCATGTCCGCTCGAACGGCTCCCCCGCCGCGATCGCCGCGGCGATGGGCTGAAGGAACTCCACCACGGCCGCCATGACCTCGGCGAAGCCCTCGGGGCACGATGTTGGAATCAGCCGCCGCCGGAACGCCCGCCACTGCGCGGCTTTGGCGGAACTCTCGGCGAACGCCTTGCTCAGCGCCGTCGGCCGCGCAGGAATCTCTGTGCCGCGGCGTTCGCAGGTGCCCCGGATGGCCTTGGCGAGCACCGCCCGGTCGAACTCCCGATGCTGCGCGAGCCACCAGGTGTCGTGGAAGTCCATCATCCGGCCGTTGGCGTCGCCGAACCCCACGTCGATCTGCATCGTGACGTGGGCGTTCTTGTGGCCCCCGATCAACGCACTCTAGAGATCGTCGTCGTCATCGCTGTCCGACGCGAGCTCATCCTCGGGCACCGACAGGAGGACAACAAGGGTCTCCATCGATTGAACTGGCAGGTAGTGCTCCGTGACATGAACCCGCTCTAGATCATCGCGGTCGTAGGTTCGGAACCACTCCTTCCCGAATGCGCTGCCCTTGCCGAACGCTTCCCCGGCTTGGAACTGCCTCCAACTTTCCATGGTGCTCCGTGATGGCGAGGAGCCTCGCGCGGGCGGATAGAACCCTGCGTCGATTACGGGTGATGACATCGCCGTCCAAGCGACGACGCCATCGCGCAATCCCACCACCGCGCACGGAAAGTCGGACAGCGACACGCACCGGATCGCGGTGCTCACGAGCGAGGTGTTGAACTGCATTGCGACCTCTTTGACCACCACCAGCGACAACTCATCCTGGTTGACCAGCGGTCGCACGAGCTTCGCTGGAAGGAGCATCGCCGCAGCAAACGCGTCCGCTTCTCGCTCGATCATCACGTCAGTGGCAAACTCGCCGCGCGAACCGTGGGCGGCACCGCCGCGCCTCAGGTGTGCGTGGTGCGCGTCGAGGTAAAAATGCCCCAGCTCATGCGCCACCGAGAATCTCGTGCGGGAGTGATGCAGCCCGGCAGCCACTCCGACGTCGTACTTGCTGTTGTAGAAGAGCAGGAATTGGCCTTGCTTTCGGTGGTACTCCAGCTGCCCGTCGAAGCGGTTTTTGAAATCGTCACCGATTACGGTGATCGACTCCTCAGAGGCGGCGATGGCGAATGGGTCAATCGGGGCCCACAGTCCACCAATGACGCCGAGGATCTCGCCGGCCCGATTAGCGGCCTTCTCGAGGCGGTTCCTCTGGATCTGCCAATCCGCCCTTGTCCTTGGGGTTCTGGTCATCGATGCCGAGTGCTCGCTTTCGATGTTGATCTACGCGCTCGTCGACCTCGTCGTCGGGCGCTCCCGCATTTCGGTTTAGTTGGAGCGCATCCTCATCGATCCCGGACTCGAGCCCATCCCCCCCTTGGTTGCTCGCTGGCACCCAGTCGTCGTCACCGGAGGCAATCGAGCTGATTATTGCATCGACCACATCGCTCGGCAGGTGCTCTGGCCGAGCGTTCCTGCACTCCTGCTCAGCCTCCTCCTGGCAGAGCGGGTGAAGCTTCAGGCTACGTCGTAGTCTGGGCGCCGATGCGTTCCAGAAGTTGTCCAATTCATCGGCCATGCGTCCGACCTCCGTTCCCGTTCGAGTAATGACCGAGCCGGATCATCTCCTTGCGGATCGTCTCACGCGCCGCGTTCCGAGACACATAGACCGAGTTCTTCGAGGTACCCAGGGAGGCTGCGAGGTCCGCGGCAGGCGCGGTGCCCGTTGGATCGGCGAGGTCCGCGAGCGTGACGGCCCGTTGCTGGGGGGGGAGCCTTTGGACCACGGCGAGGAGATCCCGGCTTCGCTGCTCGCGCCGCTGACGATTCTCCTTCTCGGCTTCCGAGTACTCCGCTTCGCCCTGGGGGCCGCAGTCCGCCGGGTCGTATCCCTCCTGCTCGCTGAGGAAGGCGTGCCGAGCACGGTTCTCGCCTCGGATCACCGACCGCGCGGCGTTCTGGGCGATGCGCAGGAACCAGGGTAGTGCGGGGCGCTTGTCGTCGTAGAGATCGGCGAATCGCCAAACGTTCCACAGGGCCCGGTAGAAGGCCTCCTCCGCGACCTGCCGGCCGTGCGCGCTGACGAGCCATCCGTACACCAGGTCCTTGTGCCGGGACGCGAACACCCTCAGGGCATCTTGGTCCCTGTCGACTGCGACGCGCAACAACAGCTCGGCGTCGTCAACCTGTACCAGAGGGTTCGGCATCCCGGCGGCTGCCCTTCCTTTCAGATACGCCGCCCCCTTAGAGCCTCTAACAGAATGGCATGTGCTTTGCGGTGAGCCGGTCGTGCAAGGAGGCACGCCATGACCAGGCTGCTGCTGGACGACGCGTTGTGGACGATCATCGAGCCGCACATCCCGTTCAGGCCGCGCCGGTTCAGGCATCCGGGGCGCAAGAGAGTGCCCGACCGCGCATGTCTGACCGGCATCCTCTTCGTGCTGCTGACGGGCATCCAGTGGGAGATGCTGCCCAAGGAGATGGGCTGCGGCTGCGGCATGACCTGCTGGCGTCGCCTGGCCGAGTGGCAACGCGAGGGCGTATGGCAGAAGGTGCACGAGATCCTCTTGGCCAGGCTCAACGCCGCCGAGCGGCTCGACTGGTCGCGTGCCGTCGTGGACTCATCGAGCATCCGCGCTGTGGGGGGGGCGACGCGACGGGCCCGAACCCCACCGACCGGGGCAAGCCCGGCTCGAAGCACCATGTCCTGACCGACGCCGACGGCACGCCGCTGGTCGCGCAGGTGACGGCGGCCAACGTGAACGACGGCACGATGCTGCTGCCGCTGATCGACGCGATCCCGAAGGTGAAGGGCAAGGTCGGCGCGCCCCGCCGCAGGCCCGGCTCGGTGACGGCCGACAAGGCGTACCACTCCAGCTTCCGCGAGGTGATGCTGCACGTCAAGGGCATCCAGCCGCTGCTGCCCCGCCGCGGCACAAACGACGACACCAGCCTGGGCCGCCCGCGCTGGGTCGTCGAACGCACCATCGCCTGGCTGCACCAGTTCCGCAGGCTGCGAGTCCGCTACGAACGCCGCGCCGACATCCACCAGGCCTTCCTCTCCTTGGGCTGCATCCTGATCTGCTTCAGAACGCTCGATCCGCTATTGTGTTAGAGGCTCTTAGTTCTGCCCACTCGGCGCGGCGGATTAAGGGGGTAGCGTACACGCCTTTGACAGGGCCGCGTGTATCCGGCCCCCGGGTAGGACAGCACGAGAGGTGAACAGATGGCGAACAAGAAAAACGTCCACATCGTCCCCCACGGCAACGGCTGGCAGGTCAAGGTCGAGGGCGGCGACGTAATCTCCAACCACCGAACGCAGACCAGCGCCGAGGACGCCGGGCGCCGCGTGGCGCAGCAGAACCGCAGCGAGCTGGTGATCCACCGGCCCAATGGTCAGATCCGCGATAAGGACAGCTTCGGTAACGACCCCTCCCGTTCCCGCGACACCAAGCACTGAGCGACGGTCATGGGTGCTCGCCCAAGAGGAGCCAGAATGCCTCGTGAGGTCACTCGACACATCAAGGACTCGGTCAGCAACAGGCTGTGGGGCCTTGCCGCCGGGCGGTGCCAGTTCGACGGCTGCAACCGGCCGCTCTGGCGTTCCCCGGTGACGCAGGAGGACGTCAACATCGCCGAGCGGGCCCACATCTGGTCCTTCAGCGACGACGGCCCCCGCGGGAACATCGGCGTCGTCGACGACGACCTGAACGACGCCCCGAACCTCATGCTCGTCTGCCACGACTGCCACCGGAAGATGGACCAGGAGAAGGACGGCGGCCGCTATACCGTCGCCTTGCTCCAGTCCTGGAAGTCGGCCCATGAGCATCGCGTCGAGTTGGTGACCGCAATCAACCCCTCCAAGCGCAGCCATGTGCTTATGTACGGTGCAAACGTCGGCGACCAGGCGGCGCCTCTCGCTTTCGATAGCGCCGCGTCGGCGATGTTCCCCGACCGCTACCCTGCGGAGGCCCACCCGATCCGCCTCGGGATGGTAAACAGCGCTTGGAGAGACCGCGACTCGGCATTTTGGGTGATCGAGGAGACCAGCCTCATCCGGCAGTTCGCTGGCCAGGTGCAGCCGCGGCTCGCCGGAGGCAGTATCACGCACGTCTCTGTCTTCGGCTTCGCCCCACAGCCGCTGCTGGCGCGCCTCGGTGCCTGCCTCACCGATATTCCCGACGTCGATGTGTTCCAGCTTCAGAGAGAGCCGCGGGGCTGGCGGTGGACAGACGCCACGCCATCCAGCGAGCTGGTCTTGGAGCGTCCCGAGCGAGCGGAAGGAACCCCGGCACTGATCATCGGGCTCAGCGCGACAATCACGGCCGACAGGGTGAGTCGGGTCTTAGGCGCCGGCGCCGCGATCTGGACGCTGCGCGCTCCGAAGCCGCACAACGATTGGCTGCAGAGCCGCGATCAGCTGCGGATGTTCCGCAGGTCGATGCGGCTGCTTCTTGATCAGATCAAGGCGGCGCACGGGCAGACGACCACCATCCACGTGTTCCCGGCGATGCCGGTGGCCGCTGCGATCGAGCTTGGGCGCGTGCGCATGCCGAAGGCGGACGCCCCGCTACTCATCTACGACCAGATAAACGACCGCAATGGTTTCGTGCCCGCCATCACTCTGGGCGGCGGCGCGGAGCAAGGGAGAACAAGTTGACGACGACTTCTGCCAGTCCGTTTCTTGCACGCGTCCTTGAGGCCACCGCCGAGTCGCTCGACATTACACCGACCAAGTACCAGGAGGCGGTCGAGCGCTACACGGCTGTCGGGTACTGGCTCGATGCCGCGGGCTCGCGCGTCAAGTTGTACGCCCCTTCCGTCTCCGTCCAGGGTTCGTTCCGGTTGGGCACCGTTGTTCGACCGGTTGTTCACGGCAAGGAGGCCGACTACGACATCGACCTCGTGTGCCGCCTAGATTCCCCAGGAACGGGCATGACCCCGCGGGGGCTCAAGCACCTGGTTGGCGACCGACTCAAGGAAAACGCCAACTACAGCCGGATGCTCGACAAGGAAGGGCGCCGGTGCTGGACGCTCAACTATGCGGAGGCCGACGGTGTGGGCTTCCACATGGACGTCCTGCCGTCGACCCGCGCGGCTTCATCGGCCATCGTGGCTACCGAGATTCGCGGCGTGCCGCGCGAGTTCGCCGAGCACGCGATCGAGGTCTCAGAGCGTCGGTCGGATGAACAGTACGTGTGGCTCGTCGGCGGCTCGAACCCAGAGGGGTACGCACGCTGGTTTGAGGGCGTGAATCGGGAAGCGAAGGCCCGGGTCGAGCCGGCGCAGAAGCGGATGCTGTTCGAGACCTACCGCGGAGCATTTGCCAGCGTGCAGAGCGTCCCGGACACCCTCGTCCGCACGCCGCTGCAGCGCGCCGTCCAGCTGCTCAAGCGACACCGCGACGTCCGGTTCGCGGGCCACGCGTTGGAGTCCGAGAAGCCCATCTCCATCATTATCACGACGCTCGCCGCGCTGGCGTACCGCGGCGAGACCGACGTCGCCGCGGCCGTCACGGGGATCCTGGAGCGGATGGAGGACTACGCGACCTCGGGGATCATGCGGCGAGTGGGCGAGCGCTGGGTGATCGAGAACCCGGTGAACCCGGCCGAGAACTTCGCGGACCGGTGGAACGACCCCGGCAGCCAGCGCGCCGAAGCCTTCTTCCGGTGGGTCGCGTGGGCGCGAGAGGACCTTGCGCTGGCGGTGGATCAGCCCGACGAATGCTCGGCCCGCACGAAGCTGGCGGAGGCGTTCGGTATCCCCGGGGCGGGCAGCCCCCGCTTGCTTAAGACGGGCAGCGCGGTGGCGGTCGCGGGGGACCTGGTGCCGGGTGTCGACAGCACGTCGCATTGCCAGCCCCCACCGTGGCCGATCCAGAACGTCTACAAGGTGCGGGTAGTCGGTTCCGTCCGCAAGACGATCTACTCTGCGAAGCACTTGTGGCCGTTGTCGGATCGTTCGATCCCCAAGAACTACGCCATCCGGTTCGAGGCGACCACCAACGTTCCCGCTCCCTTTCAGGTCAGGTGGCAGGTCGTGAACACTGGCGTTGAGGCCGCGCGTGCGGGCCCTGGCCAGCTCCGGGGCGGCTTCGAAGATGGGGAGGGAGCCTCCGGGACCACTCGCTGGGAGGGCACCGCGTTCCGCGGCACTCATTGGATCGAGGCGTTCGTGATCAAGAACGGCGTGTGCGTCGCGCGGTCCGGGCGCGTGTACGTCAGGGTTCGATAGCCGAACGCGCGACGCCACCCCTCGAGCGATGAGGGCACTGGTTCGTGTCCTTGAGCGGGACTGATCGTGACGGTGCTGTCAACCAACCGCAGCCGTCAACCGCAGAGTTCGAGAGGTTCGGCCCAACCACCGCCTGAACGATCCGCGTGGTGATCTCGGCGATGCGAACCCCGCGCGGCTCACCGTTGGGGCAGTAAATCTGGATCGTCTTGCCAAGCGGCTTCATGACGGCATCTCCGGCAACGCGGCTTCAGTTGCCTCTCACTCCACGCGGACCCGCACTCAAACGTCGTTGGCCTCCACCACCACGTCGAACGGCACTCCGATAGTATCGAAGTGCTTCTTCCCGCAGTTGACCTTGTCCGCCTCCGCCGTCCGCAGTTTCAGGAAGTTGCGGGTGCCCTTGGTCTCGCGCACGAGGTAGAGGGCCTGGCCGTCGTGCTTCAGGATGGCCCAGTCGGGGTTGTACGTCCCGATCGGCGTCTCGATCTTGAACCAGCCCGGGAGCTTCACGAAGAGCTTGATGTCTTCGCGCTGGTCCAGTTGCTCGGCGAACTTCCGTTCCACGTCCGAGTCATAGACGACGTACTCGTACACCGACTTGGACACCTTCACGGCGGTCAGGTAGTTGATCAACTCCTCGTCCTTGAAGAGGATCTGCTCCCATTGCGCCTCCGACCCCGACCCGACGATCCGCTCGTACTTGATGCCATCGACCAGCAGGCGATGGAGTTCGTGCTTTAGGATCGCGGCCACCTCGTCCATGAACCGCTGTGGGTTGTTGAAGAACTCGTCGAGGCGCCCCGATTCCTTCAGCACGCGGAAGATGGTCGAGCGCGTCAGTTCGGTCTCGTTCTGGAGGTACGCCAGCACGTCGGGGATGGGACGGTTGGCCTGCTCGACCTGTTCCACGGCGGCGCTGATCGCCGTAGCCACCACGCCGCCCTTCTTGACCTGGACGCCCCCGGTCTGGACCGCGATCTTCGGCTTGTCGATCCGTGGCATTTTGATCCTGATTGTCTGCACCGCCCGGCGCACGAGCTCATCGGTCTCGAACTCGACGCGGTAGGTCGTCTTGGGCTTGATGCGGTCCCAGAGCGCAGCGAACTCGGGGGTGAGGATGACCTCCTTGCGCAGACGGTTGGTCTTCTCGTCCTTCTCTCGCCGGACATGGTGCTCGATCTGGTAGGACGACAGCAGGTCCGTGACGGCCGTCGTCAGAGAGCGGTACCCCTCCGGCAGGTCAAGATTGAACGTCGGCGCTTTGGGGTCGAACGCCGGCTGAATTCTCCCCTCAGCGTCCAGGAATCCCTGCTGGACGAGTGACTCGCGGATCTTCTCGGCAGCGTCGCGGCCGATCGCCACGGGCTCGTCGTCAATCACCTGGGACAGTTTGGAAAGGGCCGTCATGGGGACACGCCCGAAGGTCACGCCGCAGTCCTCGGCGTACTCCTTCTGCAAGGCCTTGGCGAAGTCCTCGTAGCTCTCGTTGGCCATGACGTAGAGCTTGTTCACCGACTCGTCGAAAACGCGCTTGCCCTCGGCATCCACGGGCAGGCGGAGTCCGCGGCCGATCTCCTGCCGCTTCTTGATCGCGCTGGTCGTCTCGTTGAGCGTGCAAATCTGGAAGACGTTTGGATTGTCCCAGCCCTCCCGCAGCGCCGAGTGGCTGAAGATGAAGCGCAGCGGCTCATCAACGGACAGCAGCCGCTCCTTCTCCTTCATGATCAGGGCGTAGGTATCGTCGTCGGCCTGGGTATCGCCGCGGGTGTCCTTAGCGATCCCCTTCTTGTCCTGGCTGAAGTACCCGTTGTGGAGCGACTCCACGGGGAGTTTGAGCCACTCGATGGCCTTGAACCGCTCGTCCTTGGCGAGGTCAGCCAAAGCCGCCTCGAACTCGACGGCGAACTTCCCCTTCGCGGGCTTGCCATCGGCACCGTAGTCGCGGTAGTTGGCGACGCGGTCGATAAAGAACAGGCTGAGCACCTTGACGGCCCCGCCCGGCCCCAGCGAATCGCGGGCCTCGCGGATGCGGACCTCTTTGGTGAGGTGCGCCTCCACGGTCTTCTTGATCTGCACCTTCCAGACGTCGTCGCGGAACCCGCCCGTTTCCGCGCCGAGGCGCAGCGTCCGGCCGCTGGAGAACCGGATGAACTCGGCCCCCGGCTCGGCATTGATCTCTGCGATCTCGTAGCCGTGCTGGTACTCCGCGCGCTCATTGGAGAGGCTGAACAGGTCAGACGACTGTTTGACAGTGACCAACTTCGGCTTGGGGCCGTCGGCACCCTGCACCAGGATGCGGAGTTTGGCCCGAATGCTCGGCTTGTAGTCGATGGCCTCGACGCGGACGAAGGCGTTACCGCTGGCCCCTTCGCCGCCCTTCTCTGTGGCGCTGGAGACGATGATCTGCTTGACGAGCCGGAGTTCAAACGCCTTGACGGGGTCCAGGCGGTACACGAGGTTGTAGGGGTTTCGGTGCGTCGCGGAGTAACGGAGCGTGCACAGCGGGTTCAGGGCCTTGATCGCTTCCTGGGCCTTGTCGGTCGAGTCCACGCTCTGGGGCTCGTCGATGATCACGATCGGGCGGGCCGCTTGAACGTACTCGATCCAGGCCCGGCCCCCCGCGCCATCGCGATCCTGGAAGATGACGTTGCTCTTCCGCCGCTCCTCTTCCGACTCAGCGTCGGAGAAGTTCTTGCGGAACGCATCGATGTTGATCACCATGATCTGCGGTATCACACCTGTGGCGAAAGACCGCAGACGCGGCGCTCCCTTCGCCGAGTAGACAAAGTGCTCGATGGGTTGGCTGTAGAGCGCCTTGAAGTGCTCCGCCGTGACCTGGAGGTTCTTGAGGACGCCCTCGCGGATCGCCACGCTGGGGACGACGATGACGTACTTCGAGAAGCCGTACCGCCGATGCAGTTCGAAGATGGTGCGGAGGTAGACGTAGGTCTTCCCCGTTCCGGTCTCCATCTCGACCGAGAAGTGCGGGCACCTGCGGCTCTGGTTGAGGGGACCATCAAAGAGGTCCCACGCCTCCAGGGGTGCCTTCGGGTCCGCGACCTCGATGTCGTTGCGGTCCTGGACCTTCCGGGCGTTCTCGCGGAGACGGTCGTCGTCGATCAGCAACTGGTTCCCGACGCCGAGTTCGGTCTGCTGGAGGCCGGCGAACATGCCCGCCTCGGCCCCGGCCCTTCCGAGGTCGATCACGGAGAACTCGGCCATGCCGCGGGGCTGGCCGTCGAAGAGGTCGGCCAGGGCGTTGACCGCGTCGATCTGGAACTGCTGGTTGGCGTCGAACTGGAGCTTCAACTCTGCCCTCCCGCGGTGTACGCCTGGTTGGGCGAGTTTGGTGCTTCCGGGTGCCGGTAGCGGAGCCGTCCGGCTTCTACAAGCGGCGACAGGTAGTCCTTGCGAATCTTCTCTGCTGAGCGGTCGAGCAGCCTGCTCAACTGGTCCCCGGTCAAGAATCGCCCGGTGCAGAGCTCGACGATCACTCGCTCCACATCCGCCTTCGGAGCCTTGCCCTTGCTGGCAATCGGCATGGCGATGGCCCGAAGTTGCTGCTCCATTCCCGGCTGGAGGCCAAGCCCCCCCGCATCGACTCCGCCCCAAAGGGTCTCGGCCGGACTCGCAGCAGCCGGCCCCATAGGTCCGGACCTTTGACCCAAAGGTCCGGAGCTCAGCCCCAAAGGTCCGGAGCTTCCGGCCCCGCTACCGGTTCCTGTTTGGGTGGCCCGCACACCGTTGCCACCAGCCGGGGGCAGGTGGTAGTTGGTCCAGCGGCCATAGCCGTCGGCTTCCAGGAACCCCTGATCGCACAACCCCTGCAGGAGCTTGGTGATGTCGGACGAATGCAGTGTGGTCAACGAACGGAGCCGGGCGTTGGATACCGCGCTTTCGAGCACAGCCGTCGCGAGTGCCTGAAGCTCATCCGCCGAAAGGCCTTCGATGCGAGTCCCGAATCGTGAGCGAAGGTGAGCGATCACTGCATCTGGGATCAGGCTCACCATCGGGAGGTTGAGCCGCACCCGATCCGGGTCGCTGAACGTCTCGATCCACGGTGCACGCCACGATCGCGATTGCCAACCAGTGCGAATTCGAGCGGCGCCGGAACCGGCCTGCTCGCCGCCGCCGATCATCAGGAACATGCGCTGCACAGCCTTGTTCCGGCACTCGCTCACGCCGCCGCGCTGGTACTGCTCCACGGACACGAGCAATGTGCCGGGGTTCTCCATCTTGATCCGATCAGGCTCGCGCTCGATGACGATGCCGCCCTTGGCGGAGTAGTCGGCGTGGATGAGCGCGTTCACAAGCGCCTCGCGGAGTGCGATGTGCGCCTCCGTGTCGTCCTTCCTCATGCCCCCTTCGATCGCGAATGGTGTTGGCAAGGCCGCGGCTATCCGCGGCCACACCCGTGTGTAGAACTGGAGCAGATTCGCTTCCCATGTCCCGTCGGGGTAGATGCGGTCAGTCCATCGCACTGCCGGGTCGAGCTTCTCCCGATAGTCCACGAAGTAGTTCGGCGCCGCGGCCGGATCGCGGATCGCGTTGTCCTTGCCGAACACGAGCAGCCCGGCGAGCGTGAGGCCGGCCTCGCCGGAGTTGCGGTCCTGCCTCCAGCCGCCGAGTCGCTCCAGGAGTTCCTGATCGCCCAGGGAGAGCCAGGGATGTTCGCCGCGTGCCGCCCGCATCCGCTGTCGGTACTGGGCCAGACTTGGAGCATCCAGGTCCGTGAGTGCAAAGCCCGTCAGAATCCGGTGGTCCGCCGGCTCGGGACTGGCGTCGGCGATCATCCGCCGCACGTCCTCGTCAGTGCACTTGTAGTCGCCTTCGTGACGCCGGCGGTATGTGCCGCCGAATGGGTTCTGACCAACGTGCACCGGGCGCTCCGTGCGCCCTGCACGCGGGATCGTGATGGCAAGCAGCGTGGCGGAGCCACCGTTCGAGCCAAGTGTGACTTCCCGCACGTCACTCGGAGAGAGCAGGTTCCGGTTGATCTGGCCCTTATTGCTCAGGCCATCCCAGAGCGTCTTCTTGTACCTGTTGATCTGGTCGGGCGTGAGCCCGTCGAAGCGGACAACGCCTCCCTTCTCGGAAACTCCGAGCAGCACCGTGCCGCCGTCGGTGTTGGCCATCGCGCTGTATGTCTCCCAGAAACTCCCGGGGAATCCGCCCTTGGCCGACTTGAACTCCCAGTCGGAGTCCTCGCCGAGCGCCGCTGCCGCCAAGATGTCTGCGGTGGTGGCCATGTGTCAGACAGTCTTGAAGCTGCCCACTCCCTTTGTCTTGAAGGTCTGCACGGCGTTGGTCTTGAGTTGATCGTTGCCGACGAATCCGGCGTCCAGGCAGACGACCCGTTCGGGCTTCTTGTCAGCGATGGCCCGGATGACCTCCAGCGTGAGGGGTCGCTCCAAGCAGAGCATGAGCGCCCCGCTGGCGACGCTGAAGACCTTCTTGCCGGCCAGCGTCAGCGTCTCGATGGGCGTCGTCAACGGGAATCCGCTCTTGAGTAATATCTCGTAGAGCAGGTCGTCTTCCGTGCGGCCTTCGCGGATGTGTTCGATGTGAAGGCGCATCTGCTGCTCCAACGTCACTCCGTCCTTTGGAGCGGAAGCCTCCCAAGTAGACAAATTCGATTCAGCGAGGGCGTAGACGCGGAATCCCAAGTCTGCGTCTGTCGCCGAGACCAGTGCGAGCGATCCCGACGATTCGTGATGGAGCTTCTCGATAACTCGTTGTAGCCGAGCCCTGCCGATATCGCAAATGGTCCTGTACCCATGCTGCTGCGCCGCACTGCCTTCGGCACACGGCTCGGGAAGCTGCACCATCACGAAATGCCGCTGACCTCCATCCTCTGCATTGAGCTCAAGGACGGCCTGAGCCATAGTGCATGATCCCGCAAAGAAGTCCAGAACGATTGAATCCTTGCTCGTCGCGTGCTCAAGCACTCGCTTCATCAATAACACCGGCTTAGGGTTGTCAAACACCTTGTGCCCCAGGAGGTCGGCAAGGTCCTTTGTCCCGTCGTCAGTGTTTCCAGCGTACTCGTGCGACCAGAAATTAATTGGTGTGAGGCCACGGCCCTCCGAGAGAAACATTTTGATCGAAGGCACCGGCTGCGTACCGTCGGCTCCCCAATACAGCAGATTGTCGGCTGCCAAACGCTCGAACTCATCGCGTGAACGGCGCCACGCATTGGTCGTCGGATGTGTGACTTGACCCGTATTCGGATTCTTGAGCGGGTAGCAGAGATTCGGCCGTTGCGTCGGCGTCGCGGGATTCAGGAAGGAAGCGCCCTTCCAAGGTCCCCTGGGATCGTTGTCGGGATTGGAGTACCTCGCATCTGCCTCGTCCGTACGTGGCAACAGGTTGGGCAGGAACGCATCGGAGCGCGCGTAAACGAGAATATGCTCCACGGTCGTCGTGAAGTCTACCGTGTTGTTGCTGCGCGTGTATCGCTTCTGCCAAGCGATATCGGCTCGAAAGTGCTCTTCTCCGAATATCTCGTCGCACATTCGCCTGAGGTTGCAGAGCTCGGTATCGTCAATCGAGATGAAGATGACTCCCGTTTCGGCAAGGAGATTCCTCGCCAAATACAGGCGGGGATAGAGCATGTTCATCCATTTGCTGTGAAAGCGGCCATCGGCGTCCGTGTTGGTCCCGAACCGCCTGCCAGACGAATCGACTTGCCCGGTGTACTCCAGATATGTCTGAATCGATTCCGAAAAATCATCCGGATAGATGAAGTCATTGCCCGTGTTGTACGGAGGATCGATGTAGATCAACTGTACTTTGCCGAGGTAAGACTTTTGAAGCACCTTCAGCACTTCCAGGTTGTCTCCTTCGATCAAGATGTGTCGAGTCGAGTCCCAGTTGACGCTCTCGGCCGGCCGGGGGCGAAGAGTCGCCATGCTCGGCGTCTGAATGGTCTTGAAGCACTCGGCCTTTCCCGGCCATGTCATTCCAAAGCGCTCTCGTCCAGCGTCAACTGCCTCGCCGAGGGCCAGTTTGAGTCGCTCAAAGTCAATCCGGCCGTTCTCCGTGACGGCTTCAGGTAGCAACTGAGCAATTGCCGCTCGGCGCACGTCGGCCGGATTGAGTGAGGCAAGTTCCAGTCTTTGCGGTGTTTGCTCGCTGTCGACGCTCATGAGTGCTTTCGTGAAAGTCTCGCCGCGGAGAGGACGACGATCCGGAGTTTGTTCCTAGTACCAGCCATAGTCCCGCGTGGTTGTTCTTCCCCAGGTATTCAGTGCTGTTGATCTCGCCCGCACTTCCGACAGCCGCGCGCCTCGAATGATTTCGGCGCGAATCCCGTGACCGCCCACATCGGGGTCTTGGCCAACGAAGAGGGCGCCACGATGCGTTTGGCGTGCCCATTGTACGAGCGGCACGTCATTTGGCACATTTAGCCGATACATGGAGTTGTCGGCGTAGAAGCGAAACGTCATGGCGCGCGTCTCCCCATCAGTGCAGGTGATCGGAACTTGACCGGCGTTCGTTCCCAGCAACCCGCGCAGCGCCTCGCCCGCTCGCCTTGGAAACTCCACCTGAAAAGTGTGCTCGCCGGTAAAGGACTCCAAGCCTGCCCACACTGCGGATGCAATCGCAGGCCTGATTAGGGCAGCAGCGCGGGATTGGCCTGTCGTCGTTTCGTCCGCGACTGCTAGAAACTTGAGGTCGTCAGGGGAGCGCTCTCGCTGCCTTCTCGCGAAGACCAACTCGTATCGCTTGAGAGACGCATCTGTTAGCGGGTGGCCCCGCGACCAGACTCTTGCAAAAGCATCTCCGATCTTCGCAGTCAGGGCAGGCTCTCGGGTAGCCAAGGTCACTTCGAGATTCTTCTCAAGGCCGCCCTCTGTGAAGTTCGCTGATCCAACGTAGCCACAACATGGATTAGTGGGAGAGCCCTGCCTATCGAATCTGCTCGCTCCAACCAGCAGCTTGGGATGGAAGATTGCACCGGGATGCTCTGCGAGGCGAACGGTGTGCTGTCGCTCCGCAAGGTACTCAATCGCTGCCGGCTGAGTTACGGCACCGGAAATGCCAGCGACGACTCGCACCTGCTGGGCATTGCATTTCTGGGCCAACGAGTGAATCGTCTTCGCACCAGGAACCGACAAGAAGGCCGTAGCTATCCCAATCGCGGGAACCTGGGCGTTGCCGAGAAGTCGTCCAAATGTGGTCGCCACCGTGTCGCCACTCGACCCCGAGATTGTGACTTCGTTCATGCGATCTCCAGTGCCAACTCGTGGGTCTACGCGATGCTCCATCGGAGTGTGAAAAGGGGCTGCTCGTCAATCCTCTGGTTGAGCCGTCGCCCGATGTCGTCCAAGAGTGCATCCTTCTTCCGGTCGATCTCTCGGGCCGCGGCGTCGTAGTCCTTCCACGCCTTGTCCCGCTTTTCCTCCAGCGTCCGCACCGCCCGCTGGCGCTCCAACTTCTCGGGCAGGTTGGGAGCGTTCCGGGCGGCCTTCCTGGCCGCCTTGAGCGACTCGTCCAACTCGTCCAGTTCGGCCTTCAGCGAGGCGCGGCGGTCCTCGGCCCAGCGGTCGAGTTTATCAATCTCGATGTCGAAGTACCGGCCATTGCGGGCGGAGGCCTCCTCGACGACCCCGGCCTTCCGGGCCGCGATCTCCCGCGCCAACACCTCCGCCTGCCCGGGCGGAACCGTCGATCCGCCGCTGGCGCTTGCCGGCAAGTCAAAGAGCCGCCGGCACTGCGCCTCGTCCAGCGTAACGCCGGCGTCGGTGACCCCCGCGAGCAGGAGCACGTCCTCGGTCTCAATCGCCGTGAGCGTCAGCCGCGAGCACGTCAACCAACCGCTCGATCCCGCGAGCGGTTCCAGCACCGCAATCTTGCGCCGCGACTCCGTGAGGTCGAACCGCACCTCGGCCACCGACAGGCTCAGTTGGCGTGCGTGCTCCAGGACCCGCTGGGCCAGCGGGTGGCCGACGCGGTAGGTATTAGCGTCGGAGACGTTCTTGCCCATCCGGTAGGGGCCGGGATGGATCGTCTCACCCGGGTGCTTGGAGAACGGGTTGCGGCGGAGCGTGAAACTCAGCGATGCATCATCGAAGTCGGCATCGTCCCGGAGGACGTGGCGCGTCAGGCGCCAGAGGTCGCCGTTGAACCGGTCCAGCACGCCGCTGGTCTGGATGCGGACCTTCTCGACGACCTCCTGGTCAAAGTTGTCGAGCAACTTCTCCCGTGCATCTCGCTGGCCCGCGGCGATTTCCGCTTCGAGCTCCTTCTGGAGTTCGTCGAACTCAAAGTTGATCTGCTCGGGCGTGCGGCACTTCTGGTAGATGGCGGCGATCCGCTTCTCGAAGTCCACGCCTGACTCGACCGCCCCCAGCACCTCGTCGCTGGAGCCGAAGACGCCCGTGAAGAGGCGGAATTTCTGCTCCAGGAGTTCGTACACGCGCTGGTCGGCCGCGTTGACCTTGTTGATGAAGTTGACGACGACCACGTCGAACTTCTGGCCGTAGCGGTGGCAGCGGCCGATCCGCTGCTCGATCCGCTGGGGGTTCCAGGGGAGGTCGTAGTTGATGACGAGGTTGCAGAACTGGAGGTTGATTCCCTCCGCCGCGGCCTCGGTGGCGACCATGATCGCGGCGCTCTCGCGGAAGTGGTCCACGAGCGCCGCCCGCATGTCAGCGCTCGGGGAACCCGAGACGCGGTCGGTGCCCTGGTGACGTGAAAGCCACTGTTGGTAGATCGCCTTCGAGCCCGGATCGGTGTTCGTGCCGTTGAACAGCATCACGCGGCCGGCAAACTCCGTCTGGTTCAAGATGTTGAACAGGTACTCCTGCGTGCGGCGGGACTCGGTGAACACCACGGCCTTCTGCTGGAGTCTGCCGCCCTGCCCCTGCTCTCCGCGGGCCTCAGCCGCCGCGGCGAATCCCCGGCGCAGGGCCGTGAGCAGGACCTCGCCCTTGGAGTTCTTGATGATCGAAGTGGCGAGGGCGTGGAACCGCTTCAGGTCATCCAACTCACGGCGGAGGTCGGCCAGTTCCTCAGGTGACAGGCGCTTCTTCTGGGGTTCATCGCCGGCGGCATCCTCGCCATCCCACTCGTCGGCGAGTTCGTCCAGTATCTCCACGTCGGCGGGGAGGTCCTCGGGGGGCGCATCGACGGCAGTCGCGGCGGCGGCGGCGTGCTCCAAACGCTGCACCATGCCGGCAAGCGTGCCGGAGATGGCGAAGGTGGATGACGCGAGCAGTTTGCGCAGGATGAGCGTGATGAGGTGCCGCTGGCTCGCGGGCAGCGCGTGGAGCGACTCCCGCTGCAGGTAGGCCGACACGAGGTCGTAGAGCCGCTGCTCGTCGTCGCTGGGCGTGAACTCCTGCACGATCGCGTGCCGGTTGGTGTACTTGACGTATTCCAGCACCTGACGCCGAAGGGTGCGCTTGCAGATGGGCTTGAGGCGCTCCTTGAGTTCGGCGAAGTCCTCGCCGTCGCCCGGGCGCGAGAACCTCGACTTGAAACTGGGCAGGTCTCCGAAGGCGAAGTCGTCGATGATGCTGACGAGCCCGAAGAGTTCCAGCAGGGAGTTCTGGAGGGGCGTGGCTGTGAGCAGCACCTTTGGGAACGGCATCATGGCCTGCTTGATGGCGTTGGCCGTCTTGCTGGTGTTCTTGTAGACGTTGCGGAGCCGGTGGGCCTCGTCGATGACTACGAGGTCCCACTGCGTCTGCCGCAGGTAGGGCTCCTTGCTGCGCGCGAACTGGTAGGAACACAGGACGATGCCGGGCTGCTGGAACGGGTTGAGATTGCCGCCTCGGATCGCCTCATTAAACGTCCTGGACTCGAGGATCACCGACGGCATGAAGAACTTGTCGGCGAGTTCCTGCGACCACTGCTTGCGGAGGTTGGCGGGGACGATGGCCAGCAGGCGGCGTTTGCGCTCGGCCCACTTCTGGGCGAGCAGCAGGCCGGCCTCGATCGTCTTGCCGAGCCCGACTTCGTCGGCGAGGATCGCGCCCTTGGAAAAGGGGCTGCGGAATGCGAAGAGTGCCGCCTCAACCTGATGCGGGTTGAGATCGACCTGTGCGTCGGCCAACACGGCGGCGAGCTTCTCCACGCTGTCGGAGGCGCTCCGCTTGGCGAGTTCGTGGGCGAGGTACTTCGCGTGGAAGTCGGTAATCACTTCCGACCTCCCTTCGCGGGCGGCTTGGAGCTCTCGATCCTGCGAACCAAGGCGAGCACTTCGGCTCGCCGGTATAGGCGGTACCCGTTGATGGGGTGGCGGTGGGCGGAGAGTTTCTGGCCCCGGTCCCAGTTGCGGAGGGTCGAAATGGACACCCCGAGCAAGCTTGCGGCTTGGCCGATAGTGATCAGATCGCGGGTTGCCGGCGGGCGTTCGGACACTCGGGTCTCTCAGGGCGAAGGTTCGAGTATAGCAAACCCTAGCAAACCCGACATGGGCAGGTTAGCCGGGTCGCCCCGTGGGCTGCACGGAGAACGGCCCCGACCCGCCACATGGCCCGATGCCCGCGTCTAATCCCGCACTGAAGGCTGCCTCAGATCGAGTACGTCCCCGTCCCCCCGCCGCTGGACTGGCTGCTCGAGCCGCTACCGCTGCCGGAGCCGGAGGAGGAACTCGACGACATCGACGATCCGCTGGACTTGCTGGCCGAGCCGGACGAGTACCCACTGCTCGAGGAACCGCTGCCGGAACTGGAGCCCGAGCCGCTGGAGCTCGATCCCGAGCCGGAGGAGTGGGCCGTCGCGGGCATGTCGTTGTGAACCCACACCCCCTCGGCCGAGAAGGTGTTCGTGCCGGGTATGCGGATGGCCACGGTGCGCGTTGGCGCGTCGATTCGCTCAATGCTCTCGACGAGTTCCTCCGCCAGGCGCTCGCCGATTAGGTAGTCGCCCTTCTTGAGGAACTCGGCGGACGAGAAGCCCCATTCGTCGCCGCGGCGCATGAGGAACGGGTGTTCGGGCGTCGCCTTGACGCGGCGGTTGATGACGATGAACCCGGTGTGCTCGCCGAGTTTGACGCTGGCGACGCGGCCGACGGTCGGGATCGTGCCGCGCATCCCGTGGTGCGACAGCCACTGGTACTGGGCGCGGTAGGGGACATCGACCTCGAGGCCGGGGACCTTGATGGTGGCGACGCGGTCGCCGGGCTTGAGGTTCTCGATGGTCGTCATGCGGCCGTCGGCCAGGCGGACAAGCGTGCCAAAGAGCAGGCAGTTCGAACCTCCGCCCCCGCCACCGCCGCCGCCGCCACCACCTCCTCCGCCGCCACCACCGCCCCCCGATCCTCCACCACCCGAACCGCCGCCTC
>Ga0226835_1000968_pt1 | contig 20141 bp, 16 predicted proteins | sample LAC_MetaG_1_FD_163627 | JGI IMG/M metagenome (GOLD analysis project Ga0226835, IMG submission 163627) | Anaerobic ammonium oxidizing microbial communities from anammox membrane bioreactor (MBR) in UC Berkley, California, United States -... | ecosystem: Engineered > Bioreactor > Anaerobic >...
CAGCCAAGCCCTTCATCGACATCACCTTGGTAATCGCCGCCGTCAACGTGGTCTTGCCATGGTCCACGTGCCCAATCGTCCCCACATTGACGTGCGGCTTCGTCCGATCAAACTTCTGCTTGGCCATTTCGAGCTCCTCCTGCTAGATAAGGCCCCTGGCCCGGGAAATCACCTCGTCGGCGATGTTCTTGGGCACCTCGTCGTAGTGGTCAAACTGCATGGTGTACGTCGCCCGCCCCTGGGTGAGGGAGCGGAGCTGCGTAGCATACCCGAACATGGCCGCCAAGGGAACATAGGCGGCAATCACCTGCGCTCCCGCACGCCGCTCCATGTGGGTGATCTTGCCTCGCCGGGCGTTGAGATCCCCGATCACGTCCCCCAGGTACTCCTCCGGGGTGACCACCTCCACCTCCATCACCGGCTCCAGGAGCACCGGCTTGGCCCGCCTGGCGGCGTCCTGAAAGGCCAGGGAGCCGGCCACCTTGAAGGCGATTTCGGAGGAGTCCACCTCGTGGTAGGAGCCATCGTAGAGGGCGACGCCCACGCCGATGATGGGAAAACCGGCCAGCACCCCGCGCTGCATGGCCTCGCGAATCCCCTGGTCCACCGGCTTGATGAACTCCTTGGGGATGACGCCACCGACGATTTCGCTGCGAAACTCGTAGTCGCGACCATCGTCGAGGGGCCAGATGCGGATCTTGGCGTGGCCGTACTGGCCGCGGCCGCCCGTCTGTCGCACGAATCGCCCCTCGCCCTCGGCCTCGCCACGCAGGGTTTCGCGGTACGACACCTGCGGGCGACCGACGGCGGCCTGGACCTTGAACTCGCGCACCAGGCGATCGACGATGATCTCCAGGTGCAGCTCCCCCATCCCCGAGATGATCGTCTGACCGGTCTCGGGATCCTGATGCACCTTGAAGGTGGGATCCTCCTGCGCCAGCTTGCCCAGCGCCACCCCCAGCTTGTCCTGGTCGGCCTTGGTCTTGGGCTCGATGGCCACGTCGATGACCGGGGCTGGGAACTGCATGGCCTCCAGGACGATGGGGTGCTTGGGGTCGCACACCGTGTCGCCGGTGATGACGTTGCGCAGCCCAACCGCGGCGACGATGTCTCCGGCGAAGACCTCCTTGATCTCCTCGCGCTTGTTGGCGTGCATCTTCAACAGGCGCCCGACCCGCTCGCTGTGACCGGTGCGGGAGTTCAAGACCTGGTCGCCGGTGCCCATCCTGCCGGAGTACACGCGCAGGAACACCAGCTGGCCGACGAAGGGGTCGGTCATGATCTTGAACACCAGCGCCGCGAAGGGGGCATCGTCGGCCGCGGCGCGCGTCCCCGTCTCCCCCGATGGCATGTGTCCCTCGATGGGCGGGATGTCCAGCGGCGATGGGAGGTAATCGATGACCGCATCCAGCAGTTGCTGCACCCCCTTGTTCTTGAAGGCGGAACCGCACAGCACCGGTACCAGGCGGCGCTCCAGCGACTGCCGGCGCAGGCTGGCCCGCAGCTGCTCGGGGCTCACGGCCTCGCCGGCGAGGTAGCGCTCCAGGACCTCCTCATCCCCCTCGGCGGCGGCCTCCACCAGCTTCTCTCGCCAGGCTTCGTACTCGCCGGCCAGCGCCGCGGGGATCTCGGCGCGCGAGAACTCGGAACCCAGGGCGCTGTCGGCGAACTCCCAGGCGCACCCCTCGATGAGGTCGATGACGCCGCGGAAGGCGTCCTCGCTCCCCAGAGGGAGCTGCAACGCCACCGGGTTGGCCTTGAGCTTGCGGCGCATCTGCTCGATGGTCTCGAAGAAATCGGCGCCGACCCGGTCCATCTTGTTGACGAAGGCGATGCGGGGCACCCGGTAGCGGTCCGCCTGCCGCCACACCGTCTCGGACTGGGGCTCCACCCCGTTGACGGCGTCGAAGACGGCAATCGCCCCGTCGAGCACGCGCAGCGAGCGCTCCACCTCGGCGGTGAAATCCACATGTCCGGGAGTGTCGATGATGTTGATGCGGTGTTCTTCGAACTGCTGCCGCGAGCCGCGCCAGAAACAGGTGGTCGCCGCGGAGGTGATCGTGATGCCCCGCTCCTGCTCCTGTTCCATCCAGTCCATGGTGGCGGTACCCTCGTGAACCTCGCCCATCTTGTAGTTCACACCGGTGTAGAAGAGGATGCGCTCGGTGGTCGTCGTCTTACCGGCATCGATGTGGGCCATGATGCCGATATTGCGCGTCCTCTCCAGGGGTACCAAACGGGGCATCTTTTCAAAGAACCTTTCTTGCGAAAACCCTTCTAGCTGCTCGTCCTGCAACCGCAACGCCCCCTGCCGCCCGGTGGCGGGGGGACTGCCACCCAGCTACCAGCGGTAGTGGGAGAACGCCTTGTTGGCCTCGGCCATGCGATGGGTGTCGTCCTTCTTCTTCATTGCCCCACCGCGGTTGTTGGCGGCATCGAGAAACTCCCCTGCCAGCTTCTCCCGCATGGAGCGTTCCCCACGCGCACGCGAATACTCCACCAGCCAGCGGATCGACAGCGAGAGCTGGCGATTGGGCGATACCTCCACCGGCACCTGGTAGGTGGAACCGCCGACGCGGCGAGACTTGACCTCCACCTGGGGCTTGACGTTGTCCACCGCCCGCTTGAACAACTTCAAGGGATCATCCTTGGCCTTCTCCTGAATGATGTCCAGGGCGCCGTAGAAGATCTGCTCGGCGACGGTCTTCTTCCCGCGCTTCATGAGCGAGTTGATGAAGCGCGTCACGAGCTGGGAGTTGTAGACCGGATCCGGCAGCACTTCACGCTTGGTGACGACTCGACGACGTGGCATGACGCGTTACCTCCCCGCCTTGCCGGCCTGCTGCTTTTGCCGCTTGGTGCCGTACTTGGACCGGCTCTGGTTGCGGCCAGCGACACCCTGGGCGTCCAGGGTGCCGCGGATGACGTGGTAACGCACGCCGGGGAGATCCTTGACGCGGCCGCCGCGGATCATCACCACCGAGTGCTCCTGCAGGTTGTGGCCCTCGCCCGGGATGTAGGTCGTCACCTCGATGCTGTTGGTCAGGCGCACTCGCGCCACCTTGCGCAGCGCCGAGTTGGGCTTCTTGGGGGTGGTGGTGTACACCCGCGTGCACACCCCACGGCGCTGCGGGCAAGCCTTCAACGCCGGGCTCTTGGTCTTGGCCACCTGAGCCGCGCGTCCGAGGCGAACCAGTTGGGCGATCGTCGGCATCGATTCCTCTCCTCTACTCCTGCTGCCACGTCGGCACCGCGGGCGCGCCCCCGCCCCCATCAGGGGGCAACGACAGCGCACGGCGGTGATGTCTTTCCGTGCCCCTCCGGCCTTGAGGGGGCCAGAAAAGCCCGCAGATTCTAGTGCACGTCGAGGCTGCTGTCAACTTCCTTCTCCCGGTACCATGATGGCCGACAGCGGGTCGGCGACGTACTCCTGCGGCGGCTCACCTTCCTCCGGCGCCTCTGCCTGTTCCATCTCCTCGGGGGGCACCGGGTCGACGGAAAAGTGGTGGTATTGCTTCACCCCGGTCCCGGCGGGGATCAGCCGGCCGACGATGACGTTCTCCTTCAAACCGTGCAGGTGGTCAATGCGGCCGGACACCGCCGCCTCGGTGAGGACCCTGGTGGTTTCCTGGAACGAGGCGGCCGAGACGAACGACTCGGTGGCCAGCGCCGCCTTGGTGATGCCCAGAAGCACCGGCGCGAAGCGCGCCGGCTGGCCGCCCAGCTCCTCGATCCGCCGATTCTCCTCCAGCACGCGATAGCGGGGAACCTGCTCATCGAGCAGAAACTCGGTGTCGCCGGGCTCGGTGACCTTCACGAAGCGGCACATCTGCCGCACGATCACCTCGATGTGCTTGTCGTTGATGGACACCCCCTGGGTGCGGTAGACCTCCTGCACCTTGTCCACCAGATAGCGCTGCAATTCCTTCTCCCCCAGCACCGCCATGACGTCGTGGGGATCCACCGGCCCCTCGGTGAGCTGCTCGCCGGTGGCCACCCACTCGCCATCCTGCACCACCAGGTGGGCGTACTTGGGGATGGTGTACTCGCGGGTCACCCCTTCCTTGCCCTCCACCACCACCTTGCGGGTGCCCCGCGAGGCCTCGCCGACGTGGACGATGCCGGAAATCTCGCTGACCACCGCCGCGTCCTTGGGACGCCGGGCCTCGAACAACTCCACCACGCGCGGCAGACCGCCGGTGATGTCCTTGGTCTTGGTGGTCTCGCGGGGGATCTTGGCCAGCACATCGCCCGGGCGGACCGACTCGCCCTCCTTGACCATCAGGTGGGAGCCGATGGCCAGCTGGTACTTGCGCTCGCCGCCGTCGGGGGTGCGTACCAGGATGGTGGGGATGCGGCGGTCAGCGCCGATGGGCTCGATGACGATCTTGTGGGAGTGGCCGGTGATCTTGTCCACCTCCTCGCGGACGTTCTCGCCCTCGGTGAGGTCGGAGAACTCCACCTGGCCCTCCACGGTGGTCAGCACCGCCGACGTGAAGGGGTCCCACTCCGCCAGCACCGACCCCGGCTCCACGAAGTCGCCCTCCTTGACCACCAGGGTCGAGCCGTACACCAGGTTGTAGCGCTCACGCTCGCGTCCGCGATCGTCGACGATGGCCACCTTGCCGTTGCGCGAGACCACCACCGTCTTGCCGTCGGTGTTGGTGACCGCCTGCACGTTGAGCAGCTTCACCGAACCCGAGCGGCCGGCGACGTGACGCGACTGCTCGGTGGCGCGGGTGGCGGTACCGCCGTAGTGGAAGGTACGCATGGTGAGCTGTGTACCCGGCTCGCCGATGGACTGGGCAGCGATGATCCCCACCGCCGTGCCGATGTCGGCCAGCCTGCCGGTGGCCAGCATTCGCCCGTAGCACAGCCGACACACCCCGCGCTGGGTCTCACAGGTCAGCACCGAGCGAATCTTCACCCGCTCGTGTCCGGCGTCCTCGATGAGCGCGGCGATCTCTTCGGTGATCTCTTCCCGGGCGCGACAGATCACCGAATCCTCCACCGGATCCAGAATGTCCTCCGCCGCCACCCGCCCCACCAGCCGGTCGCGCAGCTTCTCCAGCACCTCGCCGCCCTCGGTGATGGGGGTGACGTAAATCCCGTCCTCGGTGCCGCAGTCGTCCTGGGTGATGATGAGATCCTGGGACACGTCCACCAGGCGGCGCGTCAGATAGCCGGAGTCGGCCGTCTTCAAGGCGGTGTCGGCCAGACCCTTGCGCGCCCCGTGGGTGGAGATGAAGTACTGCAGCACCGACAACCCCTCGCGGAAGTTGGCGGTGATGGGGGTCTCGATGATTTCCCCCGAGGGCTTGGACATCAGCCCGCGCATGCCGGCGAGCTGCCGCACCTGCTCCTTGGAACCGCGCGCGCCGGAGTCGGCCATGACGAAGATGGGGTTGGGCTCCCCCGACTGCTCCGCCCGCCGCCGCATCTCCCGGAACATCTCGTCCGAGACCTTTTCCGTCACCCGGTGCCAGATATCGACGATCTTGTTGTGCCGCTCACCGGCGGTGATGATGCCGGCGGCCCGCTGGCGTTCCACCTCTTCCACCTCGGCCAGCGCCCGCTTGATGAGCTCCTCCTTGGCGGGCGGCACCACCATGTCGCCGGCGCCGATGGAGATGCCGGCCCGGGTGGCCCAGGAGAAGCCCAGGTTCTTCAGGGCGTCCAGGAGACGCACGGTGACCTCGTGGCCGTGCCGCAGGTGGGTGAAGTACACCAGGCTCTGCAGTCCCGATTTCTTCAGCTGGGCGTTGATGAAGGGGATCTCGGGGGGGAGCGCGGCGTTGAAGATGGCTCGCCCGGCGGTGGTCTCCAGGTGGAAGTTGTCCACCCACTGGGGCTCGGTGTGGAGGATGTCCTGCTGGTCCGCCTCCACGGTCATGTCCATCAGCTGCCCGGTGTAGATCACCTCGATGGGCTCGCGGGTGGCGATCAGGCCGTTGGCGTGGGCCAGCAGTACCTCGTCCAGGGAGGCGAACACCTTCAGGTTCCCCTTCGCCGGCTGCGCCGAGGTCAGGTAGTAGCACCCCAGCACCATGTCCTGGGAGGGCACCGCCAGCGGCTTGCCCGACGCCGGCGAGAGGATGTTGCCCGGCGCCAGCATCAGCACCCGCGCCTCCAGCTGGGCGGTAGGGGAGAGGGGCACGTGCACCGCCATCTGGTCGCCGTCGAAGTCGGCGTTGTAGGCGGCGCACACCAGGGGGTGGATGCGGATCGCTTTGCCCTCCACCAGGGTGGGCTCGAACGCCTGGATCCCCAGGCGGTGCAGGGTGGGGGCGCGGTTCAAGAGGATCGGGTGTTCGCGGATCACCGTCTCCAGGGCGTCCCACACCTCGGGGGTGCGCTGCTCGACGAGCTCCCTCGCCATCTTGATGGTGGTGACCAGGCCCTTCTTTTCCAGCTCGTTATAGATGAAGGGCTTGAACAGCTCCAGGGCCATCTCCTTGGGCAGCCCCGCCTGGTGGAGCTGCAGCTCGGGCCCGACGACGATCACCGAGCGCCCGGAGTAGTCCACCCGCTTGCCCAGGAGGTTTTGCCGGAAGCGCCCCTGCTTGCCCTTGAGGGCATCGGACAGGGACTTGAGCGGCCGCCCGTTGGAGCCCTTGATCACCCGGCCCCGGCGGCCGTTGTCGAACAGCGCGTCCACCGCCTCCTGCAGCATGCGCTTCTCGTTGCGCACGATCACTTCCGGGGCGCGCAGCTCGAGGAGCTTGCGCAGGCGGTTGTTGCGGTTGATGACGCGGCGGTAGAGGTCGTTGAGGTCGGAGGTGGCGAACCGCCCGCCGTCCAGGGGAACGAGGGGACGCAGCTCCGGTGGGATCACCGGGATCACCTCCAGGATCATCCACTCCGGCCGGTTCCCGGACTTGCGGAACGCCTCCACCACCCGCAGCCGCTTGGCGGCCTTCTGCCGCTTCACCACCGACGACTCGGTGCGCATGATGAGGCGCAGCTCGCCGGCCAGCTCGTCGAGGTCGAGCCGGCGCAGCAGCTCCTGGATGGCCTCGGCGCCCATGCGCGCCACGAAGGAGTCGCCGTACTCCTGGCGGTACTGCCGGTACTGCTCCTCCGACAGCACCTGCTTCTCCTCCAGGGCCGTGTCCCCGACGTCGATCACCACGTAGGCCTCGAAGTAGAGCACCCGCTCCAGGTCGCGCATGGTCATGTCCAGGAGCTGGCCGATGCGGCTGGGCAGCCCCTTGAAGAACCACACGTGCGACACCGGCGCCGCCAGCTCGATGTGCCCCATGCGCTCGCGCCGCACCTTGGAGCGCGTCACCTCCACCCCGCACTTGTCGCACACCACGCCCCGGTGCTTCATGCGCTTGTACTTCCCGCACAGGCACTCCCAGTCGGTGACGGGGCCGAAGATGCGGGCGCAGAACAGGCCGTCGCGCTCGGGCTTGAAGGTGCGGTAGTTGATGGTCTCCGGCTTGGTCACCTCGCCGTGGGACCAGGAGCGAATCCTCTCGGGCGAGGCCAAAGACACGCGAATCGCATCGAAGTCATTGATGGCTTTTGGCTTGCCGAAAATTCCGCGGGGTTCGAAAGGAAGCCCACTCATGCTCGTCCTCTCACTCTCCGTGCTTGACCAGCTCGACGTCCAGGCCCAGGCTCTGCAGCTCCCGCACCAGCACGTTGAACGACTCGGGCAGGCCCGGGGGCTCTGGCACCTTGCCCTTGACGATGGCCTCGTACACCCGGGAACGCCCTTCCACGTCGTCCGACTTGACGGTGAGCAACTCCTGCAGGGTGTAGGCCGCCCCGTAGGCCTCCAGCGCCCACACCTCCATCTCTCCCAGGCGCTGGCCACCGAACTGCGCCTTGCCGCCCAGCGGCTGCTGGGTGATCAGCGAGTAGGGCCCGATGGAGCGGGCGTGGATCTTGTCGTCCACCAGGTGGGAGAGCTTCAACATGTAGATGTACCCCACCGTCACCCGCTGCTCGAAGGGCTCGCCGGTGACCCCGTCCCGCAGCACCGCCTTGCCGTCCTCGGGCAGGCCGGCCCTGGCCAGCAGCTCGTGCACCTGCTGCTCGCCGGCACCGTCGAACACTGGCGTGGCGAAGCGCTGCCCGGTCACATGACCGACCCACCCCAGGTGGGTTTCCAGGATCTGCCCCACGTTCATGCGGCTGGGCACGCCCAGGGGGTTGAGGACGATCTCCACCGGCGTGCCGTCCTCCATGAAGGGCAGGTCCTCCTCGGGAAGGGCGACGGAGATCACCCCCTTGTTCCCGTGGCGACCGGCCATCTTGTCGCCCACCTGCAGCTTGCGCTTCATGGCCACATACACCTTGACCTGCTTGATGACCCCAGGCGGCAGCTCGTCCCCCTCGGTGAGCAGCTTGATCTTCTCGCTGTTGATCTTCTCCAGCACGTCGATCTGCGACTCGGCCTGGTTGATGAGCAGCTTCACCCGCTCGCGAATCGACGCATCCTTGAGGGGCAACGCCAGCAGCTCGGCGCGGGTGAGCTCGCCCACGGCGGCGCGGGTGAGGGTCTCCCCCTTCCTGGCCAGCACCTCGCCGCTGCGCGCCGACACCACGTCGGCGGTCACCTGCGCCCCGGCCAGCAGCTGCGCCAGCTTCTTGTTGCGCTCCTCCACGATGATGCGGCGCTCGTCATCGGAGTTCTTGCGGATACGGGCGATTTCCTCTTCCTCGATGGCCTGGGCGCGGGAGTCCTTGTCGACGCCGCGGCGGGCAAAGATCTTCACCCCGACCACCACGCCAGAAATGCCGGGCGGGCACTTCAAGGAGGCGTCGCGAACGTCCCCCGCCTTCTCGCCGAAGATCGCCCGCAGCAGCTTTTCCTCCGGCGTCAGCTGGGTTTCCCCCTTGGGGGTCACCTTCCCCACCAGGATCGAGCCGGGGCGGACATGGGCCCCGATGCGCACGATGCCCGCCTCATCCAGATCCCGCAGTGCCGCCTCGGAAACGTTGGGGATATCGCGGGTGATCTCCTCGGGCCCCAGCTTGGTGTCGCGGGCGGAGATCTCCAGCTCCTCGATGTGCACCGAGGTGAAGTAGTCGTCCTTGACCAGCTTCTCGGACACCACGATGGCGTCCTCGTAGTTGTAGCCGCGCCACGGCATGAAGGCCACCAGGACGTTGCGCCCCAGGGCAATTTCGCCGTGATCGGTGTTGGGACCGTCGGCCAGCACCTGCCCCTTCACCACCCGCTGGCCCGGCCGCACGATGGGCTTCTGGTTCACGCAGGTGTTCTGGTTGGAGCGGCGAAACTTGGTGAGCTGATAGATATCCGCACCGAAGTCACGCGGCCGCTCGGTGTCGACGTCCTCCGCCTCCACCCGGACGATGATGCGGCGCGCGTCGACCGTATCCACGATGCCCGTGCGCCGGCACACCACCACCGCCCCCGAGTCGCGCGCCACCGCCTCCTCGAGACCGGTGCCGACGATGGGCGCCTCCGAGCGCAGCAGCGGCACCGCCTGGCGCTGCATGTTGGACCCCATCAGGGCGCGGTTGGCGTCGTCGTGCTCCAGGAAGGGGATGAGGGCCGCCGCCACCGACACCACCTGCTTGGGCGAGACGTCGATGTAGTCGATCTTGTCCCGATCGATGAGGACGAACTCGCCGCCCGACCGGGCAATGACCTTCTCGTTCACCAGCATTCCCTTGTCGTCCACAACGGCGTTGGCCTGGGCGATGTTCAGCGTCTCCTCGTCCCAGGCGGAGAGGTAGAAGGCGTGCGGCCGCCACTGCGCCGGCCGCTTGCCCGCCTTGCGCAACTTGGCGTTGGTAGCCTCCGCCTCTTCCAGGAGCACGATCTGGCCAATGGTGAAGGAGGAGTCGCCGCGCTCGGTGATGCTCACGTGGTCCAGCACCCGCCCCTTCTCCACCTTCTTGTACGGCGACTCGATGAACCCGTAGTCGTTGATGCGGGCGTAGCAGGACAGCGACGAAATCAGCCCGATGTTGGGTCCCTCCGGCGTCTCGATGGGGCAGATGCGCCCGTAGTGAGTGGAGTGGACGTCGCGCACCTCGAAGCCGGCGCGTTCCCGCGACAGACCCCCCGGCCCCAGCGCCGATAGCCGCCGCTTGTGGGTCACCTCGGAGAGGGGGTTGGTCTGGTCCATGAACTGGGACAGCTGAGAGGAGCCGAAGAACTCCTTGACCGCCCCGATCACCGGTTTGGCGTTGATGAGGTCTCTGGGCATCGCCGAGTCGATGTCCTGATGGATGGTCATGCGCTCCTTGATGGCTCGCTCCATGCGCACCAGGCCCACCCGGAACTGGTTCTCCAGCAGCTCGCCGACGGCCCGCACCCGCCGGTTGGCCAAGGAGTCGATGTCATCCACCCGCCCGATGCCGCGGGACAGCTGCAGCAGGTAGCGAACCACGGCGATGAAGTCTTCCTGGTCCAGCACCCGCTGCTTGGGGTTCTTGTTCAAACCCAACTTGACGTTGAACTTGAAGCGTCCGACCTCGGACAGGTCGTACTTGCGCTCGTCGAAGAACAACCCCTCGAACAGCGCCGAGGCCGACTCCTCGGTGGGCGGGTCGCCCGGCCGCAGCCGCCGGTACACCTCCATGATGGCGTCGATTCTGGTGCGCAGGGGATCCTTCTCGATGGTCTTGGAGAGGATTTCGCCGGTGGCGTCCCAGGCCGGAAAGGCCAGCAGCAACTCCTTGCGCCCCAGCCCCCGCGCCCGCTCGAACAGCTCGGGGGAGGCGCTGGTGTTGGCCTCGGCAATCACCTCGCCGGTGGACTCGTCCACTAGGTCTTCGGCCAGCACCGCATCCACCAGGTCGTCCTCGCTGACCGCCACGTCGACCTTGCCGGAGCGCTCCAGCCGCTGGCGCAGCTCGGCATCCAGGCGCAGCCCGGCAAACAGCTCCGGATTGGCCACCCGCTTGCCGAAGGTGGCGGTGGCCTTGCGATCCTCCACCTCCAGCACCCGGGTGTCGAGGCTCAGCTTCACGCTCTCCTTGCCGATCTTGGCCGTGATCAGGTTATAGAAGTGCTTGAGCAGGTCAGCGTTACTCTCCAGGCCCAGGGCCCGCAAGAAGACCGTGGCGGCAAAGCGCCGCTTGCGGTCGATACGCACATAGAGGATCTGCTTCTTGTCGAACTCGAACTCGATCCACGAGCCACGGTAGGGCACGATCTTGGCGAGCAGCGAGGTGGGAGTCTCGCGGGTGAAGGACGCCCCCGGCGAGCGGTGCAGCTGCGACACGATGACCCGTTCGGTGCCGTTGATGATGAAGGTGCCGGTCTCGGTCATCAGCGGCAGCTCACCGAAGTACAGCTCTTCCTCCTTGACATCGCGGATGCGCCGTTCGCCCCCCTCGCCCTCCTCCAGGACCACCAGTCGAAAGGTCACCTTGAGCGGCACCGCGTAGGTGAGGCCGCGCTCCCGGCAGTCCGCCTCGGTATAGAGCTGTCGCAACCCCACCGGATTGCCGCAGGTGGTGCAGTGAGGCACCGCATTGACGGTGCTCTGCCCGCAGGCCGGGCACACCACCGTGGCCTCGTGGGATTCCGCCGCCTTGATGCGCGCCCCGCAGTGCTGGCAGTTGATGCGCAAATGATCGAGGCCCTTGAGCCGCCCGCACTTGCACTCCCACGTGCCGAGCTCGTACTTGACGAAGTGCAGCTCGCAGGAGGAGCGGAAGTCGGCAAACGGGAAGACACTCTCGAAGACCGCCTGCAGGCCGTTGTTTTGCCGTTCCTCGGGGAGCAGGTCCATCTGCAGGAACTGCTCGTAGCTGGCCCGCTGCACGGCAATGAGATTGGGCAGGGGAATCGTCGAGCGGATGGTCGAGAAGTTCGTCCGCTCCATGGTCTCTTTCGCACTCATCAGGCACCACTCCTTACCGGGTCCCACGCCGCATCCTCGGCACTCGCGAACCCGTGCGCCGCCGTGAAAGGACTACCCACCATACAACTCTGCTTCGCCCCGACAACGCCCCGGCGAGCAAACCCCCGCCGGTCACCGTCGAACTCCCGCTCGATACCGAAAACAGCGGCGAGGGGGCACACACCCCCTCCGCTGGCCTGGTCGCTCAAACCAACCGTTCCGGGCCGGCGGTGGTAGGTCCCCACCTCCACCGGCACCCCGCGCCTGGCGCTCGATGCTTTCGTCGGCTCGACCCTCTCCTCGGCCTTCGCGCTGCGTCGCCGCGCCAGGGGCAGCCGCGACGCGCCGCCGCCATCGGTTGTCCCGACAGCGTCCTAGACAATCTTCACCGTGGCGCCCGCTTCCTCGAACTTCTTCTTGATGTCCTCGGCCTCCTGCTTGGACACGCCCTCCTTCACCTTGGCCGGCGCGCTCTCCACCAGGTCCTTGGCCTCCTTCAATCCCAGCGAGGTGACCTCGCGGACCACCTTGATGACATTGATCTTCTTGTCACCAGCGGCCTCCAGCATGACGTCGAACTCGGTCTTCTCCTCGACCGCCTCGGCGGCAGCGCCCGCGGCGGGAGCGGCCATCATCGCCATGGGCATTGCGGCCGCGGCCGCCGACACCCCGAACTCGTCCTCGAGCTTCTTCACCAGCTCATTCAGCTCCAGGACCGTCATCCCCTTGATCTGCTCCACCAACTCCTGAATCTGGGCCATCTCGTGATCTCCTTTTGCGACGAAACGTCGTTCTCGAACCTAAAGCGCGCCCTAGGCCTGGCGCTCCTTTTCCTCGGCAATTTGCTTCACCGTCACCGCCAACGACCGGAGCGGCCAGTTGAGGGCGGTGACCAGTCGCCGCATGGGCGACTGCAACACGTACAGCAACCGGGCCACCAGCTCTTCCTTGCCCGGCAAGAGGGCGACCTGCTGCGCCTGCGCTGCATCCAGCAGCTGCCCCTCCACCAGGGCGCCGCGGAACTGCAGCTTCTCGTGACCCTTGGCGAACTCCGCCAGGACCTTGGCGAGCTGCGCCGAGTCGCCGGCGGTGATCGCCAGCGCCACCGGGCCTTCCATGAGTCCTTGCAACGCTTCGCGCTGCACCGCGCCCAGGGCGATGCGGGCCAGCGTGTTCTTGACCACCACATACTTGCCGCTGGCGGCGCGGACCTTCTCCCGCAGTTCGGTCACCTCGGCGACCGTGAGCCCCTGGTACCCCATCACGAAGACACCGCTGGAGGGCTGCAGCGCCGCGGTGAGAGAGTCGATCTGCTGCTGCTTCTGCTGCCGGGTAAGCATGCCTTCCCCCCTACTTGGCTTCCAGCTGGGCCAGATCCAGAGAGACTCCCGGCCCCATCGTCGTCGAAACGAACGCCGAGCGCACGTACTTGCCCTTGGCGGCCGCCGGCTTGGCGCGCAGCACCGCGCCGATCAACGAGCGAGCGTTTTCCTCCAGGGCATCGGCGGAGAACGACACCTTGCCCAGCGGCACGTGCACGATGGCGGTCTTGTCCACCCGGAACTCCACCTTGCCCGCCTTGATCTCCCGCACCGCCTTGCCCACCTCGGTGGTCACCGTGCCGGTCTTGGGGTTCGGCATCAACCCGCGGGGACCCAGCACTTTACCCAGACGGGAGAGAATCCGCATCATGTCCGGTGTGGCCACCACGGCCTCGAAGTCCAGCCATCCACCCTGGATCTTCTCCACCGCCTCCTCGCCCATGACGAAATCGGCCCCCGCTTCTTCCGCCTCCCGGGCCGCCTCACCCACCGCCACCACCAGCACCCGCTTGGTCTTGCCGGTACCGTGGGGCAGCACCACGGTGCCGCGCACCATCTGGTCAGCATGGCGGGGGTCGACTCCCAGGCGCAGGGAAATCTCCACCGTCTCGTCGAACTTGGCGGGGTGGATCTCCCGCACCAGCTCGAGGGCGCTGCGCAACTCGTAGGGCCGCGGTTCGACCCGGGACTTGGCCGCCAGGTATTTCTTCGAGCGTTTCACACCCACCTCCCCTTATGAGGACACGACCTCGATGCCCATGCTGCGCGCCGTGCCCTCGATGGTGCGAACCGCCGACTCCAAGGAGGTGGTGTTCAGGTCAGGAAGCTTGGTCCTGGCAATCTCCTCCACCTGGGCCCGCGTGACCTTCCCCACCTTGTTGCGGTTCGGTTCTCCCGACCCCTTCTCCACTCCCGCCGCCTTGGCGACGAGGAACGACGCCGGTGGCGTCTTGGTGATGAACGTGTACGTCCGATCGGAGTACACGGTGATCACCACCGGGGTGATGACTCCGGTCTGCTTCTGCGTGCGCGCGTTGAACGCCTTGCAGAAGTCCATGATGTTGAGGCCGTGCTGACCCAGGGCGGGGCCCACGGGGGGCGCCGGCGTCGCCTGCCCGGCCGGGATTTGCAGCTTCACGTACGCCACGATCTTCTTTGCCATTGTCCTTCGCGCCTCACGCTATCTTCTGCACTTGGCTGAACTCCAGCTCCACCGGGGTCGAGCGCCCAAAGATCGTGACCATCACCTTGAGCGTCGAACGGTCCAGGTTGACCTCTTCCACCACCCCCACGAAGTTGGAGAACGGCCCGTCGGTGATGCGAACCTGTTCGCCCTTCTCGAAGACGTGCTTGGGTCTTGGCTTCTCCCTCGCCACCGTGACCTGATGCAGGATCTGGTTGACCTCTTCTTCGGTTAGCGGGGTCGGCTTCTTGCCCGAACCGACGAAACCGGTCACCTTAGGCGTGTTGCGCACCAGGTGCCACGCCTCGTCGGTCATCTCCATCTGCACCAGAACGTAGCCCGGGAAAAACTTGCGCTGCACCTCGCGGCGCTTGCCGTTGCGCATCTCCACGACCGTCTCGGTGGGGATGCGGACCTCGCCGAAAAACTCCTGCATCCCGAGCGCCTCGATGCGCTGCTCCAGGGTCTTCTTGACCCTGTCCTCGAAGCCCGAGTACGCGTGGATGATGTACCACTCCTTGGGCATGCTCCGCCAGCTCCTCTCTTCCCGCCGGCCCGTTACGACAGCGCCCGGATGACCCACTTCACGACGTTGAGGAAGAGCAGGTCACACAGGTACAGGAACACTCCAAACACGAACGAGGCCGCGATGACGACCACCGTGGTCGCCACCACCTCGTCCTTGGACGGCCAGGTGACCTTCTTGGTCTCGACGACCACCTCGCCTAGGAACGTCTTGAGCCGCTTCCACCAATCCATCTTCGGCGCCTCCGGGGCGCGGTGTGTATGGCAGGCCAGGAGGGACTCGAACCCCCAACCACCGGTTTTGGAGACCGGGACTCTACCAATTGAGCTACTGGCCTACCTGCGCGTTCAGCATCACTTGGTTTCACGATGCGGCGTGTGGCGCCTGCAAAACTTGCAGTACTTCTTCACCTCCAGCCGCTCGGCCTGCTTCTTCTTGTTGCGGGTCGCCGTGTAGTTGCGACGTTTGCACTCCTGACAGGCGAGGATGACGTTGTCCCTCATGGGGAGACCTCACTCCAGAATCTCGGTGATGGTGCCGGCGCCGACGGTGCGGCCGCCCTCGCGGATGGCGAAGCGCAGCCCCTTCTCCATCGCAATCGGGGTGATCAGCTCCACCGTGATGTTGACGTTGTCCCCCGGCATCACCATCTCCACCCCTTCAGGCAGCTTGACCGACCCGGTCACATCCGTGGTCCGGAAATAGAACTGCGGCCTGTAGTTGGAGAAAAACGGCGTGTGCCGCCCACCCTCTTCCTTGGACAGCACGTACACCTCGCCCCTGAACTTGGTGTGCGGCTTGATGCTCCCGGGCTTCGCCACCACCTGCCCGCGCTCCACGTCCGACTTCTCCGTCCCGCGCAGCAGCAACCCCACGTTGTCCCCGGCCTGCCCCTGGTCCAAAAGCTTGCGAAACATCTCCACACCCGTCACCACCCGCTTGAAGGTCGGCCGAAACCCCACAATCTCCATCTCGTCCCCAACCTTCACCACCCCTCGCTCCACCCGCCCCGTCACCACCGTCCCACGACCCGAAATCGTGAACACGTCCTCGATCGGCATCAAAAACGGCTTGTCCACGTCCCGCATCGGCTCCGGCACGTAGCTGTCCAACGCCTCCATCAACTCCAAAATGCACGCCGCCGCCGGATCGTCCGCCGAACTCACCGTCCCAGCCTTCAGCGCCGACCCCCGCACCACCGGCACCTCATCCCCAGGAAAGTCATACTGCGACAACAACTCCCGCACTTCCAGCTCGACCAGGTCCAACAACTCCGGGTCCTCGACCTTGTCCACCTTGTTCAAGAACACCACGATGTACGGCACCCCAACCTGCCGCGCCAGCAGGATGTGCTCCCGCGTCTGCGGCATCGGCCCGTCCTCCGCCGACACCACCAAAATCGCCCCGTCCATCTGCGCCGCACCCGTGATCATGTTCTTCACGTAGTCCGCATGCCCCGGACAGTCCACGTGCGCGTAGTGCCGATTCGCCGTCTGGTACTCCACGTGCGAGGTGGCAATCGTCAAGATCTTCATCTCGTTGCGCCGCCCCTGAGAAATCGACGCCTTCGCCACCTCGTCGTAGGACTTGAACTCAGCCAAGCCCTTCATCGACATCACCTTGGTAATCGCCGCCGTCAACGTGGTCTTGCCATGGTCCACGTGCCCAATCGTCCCCACATTGACGTGCGGCTTCGTCCGATCAAACTTCTGCTTGGCCATCCTTCTTCGAGCCTCCCTCTCCTGTCGATCCTCGCCACCAACTCGCTCAAACGGCACCACGCTCCGCGAGGTAACGGAGCCGCCGCGGCGGGCAGCCCCGCAACCACGAAGCGGGTCCTGCCCTGGCAATGTGCACGGGGCTCTTCGGCTGCGCCGACGCCCCTTCGATCCACCTTGGCGGAATCATGGAGCCCACGACCAGACTTGAACTGGTGACCCCGTCCTTACCAAGGACGTGCTCTACCGGCTGAGCTACGTGGGCGTCCGATACGACCGCAAAACTTCGAGTGGAGCGGGAGACGGGATTCGAACCCGCGACCAACAGCTTGGAAGGCTGTGACTCTACCCCTGAGTTACTCCCGCCGAGCTGGATAGATGGTGCGGGCGGATGGATTCGAACCACCGTAGGCATTCCGCCGGCAGATTTACAGTCTGCTGCCATTGACCGCTCGGCCACACCCGCACCCGGTTGGACTCGCACTGCGGAACACAACCTGCCGTACGACCAAGCGCTGGAGCTGGCGAGGGGACTCGAACCCGTAACCTGCGGATTACAAATCCGCTGCTCTACCGATTGAGCTACGCCAGCGTCGGTGGGTTGCACCCCGTCGCCCCTCTTTCCAAAGAACTCCCCCCCGGCGCACCTCCACCCCGGGAAGGGGAAGGGGACACTACCACGAAGCCGGGGCGATTGCAACCCCCCGCAGTCAAGCCATTCTCCCACCGCCAGCGAAGCGGCGGCGCCACTCGAAGCTCAGGATCCCCGCCGCCACCGCGAGGTTCAACGACTCCACCCCAGCCGCCACCGGGATGGCCACCACCTCGTCCAGGGCGCTGCGGGTCTTGGCCCGCAGCCCCGCCCCCTCGGCGCCCAGACAGAGGACCAGCCGATCCGGCAACTCCAGGGAGTCCACCGGCCGGCCACGCGCGTCCGCCCCGAACACCCACCACCCACCCTCCCGTGCCGTACGGGCGTAATCCCCCAGCGAGCCCACGTGGGCCACCCGCACCAGCGGCAAGGTTCCCGCCGCCACCTTGGCGGCGGCTCCCCCCAGGGGCGGCGGGTGAGGCCCGGCTAGCACGATCCCGGCCAGCCCGAAGGCCGCCGCCACCCGGATGGCCGCGCCCACGTTGTGACCGTCCTCGACGCCGTCCAGCCCCAGGAGCAGGGCGGGGGCGGGGGCCGCCAGCAGCGCCAGGGGGTCCGCCAGGGGGGCCGGCGCCAGCCGCGCCGCGAAGCCGTTGTGGGCCACCCCCCCGGCCAGCTCCTCCAGCTCGCGCCGTTCCGCCGGCCGCACCCGTACCCCGTGCCGCTCGGCCACCCCGAGAACGCGCCGTGCCCGGCCCCCTCCGCCCTCGGCGAGGAGCACCACCTCCACCCGCTCGGGGTTGCGCTCCACCGCCGCCAGCACGGCGTGGAAGCCCACCACCCAGTGGGGCCGCGCCTCCGGCCGCTGGCCATGCCCGTTGCCGTGGCGACCGGGCGACCGGCGCTCCCTCACCCCCCCTCCTCCAGGGTCACCACCGCGTGCGCCTGCATCCCCTCGCCCCGGCCCACGAACCCCAGCCCCTCGCAGGTGGTGGCCTTCAGGCTGACTGACCCCTCGGGCACCCCCAGCACGGCGGCCAGAGAACGCAGCAGCTCCTTCCGCCAGGGAGCCAGCCGCGGCCGCTCGGCCAGCACGGTCACGTCGCAGTGGGCCACCTGGAGCCCGCGGCCGGCGGCGAGCTCCAGGGCGTGCCGGACGAAGATCGTGGAGGCGGCTCCCCGCCAGCGTTCGTCGCTGGGCGGGAAGTGCACGCCAATATCGCCTTCCCCACAGGCCCCGAGAATGGCGTCGGTCACCGCGTGCAGCACAACGTCGGCATCCGAGTGGCCGGTGAGGCCCACCTCGCCCGCCAGACGAACACCGCAAAGCCACAGCTCCCGGCCGGGGGCGAAGGGGTGCACGTCGATCCCCTGCCCCACCCGCACCGCCCGCGGGAAGAGGCCGCGCAGCAGCTCCAGGTCGTGGGGAGTCGTGACCTTGAGGTTGCGAGGATCGGCCGGCACCACCGCGACAGGCACCCCCTGGCCCTCCAGCAGCGCCGCCTCGTCCGTCCAGTGCCCACCGCCGGCCTCTGCCCACGCCCGCCGCAGCAAATCCACCCGGAAGACCTGGGGGGTGAGCGACCGCACCACCCTCTCCCGCGCCCGCGTCGTCACCACCCACCCCGTGTCGGTCACCTCCTTCAGGGTGTCCGCCACGGGGGCCCCCAGCACCGCCGCGCCGTGCCGGCGCCCCGCCTCCACCACCGCCCACACATCCGCGGCGGGGACGAACGGCCGCGCCCCGTCGTGGACCACCGCCACATCGTCATCTTCCAGGGACAGGGCCTCGATGCCGGCGCGCACCGAGTCCTGGCGCGCCTGTCCCCCGGCGACCACCGCCACCCCGGCTCTATCCCACTGTCCCCTGGCGCTCTCGACCCGCTGCGGCGCCACCACCACCACACAGGGGAAGCCCGGAAGCGGCTCGCGCACCGCCGCCACCGCCCGCTCCAGCACGCTGCGCCCACCCAGCAGCTGTCCCAGCTTGTCCCGGCCGAAGCGCTGCGACGACCCGGCGGCCACCACCACGATGCCGAGCTTGTCCATAGGCTGCCGCTCCGCGCCGGCCCTTGCCCCCGCCACCGGCGAGGGGCATCGCCCGGCTACACCTCGAGAATCTCCTTCTCCTTGGCCGCCATGATCTTGCTGATCTCCTCCACGTGCGCATCGGTGGCCTTCTGAATCTCGTCGAGGCCGCGCCGGAGGTCGTCCTCCGAGATCTTCTTCTCCTTCTCCAGCGCCTTCAACGCCTCGTTCCCCTCTCGCCGCACGTTGCGCACCGCCGTGCGCGCCTTCTCGGCGTACTCGTGGCCCAGCTTGACCAGCTCCTTGCGGCGCTCCTGGGTCGGGGGCGGCACCGGCAGCTTGATCACCTTGCCGTCGTTCATGGGGTTGAGCCCCAGGTTCGCCTTCTGGATGGCGTGCTCGATGGCGCCGATGAGCGAAGAGTCCCAGGGGGCGATGACGATCATGTTGGGATCCGGCACCGACATCCCGGCCACCTGGTTGAGCGGCGTGGGCGTGCCGTAGTAGTCCAGCCGCACCGGGTCCAGGATACTCAACGAGGCCCGCCCCGTGCGCAGCGTCTTCAACTCCTCGCGAAACACCCCTACCGCCTTGTCCATCCGCTGCTTGACGTCCTTGATGGTCTCCTTCATCACCGCCCCCTCCTGCCCGCGCGGCCTGCCGGCCGCACCGGTATCATTGTACGTGAGCAGGCCAGGGGTGCCGGAGCCGGAAAGCGGAGGCAGGTCCCACCTTCGCCCACCCAGCCGATTCGCCGCCGGCAAAGCTGAAGGGCTGAAAGCCGGGGTTGGAGTCGAACACCACGTTCCCCCAGGCGTCGTAGGCGAGCTCCTGGGCGATCTCGCCGGTGGCGATGTCGACCACCAGGCGCGGCGAGCCCAGGTGGTCGTGGAGCAGCCGGTAGGTGCGGCCGTTCTTCTCCATGAGCTCGGGGA
>Ga0226835_1000969_pt1 | contig 20140 bp, 13 predicted proteins | sample LAC_MetaG_1_FD_163627 | JGI IMG/M metagenome (GOLD analysis project Ga0226835, IMG submission 163627) | Anaerobic ammonium oxidizing microbial communities from anammox membrane bioreactor (MBR) in UC Berkley, California, United States -... | ecosystem: Engineered > Bioreactor > Anaerobic >...
CAACCACCGCCAGCAGAAACGCGGTGAACGCTACCATGCCCAGCAAACCGGTTTCAGAGATCAAACGGGCGTACAGATTTTTGGGCGTAATCAATCGGTCGCGTCCTTCACCTGGCGTGATCTGGCGCATCACTTCCTTCTGCTGGTCATAAGGTTGATCGGGGATCATCTCCGCGAAATAGAAAGCGTAGTTGCCCAACCCGACGCCCACCCAGGGATTTTGCTGGTAAATGCGAAGCGCCGTTGCCCAATACACAAACCGTTGTTCAAAAGCAATGTATTCGAGGTAGGTACGGCTGCGCGCTTTGTTTTCCGTCCAGTAACGCCAGAGGCGAGAGAAATACGGGTTTTGCGAGCCAACAAGGAACATTCCGCTGACCAATAGCGCCGCCAACGCAGCCAGCTCCACCCAGCGTCTTGCCCATCGCCGCGGCGTAGCGCTGGATTGAACAGCCTTTCGATGGCTGCTGGCGCGGTAATACCCGAACGCCAGGATGACCAGCGCCGCCAGGACGAACAATCCAGTACGAGAATAGGTGAAAACTAACACGCCACATGCCCAGGCAAGTAAGACCCACTCCACAGTCAGCCAACGGTAGCGCCAGGGAAAGATCGTGCGTCGGGTCAGGATCGAGCCAAGCAACCAGGGCAGGAGTAAGAAGATGATTTGCTCGGCGAACCATTTGGGTTCGTAGGTCAGACCGGAGATGCGTGTGGTGAACAATTTACGCGTGGAGATATAGCTTTGCGCCAGATTGAGCAGCTTGAAATAGCGAGGAATGTAATGGATCACATATAAGGCTTGCAACGAACCCCACAACAAAGCCAGCGCCATACCGCCATACAACCAACGCAGCGAAAAACGTAAATCCGACCAGCTTTTGGGCAGTAACGTCACCGTCAAATAAAAGCTCACCCCCAGCCCCAGAGTAATCATGCTGCGCAGGAATCGTTCAGCCAGGCTGACCCCGCGATAGGCTTCCAGATCTACCGTAAAAGCAAAAACGGAGCTGATCATCGCCGCAAGAACGAACCCAAACAGCGGCAGGAAGGTCAGCGGCAAGGGTTCTCTTAGCAGGCGCGGTAAGGTAATTAAAACCAGCAATAATATCAGAGGATAAACCGCCAGGGGACGCACCAGCGCCTTGCCTCCCAATTCGTCTGGCAAGAAGGGGAAACTGGTTACTGGCAAAGCCAAAAAGAAGAATGCCCAGGCGAAGCGCGAGAAGCGCTCCAGAAGGGACATAATGGCGGCTCTATTCACCGGGGCGCTCCTTGCTTCGGACACGCAACACCTCAATGAAAAGCCAGGCCAACAACCCGATCAAACCGCCGACCAGCGCCAAAGTGGAAGCCGGGCGGACAACCTGCTCTTGCAATTCGCCTAATCCCTCAACTTCTAAGTTGGGCGATAATCCCAGGCTGTTATCCGCCTCCGTCTCATACCGCTGTTTCAACTGCTCATACTGGGTCTCCAGCCAGGAGATTTGTCCCGGCAGGAGCTCCAGTTCAGCCTGGTATTGCCCCAGAGCCTGATCCACCCATTCAAAATAATCCTGCGTAGGCGCATCGAGCGCAGGCGCGCGCTCCAGCAACGCCTGCCAGGCAGGGGTATCTTGAGCAAAAGCCGTCGTCAATGCATAGACTTGCCAGCGCAATTCCGGTGACAATGGGACGTCTTGGGGCAAAGAGGCGGCCTCCGTCCGCCAATCGCGCAACGCCTGCTGCGCCTGGGTCAGCGATTGCTCCCGCAAGCGTGCCTCCTGCAATTCTTGAGCAGCAACCACTAGTTGTTGGTCAATCATGAACGCTTTTCGCGCGGAAGCAACCGCTTCCTTCACTTGTAAAGCAGATTGCTCGCTCCATACCTGAACTGCCTGGATAGCGTGGTCTCGATCGGATGAGCGAGCGATCAAGCGCCATCTCCCTGCCGTGCGCCATTCCACGTCCAACATCTGGCGGAGTTGCGCTGCATCAACATTATCCCAGTAAGGATCCAGGGCGCGCAAACGCTCCAGCGTGGTTTGGATCAATGGGTCGCGATAGATTGCCGTTTCCAACTGAAACATTTGCCAGTAATGGTAGTTATCAATGTTGGAATAACGCGGTTTAGCCAGCGCCAGAAATCGGGCGTCCGAGTACGCGCGATATGGGTTCAAGGCGACAAAAACCACGCGCGTGGCTTTGTGATAGGCGGGCCACAAGGCAGACGCCCCCCAGCCCAGTCCACACCCCAGGGCGAAAAAAATGAGCAGCATTTTCCAGTTATGAAACACGCGATACAGCTCATCGCGCAATTGCCAGGTTCTATTCATTCAGTTTCACCATGTGAAGACAGAGGTTGCATCATAACCCGAGTCGCCGCGCAGATCAAGCCAAAAACCACCCAGGTGTTAGGGATGACAAACGAGTCGAACGTCATGGCTGAGAGCGCGAAAGCCAGCAACCCGCACAGACTGGCCGTGCCCCAATATTGCCAGCGGCGATCTATCGAAAGCCAGAGATAGATCGCGCAACCGACATGGGCGATCACAAAGGCTAGATATGCCGTTGCGCCAACGATCCCCGTTTCGGCCAGCAAGCGCAGATATAAATTCTTCGAAGTGATCAACCGGTCTCTGCCTGGCTCAGGCGTAACCATGTGCAGGACCTCCGGCACTTCAGCGATGGGGCGATAGGGAAGCATCTCTTCGAAATAAAAAGCATAATTGCCCAGCCCCACTCCCAGAACGGGGTAAGCCAGATAGGTATTGAAAGCCGCCTGACCATATACCAGACGAGCATCGAAACCCAAATAGCTCAAATAACCGGATAGGCTGGCTTGCGGTTGCTTCCAATACCCCCAAATGCGGGCAAAAAACGGGTTGCGGTCGCCGATCAAGTATATGGGAATCAGCACAATCCCCAATACGATAACCGCTTCGACCAGCCGCCTTTTGCCCCAACCTGCCAGTCGGCGGGCGGCGTTTTGCTTCACCACCTCATTGGGGAGATGATTGTTTTTAGAGGGACGAAAGAAAATAACGCTCAGGAAAACCAGGATCGCCAGATTCAACAAGCCAGCTCGCGAATACGTGAAGGGCAGCAACAGGATGCACCAGCCAACAATCAACCATTCCACGCTCAACCAGCGCCAGCGCCAACGATAGACGCTGTAACCGTTCAATGCCGCCGCCAACGTCCAGGGCAATAACAGTAAAATCATCTGTTCTGCGAACCAGTGCGGCTCATAAGTCAAACCCGAGATGCGGTCTGGCCGCAAAGGACGAATGGAGATGTAGGTCTGCGCCTTCTCCAAAAAAGCAAATAATGATTGAGAGGAGAAAAAGATACCGGCCGCCTGCAAAGACCCCCAAAACAAAGCCGCCAGCCCGCCGGCGTAGATCCAGCGCAAAGAAAAGTCCAGGTCTTGGCGCGTCTGCGGGAAGGTCGCAATGGTCACATAAAACGCGCACCCAATCGCCAGCGTGATCACGCCGCGCAAGACGCGCGCTTCAACCGAGATGCCCAACGCCGGTTCGATGCCGCGCAACAACGAAGCCAGCGAGCTGACCAACGCGATCAGGACAAAAGGCAGCAAAGTCAAAACCGTACGCGAGACCGGGCGGATAAACAAGGCGGGCAGGACGGCTAGCACCCCTAGCAAGATCAACGGATAGACCGCCAGAGGTCGCACCAACGCATCCCCGCCCAACGCTGGCGGGAAATATGGAAAGCTGGTCACCGGCAGGGTGAACAGAAGGGCAGCCCAGGCAACCTTTTGCGCCGCGCCCAGAAACGGACGAATATGCGCTTGAATCATGATGTCATTCGCAACGCGGGCCGGATCAACCACCCCATCGCCCAAACGATCCATCCAATGGCGGCGCCGATTAAGATCAACACACCGGTTGGACGTTCAACCGTTAGCTGAAGTTTCCGATCGCTAATTTTCTGGACGAGTAATTCCGCCGAAAGACCCAGGCTGGCATCCAATGCCCGGGAATACTGCGCAGACAACTCTGCATATTGTTGATCCTGCGCTTCGATCTGCTTCTGAGTAAGATCAATTTCCTGGTCGAGCAATGGCAAAACTTCTTCCAACCAGGCAAGATAAAGGCGGTTGGGCGAACCGTCCATTGGAAAAGCGTCTTTCGCCAAACGCCACCTATCGCCCTCAGCGACTTGCGCGAACTCCATCCACAGGCGCATTCGTTCATCATCCCCCAACGGCGACTGGTCGGTCAACCTGGAGCGCCAGCCTTCCAGTTGCATTTTCGCCTGTTGCAGAAGGGCGTGTTGCTGCTCGGCGACCGCGCGAGCCCCCGCCAGAGCTTCCAATTGAGAAGCGAAAAGCAGCGCATTCTGCGCTTCTGCAACGGCAAAGTGCACACGTTCGACAATCACATCCTGCCAGGCCAAGACCGCTTGTGTTGCATACGTTTGGTTTTCATGCCTGGCGACCAATCGCCACTTTCCGGCGTTGCGCCAATAGACGTGCAGCATCTCCGCCAGCTCTTCGCGGCTGACCCCTTGCCAATAGGCATCCATAGTCCGCAAACGAGCCAGAGTCTCATCCAATATGCTATCCATATAGATCACTGTGTTCAGGCTGGCCATCTGCCAGTTCTTATAATCATTCGCGTTTTGAAACGGCAAGCCAGCGTGCTGGATGGCGCCGCGGTCATTGCTGGATTGATAAACGTTCAATCCAACAAAAAGTTCCTTCGTGACGCGCACCGGCGAAGGCCAGAGCATCGCAACCGACCAGCCTGCCAGGCTGCCCAACAGACAGCACAGCATGATCAAATACCAGCGATGCGTGGCGGCAAGAAATTCATCTCGAAATGACCATTCCATAGGATAGCTTTTCGATTATACCCAATCCTTGTCCCGTTCCAGGAAGACCAGCGCCGCCGCGCCCATCATCAGCACCATCAAAAAGATGGTGTTGGCGATCAACGGCGGCTGATTCAAACCCAAAATCGCCAGGCAGCCAAGCAACAAAGAGCTGATCTGCATCACCAGCACGGCCCGGTTGGGCGATTGTAGCAAACGCAGCAAACGATGATAGGTGTGATCTTGCGCCGCGAGATAGATAGGGCGTCGGCGCCTCAAACGCGAAACTACAATCAACAGGGTGTCAAAAATAGGCACGCCAAGCATAATCACTGGCACAAACCATGAAGAAGATTGATACGCCCCTTGTGGATTGTAAGCAATCGCCAACACAGAAAGGATAAACCCCAGAGTCTGCGAGCCGGAATCCCCTAAGAACAAGAGAGCGGGCGGGGAGTTATAGAAATACAGCCCCAGGCAGGCGCCGAAAATCAGGACGCTGTGTTGCGAAAGCAGAAACTGCTGCGAGTCCAGAGTCAGCAAAACAAAAAAAGCCGCAGCCATACCCCCCAGCCCAACCGCTAGCCCATCCATGCTATCCACGAAATTAAAGGCGTTGGTGATCCCTACCACCCAAAAGACGGTGAGCAGCCAATCCAGATACAAGTAAAGTTGCGTGGTGCCATAAAAGAAAAACTCCGGCGACTCGAAGATTTGAATGTAAACGCCAGAAAAGATCAAAATCAAGGCCGCTAAGATTTGACCAAAAAGCTTCACCAATGGAGGCAAAGTCCAATAGTCATCCAGCAATCCAAAGAGAAACACCACTGCCCCCGCCAAAAACGTCGCCCGAATCGTTGGCTCGATGAGAGTGCGCAGCAATGTTTCACAGATTAACAGCGACAAGAACAACGCAATGCCACCCGCCAGGGGTGTGGGTCGAGTATGACTTTTGTGCGGAGCGCTTCCCGGTAAATCAATCAAGCGGATTCTTTGGGCGATCCTCATACTGACCCAGGCCAATATCAGAATAACTACCAGAGATAATAACAGCCCTCGAAAAACGAAATAGATGGCTGAGAGTTGAGGGGGTGTCATAGAGGGAAGCTCGCTTCTCTAAAACTCAAGGCTTGCGAGAACCTGCGAATTTCTCGCGGCGCAAGAAATTAACCCCTAAGGTCACAAGAAGCTTGAAGATCATCGCCAGGTAATAAAACAGATTGAACAAGAAGAAATAATCTTTCGCCAGGTGTTTGCGATAATAAAGATAATAAGAGCGGTGCCATTCAATTATAGAGCGATAAGGCTGCACGCGCGAACCACCCTGGCTGCCGTAGTGGATGATTTTCGCTTCGGGATAATAAATCACCTGCCAGCCCGCCTGACGGGCGCGAAAGCAGAAATCTGCATCCTCCTGGTAGGCGAAGAAGGCCTCATCTAAAAATCCGATTTGCTCTACCATCGTACGGCGCGCCAGCATACACGAGCCAGACACGCCCGCTACGGGATGCGTTACATCTTCATCCATATAATTCATCAGATACTGACCAAACAGACGGCTGCGTGGAAACAAAGACGAGAGGCCAAGAAAGTAAGTGATCACCGCCCAGGGGCGCGGTTCGCCGCGTCGGCAGGGCTTTTGCAGCGTGAGGTCGCGGTTAAGCACCTTTGGTCCACAAATTCCCGCTTCAGGGTGATCGTCCATGAAGGCCGCCATCCGGTCAATCGCTTCGGGCAAAATCAAGGTATCGGGGTTCAGTTGGAGCAAATATCGGCCACTGCCCAGGCGCAGTGCCCGATTCATCGGGCGGGTGTAGCCATCGTTACGTTTATTTTCGATCAGGCGCACGGATGGAAACTCCTGACGCAGCATCTCTGCCACGCCATCCTGTGAGCCGTTATCCACCACGATGACTTCATAGTTCAAGCGGGTATTTTCTTTCAAGGAACACAAACAATCGCGCAGCAAATCCCGAGCGCGATAGGTGACGATGCAAACCGAAACATCCACTTCGCTCAACGATTGAGGATTGCCCACTGGTAAACCTGAAGCGTCTTTTGCGCGGTCGTTTGCCATGTATATTGAGCAGCCTGGCTGCGGCCGCGAACCGAAAGCATTCGCCGCAGCTCAGGATTATGGGCTAATTGATCCATCGCTTCATACAGCGCCTGTTCGTCCCCTGGCGGCGTCAGAATGGCTGCATCTCCTACCTGATCTCGCATGGCTGAGGAGGCGGTTGTGATCACTGGCGCGCCGCACGCCATTGCTTCCAGGGGCGGAAAGCCAAACCCCTCATAAAGGGAAGGATAAACAAAAATCTGAGCCAGATTATAAACCATTGGCAAGTCTTCAGCAGGCACATATCCGGTGAACTGAACCCGTCCACTCAAACCCAGCGACTCAACCAAACGAAACACATCCTCATACATCCATCCCAAACGCCCAACGATCACCAGGGAAAAATCCGAGCCTTGAGCCGCCAGGCGAGCAAATGCGCGCAACAACAAGGGTAAATTCTTACGCGGTTCGACTGTACCCACATACAAAATATATGGCTGCTCCAGGTTATATTTTTTTCGACAGGCCTCTAAAAGCGCCGGATCGTCTATGGGTCGAAATTCCGCGCCGATGCCATTCTGTACGGTAAATAACTTATCCGGCGCGATTTTCAAGATACGCACTGCATCCCGATGTGTGTTTTTAGATACGGCGATGATAGCCTGCGCCTTTCTGGCGCTCATGCGCATCATCCATGGAAAGAAAACGCGTTTGGAGAACGTATGCAGCTTTGGATATAGAAAAAATGTCATGTCATGAAACGTAACCACGGAGGCGCAAGGCAGGAAGTAAGGTCGAGTGTAGTGAAGCGAATGCAACACCTCGACGCCGGCGCGGCGCGCCAGAGCCGGAAGCGCGACCTGTTCCCAAACAAGCCGCCGCGCCGGGCTGAGATCGGGCGTTTCTATCCATTCCACCCCTGTCAACCGCGGTGTATCAATCAAGTCACGCCGACCACGTTGGGCAAAAACGACCAAACGATGCGCGCCTGGCTCGGTTGCCAGGGCGCGGATCAATTGGATGATATACACGCCGGCGCCCACCGGCTGAGCAGGAAGCGGCGTGGCGTCAATGCCAATGCGCACTTTTTACTCTCCTATAACTTGATCGTCTCCCTATTCGGTGTGGATGAACGCTGGGATTGATATCTAAATCACAGAGAGAGGTCAAGAAAATCCCCGCATATTCTATGCCTGCTTTGAAAATAGCCTCTCTGTGATCTCTGTGAACTCGGTGGCGATATTTTCGATCCGTGGGACAAATTGTCGTTCTTGACAACCCAGTTGCGAAATTCAATCGCCACACTCAAGAGGAAAACTATCAATAACTTCAGGGTTGCATCAATTTCCACTGTATTATCTTTGCGAAACGATGCAGCGCGGCGAGAGCCCCTTCAGCGCGTTGCATTTCTATCAAGCGCCGCCATAGCGGGCGCGAAGCAGTGCCTGGATTCAGTACTCTTGCCTCTGCCTCTTGCTCGCGAAACTCTGGATAATCCTGTGTGCGTTGCGCCATCAACCAGGGCGCGTAATAATGACAAATGCTATCCCAGGTCAGCAGCGGCAGACCCCGCCAGATCAGCGTGAGGGGGAGCTGCTTTTGCAGCGCGAACAGCTCTCGGTCGCCGCACCGGCGCTGATTTTGAAGGAGCTTTCTTTCAACTCGCAAAGCAGGCAGCGCCTTGCGGAAATCTCCCCAAGCCTGAGCATAGGCCTGCGCCATCGCCCAACGCCGGCGCAGGAGCGCTGCTATGATGTTCGCCAGATCCTCCAAAGCATACGAGAGCAAAAACCGCGCCAGCGTCGCGCTGCCCAGCAAACGGACGACAAAACGCAGCCGACCATAAACCACATTGCGCAGCTTCACAGCTCCTAAACCGCTCTGCTCCTCCCCCGGCTCACGACTGCTGAAGGCATGATAAACCACCGCCTGCGGCGCAGCGCGGACGCGATAACCCAGCAAGCGGGCGCGATAACACCATTCGCTATCCTCATAGTACATGGGAAAGCCCTCATCCAGCCAACCGACGTCGCGCATGGCAGCAGCCGGGATCAAAGCCGCCGCGAAACAGGCCGAGGGCAACTCCCGCCAATCATCGAACTGTCCCAGATCCAAGTGGCCTAACGCGCTATCCGTTCCCCAAGATAAAGCGCCCACAAAATTTCCCAACCCATTCAAAAAGGTCGGCGCCCAAAGGAAACGCAGCTTGGCTGCCACGGCTGCGCAACGCGCTTCCCGGCGCGCCGCAGCCACCATATATGCCATAGCGCCTGGCTCAAGCCTCACATCGGGGTTCAAGATCAAATAATAAGCGCCCGCAGAGGCCTGTATGCCCTGGTTGATCGCATGCGCCAGAGAAGCAGCAGGCGTCATACGGATGCAACGCGTTTCGGGATAATGTTCCCGTACCCACTCCAACGAGCCGTCGCTGGAGCCATTATCCACCAGGACGATTTCCAGGTTTGAATACGTCTGTGCTTGCAGAGAAGAAAGGCACGCAGGAAGCCAATCACGGCTGTTGTATGAGACAATCACCACACTGACCAACTCGCCGTTTTGCCTTAGCTCAGGCGTATGGATTTCCTCCTCTGACGCAATGCCGGGCGCCACCTGCTCCCCGCGCCGCGATAACAGGCCAGCCTCAACCAGGCATACCACGGCGCTGGCTGCCGCCCAGCGGGGCAATCCCTGTTGTTCTGCCCAGGACAACGCCTGCGCCAAATTTCGCTGGTTGGCAAAACGCCATAAACCAAGCACGTAGCGGTCAACGATGATCTTGCCGCCCTGCGGCGTGGTCAAATATGGTCGCCGCCCGATCCAGCCCGGCTGAACTGAAGGGGGCGCGGTATATGCGCATGGGTTGGGATTCAAATCCAAGTGAGTCACTCCCGCTGGCGCGTGAAAGATTGACTGGAGGTGCGAAACCGTGCACCGCGCCGACCCAACAGGTATGGACTGACCAAACCATGATCGAACAAACGGTCAATTTCTTCCAATGCCACTTTGCGATTGGCTTGCACCAGTCTGCGGCGCTGAATGGCGAGACGTAACCCGCGCAAGGCATCTAGCTTCGCCCGCCAGACTGCCTTACCCTGCCCGCGTAGTGTGTAATAGATTAAAAACACCAGGTTGGCAAAAATATGCGCCGGTAAATATTTCCAAAACAGCTTGCCTGGCATATCGGCGATGTACATCCAGATCAGGTTGCGTTGCACCTGATACACAGTATGCTCGCTTTCGACGCCGTAACTGGCAGAACCGATGTGCACAACCACCGCCTCCGGGACATATAAACAGCGGCATCCGCCCAGGCGCAAACGAAAGCCCAGATCTACGTCCTCAAGATGACTGGCGAAATGTTCATCAAAACCGTTGGCTTGCAAAAAAGCCGAGCGGTCGTACATCGCCGCAGCGGCGCAGGCGCTAAAGACTTCTCCTTGTTCCAAATGCGCCTGATTGATTGGAAGGCCATTATCCCGCGGCCAGGCGCAGCCGCTGACGTGAACCACATCGCCCGTCGCCTGCACCATTTCTGGGTTGGAGGCATATACCAGACGTGAGGCAAAAAACGAATATTGCGGAGCAGCGCTCGCTGCAGCGGCAAGTTTTTCCAGCCAATCTCGCTGAGGAAAGGCATCGTTGTTTAGAAAAACCAGCCAACGGCCGCGTGCCAGTTCAGCGCCGCGATTATTCGCCGCGGCAAAACCCAGATTTCGTTCAAACCGAACCACACGAACGCCTACCCAACGCTCCTCCAAACCGTCGGCTGAGTGATCGGTGGAAGCATTATCTAAGACCAGCACCTCATAATCGCTAAAGGTCTGGCTTACCAGGGCATCCATACAACGAGGCAGGCAAGCTGCGCCGTTCCAATTCAACACAATCACCGATAACAAAGGGGGCGAATCCGTGGGCGCAGTGGTCATAAATGTTTCAAGATATTGACTTTGAATAACCACCAGAGATTGTTCATGTGAACGCGGCTATTAAATATCGAACGCTGGATTTCGCCACCCTTCATCAGTTCAATGCCTCGCCCTAGTTTCTCCCGCAAGATGCCCAAGTTGGATGGGCCAGCTCGTTCAGGCAGATCAGCTCCTGCGCGTTGGAGTGGGTGAGAGAGTTGAGCGCTCGTCCCGACTTGTTTCTGGTTCTGACCTAATACGCGCTCGATCAATTGCAGCCATTCCTGCTGAAATTGCTCTTGAGAATAGAGCTGTCTCACCCGCTGGCGCGCGGATTGACGGATCCTGTCACGTAAGCCGACATCCTCGATCAAGGTTTGCATCGCCTGGCGCCAGGCAGCAGGCTCATTTTCCACCAACAAACCGGTTTCCCCATCGCTTACACATTCAGTATAGAGAGCCGCCTTAGAATAAATACCGGCGATACCGCACGCGCTATACTCGCGAAATTTTGTGTTCGTCTTGGCGCGGTGAAAGCCGTCATCCAGCATGGGCGCCAAACCAATATCAAATCCAGCGCTGGAAAAGCGGCGCAGGAACTGGTCGTAATTCCATTCGAACTTGTGAAAATATACATTCGCCGCGTTTTGAAGTCCTGACGGATGAAAACCCCAAAAGTGCATTTCCACCCGCGCAGGGTAATCTTGCAAGACCGCGTGCAGGGCATCCGTAAAGATGGGAAACAAATAATCATCCCGCCGGCTGGTGGCATAGACGATTTTCACTCGTTCTGAGGCTTTCTTCGGGCGAGGCGGCGAGATTAAACTCCAATCCAGCGTGGGACGCACTTGAATGGTATTGGCGTTGAGCGGCAGAAAACGCTCTTTGAGGATGTTCGAATAAACGCGCACCAGGCTGGCATGGCGCAAATATTCCGTAAGCAAAGCCAGGCGCTCCGGCGCCCGATAATAATCCCCGTCCGCCACCTGATCTGGCACCTCGAACAGATTGTCGTCAATATCATAGATATAAGGAAGCCCACGCGAACGCACAAGATCCAGGATATAGCCGTAGCGCGGCTCTACATTCCTGCAAAAAACAACCAGATCTGCCCAGGCTATAGCGTTGGCGTTAAGGTAAGCCTCCAGCGCCACACGCAAACGAATATGTCCATCGGCTTGTAATCTGAGAAAGGGCTTGACAATATAAATCAGCGTGGACGGCATTACGCCGGGCAGAATAGCCAGGATTTTGGGTGAGGTCAATGCGGCCACCTAAAACGGGAAAGGCGTCTCAAGTCAACATAGAGCTTCTTTGAAATATCTGACTTGAAGATAGAGACCAAAAGCGCGTAATGGCTCATTCTACTACCTGAATTGGCGCATTACTGCAATATGTTGCAGTGTTATAAGAATCAGAAACTTGGGCGCAAAAATAATATTCGCCTGGATTTACTTGAGATGTATCCCAATGAAAAACTTCTCCATTAAACGTATTTCTTAAAAGTAATAATGGGAGGTAGATCATTTTCGCGCCGCTTGGAACCGGAGTAGGGGACGGGTTAGGAAGATATTCTATGGCCCTATGCTGTAATGGATCATTTTCAGGGTTTGTGGTGTAGTAAAAATCAATATAAGCTAATTGGGATTTGCTCTCATTGACATAATATTCCACCGGAAAGGGGTTACCCTTTTGCACTTTTTCAATGCCTGATAGACGGATCCAATCTAGTTTTTGCGTGATGTCTTCGCCAGTAATATTTTCGTTAGGGTCGAAGCGTAGTTCAAGAATATCGTTCGCCTCTGCCCAGCTGCGATTCGTAGCGGGACACTCTCCAGCCTTTCCTTCAGGTTCTCCCAAGAAGGTGTCAAACAAATCAACCGAATATACATTCCAATCCACATCAAAGGGAAGGTCTTGACTCACCCAATGACAACGACTACCGGAGCGACCACTGGTACCCAGGGTTGACCATATCCAGCGCACAATCATCCCCTTCGGAACATTTGCCCACGGTTTACTCCACTCAGTATTTATTCTATAATTTAAATAACGATATTGAGAACTATCAATAGATGTTGGCAATTTAAGGTATATTTTAGGATCTCCTACGGAGCTAGATGATGCACATGCATTCGAATGTGTTCGGATCTCCAAATAACCGTCTCTGTATTGCGCAAAATATATGCATTCCAATTTTATTACATCGTTAGAAGAGGACATTTCCCAGGATATAGATGGGCCACTTAGAGGAGATGGACGACTAAACTTTATTATGGGTGTTTGATTCACTATTATTTGACCTATTTTAACAACAACCCCCCCGTCCTTAACTCGATATTCATATGTGCCGGGAGCTACTCCTTGTACATCCAGACTAACATATCCAGATTGATTAGATCTGGAGTCTTGTATTTTAATCTCTCGATCTTGTGAATACAAATAAAAGGAATAATTTTTATTAGGACTTAAACCATTGATAGTAAAATTAACTTCTGAACAGTCTGTTAGTCGAATCCAATCTACCTCAACAATTGCGTTGCTCTCATTGGTTGGATCAATGCGAATCCCCTTCCATTCAGGATAATCCAGCCATCTAGTAGTGCCACCATAAAAATCATTCTGCAAATCGAATTTGACTAAAGTCCACTCTCTATTTTGGATGGTTTTGAAAACAGTATATCCCCAAATACCCGTGTTTAGTCTATAATCAGCAAACCAAAAGGCTTGAATCGGATGATTGTTTTGTCCACTCACTTTTACCGCAGTATATAAGCAACCAAATCGATTACTAGAAATAGGATACTGGTCACCAACTTTACCAATTGAGTACGTTGGCCACAAGGGGAAAAACTGAGCATCATATACCGTAGTAGCAACAAATAGACCGCCCTGTGTTGCTACAGGGTTTAGATAAATAATATTCTGATCACTATTGTTAAGCCCCACAGAGATATCAGTGAATTCATTCATGTCCCATGGGTCTTGTAATACCTGGGTAGCGAAATCATCCCCTTCTGGCACAATATTTGACGTTTGAGCCGAATTTAGTCTATGATCCTTTAACGTTGCTCCCCCTATAATACAAATCCCGAGTATGGCTTTGAACCACAAGCTCATAAATCGCCCGAAATTTCCTCGCGACTTCACGCCAAGTATAATAACCAAGAACCTTTTCATACCCTCTTTCTCCCATCAATGTGGCCCAGGCTGGATTTCTAAGCAAAATCAAAATAGCTTCCGCCAGCGCCTGCTTATCTTGATAATTAACCAATAAACCATCCCAGCCTGCATTCACAACGTAGGGGATGGCACCGCGGCGACAGCCGATTACTGGCTTACGAGCCGACCATGCTTCTAAAAACGCAATTCCAAAGGATTCAAAACCCGAAGGATATGCAAAAACATCTACCGCAGTGTACAAAACAGGTTTTAAGTTGTTTTCGAAATTATAAATAATATGAATCTTGTCGCGATGCTCGCTCAACAAATCCGAGAATTCTCTTTCGATGAATGATGCATAAGACGTTTTGTGTCCCGCGATCAATAACTGCGCTTCAGGTATTTGTTGCCAAACAATAGGCATTGCTTGCATCAAGGTATATAACCCTTTGTGACCTCCTATTTGACCGATAAAACCTACTAAAAGCGCCTCTGGTGGAATACCTATTCTGATTCTGGCTTCTTCCTTACTTATAGATTTGTATGGATCAACATCTACACCAGCACCAATCACTGTTATTTTTTCAGCAGGAATGTTTTTTTCTATTAGGTAATCTTTTTCAATTTGTGTTAATGCAATGTAATGATCTATTTGTTGAATAGCATGGAAAATCATATCTCGATCAAATCCCCACTTGTCTAGTATATGAATATGGCCACTAAACACAATGGGCTTATCGGAAATTCTTGAGCCCTGAAGAGCATCGTGCATATGCAACAAGGGAAAGGAACTCGCCATCACCACATCTGCTGGGAATTTCTGCACGGCCACTTTCAACCCTCGAATAACAGGTCCCTGTGAAATCGCACGTACAAAATCGTGACGAGGTAAACGGAAGTCGTACCAAATCTTTTGAATTAACCTAAAAAAAAAGCTTGTATGAACATTTACTGGGAACCGATATACTCTTATCCCATTAACAATTTCCCATCCGGGAGGCATCCGCTTCTCATTGAATTTCCAAAATCCCTCTCCGTTGTAACAATTTGTCGTAAATACCGTAATGTCATCGCCATAAGTCGAGGACAACTCTTCTGAAATACGCTGAACGAGGAGCTCCGTACCTCCAATAGCAGGGTAGTAACCTTGCACAACATGTAGAATTTTCATAAGTGTTCCATTGTCCTCATAGAATATCACGATGTTATTGCCTTGCAGGACTGACGACCCTTATCTTTCTCTACAAACCACTAGACCCTGTCTTATTTGAACCTGGTTGATAATAACCACCGAAGGTGAAATGCGACTTTTTGCACAAGTGCATCCAACCCCTGAGTAGCAAATATAAACATAGCTTCTTTTATCCTGCTTTCCGGCTCGGCTACTAATATCATGACCTTATCTTTGCTTTGATAATAACGATTATTCCGATCCGGGGCATAGACGCCTCTCTTGCAAAACTCGCGCAGAGGCTGGATTTGTTGACTCCACCTCATCTGCATTGATATTCTCTCAAATCCTTCCCTCCAAATATCTTTGGGGCTGCTCAATAGTTCAATCAAGGCGTTTGATACTGCTCGCGTATCATTAGGTGGCACAACTTTCCCCACATTATATCTTTCAACCCATTCACTCGTCACATCCCCATCAGTAATTAATACAGGCAAACGACACCAAAAATAATCTATTACCCGGCTACGTATGGAATACCGAGTTTCTAAGCTGGATGAATGTAAGGTTACTCCAACATTAGCTTCTGTTAGCAAAGCTTCTCGTTCTTCATAAGGAACCCACTCAATAAAAAATATTGTATTATCTAGTTCATGGATCTCTTTCGCCAAGGCGATAGCTTTTTGCGCCATTTCATGTTCAGGCACCAGAGGATTAGGGTGTTTCGTTCCCAAAAACACGAGCCTCGCCTGAGAGATCTCAGATAATACCGTTGGCCATGCTTGAATAAGGGTAATTGGGTCCAGCCAATTCCATATTCCTCCTCCCCAAAGAACAATCTTCGACTCATTATCGAAACGCGGGTGAATATTCCTTAAGTACGGCTTTTCTTGGGGTATCCTATCTGGAAGTCCAATTCCAACTACATCAATTAACTTTCGCAGGCTGTTATCATCAAGGAATGTATATGGATTTATCCGTCCATTTGCTGCAAGCACACCAAGCCACAAATCTCGTTGTCGTTCATTGCCGCAAATAAAATAGTCCCCTACTTTTGCTAAACTATTAATAACATCAATTGTCTCCCTATTAGCCTCATCCTGTTGCTCAATTGGCAAATCCAAATGATAATATAAGTTCTCGAGAAATATCGGGTCGTATAAATCAACAATCAGTCTGGTGGAAGTAGTACTGAGAAACGGAAACTTTTTTACCATGTGTCCAGAAATCAAAGCGTAATCATGATTTTCAACCAACACTTTTAAATTTTCGGTTTTGGCCTCATTATATGTTATCAATCGAACATTATCTGCAGATATTGAGGTCTGGTTAGGAATAGCCAGGGTGACATCTATATCATTGTCAAAGAGAGCTCGCGCCATCTCAAGATATCGCATCCCAGGGCCAGCCATATTTGTATCCACAATATCATTACTCACTATGAGTACAGTCGTTTTCGGGTATGGATGTTCAAATTCAGGCATTGACCTAGTCCTACCTTCCTTTACCAATTGTAAGTAGTAATCTGCGATTATTTTTTTAGTTAGAAAAGGGATATTATTGACTTGCGTTTTTGGCATTTCATTGCTAAAGCTAAAAAATACTTTTTCATCCGACGTAGTGCGATGCAATCGAACCCATTTTCTGCTTATTATGATCTCGGGGACTGAGAGCAAAAACGAAGTCCATGCAACCAAATAAGATTGACATTTCGAAATGTTTAGGGCCATGAGCGCTGATGCAAACTCAATTACATCCTCTTTTAGATAATTCCGAAGGTAACGCCACAAGTTTCTGGATCCAACCAATTTGGCGGCAAAACGAAGACGACCGTAACAAGCATTTCGTAACTTCCGCGGGCTTAACTCGGATTCAAAAACCGGTTCCTTCCCACCAAAAGCATGGTAAACGATTGCCTTTGGCGCCGAGATGACATCATAACCTAACAAACGAGCACGATAACACCACTCTGCGTCTTCGTAATACATGGGGAATTTTTCGTCCAATGGCCCAACAATTTCCCATACAGAGCGAGGAATAAGAACTGCTGCGAAACATGCAGATGGAATACTCTCCCAATGGCTAAATTGATCGAGATCTAGATTCCCAAAACCAATATCCTCTCCCCATGAGTGATCTCTAACAATGTTGCCTATACCGTTGATGAAGTTAGGAGCCCACCATAAGCGCAACATGAAAGCGATAGCGGCTGCTGCTTTATGACTTTTAACAACGGCCACAGCATTAGCGATTGCGTCTTGTTTTAAGTAGGTATCTTGATTGAGAAAAAGTATATAAGCACCATTTGAATACATAACCCCCAGATTATTGGCTGCTGAAAATGAGATCGTCTTTTCTAATCGAACAAGCTTTACTAGAGGATATTCCTTTCTGAGCCAAGATTCGATATTTTCTGTCGGTGATGCATTATCAACCAAAATAATTTCTATAGGCTCATAAGTTTGCTCATATATTGACGGCAAAAGCTTTTCAAGCCACTTTTTCCCCTCATACACTACAACAATGACGGAAACCAACTCACCCCTACTAGGTAGAGAAGGCGCTGTATCTACCCTTGTCTTACGTTGCTCGTATTGCCATCTTTCCAATAATCCTGCTTCAGCAAGACACATTAATCCTGCTCGGATGACATCGGTTGGGTCCACTTCATTGAGTTTAATTATTTGCTCTAATGTTCGACCATCGGCTGCATCTAAGAGCTGGAGACACCATTTATCTAATATAATTTTCCCCTTATTGGGAAATACATACTCAAACCCTAGATCAGCGCTTCTTAGAGCAAAAGGTTCTTTTTTTCTATAGGTCAAATTTGTAATTGTCATCACAGTTCTTTACAAAACACAAACCTGCACTTTGCTTAGATTCAAGCTATACCTTAACAGCAACAGCGTAATCACCTTGATTTCGTTCAGTTGTCCGAAGGCACAAAGACAAAGAACTTCGTCGTAATTATGGCATATTTTTGGCGCATATTGATTGACAATTCCGTATGGAAGTACTATCCTACTAACGGCGCGAATCCGGCCCACTTGCAGCAGGCTCGGTAACCTGAGGCTTCGGTTTTCAACCGATGCCAGGAGAACGCAGTCAGCAATTTTCGAGCGTCCCTTTCCTGGCGCGCCAGCCGGCACACTGCACAACTCATGATAGAATTCCCCAAATGCTCAACCATCTGACAAGGCTTCAAACCCTCACCCAGGCCATGATGGAGCGTGCTGCACTCCGCCCAGATCAGCCGGCGGTGATTTTTATCCACGACGATGGCCGTGAGGAGACCGTCACGGTTGCTCAATTCCACGCACGCGCAGCCGGCTATGCCCAGGCCCTACAGTCCATTGGGGTGCAGCCAGAGGATCTGGTTGTGTTGGTGCTGAAGCATTCTCAGACGCTGTTATACGCTTTCTGGGGCGCCATGTACCTGGGCGCCATCGGTTCTATCTTCCCCTTTCTAACCGAAAAACTGGATGCGCAGATCTATATGGAGCGGGTGCGTGAATTGGTCATGCATTCTCGCGCCAAAGCCGTTATCACTTTTCCAGAATTCAAGAAACAGCTAAGCGATTTACTGAAAGGCGTGGATTGCGCCGTGCTGTGTACAGAAGATGTGCCAGAAATCTCCAACGCTCAAACGTTACAACAAATGGCGTGGTCGATGTATGACGGCGAGAAAATTGCCTTTTTGCAGCACAGCAGCGGCACCACCGGTTTACAAAAAGGGGTGGCGCTTTCTCACCGCGCCGTTTTGAACCAGATCAAAGCCTATCAACAGGCGATTGATTTACAGCCAGATGACGTAATCATTAGCTGGCTGCCTCTCTATCACGACATGGGACTGATCGCCGGTTTTGTCATGCCCCTTGTAGCTGGCGTTCCGCTGGTTCTCATGTCGCCGTTCAAATGGGTGCGCGACCCCAAAACGCTGTTTCACGCCATCCACCGCCATCGTGGCACGCTATGCTGGTTGCCGAACTTCGCCTACAACCATTGCGCGCGCGTGATCCGGAGCTGCGATATAGAGGGTGTTGACCTGAGCAGCATGCGGGCGTTTATCAATTGCTCAGAGCCCGTCTTTTTTGAGAGCCACCAAGTCTTTTTAGAAAAGTTTGCCGCACATGGCGTTCGCCCTGAAGCGCTTTCGACCTGTTACGCGATGGCAGAAAACACTTTTGCCGTCACCCAATTTCCGATTGGGCAAATGCCCACGCTGGATTGGGTGCATACGCGCACGCTGCAAGAGCAACGCCGCGCGCTTCCGGCGCAGCCAGCCTCCGCCGGATCAACGCCTATGGTAAGCTGCGGTTTCCCAATCCCAAACACAGATATCTGCATCCTGGACGACAATGGCTTGCAATTGCCAGAGCGGCATATCGGTGAAGTTGCCTTGCGTAGCAACTGTATGTTGTCCGGCTACTACCACCGCCCGGATCTTACCACTCAGGCAATGCGCGATGGCTGGTATTACACCGGCGATATGGGCTACATCGCCAACGGCGAGTTGTATATCACCGGACGCAAAAAAGACCTGATTATCCACGGCGGTAAGAATATTTATCCGCAAGACTTAGAAGCCATCGCGAACACCATCCCCGGCATTACACCCGGGCGCAGCGTGGCTTTTGGACTGATGGATAAGTCTCTAGGGTCAGAGAAAATTGTCATGATATGCGAACTGGATCATCACAGCCTGGGCAAAGAAGAACAACACAATATTGAGATGGAACTGCGCAAAAGGGTCGTTCAGCGCAGCGAAGTTGCTCTGGCAGATGTGCGTCTGGTGGGCAAGCGTTGGCTGATCAAGACCTCTAGCGGCAAGATCGCCCGAGCGGCGAACCGCGAGAAATATTTGCGTGAATTTCTGGGAGAAGAACAATCGTAGAGGGCAGATAATCATCCGCTCTTGTGTCTCACCCAACGTTGATATATGTTCAATCAGAGAGCGTTCGGAAACCATCTTTATTACCCATCCCCTCTGGCTCCCTTTGCCGCCGAGATGGGGAGCAGGAT
>Ga0226835_1000971_pt1 | contig 20114 bp, 16 predicted proteins | sample LAC_MetaG_1_FD_163627 | JGI IMG/M metagenome (GOLD analysis project Ga0226835, IMG submission 163627) | Anaerobic ammonium oxidizing microbial communities from anammox membrane bioreactor (MBR) in UC Berkley, California, United States -... | ecosystem: Engineered > Bioreactor > Anaerobic >...
GGCGATCAGCAGGGCGGTGATGAAGTTCAGCGAGGGGGGGTTGATGAGCAGCGAGGCGTGTTGCCAATCCAACGCTGCCAGGCGCGGGTCAGCCAGCAGCTCGGCAAGCTGGGGCAGGAAAGGTTGCTGGTGATCGAACTGCACGCGCAGCTCGATCACTTCTTCGATGGATTGGCCGGTGAGCGCCTGAGCCTGGGCGATTTGCTCCGCGGTGAGAGGATGGGTGAAGTTGAGCAGGATCATAAATGCTCCCGATGAGTGGGGTTCACCTGGCTTACGCCAAGGATTTTGTCCAGGGTTTGCGCCAGATGGTTCTGGCTGTTGTAGTTCAATCTCCAGCGGCCGGCTTTCTCCGATAATTCGACCAGCACAATTTCGATCTGATAGGCTTTTGCCAGGTCTTGTAACTGCTGACCGGGCATTTGCGCCACAACCCAAATACGCCCGGTGTAGATGCCCAGGTACTCGCGGGCGGTGACGGTGGTGAGTTGGTCAATACCGAAGCGTTTGCGCCCGTTTTTGCTCAGCCCACTCTTGGCTTCGATGACCGCCGCCTGGTTGCCGCGTCGCACCAGGAAGTCTATTTCAAAGGCGGGGTATTGCAGGTTGTGCAGGCATTCATCCACCTGATCAACCAGAAATTGTTGCAAAGCCACTTCTTGCGCATTGCTGAGGATATTGCTGGGTACAGGGGTCAGGCCATGGGCGAGCAGGTAGTCCTTCAAGGTGATCAGACCGGGCAGTTTCTGGCTGGTTTGGTGGAGGCGCTCTGCCTCGAAAGAGATGCGGTAGAGGATAGATTGCTTCTTTTCGCTTTCCAGGTACACCAGCGGAGCGGCACGGCGACGGGCAACTTCGTAGCCCGCCCAAGCCATGGGCTTGGTGCCGCTGGTGAGGTTGAAGATCATGCCGGGCGACCAGGCTTGGTCAAGGCGTTGGCGCAAGCCTTCCAGGTCGTAGGCGTTTGGCAGCGGCAGCAGTTCGGCGTGGGGTAGCAGGTTGTGCAAATGCTCTGCCACCGGTTGGGTGCGCTCCGAATGCGCCAGCAGGTGATGGCTGGGCTTCAGAGCGCGGTCTGCCAGCAGGACGGGGATGGGCTGTTCGCCGATGAGAGAGAGGAGGGGGAGGGTCATAGTTTCATAATAGGAAATTTTGGTAAATCGTCCTCTTTTATATCTGCAAAAGACATGATTATCTTACGAAGTTTTTCATATACATCGGGTCGCACAGGTTCTGTACCATGAGCCAGTCGTGATTGATTACGTGCATTCAATATCTCATTGATTTCATTCTCCCGCTCTAAATAATTTTGACCCAATTCATCATTGATTTCTGCTAATAAGTAGTAACTGTCTTGTAGACCCAACCGTAACCCACTCTTCGGATTTTTTCTGTCTGTCAATCGCCGGACGTAATCTTCCCGCAAATTTTCTGGTATTTGTTCGGGGCGGACATTATTTGCTTTGATGTTATGCTTCTGAAGTAATTGTCGACGCGCTAAGCTCTCAAGAAGTGCGTACAGCCGAGCTACGGCATCATCATACCGTTGCGCGTTAGTGGCGCGTCTTGTTGCATTCGCGAGTAGATCTAGCGCATCTAATTTACCGGCTCGATCGTCTTTCTCATTGAGCAAGCGGAGAAATTCAGCGTTTTGTTCAACTGACTTCAATGTATCGTGTAACGGATCATCCCGACCAGCAATAAAAAGCCGTAATTGCTCAAGCGCCTTATAAATTTTTGCTTGTGCTTGTTTATATTCAAAACGATCCCATAAGGCATACCCTTCGATCAAGTTAGCAAGTGCCTCGTATACCTTTCCCAATTCTTCAGGAAAATGGTGTGCTAATTGTAATGCCCGTTCACGTGCGTCCGCAAATCGACCATGGTTGAATAGCAAAGCGATCTCACGACGGGTTGATATAGCTAATTCTTCCCAGGGATTTACTTGGAAATATAGATACTCTTTATTATCTATTACGATGCCAATTCCTCCTTTATCTCTACCTGTGGGGTCTGCTGCGCCAGTATAAAAATATCTATATGAACGATCAATAGTTGCTAACACTGCTGCAACTGACATAGGTTTCGTACCCGCCGTGTATTCGACCCCCAGCTCTTCAAAGGTCACATTCCACTTTTCCAATATGGGCGGTAACCCCGTAGCTAAAGCGCGATAACAATCTAGCAAATTTTGAGGCGCGGGCGTTTTTATCCAGTCCCAGTGTTCGGGCTGATATTGTAGTGCTGGTAGTATAGTCGAACGAATAGCTGGTTGGCTATCTTGTGAAACAAAGAAGCAAATAAAGGGAGGTTTTTGGTGATTGAGTGCATGAATAGCTGGAGCAGTCGTCCCGCCCACATTTACAAGCATTGCTTTTACTTCTGGTCTATCCATAAGATACAGCCTCGCTATTATGGCTACTTATGAAAACCGGCACTTCACGCGCCAATATCCTGATGATTCTTCCTCCGCTGCAACCGCCTCACATTCCAGACTTTGCTTTTCTTTGACCTTACCTAACAAGGGGTTTTCGCTGCGCAGCAGCACGGCATACGCCTGCTCGTCTGGGTTCAAGCCGGGGATTTCCAGCCACATTTCACCTTTGTAATCGCTGAACACGAGGCCGCGGAAGCGATCGCCGGGCCTGGGGATGTCTTTGAAGGAAGCGATGAGCGGTTTTTCGGCAGGCTTGGACCTGGGCGCGGCGGGTTTGCCAGGTTGCGGTGCGGGGGCAGCAGCCTGGGGTTTGGTTGGCGCAGGGGAAGGTTGCTGTTGGCTCTGCGAGCGCGGCGGAGTGAATAGCTCTCCGCCGTCGGTGGATTCAACGGTGACAAGCACCCAACCGAGGGGTAAAGCGGGGATTTCGGCATTAATTTCACCCTGCGGACTCCTTTGATAAGCCATGGCAATACGACGGCTGACGGGAAAATCCTTCACATTTTTAGGCATGTGACCACGTCCCACATCCCAACCTCCCTGCTTCCTTGGCTTCAAAATCGTACGCATAAAGGCATCATCTTTTTTCAAATGACTGCCAAAGGTCTTTTGCTCCCAACCGGCGCCCCAGCCCAATTGCAAGTAAAACTGATTGCGAGATAGAGTAAATTTGAGCATCGTATCATAGAAACTGACCAGGTATTTACCATTATTCATACCCTTCACCCACTCGATTTCCTGTTGGATATAATTCAGACTGTATTGGCGGGCGATTTCAACAAAATTCATCAGAGCGTCGCCGTTATGCAAATAGAATTCACGTTCTCTTGCCCACTGCGAGAATAGTGCAGTATCTAATTTGAGCTGGCTTTCTATGACTGTGTCTCGCCGAATGGCTTCAACCTCAATTGGCGAGCCGGGTTTGCCACCGCGCGTTAGGACGCGTACATTCACCAGCATCAACGCGTTGGTATCCAACGGGGTGCTGTCGGTTATATGCAGGGCGCGAAGAAGATCATTGTTTGAATTCTCGCCAAACAGGTCGCGCTCGTAAGTAGATGCTGCAAATTTAGGCGTAGGGTTCAATCTGGCAATTTCCGGGCGCAGGTTCTTTTTTTGCCACAATTGCCATGCCAGTGCAGTGCGTATCGCACCTTTTATAGTGGTTCCGGGCAAATAGGGGCGGTCAAAGGCATCTTTGATTTGTTCGCGTAATACTGCCCCTTCAGCTCTGGATTTAGGCGCACCCTTCAAGATGTAACGAAAAAGTGGACTATCTTTCTTGAAATCCTCAGGCTTGAGCAAATGCGCTGGTTTCTGGCGTGCAAGCATTTCAGCCACACGCGGGTCTTCCACATTCTGGGCGTCAAGCAAGGCGTTTTCATTGATACGCCAGGTGTGTCCGTTGTAAATGACGTAATCATATTCATTAAGCATTTCACGCCCGTTGCCAATGTGTAACGGCGAAAGGACGGTGATTCTGAGCCGATAAGTTTTGTAATCGGGCATTGGTTACCTCCGTTTCCAATCCAGCGCCAGCGCAAAGCCAGGGCGGTAAATGGGGTGTGGAATGGTTTCGCCGCTACTGGCGTCGTATTCCGGTTTTACGTTCGCCGCGTCGCCCAGTGGACTCCCGTCAATGAGACTGCCCTCCGCCACCATCCAGAGGCGTTTGCGGCGCTGCGCAGCGGCAGAATCTGGTGTTCGCAGCCAACCTTCAACTGCTTCCAATTTGTATACAGAACCTTCTTTCAGCAATAGGGAAACATCGGCCCCATCTTTTGGGTGCCAACGGTTGATCAGGTATGCAAGCTCTTGTGGGTCAGGTAAATCGAGCGCTCCTTGCAGTGAGAATTTGAAATGCCCATAGCCAGCGGTGCGCTCACCGCCCAGGCCGGAATCGCCCAAAGTAATTAGCAAATTATCAAAGTCAGACTGCAAAATAGAATTTTGTACCACGCCAAACCATAACCCGCAGCCCTGACTGAAAATGACACGCTCGGACTGGAACAAGTTAGGCGCCGAATTGATTCGATCCACAACGACGCGAGGGACGGTCTGAGAGGCATAGATCTTCAGTTGCTCTAATATTTCGGGCGGGCGTTCTCTCTTCTTTCTGCCATTCGATTCTTCGTTGTAATATCGTATCTCGTCTGGCAAATGGGTTACTTCTTCCGCTGTCAGCCACAGCGCGCCGCCTTGCAGGGAAATCTTGCACGACCAATCGCCGTCCTGATCCTTTTTCAATTCGTCATCTAAAAATTCACCGTAGCGCGCTCTCTCAACCAGTCTTTCTGATAGATAGCAGATTTTCTTAATATTCTTGCCTGCGCCTAAGTTTTTGATACGTTCCGGCGAGATGAAGGCACGCAAATCTATCGGTTTTGGATAAAAGCGCACCTTGCCTGCGAACGGGAAAGCCGATGTGAGAAGAAGAGCCGGTTTGCCTTTATTGGATACCAGCGAGTCTAAATCTTTTCCCATGTGTCGCCAGGTATCCAGCAGCGCAGCAAAGAGCGTATCAGAGGGAACATATTCGAGCGAATCCTCCACGCTATCTACACCGCTGCGTCCGATGTGCAACCCACGTGGAAAAGTGAGATGGTATATCTTCAGTTGGGGCATCGAGGCCTCCGTTTAGAGGTGAATGTCTGCCAGAATCGTCTTCAGGGCTTCTTTGTTAAATTGCTCCAATCCTTTCGGAAAATCGCCCAGCGCTTTTCGCTCCTCTTTACCACGGAATTCAACCTGGATGTTGCGGAACTTGATCTTGCCCGATCCGCGCGACCCAAGCCCGCCCAGATAATCTTCTTCCAGCAGTTGCATCCCTTCCAGCAAGACGTTCAAGCGATTCAGATCTTCCTTCGCTGAACAGCCCTCACCCTCGTACAGGCTGAAGACCATCTCTGCCTGGCAGAACACAGCCCCAGCCGGTACGCGTTCCATCTGGCGCGGGTTGGCGGCGCTGGTCACGCGGTCAATCGAGACTTCGGTCTTGACTTCGGTATAGGGCAGGTCGGTTTGGGCGTTTTCCAGTTTTTGGGCGCTCTCGTCGCTCAGAAAAGCATCTCGCACCACCAGCCTAGTGGGGGTGGCAAAGTCGCGCTCGCCCGGCACGCCAAAGACCTGGCAAACATCGCAACCCATGTATTTTTCTTTACCATCCGGGTCACGATTAGCGCCGCAAGAGTGAATATACCCTTTCCCTATCAACTGATTCTGCTTTAAACCCTTGTACTTCTCCAGCAAACTACGCATCTTGCCTTTCAGCGAGGAGCCAGGTATGTAAGGGCGGTTGGTCAGCTTGTCGCGGATGACGGTTTTGTCCACGCCGCCGATTTCCACCCCGACATCCGAGCCGCCGATGTGTAGGCCAGTCACAGCTTCAATGTCAAAGGTGATAAATACGCGTCCTTTAAGTTCAATCTTTCGTTCAGACATGGGAAACCTCCATGAAATCAGGTAATAGCGATCGAAGATTTCAGATTGTTGATTGGTGGTTACTTACCACCATAAACGCGATGGTAGGCAAGTATAGCCTCGAAAAATTCTACGAAGTAGTTAAAGCGCCTTTCTTTTTCCTCTTTGGTAATCTCAGAGGCAAACACTAGATCAAGCGCAGGGTCGAGAACTTTCACCATGTTCTTGATGCCTGGTTTCTCTTTCTCCTTAGCAACTCGATACTTCATCTTGGGTTTAAGCAAATACAGCCTGCGAAAGGCATTCTCTTTGATTCTTCGAATATTTTCTGGATCACCTGTATGTTCGGGAATGGCAATTTGCCCCTGAATTTTACGCACCTCGCCGAAAATAGAGCGGATCTGCGATGTTGAAAGCTTATCACTCTCGCTTCCCTGTGTAAGTAATTTGCCTATTCGATCAGCCTCCTTGACCATGTTTTCAGCGTCGCCGGCAGTGATGATTTTTTGCAACTTGTCGGCGTCAATCACTTGGTCTTCTCCTGACTTACTAATATTACCCAACGGACGGTTCCCATGCGAAGGTCGATTTTGTGAAGAATAGTTACTCATAGTTTTCACTCCTTTTCTGAGGTATCACGTTTCAAAAGTTCAACCCACCGAGCCGCCATGCCAGTATATTCCAACATGTCAGGATGGATATGAAAGTCTGTTATAATTTTCGCCGTATCCAAATTGCCATTTTCTTTTTCTCTGCCAAACGTCCTCCTAAGCAAATATACAATCCGCCAGTTCCACGGGCCGTAGAGCGTTTGTGGTTTGCCCTGTACCTTACGGTCCTTGCCTGCTTTGCGACGCTTCTCCTGCGCTTGGGCGTAGAATGCGTAGTTCATCAGTAGTTTGCGGATGACGGCGGTGCGCTTACTCTCTTCAAGCTTTTCCAGTCGTTCTTTCAACTTACGGGCATTCTTGAACTCATCCCAGGGCAAAGGTTGGCCTAAAAATGAAAAGACATTCTTCTTGTGCGGGTTGCCTTGCTCATCCCACCATTCCATAGCTTTAGCCGCTTTTTCGGCTTGCTCGGTATCACGGGCAGCTTTGGCAAGCGGATATTTTGACGTCGCTAGCGTAAGCCCTCCGCTAAGATGAATGCCAGGATGGTGGCATACATACATCTTTAGATCTTCATTCACTTGCCAGGCAAACTCCACCAATTCGTCCCACGAGCCAACGAAAAACAGGTCATCGCCGCCGGAATAGATAGCGTAGATTCGATCTCCGTGTTCCTTGTTCCATGTTTCCGCAATCTTTCCCACCCAGCCCTCAAAAAACAGGCTGATGGCAAAACTGAGCGAGGCGATGCGTGAGAGTGTAGCATTGCTGCCAAGCCCTTCGGCAAACAGTTTGCCCAGATTGTCCACATCGGCGCGGAAAATCCCCAAACGGGTGATACCGTTTGAATCTTTTGCCAGTTTCTCGAAAGGTTTAATGTCGTTAGGTTGGAAATATTGATTATCATCGCTAACAAACGGCTCAGAGAGTTTAGGGGTAACGTTCACTAACAGGCGGCGTACCAGCAAAGGGAATTTTTTGCTTTTTGACGCCTTGCTAAAGAAGGCGTCATCGCTCAATGCCCAGACAATGTTGGCATCATTGGGCAAGCTAGAGGTTTTTTCTTCTACATGCACTTCGAATCCGAGATGATTCAATACACGCCACCATTCACCACTTTCACCACCTGTCCCAATTGGTGAAACCTGTTTGGGATGGTTAAGTAACTTCCACGCAATGAAATGGGCATTGCGTAAGTCGCGTCCCAAATCTTCATAAGAAACACAAGCTGGACATTTCCCTTTTTCTTTCTCATCAGGGTTACGTTTTGGGATATATTCCCGTCCACACACGATACATTGGGATTCCTCGTTCCCTCCATGTCCATGCGGGGTAAATAAAGCTTCTAATTCGTCTCTCTCCAAATCACTAAAACGCTTGTTCTTAATAATTGACACCCGCCGCGTAAGTTCGTCCCATGCATCGCTTAACGGGTGTCGCTTCTCTGTACCGTCAGGATTTTTCCCTTGTGGGCGTATAAATTGCCATGCTTGCAATCGCAAACCTTCAATCGCAATATACAAGTCACCCTGATGATGTTTGTAGAGTATGCGGCTGAGTTTTTGACGCAGGTTGGGCAGTTTATCAGCATCCGAAACGCGGGCCAAAATATAAAAATTGCCGCCGCCCCCGTAGATTAGATTGACATAGGGCAAACCGAGCTCACGCAGCACGAAGCGCGCCGTCGCCTCAGTGAGCAGTTGCAGATAGAAAGAGCGTCCGCGTAAAGCGCTGGTTGCTCCCTTGTTGGTGATGGTGTATATAAAATTTTGCACTCCAGATATATCACCGCCAATGAGGAGGGCAACTTCTGTTTTATCGTGTTCGGGATCGTCAGCAATTTGCTCCAGCGTCGCTTCAGGAATATCTACTAACACCGCTGCCAGAGCCGCTGTCATACGGCTATGATCGTATAATGAAACATCAGGGACAGCATTGAAATAAGCTGAAGGGACACACCATGCGTATCGCTGGTAAAGCGAGAGCATGGCTTCTAGGTAGGCGTTCCAATCCTGGCTTTGTTCAAAAACCTTTTTCAGATTATTGGCTTCACTACAAAATGCATTCCATAGAGATTGATAAGCATCCCATACTTCTTTTTTTTCATCTAGTTTATTCGTTGACGGGAAAACGATCTGTTCTTGCAATGCCAGGTGTGACAAACCAAAGTAAAGCGTTTGCGGCCAGCGATCCAGGATTTCCTTTCCATCTTTGTCTGTGCGCTTTGTCGTTATTGCGCCGAAGACGGGCTGTAATTGTTTGGGGTGGATCTTTCGGTCGCTGTCGTCCAGTGCTAATCCATCCTTGCGCCGTTCGCCTGCGGATAGATGATCGGCAACCTGAATAACTATCCCTCGACCGCTAGGGCGATGATGAAATGCCGCCATCGGACAGATTGTTTGCTTAATTGGATCGGGTAGATATCGGTTGGCAAAATGCCAGGTATGAAGCGCGTGTTGGTAACCGAAATCGGCTTTTGTCTTGCCCTCGCTCCACTCGTTGGTCACTTGCTCGCCCGCTCTCTGTGCAAACTTCCCCACATCATGTAATAACCCGGCCAGTGCGGCGTTGAGAACATCGTTTGAGATCGTCATCAGCCCTCCAATTCTAAAAACATTCCCAAATTGCCTCCCCGGCTGCTTTTCCCCCCGCCCCCTGGCCTCACACCGGGAAGGCGCATGGGAAAAGTGTAGCCGAGAAGAGGTTTCTTGTTATGCGGAAAAATCCGTATTTTCCTGAATTGCATAATAGACATTCACCAGCGCCACCAATTGCGCCCGGTTCACGTCCTCTAACTCCCAGTGATTGGCAGCTTTCTGATAGGCGGCGCGCAGATGCTGCTCCACGGTGCGCGGCGAAAGCGTCAGCCGCTCGGCAATCTCTGCATCGCTCAGCCCGTAGCGCGCCAGCAATTCCACCACGCGGCGCTCGCCGGCAGTCAGCGACCCCAGTAAATACGAGCGCGCCGCCTCCAACCGCTCCAGGGTGCGCAGATGGCGCGCTTGTTCCAGCGCCTCAAAGGGGTCGTCCGTTTCGCCCAGCCCCAGCCAAATCGGCGAGACGCGGCTCCATGTCAGAAAAGGCACCTCAATCAGCGTCGCCATGTCATCTGGCTGAGGGTGCAGGCGCTTGCTGACAAGAAACTCGCCGCTGGAGACCAGATACCACAACCGGTCGTCCTCGTCGCACAACATCTGCGCTGCCGACATGGCGAATAGCGAAAGCGGTTTGCGTCCGCCAGCGATAGCCCAATGCACTTGCCGCCCATCCAGCTTGGCCTGGCGCGCCAGACGGTAGAGACAACGAAAAGCCGCCCGCATGGCATGTGGAGTGTCCACATCCGTCAGCGGACGGCCTTCTTCATCGGTCATCAGGATAAGGCGTAGCAAGGCGCGCCCAACGTAGGGCGGTTCAGCGAATGCCTGGTGCAAGCGTTCAACCGATGCGGCAATAATGTCTCCATTGGCAGTCTCGCCGGAGGTATGCGCCGCCCACACCTCAGCGATTGAATAGCCGCGGCGGTTCAACAAGTCGAAGACCGCGGTCACCACCTGAGCTTCGCTGCCCAGCGTGGCGATCATCACAGCAGTTTTCGGTTGTTCATCCAACGGGAGCATCGCTTAAGCATCTCCCCACACGCAGCAGTGCGCCTCTTTGCCCACTGCCTGCGCCCACGAGTAAAGGTCAGACGCCATGGTAAACGAATTACATTTTACCTGATTTTTGCAAAAATAGAAGACTCAAATTTAGCAGAAAATGTATTGACCAATAGCGCGCGTCTACCAGTAATGATCGTAAGGAGATTTTCAATCCGCCGCAGGGCTATTTTCGAAAATACCCTTCAGGATGAGAGCCTCTTCGCGGCTGATGCCCAACGGCTCTAAGATGCTGAAGTCGCCCTCCTTGATGCGCCGACCTAATTCGGAGTTGCTCCAGATTTTCAAGTCTTCTTCGATAGGCGAGCCGATGCAATCGTCGCGCACCAGTTTGCCGTCAGCCATCACCAGCACACGCTTCGTCTGGCGCGCCACGTTGAGGTCATGTGTCACCACCACAAAGGTCACGCCTTGCATCTCATTGAGTTCGCGGATCAGAGCCATCAGGTCGGCGCCGGCGGTGGTGTCCAGGTTGCCGGTGGGTTCATCGGCCAGGACAAGCGGCGGATTATTGGCCAGGGCGCGCGCCACCGCCACGCGCTGGCGCTGACCGCCAGAGAGCTGGCTGGGCAGGTGGTTCATGCGATCAGCTAATCCAACCAGAGCCAGCAACTCTTTGGCGCGTTTTCGGCGGGCGCCCGGCCCCAGGTAACCCATCATAGGCACTTCCACGTTCTCCAGGGCGGTAAGGGTGGGCAACAGGTTGTGTAACTGAAAGACGAATCCTACCGTCTTGGCGCGGAAGGAATCTTTGTTGCGGATCTTTGCCAAATCCTGGCCGTTGACAAAGACCTTACCGCTGGTGGGGCGGTCGAGAGCACCCAACACGTTGAGCAGGGTGCTCTTGCCGCTGCCGCTGGGGCCCATCACTGCCACCAGTTCGCCGGGGGCGATCTTCAGGTTGACGTTATCCAAAGCGCGGATTTGCTCCCCATCGCCGTAGATGCGAGTCAGGTCCTGCGTCTCGATCATCCAGGGTTTGTTTTCGATGGCGGTGTCAGCCGGTGCGTCGGTCGCTGTTTGAATTTCGCTCATAAGCTTTGCTCCGCAGTCAAGGTGTGATTACTCGCTGACCTGAATATCTACGAAGGCGGTCATGCCCCAGCGCAGCAAGGGGGGCAGCTCTGGCAGCAGGATAATCGCGGTGTAATTCACCCCAGAGCCGGCGGCGGCTTTGGGCGAAATACTCTTAACCACACTTTTCATCTCCACGCCGGGCAGGGCGTCAAAGGTAATGATCACCGTGTCGCCCACTGCCACGCGGGCGGCGTCAATTTCATTCAGGTCAGTGGTCTCCACCTGCAAGTGCGCCAGATCAGCCAGCACCACCAGCGGCTGGCCGGGGTTGACCCACTCGCCCAGGCGCACGTTGACTTCGCTGACCGTACCGGCGAAGGGGGCGCGCAGTTCCAGATCTTCCAATTGGGCTTTGGCGGCGGCCAGCGCGGCCTGGGCGTTTTCCAGGCGCGCCTGCGCCACAGCCAGGTCTTTCGGGTCTGGTCCGTCCTTCCAGGTTTCGTAATCGCGGCGGGCCTTATCCAGGTTGGCCTGGGCGACGGCCACCGCGGTTTCGTATTCCAGCCGCTTCACCGCTGCATTGTAATCTGCCTGCGCCTGGTCGTAGTCTTCCTTGCGTTCTTTACGGGTAGCATTATTCTCCGAATAGTACCGATAGGGTTCGAAGGCGGCATAAGCCTCGTCCAGGCGTTTCTTCGCCCATTCCAGCGCTTCCGTGGCGGTCATTTTGGATTGTTCCACAGGCGGGGTGAAGTTATCTAACTGGTAACGGGCGTCGCGCAGTTCTTTTTCACGCAGGGCGATCTGCTGCAAGGCCAGGGTGCGGGCATCGGCGGCGGCTTTATCCAGGTCATCCAAGGCTTTTTGCGCCGCGGCGACTTCGAATTCTGCGGCGGCGATGGCTGCGCTCAGGTCCTCTTTGCCTTTGAGGCGCAGCAAGGGCTGGCCGGCTTCGACTTCGTCGCCTTCCTCAACCAGGACTTCTTGCACCAACCCCGGCGCGCTGACGCTGAGCTGGGAATAGTGTTGCGGCGTGACTTTACCCGTAGCGTTGACGACCGATGGAACCTCATCTACAGTTTGTGGCTCTACTGTGGGTGTGGTTTGCGGCGCAATTCCGCTGCAAGCGCCTACCAATATGGCGAGCGCCAGGATAACGGCGGTTAAGCGAAGTTTCAGGTTTTTCATAGGCATTCCCTCCAATTTAAGGTGACAATGGAACATTTTGTGTCTTTATCATTTTATTCATAACGCAAAGCCTCTACCGGCTGCAGCCGGGTGGCGCGAAATGCGGGATACAACCCGCCGATTACGCCCAGCGTCAGGGCAACCAGAATGGCGCGCAAGAACATATCCAACTCCCAATTGACCTTCAGTACCTCGCCCACCCAGGGTACGAGAGTCAATAATTTCATGAGGACGAAAGCTGCGCCAATTCCCGCTAAGCCGCCCAACAGACCCAACGTCAGGGATTCGCGCATGATCAATCCCAGGATGCGGCGTCGTCGCCAGCCCAGAGCGCGCAGCACGCCGATCTCGCGGGTGCGCTCGAACACCGACATCAGCATTGTGTTCAGCACGCCGATGCCGCCCACCAGGATGGCAATGAATGAAATGCCGCCCAGCATGGCATCTGAGTTTTGCATATCAGGCATCTGTTGAACAAAGTCGCCGGTGAGAGCGGCATAGACTTCGGGGAACATATGGTTGATGCGCTCTACCATTTCAGGCGCTTGCTCTGGATTGTTCAGTTTGACCATGTACATGGTAACTTTGCGCGGACGGCCCATCAGAGTTTGCGAGTCGCGTAGGGTAACCACGCCGCCCAGTTCTTGCCAGGAAACGGTTGACTCATAGATGCCTACAATTTTGAAACGTACACCGCTCAATTCAATCGTATCGCCGACTTTTTTCTTCAACGTTTCAGCAATCGCTCTGCCAATCATAATTTCGTGATTGCTAATAATGGCGCGCCCTTCAACTATATCGAGTTGTTGAATGGCGAGGCTGCGCGGGGCATAGCCAAAGATGATGAAAAAGCCTCCACCTTCAGGCAGCATGATGGCAGTGAAATTCATCGGGCTGATGCTTTGTACTTCGGGCATAGCGGCGATTTTCGTCCCGATTTGTTCATCTATTGCGCTCAGGCTGGTATCGGAAATGTCCGCCTGGCGGATGGCTATGTCAGCCTGTCCTGCGCGGAACATATCGGTCATGGTGCCGGCGGCGGAGTTAATCGCGCCATCCATGGCAATGATGGCGCCAACCGTCAAACCAATTGCGCCCAGTGTGAGCAGAGTGCGGGTGGAACGCTGCCACAAGCTTTGCAGCGCCATTCCACCGATTGGCAGGCGGCGCATCTTTGCCCCGCTGCTACCGCCCTCATAACGCAAAGCTTCCACAGGTTGTAAACGTGAGGCGCGCCAGGCAGGATAGACGCCGCCTACCAATCCCAGGATGAGAACAACCAGCATAGCTTGTAGCATCAAATCTTTGCCAATATAGCCGGTATCTAATCCCAGGATGACTGTGCTGCGTGAAAGGGTGTCAATAAGCAGATAGCCTGCGGTCAGGCCGATCAAGCCGCCAAGTAAACTGACCGAGATAGCCTCCATCAGGATCATCCACAGCACGCGGCGACTGCTCCAACCGACAGCGCGCAACACGCCGATTTCACGTGTGCGTTCCATAATAGCCATCAACTGGGCGTTCATCATGCCCACGCCGCCGATGACTATCGCCAAACCGCCGATTGCCCATACGTAGCCGCGCAACATGTCGGCCATGGTTTGCTGGCTGGCAAATTCTTCCAGCCCACTGACTTGCAAGTTGCGCCAGGTGCGCGCCACACGCTGTTGGAAACGCTCACTGAGCGCCGGATCTTTCAATCGGATGTAGAACAAGTTCACTTTGCGCGGACGGGCAAGCAGATCTTGCGCGTCTTTCAAGCGCAGTACCGCGCCGCTGTCTTCAAACGCATCGCCGGTTTGATAGATGCCGATGATGCGATATACACTGCCGCCCAATCGCAGCGAATCGCCGACGGATTTCTTCAGCACTTCGGCAGCCGCTGAGCCAAGTAAAGCTGGTCGGCCGTGCGCCATTTCAGCCTGACGTGAATCCAGGCCGTCGCCGGCAATGATCGTGAAACGACCCAGAGCAAAACTATCCGGTGGATAACCGAATACGAAGAAAAACGGTTCCCCCTCAGCCTGGATAAAGCCCTGAACCATAGGACTGATTTCAGCCACTTCCGGCGCGGCTAAAAGCTGTTCGCCAATTTCTTCATCTACGCTGCTGTAGGTGATGTCAAAACTATCTGGCTGAGAGATGATCAGATCGGCTTTGCTACCGGTGAGCATAGAGCCGTAACCAGCCTCCAGGCCGTTAGCCAGCGCGCCCAGGGCGATGATGGCGGCGACTCCCACCGCGATGCCCAGCACCGTGAGCAAGGTGCGAATTTTGCGACGGAGCAGATTCTTGAGAAACATCGGTCTCTATCCTGTCCAATTAAAACGCTGCGTTCACCTGCTTGCGCCTGGCGGTTGAGTTTGGCGCCGCAGGTGAACGCAACAAGGCGCAAACTCATAAAGAAGATTTATTTGGGTAATCTTCAACCGCTTGGGGCGCAATGCTATCAAAGAACATGCCAGCAATCACGTTGCTTAAGCGCTCCCATTCATAACACACCAATGGATCCTCCAATGCTTGAAGGAAGAACATTCCTACCCATAGACCAGCAAGCACACGAGCAGCAGCAGGTGCATCCAGCGGAGTAAGTTTCCCTCGTTCCACCAATCGCTGAAGCTCTTCTTCCAGGCTCTGCAGCGTGGGTTTGAGCAATTGCTCGGCGTAGCGGCGGCGCAATTCTGCGTTGGAGAGGATCTCCGAGAGGATAGCCTGCAACATTACGGTATGGCTCTCGGCGAACTGGCGGCGCCGCAGCAGCGTCTGAATCAATAATTGACGCGGATCGCTGCTCTCGACAAGAGCGCCTTGCTGCGCAGCGGCGTTCATCTGTTCTTCCAGGCGTGCCAGTATGCCAAAAAGCAAGTCGTTCTTGGTTGCAAAGTAATTGTAGAGCGTGCCCTCGGCCACATCCGCCGCGGCGGCAATTTCGCGCGTGGTGGCGCGATGAAAACCGCGCTCAGCGATTAACCTCGCCGCCGCGTCCAGGATTCTCTTTTCACGATCGGCTGCCTGACGCTGGCGGCGACTGGACCTGGGGATCGAATCCTCCATCAGTATTAATGGTCTCCTCAACAATAACCGCCATCCAGTGGACGACGATCAACAATATGAGTGAGTGTTCACTCAATAGTGAGCATACGCTCAACAAGGGTCATTTTATACCGTTTAGCCGTTTTGTCAAGGGAGTTGCAACTGCCCGCAACTGCCGGTCGCAATAACAGAAATAGGATTGCCTAACAACTTTGTGGGGCAGTTGTTGTTTATTGTTGGCTGATTGTAAGGGTGCTTCGAGTAAAATTTGGTAGATATTGCCATGAATCTCAACGCTAACATGGTTTATGCTGCCTTATTGGTTACTTCCGCTGTAGTGGCGGCGTTTATCAGCGGGGTCATCTTGCGCCGCCGATCAGCTCCAGGGGCAGCGTTCTTGTTTCTCTTTTTGATTGGCGTGCAGATTTGGTCGCTTACCTATGCCATACATTGGCTCTCTACACGCGCGGAAGATCGCCTATTCTGGTTGGATGCGACCTATTTAGGGGTGGTGATCGCGCCGACGGCGATGTTGATCTTTATCTTGCGCTTTACACGCCCCAGCAATTATTTTCGCGGCTGGAAATTGAGCTGGTTAGCTCTGGAGCCATTCCTGACACTGCTGATTTTGTGGAGCGACCCTTGGCATGGCTGGTTTTATGGCGGCGGTCCGCGCTTTCCAGAGCAAAATCTGATCTTCGAAGGCGGACCGTGGTTTTGGCTGCATGTTTTCTATACTTATGGGTTGATTGCAGCAGGTATTGGGTTACTGGTGTCTGCATCGGCGCAACGCAACCCTTTGAATAGCCATCCGGCGCGGCTGGTTTTGGCTGGGGTGCTTTTCCCTGTGGCGAGCAATGTAATCGTGTTTGCCGGTCTAAATCCGTTTCCAGGGTTGGATCTGACGCCGATCGCATTCACTTTCACCGGCGTGTTGTTGGGTTTTAGCCTTTTTTATCAACGTTTATTGGATCTGACAACTTTGGGGCGAGATGTATTGATCGAGAAGATGAATGAAGGAATCCTGCTGCTGGATCAAAGGCAGCGGATCGTTGATTTTAATCCAGCGTTGCAACGACTTCTGGCGTTGCCGAAAGATAATCTGTTAGGTGAAACAATTGATGAAGTTCTGGGAATGCGCGTGCAAGCGAAGATACTGTCCGCTTTGCTGATAGAGAAGGATGCCAGCGCTGAAATTGAAGTGCACGCAGACACGCGGCGCGCAGTGCAGGTTCAGGCGTCGCCGGTGCATGATTTGGCGAGTGGTTTTTCGGGTTGGTTGATCATTTGTTTTGACATCACCAAACAAAGAGAAGCCGAAAGAGAACTTGAAGCGCGGCTGCGTCAGATCGAGGCGCTACAGGCTGATTTGCGCGAACAAGCCATCCGCGATCCGCTGACGGGCTTATTCAACCGTCGTTATCTGCAAGAGACCCTGCCACGCGAATTGGCGCGGGCGGAACGAGAGGGTCGGCCATTATCTGTGTCCATGCTCGACCTGGATTATTTTAAACTGCTCAACGACACTTATGGGCATCTGGCTGGTGATGCAATGCTGCAACAACTGGCGAAGGTGTTGACGCAACTGACTCGCTCCAGCGATATTCTCGTCCGCTATGGGGGCGAAGAATTCATCGTTGTGTTACCTGATTCTACACCCCAAATAGCCTGCCAGCGCGCTGAAGAATGGCGAGCAGCATTCGAGCAGGTAACCGCGAACGCCGCTCAACCGTTGCAGCGAATTACCCTGTCAGTGGGCATTGCTTCGTATCCGCGAGATGGGACGTCCGCTGAGGAGTTGATCCACCAGGCGGACATGGCATTGTACCGAGCGAAATCCGGCGGCCGCAATCAAGTGGCGACCGCCGAACCGCCTCAAGATCGCAGATGACTATCTGGGAAAACTATTATCTTTGTGGATGTGGACTTCTACACCCTTGGCGGTGACATGCTTCACGCAGAACCAGCCATCGCCGTTCAAATCACCTGTACCAACATGGATATGATCGGCATGATGTTGTTCATCATGATCCATTGCCATGTGAAGGTGAAAACCATCCGGGCAACCGCCAATGGCGCCAGGGGGAATTTCCTCGCCGGCGTAGGCTGATGGAGTAAACACTACTGCCATTAAAGCCACAATCAATAACGTGGTTATCCAACGTTTCATTTTCGAACCTCCTGGAAATATGGGTAATATGAAGTATATTACACCAAATTTGTCCAGGCGTCTGTAGGCAATATGGCGCAGGTTTATTTAATCATGCGACCAATTTTTCAAGATCTCTTTCACTGAGCGAGTCATTTCGATTGAGAAATCAGCGGTAAATTTGCGCAGGTAGTTGGCTTGGGCGATGTTTAGCGCTCCGTTGGGATATTCTTTATATGCCAGCGAGCGTACACCAAAAGGCAGGTGAAGCTCATCCAATTCCTGAGGACCGAATCGGCGGTAGGCGTTCTTGTGGACGATGAAACGCCTTTCAAAGCGAGGGACGGGAGGTCCAGGTGGTTCTTTCGCTGGACGGCCAAAGCACAGCAGTGCGGCGGGGAAGGTATAGCGCGGCAGGTTGAACAGCGCCTGGTGCGTCTCCCATTGCTCGATGATGTCGCCGATATAACAGGAACCGATGCCCAGCGACTCGGCGGCGATGACCGCGGTTTGGGCAGCGATCATGGCATCCATGAAAGCCAAAAACAGGTCGCCTACGCCTGGTTGCCGTGGGTCAATGCCCAATTCGGCGGCGCGGCTTTCACAACCAGCGGCTGTGTACAGATCCATCCAGCGCTGATAATCAGCCAGGAAAAGTAGCAACCAGGGCGCGCTGGCAATGAAAGCCTGGTGATCGCAAGTTTCTGCCAGGCGGTCTTTAAGCGCCTGATCTTCGACTTCGATGATCGTGTATAGCATCATTGCTCCAGCGGTGGGGGCGCGCAGCGTTGCGGATAAGATGGCGTCTTTTTCCTGTTCGCTGAGCGGCGTCGGGTCGTATAAGCGGATCGAACGGCGTTTGTGAATGAGATCAAGGGTGGGGTTTGAGATGGGATGCATTTTCGTTTGCCTCCAAAGTAGATGGAAGTCATGATTTTTATGAATGAGCGCAGAAGAGATGGTGCTCCTTGGGATCTATTTTAGCCCAATTGCATGGGGAATACTAAATGATAAAAGTCAAGTTGCCAATTGACTCTCCTTGGATATGGCGCGATAATCAGTTCAGTTGGGGCGATCTGAACACTGGCGGGGTGTGTTGAAGCGATATGTCTTGAGTTTCGGGAAAATTCTTAAAGAGCGAAAGGGGAATATGCGATGTGAAAATTAATTTCTCTAACTGTGCCAGCGATTTTACTGGTGTTATTTTTGTTGGCGGGTGGCGCGGTATCTGTCGGCGCTCAGCAATGTACTACCATCCAGGATGGAGTGCTGCTGGACAGCTACGGCAATCTGCTGGTTCTGGGGTTCGATGAATTCGGTTATAACTACCAGGCGCACATGTTCAACGGCACTTACGACAGCGTTGACCGCAAGCTAGACGGCAAATATTGGGGAGCAACCGGCGATTATGTGGACGATATGTTGATCATGAAATGGTCGGATGATTGGCTCGCCAATAAGGATTGCGACGGCGACGGCAAATTGGATCGCGGCGCGCCTGGGTCGGCTGGTTATCCAAATATTAGCCAGGGATGGCTCACCAATCACGTGGTAGGTGATTATGACTCGGACGGCGACGGAAACCAAGATGCTCCCTATACTGACTTTGTCAAAATCATTTGGGTGGGGCCGGGTGGTTCGTTATGGGGACAATATGAGGTCATCCAGGAAGTGTATACCGACCCGTTGGGTGGTTTCCACGGTCTGCTTTTCAAAATTGGCGCGCCAGGCCTGGGCTTGAATGATCATTGGACGGAGCCTTAGGCGGCAGGAGGAAAACTGAGAACGCCCTGCCAGTAATGAGATTCGCCTGGTCTCTGTCCACCGCTCGCGCCGTGGATGTTGCCCAGAAGCGGCGCGGCGGTGGGGTATTTTGGCAATGCTGATCCGGAATCTGATTGACGCCTTTTTCATGGCGCAATGATCCTGGCGGGCAGCAACCAAACAGGAGGAACGAAGAGAATGAGATTTATGTAAAACGATGAATATCCATTCGTATCGTATTTGACCGTGTTTGATTGAAGGCGGCGGAGTTGAGCAAACATTGTTTGCAAGGTTTTTGTTTCAATAACCAGGATCAGATTTATTCCAAAGGAAGGTTTATTATGAACGTTCGATATATGCGAGTTGGCCTGGCGTTGATCATGATATTTGCGATGCTAGGAACAAGTATTGCCCTGGCTGCCTCTTCAGCCTCCGATTTTCCTGTGCCGCAAATTCAGGATGATGAAAACGGTTTAATTTCATCTGACAATGCTCCCGTTCCGCAATCTGGGGCAAGAAATCGTGATTGGACGCGCGAAGAGATGATGAACGCCAAACCTTATCCACTGGGTCTAGAGGGAAACGGAAAACCAGCGATTTTGTCAGATCAGGATCTTCAACCCACCGGTAAGCCGGTTTTCATCGAAGGCTATCCCCCAATGGATGAACGCCCGGCGGCAGGCACTATCCCCTCGTTCGCGTTGGGCAGCGTGGGCCCGCTGCAGCCGTTGGGATATCCGTATCCTGCGCCGTTCACGCGTTACGAGAACTTTGATCAATATAAAAAATATCCCTACGTCACCGTCGGAAAGCTGTTCTTTACGCAATACGGCGTTGAT
>Ga0226835_1000973_pt1 | contig 20097 bp, 21 predicted proteins | sample LAC_MetaG_1_FD_163627 | JGI IMG/M metagenome (GOLD analysis project Ga0226835, IMG submission 163627) | Anaerobic ammonium oxidizing microbial communities from anammox membrane bioreactor (MBR) in UC Berkley, California, United States -... | ecosystem: Engineered > Bioreactor > Anaerobic >...
CATGACCGGCTCCCGCGCCTACAAGCCGGGGGACGTGATCAAGAGCCTGAACGGTCTCACCATCGAGGTGGACAACACCGACGCCGAAGGCCGGCTCACTCTGGCCGACGCCATCGAGTACGCCAAGCGTCGCAACGTCACGCACATGGTCGACTTCGCCACTCTCACCGGCGCCGTCATCTCCATCGGCGGTGACGTGGGCGCTGCCTGCTTCGGCAACAACGCGCTGTTCACCAAGACGGTGCGTGAGACGGCGGCGAGCCAGGGCGAGAAGATGATCGAGATGCCCATGTGGCCTGAGCTTCGCAGCCTGATCGACTCGGACATCGCCGACCTCAAGAACTCCGGCGGGCGTCTCGCCGGCTCCACCACCGCGGCGATGTTCCTGAAGGAATTCGCCGGGGACGAGATCCCGTGGGTGCATGTGGACATCGCTGGTGTCGCTTTCCGTGGACGCGAGCTCGAGGGACTTCCCAAGGGCGCCACGGGTTATGGCGTGCGCACGGCGGTGGCCCTCGCCTCGGTCCTCGCTCAGGAGGCTGCGGCTCAGAGCTGAGCCCTCTCTATAAGGGGCGCGCCGGTCACCACTGGTGACCGGCGCGTCTACTTTTACCTGCCTGGTTTGCCTGCCTTCTGATAGAGTAATCTCGACTCAGGAGGCAAATGATGAAAGAACGGCTGTCAAGACTGCGTAAGGCAATGATGAAAGAGAAGCTGGCAGGCCTGCTCATCCGGGTGACCGAATCAGGTCAGTCGACCCAGCCGAACAATCAAAACGTCCTCTATCTGAGCGGCTTCGGTGGCTCTACCGCGGTCCTCCTGGTTACCGCCCGTCAGGCTTTCATCGTTGCCGATGCCCGATACTACGAGCGTGCTCGTCTCGAGGCGCCGCACTTCCGCCTGGTCAAGATGAAACGAGGCGAAAAGGCTACGACCTGTATCAATCGAGCCCTCAAGCTCGCTCGTCTCACGAAGAGGAGCAAAGTCGCCTTCGAGTCCAGCCGTCTGCCTCATGACGTCTATCTCGCCTGGAGCAAAGAGCTCGAGGCGAATCTGGTAGCTACCAGTCACCTGGTGGAGCGTCTCAGGCAGTACAAGGACGAAGCCGAGCTCAAGTACCTGACGAAAGCGTGCCGTGCCACGAGCAAGGTCTACGACGAAGTGGCAGCGCTGATCAAGCCAGGTATGAGGGAGGTCGACGTCGCTCTCGAGATCGACATGCGCCTGCGCAAGCACGGCGCCAGCGACAATAGCTTCTCGTCCATAGTCGCCAGCGGTCCCAATTCGGCCATCCCTCACCATGCCACCGGCAATCGCCGTCTCAAGGCGGGCGAGCCTGTGGTGATGGATTTCGGGGGCGTGTTCGACGGGGGCTATTGCTCGGACATCACTCGTACCGTTTTCGTCCCCGGCAAGAAGCCGAGCGCGAAAATGCAGGAGATCTACCAGATCGTGCTCGAAGCCAACCGCCAGGCGCGGCTGGCTCTCAAACCCGGCGTCAAATACCGGGAGTACGATGAGGTGGCTCGCGACTACATCATCCGGCGAGGCTACGGCAAGTATTTCACTCACGGGCTGGGACACAGTCTCGGTCTGGAAGCCCACGACCCCTACGACTATGTCGGGGATCCCTTCGATGTAGGAGCCGTGGTAACCGACGAGCCGGGTATTTATATCGAGGGAGTCGGCGGTGTGCGTATCGAGGACGACCTGGTGGTCACAGAGAATGGTGCCCGTCGCCTGACCGGCGCGCCTTACTGGAAGTTTTGAAAGGCTCAGTCGAGACGGGAGCCGATCTCGGTAATCGTGCCGCTGATCTTGTCGATCAGCCCGTCCACATGCCCGACAGTGGTGCCGGTGACGCCTCTGCGTTTGCGCTCAACCAGCCAATCCAGGAAGAGCAGGCGCTCGAACGCCTGGGCATAAGGCAGGGAGCGCTCGATAGCGTCCCTCCGGTAGCCGGACTCGTCGCAGTAAGCCTCGATCACGAGATCGCGGAGCTCTTTCAGGGCGCCGTTCTTATCGTGGTCCGAGGTGATGCTCGCCAGATCCAGCAGGGGTACGCCGATGATGGTGAACCATGACCAGTCGATAATGAAGAACTTGCTGCCCCGGCGTACGATATTTTCAGCATAGAGATCCCCGTGCACCAGGGAGATCGGCTCTCCCGCCAGCGCCTCGGCGACCCGGCCGGCGATGGCAATCAGGCTTGCCTGCCTGGCTCTGTCGATGTTTCCCCATTCGACCAGACTGCCCGCCACGCCTCGGGCGAAGGGCTCGAAGTCGATGGGAGTGATGGTGCGGAGGATCTTGAGCGGAATCAGCTCGTCGACCCGGTATGAATAAGCGCGGTGCATCTTGGCCAGCTCTTCGCCGAGTTTGGCGGCATCATCGCCTTCGGCCCGGTCTTTGAGATAGACGGCGCCCAGGTCCTCGAGAAACATCGCCGTCAGATCGCCGTGGTGCGCTGTCATGAAGAGTTGCGCCGAGGCGGAGATGGACGGTATGAGAATCCGTTGGTGCAGGTCCTGCTCGATGTCCCAGGGCGGCAGAACCAGTTTGTAGATGAGCGAATCAGGCAGAGCGTCCTCGAAGCAGAGGCGCTCAACGTAAGAAAAGTCCCGGTGGCGTAAAACCTGCCGCCGGGCGATTGGAATGTCCTTCCCGTAGAACTCTCTCAGCCAGGAAGCGAGCTTTTCCTCCGGAACCGGAGTGAGCAGTTTCAGGCTGGAGTCTTCCTGGTGGGGAGGCAAGTGACAATACTCTGGAGGATCGATGGCCACATTGTACCTGCGGCCAGGTCGCTCCAAACTCATTGACCCGGCTCGGCGAACAACATTGTTTACCGCTCCGGAATTTCCACTCTGACAAGAACCTGAAAAGGAGATTACCATGGATAGTGGAGACGGTGGTGACGGCGGATTCGACGCCGGTTTCGATGGCGGCTTTGATTCCGGCTTCGATGGCGACTACGGTGGCATCGACGGAATCGAAGGCGACGGCGGGCTCGACTCGGTGCCCGACGGCGACCTGGCCGCCTATGGTTTGATGCTCAGCTATGGTCACTGCGGAACGGACGGCATGGACTGTCATTCCGGCATCGGCCACGCTGACGTGAATTATCGCCCGGGCAGGCTCGAAGGGCTCTCCCGCAGGCAACGCGCTATTCTCAAGAAGCTCGAGAAGGACCCCATGCGGAGGTTCTTCGGTGTGCACGTGGCCAGCCACGGGTTCATCGACCTCATGCAGGAGTTCGCCAAAATCGCGCAGACGGTCGGCTGCCACCGCATCGATGATGTCATGCCGAACTTCGGCTCCTCCAATACGGTGGAGGCGGATCTGGCTGACTGGAATCGCTGGGTGCCGCCCTACACGCGCAAAATCGTGCCTCTCGGCTGGTATCCCGGTGCTACCGGTACCACCCGGGTGCAGCGTCAGGTCTGGCAGCTCAAGAAGGCGAATACTTTCTTCCGTCCCGACCCGGAGCCCTACCGGCTCTACGATCGGCGCGCCAACACCCTCCTTGAGGTGATGGTCGTTACCTGGTTCTACACCGAGACCCTCGAGTACGAGACCCGGTTCCAGGTGGTGGTGAAGTCCTTGCCTGAATGGTGCGATCCTCTCGCCTCCTGGACCAATCGCAGGCTCTCGTTCTTCAAGCATCAGGCAGCTGCCCGGACGATTTCGGAGCAGGTGCTGGAGCGGCTCAAGGCGGCTCCCCCGACAGAGATCGCGGTGATGCTGAGGGATGAGGTTCGCCGGCGTCTCGAGGAGAAGGCGAAGAAGGAGGAAGGCGACAAGCCTGCCGATCCGGCCAACCCGCCTGAAAACGGTGGTGGCGCCGGTGGTGACGACTGCGGTTGCGATAGGCGTGACCCTGCCGACACGGGCTCGACTCCGGTCGATCCCGATCCCTCCGACACGGGCTCGACTCCGGTCGAGCCCCATCCCTCCGACACGGGCTCGACTCCGGTCGATCCCGATCCTCGAAGCTGCATGGAAGAAGCTGGCTCCGGCGCCGATGTGCTGGGGCTTCTCTTCAAGAGGCCGGTCAAAAAGCCGGTCGAGCAGAAGCCGGTTCCACCGGCGGTGACTACGGTCACCATCGAGGTTCCACCCCTGAGGGGGTGAGACATCAAGTTGCGGGGCGGACCTCAGAGATGAGGCCCGCCCCGGTTTTTCAGGGGTGTTTCCCCTGAATCAAGAAACCAACACACCAAGCAAGAGGTGCTAAATGACGAAAAGAGACGACAAGACCACCGACGGCGTTGCCGGTTTCAAGGCTCCTGCCGTGCAGACCGGTTGCCTTGCCGCCCGCCTTCCGGAACATCCGGAGGCCGAGGCCTACAGGCATTTCTTTCTGACTCCGCCCGAGAAGAAGAAGGGCGGCTGTGAAGAGGAGCCGGCCCACGGGCACGATCATGGCTGCTGTGGCGGCCAGTGCGCGCCCGACGCCTGATCCTCTGACTGCCCGGCAGGACCGCACCGGTCCTGCCGGGCTCTTTCTAGTAAAACCAAGCAAGAACATCGGGAGGCTATGATGGAATTCACCTTCTCCGTCAATACAGCCCTGGCCCTGGTGCTGAGCATCCTGGCCAACGGCTTTCTGATCGCCTATCTCTTTCCGAAGCTCAAGGGCTTCACCTTCACCGGGAAGTTCTGGCCCGAAGGCATTCTCTACGCCCTCGGTCTGGAGCTCACTGCCCTGGTCGTCAACCTCCTGGTCATGGTGGTGGTCATTGTGACCCTCGGGCTCGCGATCATCCCCCTGGCATTTTTCATGATCTTCGGGTTCTGGCTCGTTAACGCCATCTATCTGAAGGTCCTCGCCCACTGGTTCCCCCAGCATCTGAGAATCGACGGCTGGTTGCCGGCAATCATTGCCGGTCTCATCCTCATGGTGGTGGGCATGCTTCTGGGCGACCATTCGGTTGCCACGATTCACTACAACGTTCAATGATCGACGGCTGTTGAGTAACAATAGCTAGGTCTCGATCGACTGAAGACCTGGTGGTCCGGTTTCGCATTGCGATTCCGGACCTCCCTTTTTTCTTTTTCTCGTAAGACGACAAAATATAGTAGAAATCGCTGGCTGAGAAATTCTGAAAAGGGCTGTTTAAGCGTTTCTGCTCTAAAATTCTGATTTGAAGGCGTTTCTGGCGTTTTTTCAGCCGTTTTTTATGGAAGAAACGCATATCGGCTCTGGAGCTGTTGTGAAAGAGAGAGAAACTCGGGAAATTCTCTCTCGGCTCTCGGGCAAGAGAGACAAACTCGGGAAATTCTCTCTCGGCTCTCGGGCAAGAGAGAGAAACTCGGGAAATTCTCTCCGAATTTGCCAACGAGATGGTCTCACCGGTGCTGGCGTCTGGTCCGTTCTCGAAATCGAGCAGCTGCCCGTGTGATTGTGGCGCTGGCCAGCAAGAATTCGGCGAGCTTCACGCTCTGCATTTGTTCTTCAGTGAGCAGACCGGATTGACGGATGACTTCTTCGGCGGTTGATTCGGGCTTGCTAAGAATCTGCTCTTGCAGAGCTCCGGCTTCCGATTCGCGGATCAGCTCCGCTTCGAGCATAAGCTCCACCAGTTTCGATCTGGAAGGCGACAGAGGCAGTTGCGGGTTACTTTCTCGATGAGGTTCCTGTAAGATTCTGGTCGTTGTCTTCGTCGTGGTTGCCGGGTGGCATTATGAGCTATCTTCTCATTTTTCTTGGTGCAGGACTGGGTGGAGTCTTTCGCTTTCTGGTCAGTTCCGGCGTCCAGGGTCTGACCAATGACTGGACTTTTCCTCTGGGAACCATGACCGTGAATATCCTGGGCTGTCTCCTGATTGGCATCGGGGCTCAATTCAGCGAAACCAGGGCTTTCTTCTCACCGGAAGTGCGAGCGTTCTTGATGGTGGGGGTGCTTGGCGGGTTCACCACTTTTTCCACATATGGCTATGAGACTTTTCAATTGATTCGCGATGGGCAGATGCTCTATGCGATATCGAATGCGGTGCTGCAAGTGATCATCGGTGTGGCTTGCGTGTATCTCGGTTACTGGCTGGCTAAGCTTCTGTGAGGATCGTTGATGTTTGAAGAGGAAGGCTATCTCCTGAGAGTCTATTTCGGCGAGTCGGACAAGCATGACGGCATGCCTCTCTATGAGTGGATCGTGCGTCGCGCCAGAGACCGTGGGCTCGCCGGGGCGACTGTGCTCCGCGGAATTGAAGGTTTCGGCTCGCACAGCCGAATTCATACCGCCAAGCTTCTCACTCTCTCCACGGATCTGCCGGTGGTGGTGGAAATGGTCGACAGCAAAGAGAAAGTCGAGGCTTTCCTGAGCGAGCTGGAAGGCTCTGTTCATGAAGGTATGGCTACAGTCGAGAAGGTAACGGTTCGCCATTTTCGGCGGAGCTGACATGCGCGCCAACTGGAGACGAGGAAAAGACCTGGTGGATCTCACGGTGTCCCAGATCGAGAAGCTCATGACGCCTGCATTTCAGGGTGCCAGGGTGGAGAGGTTTCGATTCACCGAAGGTGGCTTGAGCAACACGAATCTAGTGGTGCATATAGCCGGGCGGGAAGAGCCTGTTCTCCTGAGGATCTTCGAAGCTCGTCCGGAAAGCGCCGCCAAAGAGAATGCAATCGCCCGGCGCCTGCGTGACAGAGTGCCGGTGGCGACGTTTCATGCTTTCCTGCCGGACAATGAGTTCACCGGCTCGCCTTACGCAATACTCGAGTATCTTCCCGGAGAGCGTCTGGAATTGCTCTTCCCGACTCTCGACAGACAAGACCGCGAAGCCGTGGGCTTTTCTCTGGGCGAGGTCCTGGCGGGGATCAATGAGGAGACCTTCCGGACCACAGGTTTTCTCTCGGCGGATCTCGAGGTCGTGCAGACGATCGATCTGGGGTCCGATGGGATGGTGGAGTTCGTTGATTCCATACTATCCTGTGAGCCGGCCAGAAGCCGGGTGGATCGGGGGCTTCTGCCCGCTCTCAAGGAGTTTCTCCGCGACCGTGCGGCGCTTCTCGATCATGCTCTTCCCTCGGCATGCCTGACCCACAGTGATTTCGGCGGTTCCAATATTCTTGTGGACAGGCGTTTGGGAAACCTTTGCGTCAGCGGTGTTCTGGACTGGGAGTTCGCTTTCAGCGGCAGTCCTTATTTCGATCTCGGCAATCTCCTGAGGTCGCCCCTGGGCGATGATGAAGCTTTCGCCGAGGCCGTGGCAGCCGGTTATCGATCTCGGGGTGGAGTCCTGGACAGGCAGTGGCGAAAGATCGCCATGCTTGTCGATCTGACAGCCTGGCTCGATTTTCTTGCCAGGGAAGAGGCTTGCCCCGAGCTCATCGAAGACGCCGGACGGATGATCCGGAAGACTATGGAAGTTTTTGATTCGAGATGACTGCTCGAACCCGCAAGGTCAGGCCTGGGGAAAGAAGAGATAGTCGCCGTCTTTGCCCGGTCTGATGATCACTACTTTGCCTTCCATGCGCTTGGGACGTCCGGAGCGGTTCAACTCCATGAACATGTTGGCCACTATGTCTTGTGGTACAACTCTCTCTCTCGACTTATTCCGCTCCAGACAGAGATCCAGGGGGATGTCCAGGAGCCAGAGTTGAACATCCTTGTAGCCGAAGCGCTCGGCGCGGTCGATGATGGGTTTTCGCTGTTTGGGATTGAGGTTGGTGTTGTCTATGATGATGTTCATACCTTCCCCCATGGCTCCTTCCAGCCGCTCGAAGAAGATCGAGAAGACCTCTTCCTTGTCTCCCTGCTCGGCTTCGTTGCCGTAAAGCTCCAGGCGTATCGCGTCGGCATTGAGATAGTGAAAGCCCTTCTCGGCGAGTTTCATGGCCAGGGTCGTCTTTCCGGCTCCTGGAATGCCTATGAGAACGATCAGCTTCTTCGGCTTCGACTCCACTTCAACTATCCTCCGTTATCTTGGTCTTTCTGTTATCTTCGATCCTTTTGCTATCTTCGATCCTTTTGCTATCTTCGATCCTTTTGCTATCTTCGATCCTTTTGCTATCTTCGATTATCCAGCGCGCCCAGACTGCTCCGACACCGACTGAAAAAGTCAGATATGAGACTAGCAGAATCGTTCTGTACAAATCCGTTTCGGCGGTCTGAACGCTAAGATTGGCGTCCAGCCAGGGGCAGAACCAGAAGAGCAGTCCGGCGGAGCCGAAAAGCATACCGGTGCCCAGATAGCTCCCCCGGGCCCACTTGTGGAGGGTTTTTCGAGAGAGAAGGGTCTCCAGGATATAGCCCAGGCCGAAGATGGCGAACGCCAAGCCGTAGTGCTGGAAACGGCTCATCGAAACGTAGTGCTGGGGCTTGAGGCAGAGAACGACCAGGGCGAGAATAGCGAACAAGAGTACGAGCCTGCACTGGCGGGTCGCTTGCCAAAGTTTTGCTGCTGCTCCCATCAATTTTTATGATAGCTAATTTTATGTCAGGTAAAAACTGGGGTCTCGATAAGCTATTCTTCCGTCGCAGATAGTTGCCATCGCTTTACCGGTCATTTCTCTACCGTCGAAAGGCGAATTGTTGCTCTTCGAGAATCCTCCGGCAGTGGAGTAAGTCCATTTCCGGTCCGGATCGATTATCGCTATATCGGCGGTCGCTCCGGCTTCTACCCTGGGCTCGGGGAGTCCGATTATCCGGGCTGGCGCTATCGAGAGCCGGTGGCTGATGAAAGTCAGGGGCAGGTCGTTTTCCTTGTAGAGAAGCTCGAACATGAGGCTGAATGCCGTCTCGAGACCAATTACTCCGAAAGGAGCGGTCTCGAAGGGTCGCGCTTTCTCTTCTCTTGTATGGGGGGCGTGGTCGGTGGCGACAATGTCGATTGTTCCGTCTATGAGGGCGGTGACGATGGCGGCGCGATCGTCTCTGGAGCGCAGGGGCGGGTTCATCTTGAACCTGGTGTCGTATTCGGTGATGTCATCGTCGCTCAGCATGAGGTGGTGAGGCGCCGCCTCCGCGGTCACATTGAGACCATCGGCCTTGGCTCTGGTTATGAGCTCGACAGAAGCGCGGGTGGATACATGGGCGAAATGAAGGTGGCAGCCGGTGCCTCGAACTATCTCGATTTCCCGGGCGATACAAGCTGCTTCAGACATCGGGGGGATGCCAGGCAGTCCCAGTCTGGTAGCCGTTTCGGACTCGTTGATACAGCCGTCCTGGCTGAGGTGACGATCCTCGGCATGGCTGATGATGGGCTTGCCGGTCAGGCTTGAGTATTCGAGTGCGTGCCTGAGCACCGCCAGATTGCTCACCGGCAGGCCGTCATCCGAAAAGGCCGGCACGCCGAGCTCGGCCAGTCTGGCCATGTCGGTGAGCTGCTCTCCGGCCATGCCGACGGTCACGCACGCCACCGGCAGCACTTTGATCACTGCATTCTTCTTGATCCGGTTCAGGGCGTTTTCCACCATGATCACCGAATCGGTGGTGGGAATAGTGTTCGCCATGGTGAGCACGGTGGTGAAGCCGCCGGCGGCGGCAGCTTTCGAGCCGGTCTCGAAGTCTTCCTTGGCGGATTGGTCGAAATCACGCAGATGGGTGTGGATATCGATAAAACCCGGCGAGAGGAATAGTCCTTCAGCCTGGATAATTGTCTCTCCATCTACCGGGGCGAGATTTTCGCCTACTTCGGATATCTGAGTGCCCACGATTCGCACGTCCCTGCTTAGTAGCCCGGCGCGAGGGTCGCCCTTGCACTTCTGCGCCCTGCTCCCGTCGGCTCCGTTTGCAATCAGGCCGCCTTTTATCAGTAGCGAGTCGCTCATTTTTCAGTCCCCGTTTCTGAGTAGAATCAGTAAAACCGCCATGCGGACAGCGATTCCGTTGGTCACCTGAGTGGTGATCAAAGAGCGAGCCGGGTCGTCGGCCAGGGCGCCGGTGATTTCTATCCCCCGGTTGATCGGTCCGGGATGGAGTATGCGCGCTCCCGGTCTGGCAATTTTCAGGCAAGCGTGATCGACCCGGTAGAGATGAGCGTAGTCCGCGGTGCTTGGGATCAAGCCCTGTTTCTGGCGCTCTTTCTGGAGGCGCAGAGCCATGATGAAATCGGCTCCTTCCACGGCAGTGAAAAGATCGGTATGAGATCTGACGCCAAGGCTCTCGATGCCGTACGGTACCAGGGGTGGTGGTCCGCAGACATGGATGTCGGCGCCGAATTTCTTGAGGAGGCTTATGTTCGAGCGAGCCACCCGGCTGTGTTTGATATCGCCTACGATTACTATTTTCTTGCCTTCTACGGACCGGCAGATCTCGATCATGGTCAAATAGTCGAGGAGGGCCTGGGTCGGGTGCCCGCGCCAGCCATCGCCGGCATTGATGATTGATATCGCTGGTGGTGCAACTTCCCTCAGCCGTTCCGGCCATCCGGACTGGGCATGTCTCTGAATAATAGCGCTGACACCCATAGCGCTGATTGTTCGTGCTGTGTCGTCGATGGTCTCGCCCTTGGCCACGGATGAGCTGCTGATATCCAGGTTGAGAACATGGGCGTCGAGATTGGCTGCCGCCAGCTCGAAACTCGAGCGCGTGCGGGTGGAGTTTTCAAAGAAAAGGGTGGCGATGCTTTTGCCGCTCAGTGCCCGCAAAGGCAGCTGTCCCTGGCTCATGAGGGTTTTCAAGGATCGGGCTGTTTCGACAATTGCCTCTATCTCGGAGGCGCTCAGCGCCTCGACATCGATCAGGTGCTTGCGACGGTTGAAGTGAAGGGCGCCGTCCGAATCGAGAAGGCTTTGAAGAGACGTCGGGATGGACGGCAGGTTCACGTCGGTCGCGCTGATCTCTTGTGAGGTCTCTCTCATTGCAGGCATTATCCGGGGATCGGTCGGGCCCTGTCAATTCGTGGCAACATAGACCTGAAGCTGTGCTAACCTGGTTGCCTACTCGAAATTTGATTTCTTGAGAGGTCGCCATGGTCGAGAAGTTTGATGCCATTGTGGCGGGGCTCGGAGCCATGGGCAGTGCTTCGCTGTACCAGCTTGCCCGTCGCAACGTCAAGGTTCTTGGAATCGATCGTTTCACGCCGCCGCACTCTCTTGGCTCCACCCACGGCGATACGAGAATCACCAGACAGGCGATTGGTGAAGGGGACCATTTCGTGCCTCTGACTCTCCGCTCCTACGAGATTTTCCGAGAAATCGAGAAGGAGACCGGTATGGATTTGCTTACGATTACCGGTGGCTTGATGATCTCGAGTGGCAGCCGGACGAGCATCATCCATGTGGCTGAGTTCTTCGAGAATACCCTGGCGGCGGCGAACAAGTACGGAATCGGTCACGAGGTCTTGAATGCGACCGAGATGCGAAGGCGTTTCCCGCAGTTTCTCGTAGAGGATGATGAAATCGGATATTTTGAGGACGAGGCTGGTTTCCTGCGTCCGGAAAATTGTGTGGAAGCGCAGTTGTGCCTGGCGGACAAGCTTGGAGCCCGGGTTTCTACCGGAGAGCAGGTCCTGGACCTCTCCTCAGTGGAAGGAGGAGTGCATGTTCGCACCGACAGGGGAGACTATCTCGCAGAGCACCTGGTTTTGACTGCCGGGCCCTGGTTGCCCAAGCTCCTCGGCCGGCATGGCTCCAGCCTATTCAAAGTATACCGGCAGGTGCTCTACTGGTTCGATGTAGAAGAGCATTACGATCATTTCGTTCCCGAGCGTTTCCCGATATTCATCTGGGAGGTGCAGGGCAAGGGCATGGCCATGTATGGTTTCCCGGCTATCGACGGACCCGGGGGAGGTCTCAAGATCGGCAGCGGCAGGTACCTGGACAGTATCGATCCGGATGAAGTGAATCGGGATGTCTCCGAGCATGAGATCCAATCTATGTACGAAATGCAGGTCGAACCTTATTTCCCGCTTCTGGGCAGGCGGTGCGTACGGACAGCCACCTGTATGTACACTGCTACCGCCGATGCTCGTTTCGTCATCGATCGCCACCCCGAAATGCAAGGAGTGATCGTCTGCTCGCCCTGTTCCGGGCACGGCTTCAAGCACTCGGCGGCAATCGGCGAAGCGCTGGCCGAGATCGTGACCGAAGGCAAGAGCCGAATCGATTTGAGTCCTTTCAGCTTCGCGTGCGCCAGGGCTCATTGCTGGTGAGCAATTGTTCGATCGGTGTGTCTGGTGACGGCTGAGATGGATTTCTCAAACTCTATCAAAGTAGCTCACTATCTAGGTTGAAGAATAATTTTCGGTGGTATTGTGGTGGCAGGTAATACTAGGTGATATAGTGAAAGTTGAATCAAAAAAGAGAGAGCAGGCAGTAGCGGTTGTCCCGTACTGGCCTGCTCTCTTCAGTAATCAGCTCTCGCGGCAGGGGGAGAGAAGATTGTGAGCCGAAGTGGCTTTGTTCATAGCCGCGAAGACCTCGCTCAAGAGCGAGCCGAGGGCCTTCCTCGAGGTGGTCGAGGCGAGCCTGGTCTCTGCCGAGTCGGCTTCGCGTCTGGCCTGGTCCAGGAGATCCTTGATGGTCTTCTGATCCGGGCAATTGCTGGCGTTCTCGGCAAGAATGGAGAGGTTCTCAATCTCGGAATTCAGGATCGAAAGGTTGACTTCGATCGTGTGGATGAGATTGGCGATGGCCTCCCTTTCTTCTTCTCTTGCTTTACGGACGGCGAAAACAATGAGCGCCGCCAGAGCCAGCAAGAGGATTGTCCATGGCAACATGAGAGTTACCTCCATGCTTGATGCGCCGCTCCAGGCGCCACGAGGGTACCGGAAGGACGACATGCTCGGCTCCAAGACCGCCAGGGACGGCGGCAGGGAGTGGAGCCAGCCGTAAGGATGCAGATTCCTTACGGATTGATATTGATTGGTGTGGACGGGGTTGCCGTCCGCGCTTGGCGCGGCGGGAGCTAGTGCTTGCTGCCGCGCACTGGGACCGGCTCAGAGTCCGGCATCCCATATTTGAGCCCGAGAGGGCTCGAAAGGAGCGATGAAGTGAAGGAAGAAGCGCAGAAGATTTCGGTCGGCGGCGAGCCGCTCCATGATCGCCGCGTCCGACATGCTCTTCTCATCGAGCTCGATGGGATAGGAGACACGCAGGACGAAATCGCCCTTGCCGAGCCTGAGGCTACCCGGCTCTTTGTCCGGGTCGTGCATGGCGATGTTCATGCCCAGGGCGTCGGAAAGGACTGCGCACCACCGGTGGTTGCCACTCAGGAGCGACTCGAACGGTTCGCGACCGAGCCAGCTGACGGCTTGCTCGATGGTGAAGGGCTCGGTCGCAAACAGGCGCTCGCGCCCCGCGGGGGCTTGAAAGCCGTGATTACCCCCGAAGGAGAACATCGGCATGAGGACAGAGCCTTCGCTGTTAACCCAGGTGTTGTCCCTGGTGCGATCACTCCTCCAGCCGAGTTGATTGGTGAGATAGCGCATGGGTCCTCCTGTTAGAGATTTAGACTGCGCAGATAGACAGATCCCTTATCTCGGCATACCTCGACCATGAACCTCAGGACGGCTTGCCGTCACGGTAGGAGATTCCGGATCGAGAGTCGGGTAACGTTTGAGGGAGTAGAAATCCGAGAGATGAGCAATCTGAATACAGATTCGAAACTTAAGGGCGAGTGGCTTCTTCAACAACCCTTATCTTGTTTCAGTACTTTAATAGAGTCTTGATTGAAGAGCAGGGGAAGCACCTTTGCCTTGCCTGTACCGGAGATAGGGCTCCGGCTGGTAACAGCGATCAGGATAGCGTCGCTAGCGCAAGGAGTCCCCTGCGCGTAACAAGATCAATCCGGATGGAAGTGTCTGATCTCGGCGTTCTTGTTCAGCATGATCGTGAACATCTGCTTGTAAAACCGGCGCGTTTCGTCTTTGCTCGAGCTCAAGACGGCCAGTCCCTGTCTGGCGTACTTGACCTGATCCTCGAAAAGGCTGAGTCTGACAGCCAGGGTGCATACAGTGTAGAGTATGTCGAGCTTTTTCTGACCGCCGTATGAGGTCTCGCCGTGCTTCTCCACGAAGTCCAGAGTGTTCTTGAACTCGGCAAGAGCCTCCCTGTACATATCCTGCCTGAGATAGCAGAGTCCTTTTCGATCGCTCACATAGGCGGGCAGCCAGTCCTCATCTTGCTTGATCTTTCTGGCGAAACCCTCGGCTCTCTTGTAGCGCTCGTCGGCGATAGGATAGTTCCGGTGGCTCTGGGCCGAGTCGCCGGCGGTGAGATTGATATATGCGGCGATGATGAGATTGTCGTGGTTGTCTTCGGAGAAGAGCTCAGGATGCCTTTCGAGAACGGTCTCGTATTGCTTGTAGAGTTTCTCCACGCTGGTCGGTGTGCCGTGATAGCAGACAGCTTTGAGGGCTGAGGCGATTTGACAGAGCTCGAGCTCGGGGACTTTGCGCCGGCTTGCCGTGGCGAGGGCTTTCTGGGCCTGGGATGCGGCTTCGGAGGCTGATCCTATCTCGGTCCTGATTCTGGTGATCGTGAGATTTTTGGCTTCCCTAATGAGCAGCGCCTTCTCGCTGGCGCTGTATTGTTCGCCGGACTCGCCGCGAATCGCTCTCGTGAGCGAGCTCATTCCAGAGGCGAGGAAGGGTGAGAGCAGCGTGCCTCCGAGGAAGGCGAGCACTATGAGGACAAGCACCACCGGCAAACGCAACTCCAGGCGTGCTCGCTGAGGAATCTTCTGGGTCGCTGTTTTCTGGTCTTCCTGCATCTTGAGATTTTACGCGACGGAAGGTACCTGCCGCTTACGCTCCGGGCTTGTTAATTGCGCTCGTGTTAATTGCACTTAAGTATAGCTCCTTGCGGGTTGCCAACAAGCCTGCTTTTCCATATATTGAATTCACAGGCATCTATCAGGCACAGGCGACAAGTCGCGCCCCTGCCGGCGTATCGGCTCGGGGCGACGAAGAATACTCACCGTCGACCAATGCCGTCCGGCCCCTGAGTGAAGTCAATTGGAGGAAAGACCATGTCCAGCGATAGCACCGCTGTCAGACCGCGTAAGAAGACGATCGGTTTTGCCAGCCGACTTCTGCACAAGGAGCTCAACGAAAGAGATAGAAAGCCCAGCCTCGAATTTATCAGGCCTTCATTTCTCGGTTCTGTAGAAACGCAGGCTCAGCCCAGTCAAGAGAAAGCACTGGCCGACAAATCCTGATAATCTAGCGTCGTTATGGGCGCAATGTTCTCGGCTGATGAGATCATCGAGATTGCCGGCGGCAGACTTGCTGCCGGCCTTGTTCCTGATTGTGTAGCCGGCATCGCTACCGATACCAGGACCGCGGTGGATGACTGTTGGTTCGTGGCCTTGCGCGGTTCTCGATTCGATGGGCACGACTTCCTCGGAGACGCTTTCTCCGGCGGCGCTGTTGGTTGCATAGTCGAAGAGCGTCAGAGCTACCCGATTGCCAGCACGAGCTATCCTCTGATCGCAGTCAGCGATACCATGAAAGCTCTGGCCGAGCTCGGCCGGATCTGGAAAGAGCGGAGCGATCTGGTGGTCATCGCTATTGCCGGCGAGAGCGCGGACAGCAGTACTCTGGTCAGCCGTCTCGCTTACCGTTTGTTTGCTTCCCATGGTCCTGCTCTCCTGGTCGAGGTACATCACCAGGGGGTGAGAGGGTGCTTCGGGCAGCTCTTCGATACCGGTCCCGAGACCAGATATGTGATCCTCAATCTGGTGGTGTCATCTCTGGAGCAGGTCGAACTTCTCGGTAGAGGATTCGCTCCTGATGTCCTGGTGTTTGTCGGCAAGCCATTCGACTATCTGAGAATCACCGCCACGGAAGCCGAGATCCGCGAAGCTACGATGACACTGCTGTCGGCCGTGCAGGCCGGTGGCGGTGAGATTTACTGGGCTTGGCAGACCGGTCTGGTGTCCTCATTCGGCCCGCAAAGCCGCGGGCTGTCTATCTATTCGGTCCCGGCCGGGGAAGATATCGAAACTGTGGATGCAGATAAGGAGGACGTGGAGGATTTTTCGGTTCCCTCGAGCTCGTATCCTGAATTCGATTGCCGCGTGGTGACGGAGCCTGTGCCGATCGGCCAGGAGCGCAAACATCGTGAGCTCTGGTGCGTACGCTCGCTCTGCCGCCAGTTCGGTATACCGGATGGCGGACTCGAAGAGCTTCTCGACGATCCGCTCTTTGTTTAATCGACCTGCATCCGAATGGCGATTCAGGCGGTCTTCTGTCTGGTGGTGCTGAGACGCTGTCTGTGCCTCGAGACCATTTCGTAGAGCTGTCTTGTCAGCCACATGGTGCCCGGCAGAATATAAACCACCGCTGCTACCCGGCCGAAAGGTAGATGGGTGAGAATTATCGGAATCGCTTCCGGACCGAACCACAATCTCTCGCCATCCGAGAGAAGCAGGCTCCAGGGCGACCGGTCCAGGGCCACAGTAAGGTCCATGGCCTCGCCGTTTTGCGAGTCGCGATCAACATATGTGAAAACCTGATTCCTGTCCCACACACCAAGCATGGTGGCGAGGCTGCGAACCACCGGACAACGGTCATCGCAGGCGAGCAGGAATGTACGGGACTCCTGGCAGAGGCTGGTTGCAAGAGCGTCCACTGAAATTTCACCTTTCAGATGGGATTCATTTGAGTTGCTTAAGTTTAGCATCGGTTCACTTTTGGGAAAAGCCCCCTGGGGGTATTTTCTGGATGAAATTCGAACTTTTTTGGACCTTCTTCTTGGCAACCGCCGGTGGTGTCAGCGGCTTTTCTTGCACTGACGGAATTTCGACGACGATGTTCCAATATCCGGTCGGCAAAAAGAGTCAAAAAGGTCGAAAAAGGTCGAAAAGCCGTGGAAAAAAGGTCGAAAAAAGGTCAAAAAGGCAAGAAAGCGGCGGAGGGGGAGCCGGATCAGTCCGTAGACCAATTCAGCCCCTTCCTCCGCCCTTTCCCGGCCGTTACTTGCTCGACGCCCGTTTGTGCAGGGTGGCGAGCATTCTCATGGCATTCTTGTTGACGGCTCGAGCTGCTTCGATCGGATCCTTGCCGGTCTTGATCAGCTCCCAGAAAGCCAGTGGTGCTGCAGCGCCGACATAGTTGGCGTGCACCGAGCCGAGCTTGCGAGGAACCGAGTAGCGTCCCTTCACCAGCGAAGCGGCGAGCTTGCCGACAATGTCCTGCCGCTCCCGGGTCCAGTTGTACATCTCCCACATGGACCGCTTGCCGAGACAGTCGAGTCTCTCTTCGATGAGGACACGAGCCACCACCGGAGCCAGGGCCTGGAGATCGGCCACGGCGAAGCGCAGGGTGAGGTCCTCACGCCCGCCTTCGGCGGTATATGTGACGAACTCGGGCCGTGGCTTGCCGGCGCCGAACACAGCCAGGGCTCCGAAAGGCTCGGCTTCGCTGTCCATGCCGATCACCTTCAGGGCCTCTGCCAGCCCCAGCACTCTCACATAATCAACCGGATGAGGCTCGAAGGTGAGCTCCATCCTGCCGTCCTCTTTCTCCTCGATAGTGAACTCCGAGGTGGAGGAGAGAAGCCGCGGCTCTTCGGCTATGGGGGTATCACCCATGCCCATCGCCGGAAAGGAGACGAGCATCGTGGTAATGAAAGCCGGACCGGAAAAGAGTATCCCACCGCAGGTGTCGGCGGCGATCTCGCTGAGCAGGTCCTTGAACAGCTTCTGAAGCAGCTCCAGAGTCGGCACGCTTCCGGCACCGAAGGCAGTGTCCGTGCTGGTCAGCTTCACTTTTCCGGAGTTCACCGCGGTCTCGATGGCCTTCGCCACCCTCTCGGTGAGCTCCTGCTCGAGGCCCTCGACGTCGTAATAGATGTCGTGGAATAGCTCATGAGCCATCAGAGGCATGAGCAGGAAGAGAAAGTCGAGCATCTCCACCGGCACTTCCAGGGCATGCAGCCCGACGGGTCCGAGAGCTCCGGGCATGGTGGCGAGCTCGCCGGTGACGATACGCGCGATGTAGCGGTCACCCACCTTGAACTTGCTGGTCTTGATGCCTTCGGCCGGTTGGAACAGGCTGGCCGTCTGCTCGAAGAAGAAGTTGATCAGCTCCAGCTCCCGGGCATAAGCACCGTCCCTGTACTGGTTGAAGGAATCGGTGTAGACCCGGAGGACCGAAAGGGACTCCGCCAGCTCCTGGTCGAGAAGCTCGGTGGCTTGCACCACCAGCTCATCGAGAGAAGTCGTCGGGGACTGGCGCGATAGAGCCAGGACCACCTTGCGGAGCGCTTTCTTGTAACGGCGCTTGAGCCGGGAGATCTGACGCAACAGGTTATTGAGGGTCTTCTGGAAGCCGGCAGGCATGTTCTGCCTGGCCCAGAGCGTCGCGCCGATCATCGAGCTGAAGCGGACGTCGACGAGACCGTCGAAGCGGCGGCTGTCCATCAGTTGCCTGAGGGCTTCGGCTCCGTCGACCATGGCTTTCAGATCCGGCTCTTCTTCGAACTCGTCGAGACGAGGAAGATAGACCGAGACATCCTGCCAGAATTCGCCGGGCTCCATGGCGGGAGCGACGCTGGTCTCCTTCGGCTCCCCTTTCTCGAGGACCTTGCCAGCCCGTGCCAGAGCGCCTTCGACGAGCTGGTTGATGGTGGGGAAGGGGTAGTCTTCCTTGCCTGCACCGAAAATATCGATGTGGCAGCCGGGGCCGTCACAGACGAGTCCTGAGAGACTCAGTCTGCTCTTGTGCCTGCGGCAGCCGAAACCAATCTTGCGAGTTACCGTTTTCATTTCAGTTACTCCGCGTTCTTGCGAACGTGTTTATGGAAGTCGTCACAACAAGCACCGGGCATGCAGTGGCTCGGTGTCAGGCTTTCAATGCCGCATCCCTGCTTTCTCGCACGAGCGTCCGGTCTATTCCTGCGGGCCGGACGTCGGCTGCAGTCGTAGGGATGCTGTTGGAGGAAAGGCAGTGAAGCGGTTTTAAGCCTGTATTTACTTGGTTGACAATGTGTAACTAGAACCTAGGCGTTTCAAAATCAAAAAATCAACTCGGAAAAGCTTTGCTTAGGAGAGTCTTACTCTCATTTCTAATTCATCATCCGGAATGACTTGCAGAGATAGCGCTAGTTGCGTGAGCCTGATACCAGCGGGGTTCGAGTGCTTGTAAAGGGATGTGAGTCAGCATTGATCAAGAAGATTTACGGGCTTTGAGTACTGTCTATTTGTTATCAGAAGAGTATCTCTCATCACTTTTTTCATCGGGTAACTATATCAACATCAACAAAAGCTCTCCCTGATGCCTTCGTCTTTAGCGATCCCGCCGACTGACCCAGTCGAGGGGATTGTCCGTATTTTTCGTTGCCCATCTGCGTATCCCGAGAACGAATCCGAAAAGAGGCCAAAAAGCAATGAAGAGAACCGTTAAAGTCGAAGTCGAGGACTGCAGCTTCCATGTTCGTAGTTCTTTCGAAATCCCGGACACCGGCGATGCGAGCATTAACTATTTCATCGCTCATCGCCGCATGGTAGCCCAGTATGGCGAGCCCCGCGAATGTACGCACCACCTGACCTCGGACTACCACTACGAACTCGGTCTTCGACCCGTGGGCAGTTGGACCGCCTGCCAAGGCTCCGGAGCATTTCCGAGTCCGCAGGAATCTTCCGCGCATGCCCGCAAGCGAATCGCCGAGATCGGCGAAGAGCTGAGCGCACTGCGGGAGGAGCGGGCTGCCATCAAAGAGTGGCTTCGGCATCAGGCCAGCCTCTCTAGTCGCCGCAAGCGGTGACGCTGTAATTTCACTGCTGGAGCTTCCAGGCTCCGGCAAAACGAAACCCTGAAATCTACCGGTCTGATCATCTACTTGCATTCGCGGCTCCAGTCTCGCGATTGCACCGCTGGCGCCGGCTAAGGCGAGCTACCTGGCGGCGCGGTGTCGACAGTGGTTAGGAGGGCTCAAGGCTCGTCCTGACTGCTGCCGACGCTGTGTTGCCCGACGCAGAATGCAGGAAGCCGACATTTACGTGGCGTCCTGCCCTGCCGGTTACTCTCAAAATTTTTGATCTTTGACAGAGATAACTATGCAATATAGTGTAATGGGTGAGCCCGGAAATTTCATCTAGCCGGGGCTGGATGGGAGTCATACATCCGGGAATCATTGCCAGCAGGTGAATTGCGGATGCAAGGCCCGGTCCGGCGCGATCCGATGTTCTTCTCCGCATTCTGGCATGC
>Ga0226835_1000974_pt1 | contig 20017 bp, 21 predicted proteins | sample LAC_MetaG_1_FD_163627 | JGI IMG/M metagenome (GOLD analysis project Ga0226835, IMG submission 163627) | Anaerobic ammonium oxidizing microbial communities from anammox membrane bioreactor (MBR) in UC Berkley, California, United States -... | ecosystem: Engineered > Bioreactor > Anaerobic >...
AATGGAGGTGAAGAGGTCAAATCAAGATACACAGCCCCTTTATTTTAGGGTGGATACCCCATCGAGTGCGGCTTTTCCACCCCTCAAACAGCCTGCTCGGCGTATTACGCTTGATTTTTCAACTCTCCAACGAAAATGGAGTACAAGTCAATATCTGATATGGATTTGTAAGAATGGTTGCAGGAAATATGACGAGGAAGCATAACTTGCACTGTGTGTGTACAATAAGCTCATGGAAGAAATCCCTGATTTAGAGCGAAAAATTGCAGAGATTGAAGCAGAATTTTCAACCCTGGATCACCGTCGCAGCCAGTTGCTCGACGAACTGGCCAATGGTCTTTCTGTAAGTTTTATGAATTATCTTGTTGAAATGATCTCTTTACGGGGAGATGTAAATTATGCCGAAAAATAGAAATGCAATAAAGACAAGCGAAGATACGAATATTGAGTATCAGCAACTGTCATTTGATCCGGATTTTTCAAAAGTGGAAACCAACAAAAAATTATTGGATGATTTACTCGGATCCATTCAGGATTTCCAGAATTCCCGGGAGTTTTTCGACCTGCTTAAATTTATGGGGCGCTTTACACAATATTCTCCCTTTAACTGCGCTTTGCTTTATATCCAAAACCCAAAGGTAACCTATGTTGCCACACCTGCGCAATGGAGGAACAAACATCACAGGACAGTCAAGCCTCGCTCTCGGCCGATGGTGATCCTGGCTCCCATGAGACCTGTCATGTTCGTCTATGACATGGTAGACACAGAAGGCCCTCCTGTTCCAGACTACATTTTGAATCCTTTCCAGGTAGAAGGCACTCTAGACGAAAAAATATATCGTCACACCTTTCATAACGCTCGTGCAAGGGGAATCGGTATTGGAATTGAAGATCATATATCGGTCCTGCGAGCTGGAAGTGCATGGCGCCTGCCTCAACCGGTAAATTTACGTTTTACCGATAGCCGTGGTAAAAAAATTGGTCCTATTTCTTTTGTTATTGATATCAATGAGGCATTAGATATCCCATCACGTTATGATACGGTCGTCCATGAACTCGCCCATATTTTTTGTGGACATTTGGGAGTGATAGGTGATGAGAACTGGCCGCAACGAAAGGATATCTCGGAATTATCCTGCGAATTTGAGGCTGAAGCGGTTGCTTACGTGGTTTGTTCACGCCTTGGGATCAGGAACCGTTCCACAGAATACCTGGCTTTAAAGGCAGCAAGGAACGAAAAGCTTCCCACCATATCATTCGATGCCATTATACGCGCGGTTAATGATATCGAGGAAATGGGAAAATCGCTTTCACCGCGGGCTCGTGAAATCATGGCGCAGATTTCCCAATTTCCCATATAGTTGTTTATCCTGATTACTGAATAAAGAAAAATTCCTCATAATCAAGGTTCTCGGCCAATTAGGTACATAGAAAAACTGAAATTCAGAACGTTCGTGTTTTCTGTCTTATAATATTGAGATATCGTAATTCTTTTATCAAAGGTTAAATAAAATTCGTTCGTTTATGGTGCCTGTTCATTATACAAACGCACATCCTTCGCGTGTGATGTCAACCGTCCTGGCCTGCTTTCAACCAATCTTCATACAGGAAGTATATTCTTGTGCGTTGTCAGATGGCCACATGTTAGAAATCCAATGTCAGAAATGGGGAGATATTGGGAAGATAAGCTGTCTTGAAAAGTCGTCAGGTCGAACAGAGTTACGATTTGACCCACCACAACCCATCACCCCGAATGAGCTTCCAAAGTATGAAAACCTGCTCAGTGTAGAGGTCCTTGGCCTCAGAGGACGACTTGCCGATTTGTATGGCCAGAAAGATGTTTTCCGGGCCATTCTCTCTGATTAACTCTATGAGAAGCGCGTCCAGCGACAGCAGGAATTCAAAGTCTGGCTTTCCAGCAGATTACAAATCTTTGGTTATCACGATCTGCCTTTTGGAGCTGTGGGAAACGGCTCAGAGAAAATCGATGAGCAGTTCGATTTCTCCATCAAAGGCACGCCGGCGCAGTTCGGGGTCATGCTGCGTCAATTCGCCCTGGCCTTACGGAGCAAAGCAAACTACCAATGGCTAGCGTGCCAAATTCTACTTCCGGGCGGACGCAAAGATGCTGGCAGCATTCCACAGGATGCCAACCCAATTGAAGTAAAGTTGTCAATCGGAAGGAATCTCCTGTCCATTCACGCTCATGTTCTACCCCTAGACGGGACCCTTTTACGAATTCGCATGACTGGTGAAAGAACCCTCTGGGACCTGTGGGATGCGATCCGCGACGAACTGGAAAAGTTGGGCTGGTTTTCCTTGCCAGAAATCCCCGAAGTCACTGCTTCTACTACTCCACAATCTGTAACCAGTACCGAAGCGCAATCTCAACCAGCAAATCCAACTGCGGAGATCTGGATGACCCTTCCGAATGTCGGACCCAACCGCGAGATCTTGCGCCACTGGCACAGAGGCCTGACCTGTGAGCAAATCGCGGTTCGGGTAAGCCTTTCGAGAAAAACAGTCCTCAACCGGATCAATAAGCTGCGAAAAGATTATGGGGCTGAAGTAGTACCCTAAGGAAAGTCGAATTACATCAAGGATTCCAAGAAGAAGCCCTCTTGAACCAATAACCTTCGAAAAAAGGATATGGAAGGGATAAAGAGGGATATTGCGGGTACTTGAGCAAGGGATATCCCTGGCGGCAGAATGGCGGCCTTGAACGATAACGCCGTCATTTTATTTTGCCGAAAGGAGATCTATGCTCAACCGTTTGAAAATCTTCTTAGAACAGCCTTAATACTCTGCCCTGATCCATCTGGCGGAGCAGGAACTGCGTACGCCGGCGGACCAGGCCAGACTCATCGTTCGCCTCGACTTGATCCGGCGCGGTATGTTATTACCCTCAGAAAGCCCATCCGCAGAACCACAGGAGAATTGTGTTCGCCATGATTCAACCTGCTGAAACCCTCCAACTTTCACCGGAGGAGCAGGAGAGGTTGTTGGTGCGCGTCTACGCATACATCCTCAGTGATCAATTTACAGGTACGAAACCCGAAGGCCCCCGCACGCAGTGCAGGGGGAGAGAGCCAGGCAAGAAATCGGACCAACCCTCCACAAAGAAACGCAAGGTATGAACCACAGGAGACACAGCTGTTTTAGACGCAGAAACCACCAATAGCCAGGAGCCCAAAGTATGAGCCTCACCGACCTGTCCCTTTCAGACAAACACTTGAAGATGCTTACCGAAGAATCGGGCATCTCGGAACAGGTGATTCGAGAGCGTGGCTACCGCACGATTACCAGCGAGGGCGACCTGGTTCAATATGGCTTTTCGCCCGCCCAGCGGCGTGTGCCCGGGCTGCTGATCCCCTTACACCCCACGGACGGCAAGGTTGGCTTGCATGTCTACCGTCCGGACGACCCACGCACCTATGAAAATCGCGGCAAACGTGATTCGGACAGATTACGACCGGTCAAGGTCCTCAAGTACGAGATTCCCAAGGATACCGGTGTGCGGGTGGACTGCCCATCCTCCTGCATGAAGAAGCTCAAAAATCCGAGCATTCCGCTGTACATCACCGAGGGGCAGAAGAAAGCCGATTCTTTAACCACGGCAGGAGCTTGCACCATTGATTTACTCGGCGTCTGGAACTTCAAAGGACGCAATGAATTTGGCGCGACAACCATCCTGGCGGATTTCGACTTCGTTGCCTGGGAGAACCGCTCGGTGCGCATCGTTTTCGACTCGGACGTAATGTACAAACCTTCGGTGCGCCAGGCAATGGAACGCCGAACGGAAATCCTCCAGCGCAAGAGAGCCACGGTTTCGGCGATCTATCTCCCCAACCATCCCAGCGGGGCCAAATGGGGTGTGGATGACTGGTTGGCCAGCGGGCATGATCTGAAGGACCTGGAAGTGCTGGCACAATTCCCCCGCCCCATCCCCCATGTTGCCCTGCCGACCATCAAGTTGTTGGATGAACCTTCGCCCAATATCAAGCGTCCCCTCTGCCTGATTGGGAAATATGCATTCGCTGCGACCTGGCTGCCGGTGCGCACCACCCAGCGCGAAGTGTTGGACAAGGATGGCAACCTGATCGTCCACAACCCGCCCCTGGTCGAAGAAAAGACCTGTTTGTTTATCGTTCGCAGCGACCGGCGTGTTTTCACTGAAGTCAGCGACGGCCAAAGCACACGCCCTCTGAGTGAACTGGGGATGAAAGCCATCCTCCCCGAAATCATCCCAATTGAGAAACGCTGGTCTACGCGCGGCGTACGCGCCTTCGTTCAGGGCAAGATCCCCGACCCGATCTACACCTTCCAGCAAGTCGTGGATGTGGTCAATCGCTTCCTGGATTTCGACCATTCGTTGGGTGACCAGCAGGCCATGGCGGAACTGGTTGCCTGCTTCATCATGGCAACCAACTTGCTGGATGCATTCAATGTGATCGGGTTTCTCTGGCCAAACGGGGGAGCCGGATCAGGAAAGACTAACCTGCTAATCGTGGTGACCGAAATGGCTTATCTAGGGCAGCTCATCCTGGCCGGCGGCAGCTTTGCCAGCCTGCGCGACCTGGCGGATTATAGCGCGACCCTGGCTTTCGACGACGCCGAGAACCTGGCTGACCCGAAAAAGACCGACCGGGATAAACGCGCATTGCTGCTGGCCGGCAACCGGCGCGGTTTGACCATACCATTGAAAGAACCGGACGGACCTGGAAAATGGAAGCTGCGCCACGTGAACGCCTACAGCCCGCGCTTGTTTTCCGGGATCAACATACCCGATCCCGTTCTGGCATCGCGCACCATCGTCATTCCCCTCATCCGCACCGCCGACCGTGACAAGGCCAATTTCGATCCCCTAGATCACACCTTCTGGCCACACGACCCCCCGCGCACTGGTCGATGATCTGTGGGCCGTGGGTCTGGCAAATTTGCCCTTGCTGCATGATTTTGAAACTCATGTCGCCCAAAATGCCCGCTTGAGTGGGCGCAACCTTCAGCCGTGGAAAGCGATCCTATCCGTCGCCGCCTGGTGGGACAGTCTTGATCAGCAGCACCGATTGCAGCACTCTTACACAGTTCGCAATCAAGGTCAGGACCAGGTGGTAATAGGCGGCCTCTGGCAGCGATTGGAGGAGATGTCCTGGCGCTACCAGCAGGAGGAGAGCGCCGACCAGCAATCGGGAGACATCTTTTTACTGGTGCTGGAGGGGCTGTGTAACCTGGCAGATGAAAAGAGTGACATTAAAGACAACAGTGACATCCATTCAGCCGGATGGACATTTACGACATCTCAGATCAGCGAAGCCGCCCAGCACATCGCCGAGCAAACCGAAGCCGATATCGACCCGGAGAAAATCACTTCACGGAAGGTGGGACGGCTGCTGGGAAAACTCAGGCTGCGCAAGGCGTGTGAAGCCGGCAAAGGTACGCGCATGTGGCAGATCACCCTCGCAGATCTGACACGCTGGGCAGCCGTTTATAACATCCAACTGCCGAACGAGCTGGGGCAAGAAAATAATGTCACTCATGTCACTGATGGCCAAATGTCACAAGAGACTGAAGCACTCTGGTTGAATTGTGAAATCGTCATCCGCCTGCCCGCGGACAGTAAAATGCCCACGATTGGCGGCTGCTGGCGCCGGCTGCCGGATGGCAGGATCGAGGCCGGTTACAACCCAGAGCTGCTGGCTATGGCACTGTCGATCTTCCTGGATAAGGATGTGGAGGCCGAGAAAATCAGCGGCTCGCCCATACCACAGTTGAGAGAACGATTGACGGCGGTTACAGATGGGGAGGTCATCCATATCTATCTTCCGGAGAAATCCGAGGAAAGCAAAGATGGATGACGTGATTATCCATGACCCGTATATAGACCTGGCCCTGGCCATGATCTACCATCCCGTGCTGGATCTGGAGAGCGATAACCCGGCCTGCGTGACCGAGGCTCGAACATGGTTTCAGTTTGTCGGGCTGAATTGGTGCGAACTGCTGGGCGTTTCCGAGGAGGAGTTAGAGGCATGGGTGGCTGGCGGTTTTACGCTGCCGCCCAGCACCCATCGTAACTAGCGCTATTGACTTTTGTTCCGGTTGGCTCGCTACTTCCGGATAGCCCGAATTCGATTACTCGCATATTTGTTCTATGAGATATAATAGATAGAACAAAACCATAGGATGGTTCGTGCAGGTGTAGCGAGCACCTACACGAACCTGACCCCAACCACCGGTACTAGCGGAGGTAGGGGCTGATCTCATTATAGCTGATCAGCCAGGATTCGCCCTCGGTGGGGACCATTTACCGGGGGCTTTTTGTTGCCCCCTACATGTATAGGAGGCTCATCTTGGCTGATCAATCTTTTCTTTTTCGATTCCGGGAGACTCTCTCGGAAATTGAGACCAACCTGACCGATGGCATTGCCGCCATCGGTCCCTGGATCATGCCCATTCCCAGTGCGGTTTTGGTGGCCAATCCCACAGTCAAAGACTTGCATTGGAGCGCTGAGTTAGCTTGGGTCGCCGCTGCGATCATCGAGAGCCTGGGCCTACCGTAAGTACCAGCCTGCTGCTTTGGGAGTACAACGCCGGCAAAAGGAAAAACGAATCCAGACGCACCGTTTTTATTGGCAGCTTCTTTAGTCGGCGTTTACCTGGTTTCCACCATTGGTTTAACCGTGCTGCTGGATATTTACCCAGATCTGGCCCGTTACGCGCCGGCGCTCTTTCCAATTCTGGCGCTGGTCGGTGCCGTCAATCTGGCCTTGTGTTCTGGTCATCGCCGGCGTCTGGCAGGTATTGCCCAGGATCGTGCTGAGCGTAAAGCGGAACGTCAAGCTGTTCGTCCAACAACGGGGAGTCTGACTGAACTGTTAGCGTCCAATGCAGCGTCTAATACTGTCACTCCAGACAGCTCGTTAGTCAAAGCGCGTCAAGCCAGGGCGGTCATTCAAGGTAACCGAATGGACAATCTTTTGACACTGTTCCGTGACAATCCAACGATTGGGGTGACAGATGCTGCGCGTACACTGAACATGTCCAGGCAGATGGTTTACTCCTACCTGGAACGTCTCGAAACTGAAGGGCGCATTCGGCGCAATGGACATGGCGTTAAGATCATTAAGGGTTAGGTGATAATTATGGCTACCAAACGTGCGATTATTTACTCTCGGGTTTCTACGAACGATCAGCGATCCAACTTCAGAATTCCCACCCAAATTGCGGAATGCGTCAAGTATTGTCAAAATAACGGTTATACCCTAGTGGGCAATGCGTTCGTGGACAAACAAAGCGGCCTGGATGTTGAGAAAAATCCCAATTCAATTCCCGCTTACGTTGATGATTATTCCTCCCGTGAAATGAACCGTCCCAGTCTGGATGCTGCGCTGACCAATCTCGAAGATTATGGCTTTGATGTTGTTGTGGTCCATTCGATCGATCGGTTAGCCCGCGACCCATACATCCGCCAAACCTTGGAGAAGGAATTCTTCCGGCGCGGAGCTAAAGTCGAATTTGCGCTCGGAAATTATGACGACTTCCCTGAAGGAGAGGTGCGCAAAGATATGGACGCCACGTTTGCCAAGTGGGAGAACGCCAAACGGGTTGAGCGTTGTAATTGTGGGAAACGTGGTAAAGCCGAAAAGGGTCTGTATGTTGGTGGACGGACACCGTATGGTTACATATTGGATGCGAAGGGAATGGGGGGACTGCCTATTCATCCTAAGCAAGCCGAGGTCGTTCGATTGATCTTCTCGCTTTATGGCGAGGAGAACTACTCTATGCACAGGATTCGTGTTGAGCTAGAAAACTGTAGTATTCCTTCCTACACGGGTAAACCAAACTGGCACTTATCCGCCATTCGAAACATCCTGACCAATACCACTTATAAAGGGTATGTCCATTACAACAAATCGGTATGCCGGAGTAATTCGGATCTAAAACCACGTGAAAAACGTGAATGGATTAAGATTGAAATTGCCCCTCTGATAGACGTGCAATTATTTAACCTCGTTCAAATGAGGATAAAGGACCATCGTGAAGCGCTCCGCCGCCAACCTCAACACTTTTATCTATTATCCGGGATGATCCGTTGTATGGAATGTGAGAAACCTTACAGAGCCAATTTCCAAAAGGATCGTCCAAAGGAGCATCGAAAAGCCCATCGATCCTATCGCCATCGCAGAATTGAAGGCCAGTGTATGGATCGGGAAATAACAGCAGTAAGTCTGGAAGAACGTGTTTGGGAAGCCGTAAAGGAAATGCTGGTCGATACAGAGGTTTTGAGACAGGCTTATTACCAGGCTCAACAATTGGATGTGGAAAATCGCTCGCGTTCGCGCATCCTACTGGAAGGGTATTATCGGTCAGCCGGCAAACTAGAGCAAAAGTTAACCAATTTGACCCGCGCTTACACCGATCCAGACATCCAGATGACAAAAACCGAATATCTCGCCCAAAGGGTGCAGTTAGACCGGGATCTTACCGAAGTCCGCGCGAGAATAGAGGAGATTGAGTCCGTACCCACAGCAGTACCAACTCAGAGGCAGTTTGAAGATTTAGAAGGTTTTGCCCAGAAAGTAAGGGAACGGATTGCAAATGAGGATTGGGACCCTACACCAGAGAGCAAGCGTCAGGTGCTGGAGCTGTTGCACGCCAAGGTTATTCTCTCAAAAGACGGCTCCGGGAAGGTGACCGGGTGGTTTGGGGAGACGTCAGGGTTTTCGTACACACGCCGTTGACATTCTGTCCACCGGGGCCGGAAGCACGGATAAAATCGAACTCGATTTCATCTTTGGGAATTTCAATTCGAGGTAATTGATTGGGCATACAATATAAGTATAACAGGATGAATTTGCTTTCAGATATAATTTCATCAGAAAGTCAAAATTGAATTGTAAAATGAGGAGGCTGGCGATGGAATTGGAACAGGTACGCAGTAAAATTAAAGCGGCTGCCTGGCAGGCAATTGCCCAAAGCGGGGTCAATCTGGCTGCCCTTTCGAGCGATGATCAAAATAAACTGGTGGATGCAGTTACCGCACAGATGCTGGTGGTGATGGATGAAGTGATTGGGTCGGATGCGGATGATCAACTTACCCGACTTGCTGAAACTGGTGACGGAGAGCAAGTATTGTGGAAGGGCAGACCGCTGCTTTCGCTGGTTGAATATTATGTGATCACCAACGAGAGGATTAAAGTGGTCAAAGGGCTGTTGGGAAAGGACTACGAAAATTACGAGTTGATCCGGGTTCAGGATATTGACTTTGCTCAATCGGTCGGTGAACGGCTTCTGGACATTGGAGATATCCGCATCAAAGGCGCCGATCCTTCTCATGCGGAAATTGTTCTGAGAAATATCAAAAACCCGCATGAGGTTTATGAGCTACTGCGAAAAGCATGGCTGGCAGCCCGCAAGAAGTATGGGTTAATCTTTCGAGAAGAAATGTGACTGTAATGCTGAAAACGTGGTAAAATAAATGCGTTCGTCATTCATCATCTGACATCCTGAGGCTCTCTGGTATTGTTTTCGGTCGCATTGGTTTTCTATCAGCACCACAATAACAAAACTGCACTTGGGATTGTCAAACAGAAAAGAAAAGGAAAAAAATGAATATCTATGTAGGTAATTTGTCGTTTGATGCGACCGAAGATGGGGTTCGCGAGTTGTTTTCTGCCTTTGGTACGGTTACTTCTGTTAACCTGATCAAGGATAAGTTTTCGGGTCAGCCGCGCGGTTTTGGTTTTGTGGAAATGGCCAACGAAAGCGAAGCGCAAAATGCGATTCAAAACCTGAACGGCAAAGCGTTCATGAACCGCAATTTGACAGTCAATGCTGCCCGCCCTCGGGAAGAACGCGGTCCGCGCAATTTCGACAGCGGGTTTGACCGCAGAAGTAATTATGGCAATGACCGACGGGGTGGAAAGTCTGGTAACCGTGGTGGCGGTGGCCGTCGCGGATGGTAATTTCTTTTTGAATAATTGCTGTGCTTTGGTGTGGTCTGCAAAGGCCACACCATTGTTTTTTAACTCAAAGCCCTCTGAATAAATTCACTCTTTACGCGGGTGTATTCCGAAGGACTGAGACTACCTCTGGCGAAGAATGAACGTTTGAGGTCTTGATAGGCAGAGCGAAAAGCGGGGTCAAGGCGCAGCCGATCGCGAAAAGTGCGGAATTGATTTACCCTGGGTGAATCCTTGTCAACGATATAGAGGTTAATTAAATACGATTTACCTTCATAAGGCATGGATGCCACCCTCACCAGTGGTGTTGAGGAAAGCGGATCGTTGGGGTGTGGTTGCTGAAAGCCAAGCCGATCCAGGGCTTTCTGAACCGGTTCGATCTGATCGGGCGAACTGATCAGCATCAGATCAATAATGCCGCTTCCCGCTAAACCGGGAACGGCCGTGCTACCGATATGTTCGATCCATATCTCGGTTAACTCCTCCAGAATAATCCCGATTGCCGCATCGGCAACCAGGATTGTAACCGGATCGGCTGGTTTAAGTTGGGGAGGCGGTGGTTCGTAACTTTGAAATGGTTTGGAAACTTGCATTAAATTCTTTCACCCTTGAGGATTAGAGTCTTTCAAAAAACAATTTCTTCTTTTCCGGTCAGTTTTTCCTGAATGCGTTGAACAACGGTATCCAGATGTTGGGTTTGATGAACGAAGTCGAGGTCGTCTGTGCGGATGGTTAGGACCGGACAGAGATCGAAGGTACGCATCCAATCATCATAAAACGTTTCGAGCAATTGCAGGTATTGAGGGGTGATGCTGCTTTCAATTTCCCTGCCGCGCTGGCGAATACGTTCAATCAGTACCTCAACGGGAGCTTTTAAGTAAATGAGAAGCGATGGCGGCGGTAGAGTTCGAACGACAAGATCGAACACTTTTCGATACGTCTGGTAGTCGCGCTCATTCAGGTTGCCCAAATGATGGAGGGCGCGGGCAAAAATGGCGGCATCTTCGTAGATACTGCGATCAATGATCGCCGAGCGGGGATCGTTCCACATATCCAGATGCTGCTGAGCGCGATGACCCAGAAAATAAATCTGTAAATGAAATGACCAGGCTCGCATATCACGGTAAAAATCGGGCAGGTAGGGATTATCGCTCACCGATTCGTAGGCAGTTCGCCATCCCAATCTCGCTCCGATGCGTTCGGTCAGTGAGGTTTTGCCCGATCCGATATTCCCCGCCACCAGAATCAGCCGCTTGACCATGTGGAAATCTCCCTTTTTCTGTGATGAATGGTGTTTGTGATGAGATTATTATACAGGATGAGGAGAATTCAGTTTCCGCAGGAAAGCCGCAGTTTGTTTTTATTATAATGCGGGCTTACCGCAACTTTTCCATGCTCAGGTGGTTTAATAGAATGATAGCGGTCATTTCCGAAATAGATTGTAAATAACCATACTGCTAAGTTCAGGCTTATGATAAACTAGCCAAGGGCACCTGAGGGGTAAGACACGGGGTTGCTCTCCGACACCTGACAGTCAAAAAAATTCCAAAATTTGAGGTGATTAATTAATGGCAATTGCACTGGAACAAACCAAAACGCGGGCTGTACGCAAAAGAATTCCAACAACCCGGCGGGAACGTTGGGCATGGTATTTTTATGATTTCGGTAATTCTGCATACGCTGCGGTGGTCTTGTTAGCCGTTTATTCGGCTTATTTTCAGGGACAGGTTGTCGGGGGTTCGCAAGGAACCCGGCTGTGGGGTATTTCGGTCGGTATCGCCATGTTGATTGTGGCTGTTCTCTCACTGATTTTGGGGACACTGGCCGATTTTTCTGCATCCAAAAAAAGGTTCTTGTTGTTTTTCACAACCTTATCGGTGATTTTCACGGCAGCTTTATTTTTTGTCATGCCAGGGGATATTTTCGCGGGTATGTTGTTTTTTATTCTGGCTGAGACCGGATACCGGGCAGCGCAAGTTTTTTATAACGCGCTGTTGCCAGAAATTGCCGCACCCGAAGAAATGGGTAAGGTTTCCGGGAATGGCTGGGCGTTTGGTTCTCTGGGAGGGATTGTTTGCTTGCTGATTGTCCTGGCTTTGATTATGAGTATCGGCGGAACGACAATCGTGCGCTTTTCTTTCTTGATCACCGCGGTTTTTTACCTGATTTCATCTATTCCCTTGTTTTTATGGCTACGAGAACGGGCTGAGCCGCAGCCTTTGAGACAAGGCGAGGGATATATTGGAGTGGCTTTTCGCCGTTTAAGCGACACATTTCGAGCGGTACGCCAGTACCGTGAGTTCATCAAGTTCATCATCGCCTTTCTAATTTACAATGACGGCATCATGATGGCGTTGAATTTTGCCGCCATCATTGGGGCGGTTTTGTTTGGTATGACCCAGCAGCAACTGATCGTTTTTATGATTATCATCCAGATCACCAGTGTGGCAGGAGCTTACGTGTTTGGGATTTTAGCCGACCGCTGGTCAAGCAAGCGTTCATTGATCGTATCACTGGCCATAATGATTGGGGCGGTGGTGTGGATGGTGTTTGTGCAGAATGTAACGGTATTCTTTGTGATTGGCGCCATTGCCGGTTTTGCGCTGACGGGAGTTCAATCGGTGAGCCGCACGCTGGTGGGGCAATTTGCTCCAGAAGAAAAAAGTGCCGAGTTTTACGGGTTTTTTGAAGTCGGCGGGCGGACTTCGTCTTTTATCGGGCCGGCGGTCTATGGTTTTATTGCGGCAGAGGCAGCCTTGATTTTGGGGGGGCGCGGGATGGATACAATAAACGCCGAACAGACTGGAATTCGCATAGCCATTGGCTCGATTGTGGCGTTTCTCCTTTTCGGGCTGGTTCTTTTATTGAAAATTCGTCAACCGGAGACCGAAGAAATCGGCCAATCTTCAGCCTCCCTTTGAATCGAGTGATGTGCATGAACGATATGACGATTACTTACCCCCGTCGGAAAGTGATCCGAACAATCCTGCGTCAATTAATCCGGGTTGCCTTTCAGGTTCTTTCTGATTTTTCCATTGAGGGAAGAGAAAATCTTCCAAAAGAGGGACCGTTACTGGTCATCGGCAATCATTTTAGTTTTCTGGATCCGGTGGCGGTCATTGGCTCAGTCCCATATCCAATCGAGTACCTTGGTGGACTGAGGATGCCGAACGCCCCTCAAAGCGTAATCTGGCTGGCAAAATTGTATGGGTTTTTACCAGTCCGGCGAGGCTCAATCTCGCGGGATACGCTTTATGCATCGCGCGCAGTCTTACAATCGAAAGGCGTTCTGGGCATTTTCCCCGAGGCGGGCAATTGGACAAGTGTATTACGGCCTGCTCGACCGGGGGCAGCTTACCTGGCTTCTTCTACCCGGGCAAAAATCCTACCAGTAGGTCTGGATGGTTTGACCGACCTGTTCCCCATGCTCAAACGCGGTAAGAGAGCCCGAATCACCGTGCGGTTTGGTAAACCGTTCGGGCCGTTTTTTGTCTCAGAGCGGGGTGAAACCGACCGCAATCGTTTAGAAGAAATCGGACACGAGATGATGCGCGAGATCGCGTTGCTGCTTCCTTCTGAAAAAAGAGGATTCTACTCTGATGATCCGGCGGTGCGTGAGTTTGCTGCAATGCAGGCTGTTTATCCGTGGGATGGGAAGCCAGAGGAGTGATATTTTCTCAATAACTGGTTGCACGGACATCGAAACGCTTAAACTCTCCAGTAGGCTGCTGCCATTCGAAGTGAACACCGGTCACGTGTGCAGCGGGTGGACCGACTCGGAGTTTGCTGAGGAGATTTTCCAAGGCCGAACGCGGCCCTTCAGCCAGCACTTCTACATCTCCGTTCCATCGGTTGCGCACCCACCCAGTCAGGTTCAGGTTTCGGGCGGTTTCGAGGACGAACATGCGAAACCCGACTCCTTGAACGCGGCCCTCGACGATGGCATGTAATCTGGAAGGGGTGTTATTGGGGAGCATTTCCAGCAATACCTTTTCTCCCTGAGGAAAATATTGTCCAGAAAATTGGCAATGAAACCAGAAGTAAAATGAGCAGATAAGGTTGTAGATTATTCCAGGCCAGTGAAGCCAGATCCATGCCAAGCACCTCCTGCCGCCAGCGTGTTTCGAGTTCCGCAATGGACTGACCGTAGACCTTCCGCACACCCTCCTCGCAGCCTAATCCGTCTTTATACGAAAAAATCAGATCACGTAAAGAAGAAGCACCGTAAGTTTGATAGAGAAATCGGATGAAGGAAGCCGACTGAGCATACGAGAGAATTGCGCCAGATAAATCAGCAGGAAATGCAGAACACAGGTTCACAAATGGTAATAGGTTGTCGTTTTCACTGGCCTTTTGGAGGACGCGTTGATATTCGGGGTTGGGATAAAGTTCGGCAATTGAGGCCAGACCTTCAATCAGCCAAACGGGCAAGCGGGTGTAGGCTTCGCCGGCGAGCTGGTATTGGAGAATGTGCATCAGCTCATGGGGAATTTGTCGTTCCATTTCGGCGCGCTGATCGGGGCCGGGTGGGATGGAGACGAGGATAACGCCAAGATCGGGGCTGGTATGACCGGCTACCCAACTATTTGGATTGAGGTTGAGTACGGTCTGTAAATCTCTAGCGCTTGGGTAGATGTAAATGGAAACGGTTTTCCGGAGGGGGCTATCCAATATCGCAAGATTACTTTGGAGGCTTTGAACGGTTACATCCAATGCTTGTTGACCAAAGACGAGATCCCCTTGTTGCCAGGCGAGGTTGATCTGCTGAGCGGAGAGCCGCTGCCATGTCACACGGTTGTCCTCGTAAAAAAAGGCGGCTTTTTCACCGGTCAGGTTATCGCCATTTTTCATTTCAAGCCGGTACCAGTATTCGACCGTGGTAAAAGGCCGCAGGCTATGGGTGGTCAGGTCAATGACGATCGGATTGGTTTCTCCCAACGGTGAAGGGAAAGGAATGATTTGAGTTTCTTCTCCGTTGGATTTGAGCAGCAGGAAAGCGGCCCGTACTTCATCGGGTTGTTTCAATTGCAAATTAAAGCTTATGGATCTGCCAAACTCAATTTGCGGGGGCAGGAGCTGTACACCGATTGACTGTTGTGGCAGAAAAGTCCAACCGCCAATCAGAATGCTCATCATCCAAAACAGGAAGAAAATATTTTTGTTCAAATTTCCCCCTTTGAAGAACTTAATTGTTTCGGTAATACCGATGATCTTCTGGGTTGTCGTCCTCTTCTTCCTCTTCTTCGAGGTTGATGATGGAGCTCAGATCATCTTCATCCTGCGGCTCGAAATCAAACATCTCAAAGGAGACCAGTCCTTCCGTCAGGAAGAGATTATCCAGTGCATCTTGCAAGAAGTCGGCTTCCTCGGCATCTTCGGATTGATCGAGAAGGTTTTCCAATACATTGCGGACTTGCTCGCCGCCAATTTCGGAAAGAGACCAGATGACTGCCATGCGTAATTCATCATCCTCGATTCCGGACTCCAGCATTTCCAAAAGGATTTCACGGGCAGCTCCGGCGCTCAACTGACCAGCGGCGCGCACGGCTTCAAATACCACTTCGGGATCCGGATGGTCCAACTGATCAATGACTGCGGGAATGTATTCCTGGCTTGCCGATCGTCCCATGGCAAACAAAGCCGAACACAGCCACTCCGGGTCGTCATTATTATAGGCGGCAAGAATTAATGGTTTGACTTCGGGGCGGCTGGAATAACCCAGTGCTTCAACAGCTCGCCGACGGACGAGAGGCACTTCCGAGCTTTGCGCAACCGCAAGCAGATGATCCTCAACCCGCTTTAAAATTTTGGGGGAAATTTCTTCCAGCTCTCCCAGAAAGACGTATCTTCCTAATGTGCTGGCGGCGGTGGCACGCACCAATGGATCGGGGTCTTCTTCCATCATGGAAATGAATTTGGGGACGAGTTTTTCGTTATCCGTTTCCCAAAGGATTTCTAAAGCAGCAGAGCGGACGCGCGGCTCTTCGTCATCCAGTGCAAAAATGCTTAGATCATCAAAGGAAACCAGGGTGTCAATTTCTGCATATTCTTCAAGGTCTTCCATCAGCGCAATTCGGCGCTGAGGCGAAATTTGCGGCCAAATGGTTTTTAATTTGGTCAAATCGGTTGGTGTGAGGTCTGAAAAGCGGTGCAAAAATACAGGCGGAAACGGCCGGCTGTCATCTAAAAGGGCGGCCAGGATTTCATCAAAGGGAACAATTCGTTTTGTTGAGGAGGTCATTTTCGATCTTCCATTCGTTCAAGCCTAAGGTAGTTGAATAGGGTTAAGAATGTCTTGAGCCGTTATGTAAAACATCAATAAAATCAATGCTACAAAGCCAATCAAGTGAACAAGGTTTTCATACTGAGGCGGGATACGCCGGCGGGTAATTACCTCAGGGAGGATGAATAAAATTCGTCCGCCGTCCAAAGCAGGGATGGGGAAGAGGTTGGTCAACCCCAGCGCAATGGTAATCACCGTCATCAGACGCAGAGTGAGGGTGCGTTCAAAGGGATCGGTCGAGGCGGCGTTTTCTTCATCCATCTCGCGAGCCTGAGAAAACATGGAGTAGATGCCTACCGGTCCGACAACTCGTGCCTGTTCGCCGGAAACTTCGCCGCGGATCAGTCGCCCCGGCATTTCCAAAATCATGCGCGCTTGCTCGAAGGTCGCCCTGAAGGACACCGGTACAGTTTCAAACCAGGATACGCTGGTAATTGGATTGGTCATGGAGATGCCCAACGCTCCCTCGCCCGGCGGGGGTTGAACGCGGGGAACAGCCTGGACGGAAATTTCCTGATCCCCCCTGAGAAGAGTGATGGTTACTTCTTTTCCTTTGTTTTCCTGAACAGTGGCAATCAATTGCTCCATGCTGGTGACGGGGGTTTGATTGACGCGGATAATTAAGTCCCCAACGGCCATTCCAGCCTGCGCGGCAGGAGATCCCTCCGCAACCGAGGCAATCATGACTTTGCGCGTATCCGGCATACCGGTCTGAGTAAACATGACTGAGAAAAGAACAACACCCAGGAGCAGGTTCATTACCGGACCGCCAAGCAGAACGGCGATTCGGGCAAGGGGATTGGCGCTGCCAAAGCCACCCGGCACGGAAGGATCGTTTTCGCCGGAGAGCCGTACAAAAGCCCCAAAGGGAATTAAGTTCAGGGTAAAGTCGGTTTCTCCGATTTTAAATAATTTGACAAGGCGGGGAGGAAAGCCAAAACCGAATTCCTCAACCCGAATCTTGAAAAGTTTGGCAACCAGGTAGTGACCAAATTCGTGCACAAATAACATCACCCCAAAAAACAGGATGAATTCCAGTAAAGTCAGTAAATTCACCGTATAACATCCTTTCCGGACGGTTGATTGTGTTTTCTAAAACAGATTATATCCGTTTTGTGTCCGGTGTGCAAAAAGAGTTAAAAGCAAGCATTTGACTATTCTAATACGGTTGCAGCTCCTCCAGGCCGGCAGACGAGAACCTGCTCCACGGCCGGGATTTGCTGAAGCCGGAATTTTACCTCGTTCAGGGCTTCGTTGAGACAAATCATATGCACGTTGGGGCCGGCATCCAGGGTGTAACATACCGGTAAACCCGCATCTCGCCAATCGCGTACTTTTTTCATCAAGTCAATTGAGGCAGGATTCCAATAGAATAATGGTGGTGTAGAGGTCATCATTACAGCGTGCATAAGATTGCTGTCTAATTCAACAATTTGAGCCAAGGCCTCAAAATCTTTTTGCAGGATGGCTCGCCGACAGATATCCAGGCGGCGGGGGGCATCCTCGACCCGTGCCGCTTGAAGGGGGCTGGTGGCAGCCAGCTGATGTCCTTCGGTCGAACCGATGGATTTGTGATCGGATTCTACGATGGCGATGCAGTCAATCAATTCCCAGTGATTGGGTGGTGCAATGGAAATGGCATAGGAATCTTCATCTTCACTGCCCGGCAGCCATTCAACGAAGCCGGCTGGGATCGAACGACAGGCAGAGCCCGATCCACGCCGGGCAAGGGCCGAAAGTTCCTGGCGATTAAGATTGAGCCCCGCCGCCTTAGTGGCAGCCAGGCTGAGTGCGGCAAAGGCTGCCGCGGAGGAGGCCAGTCCGCTGCCGGTGGGGAAATTGTTCTCGGAGACGACTTCGGCAAAGTAATTGAAATTTGCCTTTTTTCGGACAATTTCCAGAAAGGCGCTGACACGTTGAAGTGCTTTTCCGCCCTGAATTTTTTGATTGAGGATAAAAGTATCGTTCTTAAGTCTGGTTTCGAATCGAACGGTTGTGCGGGTTGTCAACCCATCCAGATTCATTGAAATTGAACCATTTGCCGGAAGGCGCAATTCATTGTCCCGATTTCCCCAGTATTTTATGAAGGCGATATTGGGGTGGGCAATTGCTGTGGCGACACCAACCGTCGAGGTTTTCTTGAACATTCTCTATTCAGTTTACCATAACTTTTAATCAGATTCTAAGTAGTTGATAGTAGCCTCTTAATACTATATTCCATTAGATCCAAGAAATTAATTGAATTTAATTAGGGATAATTTGGAAGATATTGATTTTCAAGGATAAATAAGAAACTAAAAATCCATAGAAGCGAGTAATTCAAGGATCGAGATGAATTTCTTTTCATCCCATAAACCAAAAGAGCAAGCACCAATCCAGTTACTGTCCGGACAAGACCTAAATTATCAAAAATCACCGATTGAGGTAGTATGGCAATCAATCCACCGTGAAAGAGTAGTATCCACACTTCTGGTTGCCAAATCTTGTGATATATGTCCCTAATTGCAACTACCAAATAAAGCAATGATGGCAGGATAGCAGTAAAGAGAACTGGAATTGAGCCTAAAACGAATGCCAAAAGGTGAATCCGAGCAAAGCTCCACCAACCACGATAAGGTATCCATTCAATTGGAGTCGAGAAGAGTCCTCCAGAACGAATGCCTATCTCTCCAAACCAGATGAGTAAAATGGATTGCCAGATTACAAATGGAGTCATTATCAAAATTAGCAACTTAAGTGAAAGAAGAAATTTTTTATTGAGAAGCATGCTCAAAAAGTAAGGAATTATAAAAATTAGCGTTACTTCTTTTGCCAAAAGAGCTAAAGCAAAAAATATCGAACTGTACCAAATTTTCTTTTTTTCTATTGCAAGAATCCCGCAAATTACCAACAGGTATGCTAATATTTCGGTTAAATCAAGCCTAAGAGATACCCAGACACCCTGATACAAACCATAACTCAGCGCATACCACTTGTTGATGAAGTTTTTTTGTAGCAATTTTTCAAGCAGGTAAATTGACAGTAAAAGACTAGACCAGTTTATAAAAATAAGCATCCAAGGCAAAAAGTTTGGGTTTCCAAAGGATAGAGCACGAGCAAGGATCGGGTATAGAATTCTTTGATAACGATAAGCAGGTACATCCACATATCGCCAGGCATTGAGTGGGTCTTTGGCAATTTGGTATGCGAATTGTCCATCGTAACCATAAGATTGGTTGTTGACTCGTGGGTCAAACTTACCACCAATTAATATGAAAGAAAATGGATTCCAATTGTTGGATGATAAATGGTAGATTAGAAAAATTAATGAGGTTACAAAAACGATCAATGTGGGATTAATTTTATGAATCAATCTTGACTTGGTCATGGTAGATTTTTAGTAAAAATCAAATTTGTATAAGCTTACCACAAGATAAAACGGTATATTAATAATAAAACATTTCGAGGCTATCACAGGAAAGTGTTAATACAGTATCCTCAGAAGAAGCACCGAGAGGAGACTGTTTCTCTTTTGGTTTTGCGTACGTTGCTTATATGTTAATACTTGACATATCATCTTTTCATGTCAAAAATCCAGCTGTACTTATTACATCTTGTGTGGTAAATAAAGTGGATATAATCCAAGAAGGTCTTCTTCGGTTTTTGGTGGTTGATGTATCATTCTTTCTGTAAATTCTCGGACCTTAACAAAAATGGTGAGTCAGAAGTATCCTTATACGGTGACCAAACCAAATAAGGAGAACCCAATGACTCACCAAAATGATTATAACCTTTC
>Ga0226835_1000975_pt1 | contig 20005 bp, 15 predicted proteins | sample LAC_MetaG_1_FD_163627 | JGI IMG/M metagenome (GOLD analysis project Ga0226835, IMG submission 163627) | Anaerobic ammonium oxidizing microbial communities from anammox membrane bioreactor (MBR) in UC Berkley, California, United States -... | ecosystem: Engineered > Bioreactor > Anaerobic >...
GTGGAGGGGCGCCACGAAGAGCGGCTCGGTGGGAGCGGTCTCCACGATCTTCCCCACGTACATGACCGCCACGCGGTGGCTGATGTGCTTGACGATGCTCAGGTCGTGCGCCACGAACAGGTAGGAGAGGCCGAGGCGCTCCTGGAGCTCGAGCAGCAGGTTGAGGATCTGCGCCTGCACCGAGACGTCCAGCGCCGACACGGCCTCGTCGGCCACCACGAGCTTCGGGTTGAGGGCCAGCGCCCGTGCTATCACGACCCGTTGCCGCTGCCCGCCGCTGAAGGCGTGCGGGTAGCGGTGCATGTACTCGGGCCTGAGACCCACGAGGCCGAGCAGCTCGGCCACCCGGTCCATGCGCTCCTGGCGGCTCCTCACCCCGTTGACGAGGAGCGGCTCCCCGATGATGTCGAAGAGGTTCTTGCGGGGGTTGAGCGACCCGAACGGGTCCTGGAAGATCATCTGCATGTCGCGCCAGAGGGGGCGCAGCTCGCGAGTCCTCAGGTGCGCGACGTCGATGACGTCGTCGTCGAGTCGGAAGAGGATCTCGCCGGCCGTGGGGTCCATGGCGCGCAGCACACAGCGCGAGGTGGTCGTCTTGCCGCAGCCGCTCTCCCCCACCAGGCTGAGGATCTCGCCCGTGTCGACGTGCAGGCTGACGTCGTCCACCGCCTTGACGGCGCCCACCTTCCGCCCGAAGAAGCCGCCTTTGATCGGGAAGTGCTTCTTGAGGTGCCGCACCTCGAGCAGCCGCTCCGGCGGCAGCTCACCGGCCACCGCGCGGCGCTCGGCAGCGTCACTCATCGGCGGCCCCCAGCGTGGCGACGCCGCGACCCCGGCGAGCGCGCCCGGCGCGGGCAGCGCCGGCCTCCTCGTCGGCGTACTCGCGGTGGTAGAGGAAACAGGCGACGGGCTGCTCCGAGTCGGCAGGGTGGAGCGCCGGCACGTGCACGTCGCAGACGCCCGGTATGGCGTCCGGGCAGCGCGGGTGGAACGGGCAGCCCGTGGGCTTGTGGAGCGGGTGGGGGATCGAACCCTCGATGGTGGGCAACTCGGTGCGAGCGGTGCTGTCCATGCTGGGCACGGAGCGGAGCAGCGCCTTCGTGTACGGGTGCTTGGGGGCGTGGAAGATGGCGTCGACCGGGCCGCGCTCCATGACCCTGCCCAAGTACATGACGACGACCCGGTCGGCGACCTGGGCGATGACGCCGAGGTCGTGGGTGATGAAGATGATGGCCGAGCCGTGCTCCTCCTGGAGGTCCCTGAGGAGGGAGAGCACCTGCGCCTGGGTGGTGACGTCGATGGCGGTGGTGGGCTCGTCGGCGACGAGCAGCTTGGGGCGGCACGAGAGCGCCATGGCGATGATGGCGCGCTGCCTGAGCCCGCCCGAGAGCTGCCAGGAGTAGGCGTCGACGCGCTCCTCGGGGCTCGGGACCCCGACCTCGCGCAGCCGCTCGATGGCCATGGCGCGCGCCTCGCGCTTCGACACCCGCTGGTGTAGCCGTATGGCCTCGATGATCTGCTCGCCGATGGTGTGGAGCGGGCTGAACGAGGCCATCGGTTCCTGGGGGATGAGGGCGATCTCGCCGCCGCGGATGTTGCGCATCCTGCGGCCGTCGGCACGCAGGGTGGTGAGGTCGATCTCGTCGACGGCGCCCGAGCGGCCCGCGGGGTCGGGGTGGTAGAGGATCTCGCCGCCCACGATGCGGCCCGGCTTGGCGACGAGCCTCAGGATGGACTTCATGGTGATGCTCTTGCCGCAGCCGCTCTCGCCGACGATGCCGAGCACCTCGCCGGACATGACGTCGAAGCTGACGCCGTCGACGGCGCGGACCGTGCCCTCGTCGAGCTCGAAGTAGGTCCTGAGCTCGCGCACTGAGAGCAGGGGTCGCTGGCCCCCCTCGCGCGGGCCGGCCGTGGCCGGCGCCGGAGCCGGGTGGGCCCGGTCGTCAGTGGCTGTAGGGGTCTGCGGCATCGCGTAAACCGTCTCCTAAGATGTTGAGCGCCAGCACGGTGATGATGACGAACAACCCCGGGAAGAGTAGCCAGGGAGCGTTGACGACGGACTGCAGGTTCTGCGCCTCCTGCAGCATCACGCCCCAGCTTATGGCCGGTGGGCGCATGCCGAGGCCGAGGAAGCTGAGGAAGGTCTCGTTCAGGATCATGAGGGGCACGGCCAGGGTGACGGCGGCGATGATGTGGCTCGCGAAGGAGGGCACCATGTGCGAGAAGATGATGCGGCTCTGGCTGGCGCCCATCAGGCGGGCGGCCGTGACGAAGTCCTCCTCGCGCAGGCTCAGGAAACGCCCGCGCACCTCGCGCGCCAGGCGGGTCCAGCCGAGCAACGCCAGGATGACGGTGATCGCGAAGTAGACCCACGTCACGGGCCAGGTGCGGGGCAGGGCGGCCGACAGGGCGAGCCAGACGGGGATGGCGGGGATGGCCTGCAGGAGGTCGATGACGCGTTGGATGACGTTGTCGACGGCGCCCCCGAAGTAGCCCGACACGCCGCCAAGGATGATGCCCAAGATGGTGCTTATCGCCACGGCCACGAGGCCTATCGAGAGCGAGATGCGCGTGCCGTACATGAGGCGCGACCATTGGTCGCGGCCCAGGCGGTCGGTGCCGAGGACGTGGGCGGCCTCGGCGCGCTCGGCCGTCCCGAACCCGACGAGGTGCCGGTCGGCCGGGATGATGCCGAACAGCTTGTAGGCGTAGCCGCGCGCGAACAGCCTGACGGGGATGCGGGTCGACGTGTCGGCCGCCCACTCCATCTTGAGGGTCCGGGCGTTGCGCTGCCCCTCGACCTGGTAGACGAACGGCCACGTCAGGCGCCCCTCGTGGAACACGCGCACCGTCTGTGGCGGGATGTAGGCGCGCCGGGCGCTGGTGGCGTTCGGGTCGGCGGTGCTGAAGAACTCGGGCGTCAGCGCCATCAGGGCGACGAGCGCCACAACCCACAGGCAGACCACCCCGAGCTTGTGACGCGTGAAGCGCAACCAGGTGAGCTTCCAGGCGGGCGTGACGTAGACAGACGGCTCCTTGCCGGCGCGCTTGGCTGAGGCCACCGAGTCGGTCATGCGCTCTCCAGCTTGATGCGCGGGTCGAGGACGGCCAGGAGGATGTCGGAGACGAGCGCCCCCAGCACGGCCAGGAGGCAGAAGATCAAGATGATGGTGCCGGCGAGGTACATGTCCTGCCCGATGAGGGCGCGCAGGAGCAGCGGACCGATGGTCGGAAGGCTCATCACCACCGACACGACGAGGCCGCCCGACAGGAGCTGTGGGAAGTACCAGCCGAGCGTGCTCACCACCGGCGCGATGGCGACGCGCGTGGGGTACTTGAGCACGAGGCGCCACTCGGGGAGGCCCTTGGCGCGCGCCATCTCCGTGTACGGCTTGCTGAGCTCGTCGAGGAGGTTGGCGCGCACGACGCGCGCGATCTGCGCGGTGCCCGCCACGCCCAGGACGATCATGGGCAGCCACACGTGGGTGAGCAGGTCGCCCACCCTGGCCCACGACCACGGGGCGTCGATGAAGCCGGGCGAGAAGAGCCCCGTGACCGTGACCCCGAACTTGTCGAACGCCACCCACATGAGCACCAGCGCGAGCATGAAGTTGGGAGTGGCCAGGCCGATGTAGTTGAGGACGGTGAAGACGTAATCGAGGAGAGAGTACTGGCGCGTGGCCGAGAAGATCCCTATCGGGATGGCCACCGCCCAGGTGAACAAGAGAGAGAAGGTGGTCAGGACGAGCGTGAGGATGAGCCGCTCGCCGATGAGTTCGCTGTTGGGGCGACGCCACTCGAGGGAGACGCCGAGGTCGCCCCTCAGCAGGTTGCCCACCCAGCGGCCGTACTGCACGTACAGGGGCTGGTCGAGGCCGTAACGCGTCCTGAGGGCGTCGATCTCCGCCTGGTCGATGGAGGTGCCGCCCGCCGCGAGCTCGGCCACGTAGCTCGTGAGGAAGTCGCCCGGCGGCGCCTGGATGAGGGCGAAGGAGATGATCGAGAAGATGAGCAGCAGGAACGGCAGCAGCAGTAGGCGCTTGATTATGAACCAGTGCAAGTCTGGGTCTCCTAGCCTGTCGTCGCTCGCCGCCCTGGGGCTGGGTCTTCCCTTCGGCCCGCCCGTTGGGGCGGGCCGAAGGGCCCGTCGCGGGTCAGTTGCCCGCGGTCACTGCGCCTTGTAGAAGAACTGCTCGGGGCGCGCGTCGCCCGGGGTGCGGAGCGGCCAGTCGTTGGCCACGACGGGCGGCACGTTCATGAGCCTGTCGTTCACGACCACGACGCCCTGGACCATCGGCGTGAGGCCGACGGTGCCGAAGCCGTAGAGCTCGTCGACGGCGTGGCGGAAGAGTTCCTTCGCCAGCTCGATCTGCTGCTCGACCCCGACGGTCTTGGCCTCCTCGATGATGTCGACGATGCGGGCGATGCCGGGCGCCGGCTCCTTGCCCTGCGCGCCGTCGGTGGCGTACCAGCGCCGCGACTCGACCGCGAAGATGGTGGCGGGGTCGGAGCGGGGGTCGATCTTGGGGTTGCCCGTGAAGGGGAACGCGGTGGTGTCCTCGTTCCAGATCTCGACCTGGAGCTCGTTGGCGTCGCGCATCGTGAAGTGGGCGTTGCGCTCGCGGACCTGGACGTCGGTCGGCACACCCACGGCGGCCCAATCGGCCGCGACGAGCTGCGCCACGTCGGGCCACGGGCCGAAGGCCGGCACGACCGAGAGCTCGAGACGCAGCGGCTTGCCGCTGGGCAGCAGCCGGTTGCCGTTCGCGTCCTTCTTGAGCCCGATGCCGTCGAGGAGCTCGTTGGCGAGGGCCGGGTCGTACTCCGTGTACTTCTGCGCGTACTCGTCGCCCGGGTAGTAGGGGTGCCACGGCGCGGGCACGTTCTGGCGGATCTCGCCGAGGCCCAGGAACGCCGCCTCGCGGATCTCGTCGCGGTCTACGGCGTGGGAGAGCGCCACGCGGAAGTCGTGGTTGGCGAGGATGCTGCCGAGCTCGGGGTCGATCTCGTACTCCTGGTTGAACCAGACGGCGGCGTCGGAGCCGCCGAAGCTCGGCCAGGTGATGACGTGGTAGTTGGCGCGGTCGGCGTTCTCCATCAGGACCGGGTAGTTGGTCATCTGGATGTGGCGCGCCTGGAAGTCGAGCTCGCCGGCGACGGCCGCGAAGTTGAGGGCCTCCACGTCGGCGAAGAAGCGGAACTGCACCTCGTCGATGTAGGGGAGCTGGTTGCCGGCCGAGTCGACGCCGATGTAGTAAGGGTTGCGGCGCAGCGTGAACACCTGGTCGGAGACGGTCGAGTTGAAGGGGACCCAGGCGGCCATGGTGGGGCGCTGCGGGTTCTCGGTTGGCATGGCCCTCGTCATGAACAGGTCGACCCAGTTCGACAGGCCGGCCGCCTTGACCTTCTCGTCGAGCTCGGCGGCTGGGACGAAGTCGGGGTGGAACTGCTCGAGGTAGTGGCCGGGCAGGAAGGCCGCCAGCGTGCGGTCGCCGCCGTCGCGGAACGTCAGTTCCGTGAGGAAGAGGGTGTTCGGGAAGTCGAACGTGATGCGCACGGTGTCGTCGTCGAGGGCCTCGAGCTTGGCCGGCGTCCCGTCGCGGTTGGCGAACCAGCTCGGGACGCTCGGCGTGAGGTCCTTGTTGAGGATGACGCGCACGTACCAGAACGTCATGGCGCTGGCGTTGAAGGGCGCGCCGTCGGACCACTTGGCGCCCTTGCGCAGGTTCAGCGTCCAGCTATGGAAGTCGTCGGAGGCCTCCCACGACTCGACGAGGTGCGGCACGATCTCGGAGCCGTCGGAGCTGAAGCGCACGAGGCTGTCGTAGACGACGCGCACGTAGTTGTTCATGTCGGCCGGGCCGGTGAAGGCGCGACGCAGGACGCCGCCGTACGTGCCGATCTCGTCGACGGTCTTGACGACGAGCGGGTTCGTCGGGAGCCTGTCCGCCACGGGCGGGAGCTGCCCCTTGGCGACCAGGTCGGCCAGCATGGGCGCCTCGTGGTACTCCTGGGCGAACGCCATGCCCCCGAACGCGGCCACCAGGAGGAGTAGCGCGAGGCGCCTCCAGCCCGGGAACCTGCTGCGAGGCGTGAAGCTGTTGGTCATGTGGACTCCTTTCGGTTGCTGCCTAGCCTGCCACGCGGTGCGCGAACCCCACCCTCACGAGGGGCGCGATGCGCCCCGAGGATCGCCCTGGTTGCCGGCGTCTCGCCCACTGGAACCTCGTCGCCGGTTTGCGTTAGCGATAACGCGGATTGCTAGTGCTGGGAGGTTAGCACGCACCCCCGGGGCGGTCAAGACTGGCAGGACTCACGTCCTGGTGGGTCAAAGACTGCTCCACCGCGCGTCGGCGGGACCCATGACCACGTGGCCGAGGGTCGCCCCGGAGGGCCGCCCTCACGCGGCCGTGGTGCGGGCGCTCGACCCACCCTGCAGCAGCTCGACGAGGAGCATCAGGTTCCGGTTCAGGTGGTATGGGTCCTTCACCGGAAGGCCCACGACGCGGTCGAGGGGCGCGCCCAGCCTGTCACGGATCTGCACCCACTCTCCCACGCCCTCGTCGGGGTGCGGGAAGGTGGCGAACACGTAATCGAACGTCCGGTCGTGGACGGCGCGGAGCCGCGCGTCGCCCGTGAGGACGTGGCCCAGCAGCGCGCCGTAGAGGGTCTCCGAGTGGGGCCACCAGATCTTCGTGTCCCAGGTGGCGAGGATCAGCTCCTCGAACGCTCCCTCGGCGCGGCCGGTCGGGAGCCGCCCGTCGCCACCCACGTACCTGAAGATCCCGCCGTGCTGAGGGTCCCAACCGGCCTCGAAGGAGGCGAGCAACACGCGCGCCGCCTCCTCGACCGCCGCGTCGCGGCCGTGACGCGCGGCCTCCTCCATGACGAACCACATGGACTCGATGGCGTGGCCCGGCGTTACGTGACTGGTCAACAACCGACCGCTCGAGGCCGCGCCGGAAGCCGCCGCCGGGCAGATGACCTCCTGCACCAGCCCGTCGGGACGCACGAACTTGGTGAGCACGGCGTCCATGTGCGCGAGCGCGCTCGCGGCCAGCGCGTCCGAGCGCGGGTCGCCGCGCTGTCGCATGGCAAGTTCGAGCTCCTGCGCGACGTTCAGGAGGATCATCGGCTCCGCGTGAGCGCGACAGCCGGCCGGGAGGGGGTACGGCTCGCTCCGGGCGGTTCCCGCCGCGAGCCGCTCGCCCACACGCTCGTAGGTGGCAACGGCCTCGTCGAGGTAGTCCCACTGGCCCGTGGCGCGCGCCGTCTCGCTCAGGGCCAGCGCCACGAAGCAGTCCGCGAAGTAGCTGAGGTCGTGCCCCTTGCCCGGCATGAACTCGAGCTTCCGACCGTCCGCCGCGAGCAGGTAGGCGACCGCGCCGTCGGCGAGGAAGGCGTTGGCGCGCAGGAACTCGACCGTCTCCACGGCGCGCGCGGTCAGGTCGTCCGCGTCGCCCGTCAGCAGCCCGGCGCGCACGAGCCGTGCCGCGTGCGCCATCAACCACGCGAAGCGCCCCTGCGACCAGACGAACTTGTCGTCGCTGACGCGCGCTCCCGTGTAGTTGTCGATGCAGGTGAACACCCCGCCGTGCACGCGGTCACTGGGGGCGCCCAACCAGAAGGGCAACACGTCCCGTTCCAGGTGGCGACGGTAGAAGGCCCCGAGCTCACCCAGGTCGAGGCTGGCGGCCGGCGGCAGGTCGGTGATCGACTGGTTCATCGAGCGGCTCCTCGTGGTCGCGCGGCTGACCTCTGCGGCCATGCGGCGTCCACCGCGAGCCTAACCGGTCGGTGGGTCGGGACGTCCGTGCCGGGCCCGGCCGCCTGCACGCGCCGGGCCCTATCCCTCCTGCGGGGCTTCCGACCTGGCGACCCGGAACCCCATGTGGCCGGTGGCGCTGTCCGGCGTGTTGAAGGTGCGGGCCGCCACCCGGTAGCGGTTGCAGTAGGAGGCGTGGCAGAGGTAGGAGCCGCCCTTCACGACGCGGCCCGGCCCGTGGCGGGGTCCCTGCGGGTCCGTGAGCGCGCGCCCGTCCGGCCCGGCGCCGAACCAGTCGGCGCACCACTCCCACACGTTGCCCGCCACGTCGTACAGGCCGTAGCCGTTGGGCGGATAGGCGCCAACGGGCGACGTGCCCACCCAGCCGTCCTCTCCCGTGTTCAGCCCGGGGAACTCGCCCTGCCAGATGTTGCAGCGGTGCTCGCCGCCTGGTCGCAGCGCGTCGCCCCACGGGTAACGGCGCCCTTCGAGCCCGCCCCTGGCCGCGCGTTCCCACTCGGCCTCGGTGGGAAGCCGCACCCCCGCCCAGGCGCAGTAGGCGGAGGCGTCGTGCCAGGAGACGTGCACGACGGGGTGATCGAGACGGTCGTCCACGGCGCTGCCTGGCCCCTCCGGCCGACGCCAGGTGGCGCCATGAACCTGGCGCCACCAGGGGGCCGCCGGGACGGCCCTGAAGCCCCCGGGGTCGGCGAGGAAGGCCTGGAAGACGAACGACCAGCCGTAACGCTCCGCCTCCGTCACGTAACCGGTGGCGTCCGCGAACTCCGCGAAGTCGGCGTTCGTCACCGGGAAACTGTCGATGGCAAACGCCTTCAGGCGCACCTCCCGCACGGGCCCCTCGCCGTCGGCCGGGAACCCCTCACCCTCCGCGCCCATCCGGAACGAGCCGGCCGGAACATGAACGAGGCGGTGCTCGTGGCGGCCCAGCCTCCTCACCCCAGCCAACGACGCGGGCGCGACGGCCGGCGCCGGGGCGCGTCCGGGCGCCGGGCTGCAGCAACCGAGGTTTGCCCTAGCCACCTTCCGCCTCCTCGTGCCTAGCCTAGGGCGACGCGCCGACCCGCTCGCGTGAACACTCAGAGCTCCTCGAGCGCCAAGCGCACGCCCAGCGCGCAGAAGACGGCGCCGACGGCCTTGCCCTGCCACCTAGACACGGCCGGGTTGCGCCGCAGGAAGCTGCCCAGCCTCCCGGCGGAGACGGCGAAGACCACGCAGCTGAAGAGGCCGAGCAGCACGAAGGTGATCCCCAAGACGGTGAGTTGCAGCGCGACCGACCCGCCGGCCTGGTTCACGAACTGCGGCAGGAAGGCCAGGAAGAACAGGGCGGTCTTCGGGTTGAGGAGCTCGGTCAACACGGCCTGCTTGTAGGCCGTCCCGGCGGAGACCGGCAGGGTCCGTCCCGCGGCCTGCCGGGCGGGAGCCTTCGCCACCATCGCCTGAACGCCGAGGAACACGAGGTAGCCCGCGCCCAGGTACTTGACGATGCCGAAGAGCGCGGCGGACGCCGCGACGATGGCCGAGACCCCGCCTATCGCCAGGAAGGTGTGGATCACGTCGCCCGTCGCGATCCCGACGCCGGTCGCGATGCCGACCCTCGCGCCCGAGGTCGTCGCCCGAGCGGCGACCAACAGCGTAGCGGGCCCGGGGATGAACACGAACCCCAGGACGATGGCCATGTAGGTGACGAGCGTCGTGCCGTCGATCATATGCCGGTCTCCCCGTCCATCCGAGTCTTGACATACCCGGGCCTCCACCCTATCCTCGTCCCCAGTCGAGCAGCTTGCGTTAGCGGTAACCTAACGTGTCGAACAGGGGGTCGCAGCGACGACTCACACCCACTCGCCCGAACCGCTTCAACGGGTACGGAGCGTCCCGGACGCTACCCGCGCGTTCCCCGGCGGTCCACGGCGAGCGAAAGGACGTCCGCATGCCAGGCGCACCCACACCGGTACGTGAACTCGAGGTCGATTCCCTACCGATCGGCGTGTACGACAGCACGGAGGCCATGGGATCGGCCGCCGCCCTCGCCGCCCGGCAGGTGCTCGCCGCCGCCATCGCGCAGCGCGGGGAGGCGAACGTCATCCTCGCCACCGGCAACTCGCAGCTGGCGTTCCTCCACGCGCTGCGCGAGCTGGACGGCATCGACTGGCGACGCGTGCGCGCCTTCCACATGGACGAGTACCTCGGGCTGCCCGACGGGCACCCCGCCAGCTTCCCGCGCTTCCTGCACGAGCACTTCGTCGATCACGTGCCGCTCGGCGAGTTCCACCCGGTGCCAGGCGACCAGGACGAGGCCGAGGAGAACTGCCGCGCGTACGAGGCGCTCCTGCGGGCCCACCCGGCCGACCTCGTGGCGCTGGGCTGGGGCGAGAACGGCCACCTCGCCTTCAACGACCCGCCCTACGCCCTCTTCCACGACCCGCGCTGGGTGAAGGTCATCGAGTTGGCCGAGGCCAGCCGCAAGCAGCAGGTGGGCGAAGGGCACTTCCCCGACCTCGCCAGCGTCCCGACGCACGCCATCACCCTGACGATCCCGGCGCTCCTCGCGGCCAAGCGGGTCCTCTGCATCGTGCCGGAGGCTCGCAAGGTGGCGGCCGTGCGCGCCTGCCTCTACGAACCGGTGGACGAGTCCAGGCCCGGCTCCATCCTCCGCACCGTGCACCACGCCCGCCTCTACCTGGATCCGGCCTCCGCGGCAGGTCTGCGGTGAAGGCGGACCTCTTCGACCTCACCGGGCGCGTGGCGCTCGTCACGGGCGCCACCGGCGTGCTGGGCGGCGAGATGGCGCGCGGGCTGGCGGCGCGGGGGGCGAAAGTGGCCGTCCTCGGGAGGAACGCCGAACGGGCGCGGGAGCTCGCCGAGCGCCTGGTCGCCGAGGGCCACGACGCCATCGCCACGCCCGCGGACGTCCTGCAGCGCGCGCAGCTCGAGGGGGCGCGAGACGCCATCCTCGCGCGGTTCGGTCGCCTCGACGTGCTCGTGAACGCGGCGGGCGGCAACATGCCGGGCGCCACGCTCCAGCCCGGCGCGAGCTTCTTCGAGCTGGCCGAGGCGCCCATGCGCGAGGTGGTCGACCTCAACTACATGGGCACGGTCCTACCTATCCAGGTGTTCGGCCCCGAGCTCGCGAAGGGCGGGCACGGTAGCATCGTCAACGTCTCCTCCATGGCGGCGCTGCGCGCCATAACGCGCGTGGTGGGCTACTCGTCGGCCAAGGCCGCGATAGACAACCTCACCCGCTGGTTGGCCATGGAGTTCGGGCGGCAGCACGGCGGAGCGTTGCGGGTGAACGCGCTGGCGCCCGGCTTCTTCATCGGCAACCAGAACCGCCGCCTCCTGCTCGAGGAGGACGGCTCTCTCACGCCGCGCGGTAGCACCATCATCGACCACACGCCCCTCGGGCGGTTCGGCGAACCCGAGGAGCTGGTGGGCACCCTGGTGTGGCTCTGCTCCGACGCCAGCCGCTTCGTGACGGGGGTCGTCGTTCCCGTCGACGGCGGCTTCGCGGTGACGAGCGGGGTGTGAGCCGCGCGTGACGGTCCGGCGGCCGACGGGGCGGTGAGCTGGGGCCGTGAAGCGCTCGCGCCGTGTCACCAACGCCGACGTGGCGCGCCGCGCCGGCGTGTCGACCATGACCGTGTCGCGGGTGGTGAACGACAACGGCCGCGTCAGCGAGGCCACGCGCCAGCGCGTCCGCCGCGCCATCGCCGAGTTGGGGTACCAGCCGAACCAGCTCGCGCGCTCCCTCACGCAGGGCCGGACCCGCACGATCGGGATCGTGGTGCCCGACATCACCAACCCGTTCTTCCCCGAGATCGTGCGGGGCGCAGAGGACGCCGCGTGGCAGGCGGGCTACACGGTGGCGCTCGCCAACGCCGTCGAGGACCCCGCGCGCGAACGCGCCGCCGTGCGCAACCTGGCGGGGCACCGGGTGGACGGCATCATCGTCTGCTCGCCGCGGCTCGCAGATCACGAGCTGGCCGAGCTGCTGGCGGCGCACTCGGCGGCCGTCCTGATAAACCGCCACGTCGCGGGCGCGCGCGCCGTGAGCCTGATGGTGGACGACCAGCACGGCGCCGACCTGGCGGTCAGGCACCTCGTGGCGGGGGGGCGGCGCCGGCTCCTCCACCTCGGCGGGCCGGAACGCTCCGCCAGCGCGCGCTACCGGCGGGCCGGCTTCGTCGCGGCCGTCAAGGCGGCCCGGCTGCCGCAGGACGGGAACCGCCTCCTCTCCTGCGAACCGACCGAGGAGGCGGGCTACGAGCTCTTGGCCCGCCTGGTCGCCGCCGGGGCGCGAAGCGCCGGCGGCTTCGACGGCATCGTCGCGTACAACGACCTGAGCGCGCTGGGCGCGGTCCGGGCCCTCCAGGACGCCGGGCTACGCGTGCCGGAGGACGTGGCGGTGGTGGGGTGCGACGACATCCGCCTCGCCAGCCTCGCCTCCCCCAGCCTCACGACCCTGCGCATCGAGAAGTACCGGATGGGACGCCTGGCGTGCGAGACGATATTCGAGCTGCAGCGCGGCGCCCACCCCGAGGACGTGACCTTCAGGCCGGAGCTGATCGTCAGGGAAAGCGCCCCGTGACGTGCCGCGGCCGGCGGCGTGGCCACGCGGCTCGAACACGTGAGGGCGCCGCCCTCACCCGAGGAGTTGAGGATGACTGACCCGAGAGGCACCAACCGACCCGCGGTGGACGTGGCGGTCCGCGAGGGCACCGCCGCCATACTCGAGAGCGCACGCGACCACGAGGGGCTCTTCGCCTGGGCGGAGGCGGACGGCGACGCCGAACGCGTGGTGGTCGCCGCCCCGGCCGCCGACCGGCGCCTGGTGGGGCTCGCCGGGGAGCGCCACGCCGCGGACGACCTGATCGTCATCCGGGCCGAACGCGACGCGGCCACTCTCGCGGCGCTCAGGCGGCTGCTACCAAACCTGACGCCGCGCCCCCTCGGGCTCGCCACCAGCGCCGGCTTCGGCGACAGGCTCGGCCTCGCCACCCCGGGCCACGTCGACGCCCTGCGGGCGGCCGGGGCGACCTCGGTGGCGCCGATATTCGCCCAACAGTCGATGCGCGAGAACGCGCGCACCGGCAGGACCCCCCAGGAGGTCGTGGACGACGCGACCTGGGGAGCCTTCCTCGCCGGCTGGTCAGCCCCGGTCGGCGCCGACGCCGACCACCTGAAGTCGGAGGCCGACGTCGACCTCTGCCTGGCCGCCGGCTACAGCTTCTTCACCATCGACCCAGGCGCCCACGTCGACGCGGCCGCGGACGGCATGACGGGCTCGGCGCTCGAGAGCGCCTTCGCGGCGCTGCCATGGGCGGACCTCGACACCACCCCCGCCGACCTGCGGGCGCGCCTTGGTGGCGCCACGCTCGACACCGGCGACCGCGCAGTCTCGTTCGGACCGGGCGAGCTGGAGCGGGCCGCCGTCAAGTACGGTCGCGCCGTGGCGCACGTGGCCCGCCTCGCCGGCCACCTTAGGCGGAGCGCCACCTACCCGACCGAGCTAGAGGTGTCGGTCGACGAGACGCCAACGCCCACCTCCCTCGGGGAACACCTCTACTTCGCGACCGAGCTCAGGCGCCTGGGCGTCGAGTGGGTGTCGCTCGCCCCCCGCTTCGTTGGCGACTTCGAGAAGGGCGTCGAGTACCGCGGCGACCTCGCGGCCCTCGCCGACCACCTGCGGGGGCACGCGTCCATCGCGGCGCAGCTCGGACCCTACAAGCTGAGCCTCCACTCCGGCTCCGACAAGTTCTCGGTCTACGCCCCGGCGGCACAGGCCACGGGCGGCCTGGTGCACCTGAAGACCGCCGGCACCAGCTACCTGGAGGCGCTACGGGTCATAGGCGCCCATGAACCCGAGCTGCTGCACCGCATCGCGCGCCTCGCCGCCGAACGCTTCGCGGAGGACGTGCAGAGCTATCACATCTCGGGTAGCCCGGCCGGCATGCCCGCCCTCGCGTCGTTGCCGGGCACCGCCGTCGGCGCCCTCCTCGAGCAGACCGACGCCCGCCAGGTTCTGCACGTCACCTTCGGGTCGGCGCTGAGGACCTACGGAGCCGAGATCGGCGCCGCCCTCCGCCACCACCCGGCCGCCTACCGCGCGGCGCTGCGGCGCCACTTCGAACGGCACCTCGCCCCTCTCGTGACCTCCAGTGAGGAGACGGCATGACCGCCCCAGCCACGCCGTGGACGCTCGACCCCGACCGCTGCTTCGCGCCCGAACCCACCCAGCGGAGCCTGGCCCGGGAGCTGTACGAAGGGGTGGCCGGCCTGCCGCTGCTCTCGCCGCACGGGCACGTCTCCCCCGGCCTGTTGCTCGAGGACGCCCCCTTCGGCGACCCGGCGCAGACGTTCGTCGTCCCGGACCACTACCTTCTGCGCATGCTCCATAGCCAGGGCGTGCCCCTGGCCCGGCTCGGCGTGGCGCCCCTCGACGGCGCGCCGGTGGAGACGGACCCGCGGGCGATCTGGCGCGAGTTCGCGTCCCACTACCACCTGTTCGCCGGCACGCCGTCCGGGCTGTGGCTGAAGCAGGAGTTCACGGAACTCTTCGGTCTCGCCGAGCGACCCTCCGCTGCGACCGCCGACCGCACCTTCGACCACCTGAACGACAAGCTCGCCCAGCCCGCCTTCCGGCCCCGCGCCCTCTTCCGCCGGTTCGGGCTGGAGGTGCTGGCCACCACCGACGCCGCCACGGACGGCCTGAGCGAGCACGCCGCGCTGCAGGCCGCCGGCCTGCCAGTGGTGCCAACGTTCCGGCCGGACGCTGTCCTCGACCCGAGCCGCGACGACTTCCCGGCGGCACTCGACGCCCTCGAGGAGCGCAGCGGCGTGGCCGTCGACGGTTACGCCGGCTACGTCGAGGCCCTCGAGCAGCGCCGCGCCGCCTTCAAGGCCGCCGGGGCCACGGCGACGGATCACGCGGCCATCAGCGCGCACGTGGCCGAACTGCCGGGCGTCGAGGCGGTGTACGGGCGCGTGCGGGCGGGCACGGCGAGCGCCGACGAGCGCCGCGCCTTCGCCGCCCACATGCTGCTGCAGTCCGCGCGCATGAGCGCCGCCGACGGCCTCGTCATGCAGCTCCACGTCGGCTCCCTGCGCGACCACCACGCGCCGACGTTCGCCCGCTTCGGTCGCGACAAGGGCGCCGACATCCCCGTGGCCGCCACCTTCACGCGCGAGCTGAGGCCGCTACTCGACGAGCTAGGCGACCACCCCACGTTCCGCCTCGTCCTCTACACCGTCGACGAGACCCCCTACGCCCGCGAGCTGGCGCCGCTGGCCGGCTTCTACCCGAGCGTGCGCCTCGGGGCACCGTGGTGGTTCTTCGACTCGGTGCTGGGCATGGAACGCTACCTCGACGCCGTGACCGAGACGGCGGGGATCTACAACCTGGCGGGGTTCGTCGACGACACGCGCGCGTTCCCGTCGATACCGGCCCGCCACGACGTGTGGCGGCGCGTCACCTGCAACTGGCTGGCCGGGCGCGCCGTGCGCGGCCTCATCGACCGGGACGAGGCGCCCGCCCTGGCGCGCGCGCTGGCCTACGACCTCACGAAGGAGACCTACCGCCTGGGCGCGCCCTGACCGGGAGCGCGGTTCCGGCCGGCGGCCGACCAGCCCCCTAGACCCGCCCCGCGGGACTAACCGCGGACGCTCGCGCCTACCGACCGGCGCCCGCCGCCGCGAACGCGGCCGGCGCGGCCAACCCCCTGAAGTTCCAGTGCCCGTCCCGCCTGGGCGGCCAGATGACGGCGGTGGCGCGGCCCGCGATGGCGATGGCGTCCACCGGACCAAAGTAACGCGAGTCCTCGGACCCGCCGGCGGAGCGGTTGTCGCCCATGACGAAGTACTTGCCGTCGGGCACGACGAGGTCGAGCACCACGGGCGTCCCCTCCGGCGTGCCGGGGGGAACCTCTACGCCGCCCACCACGTTCCCGTAGAAGAGCTGGACCCGCGGGTCGTCGACGCTGACGCTGGCGGGGACGAAACCGCCCATCGGCAGCATCGGCACGCTGTTGCCCTTGGGTGTCGTCTCGAAGCCCATGACCAACGCCGCGACCTCCCCGCCCCGCACCACCACCAACGGGAAGTCGACGGGCGCGACGCGCACGGTGCCCGCGTCGGTGATGAAACCCTGGTCGATGGCGACGCCGTTCACGAAGACCTGGCCCCGCTCGATCCGCAGCCGGTCGCCCGGCACAGCCACCACGCGCTTGATGAAGAAGTTGCGCTTGCCCGTCTCCAGCGCGGTGGGGGCGTTGGCCGGCTCGCGCAGCACGACGACGGCGCCCCGCTGGTAGGGACCGAGCACGCCGGCCCGCCGCAACCAGGTGTCGTACTTGGGGATGAAGACGCGGTCACCCGTCAGGAGCGCCTGCAGCAGGTTGCCGCGCCCGTTGCCGCCGTCCAGGTTGGGCTCCATCGACGTGCCGACGACGCCGACGGTCGTGAAGAGGAAGGTGACGACGAGGAAGGCGATGACGAGCGCCTCGCCGTAGCCCCGCACCTCGCGCCAGACCCGCTGCCGGAGGGTGAGTGTCTGCGGGCGCGCCGCGCCCGCCGATCCGCCGGGGCGGAGGCGCGCCCGAGCGGTCTCGCGCGGGGAATCCGGCCGTTTCTGGTCTGATCTCGTCATGACGGCATAGCCTACCGCGAACGCGGGCGGCCCCGTACAATCGGTGCGAGGCGGGCGCCGCGGTGACATCGGCGAACCCCGGACCGCTCGCTCGCGAAAGGATCCACATGCTTCGTCGGCTCGCACCGCTCATCGCCCTCTCCACGCTGGCGCTAAGCCTCACCGCCACCGCCCAGCGACCCTTCATCGTCCCCAACTACTACGTGTCACAGCTCCCGGTCCTGACCCCGGGGGTCGCCGCCGCCGGCGAGCTGACCGAGGCCGACGGACAGAGCTACAAGGACGGCGCCCACCTCGATCTCTACCAGTTCGAGGGCGTTGTCGGCGCGTACGTCGAGCTGGAGCTGCGCAGCTACGACTTCGACACCTTCCTCAGCGTCTTCGACCCCGCCGGCAACCTGGTCGAGGCGAACGACGACGCGGACTACGACGGTGGCGACGCCAACCGCTCGTACGTCTCGCTCTACGTTGATCAGGAGGGCCGGTACACGGTCGTCGCCAGCGCGTACGCTCAGTACGGGCTCGGCGCCTACGAGCTGCGCCTCGACGTCCAGCCCAGCTTCTCGCTCGACGACGCGACCGTCGTGACCGTGCCGGGCGCGATCGACGGCGCCCTCGCCGCGACCGACCCCGTCGTCCCGGAAGGCTGGACCGGGCCGAGCAGGGCCTACCGCTTCACCCTCGAGTCGGAGGTGGCCCTCAAGATCGACGCCGCTTCCTCGGACTTCGACACCTACCTCTACCTGTTCGACGCGGCCGGGAGGCTCCTCGCCTCCAACGACGATCACGACTACAGCGAGGCGAGCGGCTACGCCACCGACTCGCAGATCTTCGCCGCCCTCGCACCCGGCGAGTACGTCGTGTACGTGAGCAGCTGGTCCAGCGAGGCCGAAGGCGACTTCACGCTCACGTTCCAGGAGTACGTACCGCGCAACTGACGCCCCTGCCGATCTCCGGCGCGCGCCGCACGAAAGCGGCGCGCGCCGTCTCGTTGCGGCGCGCCGCCGGTTCGTCGTGGGGCGCCGCCCCCGCGCCGCGCGCTCCGGGCACGTCCCGCCTTGCCCGCGAGCGGCTAGCATGGCCCGAGACATGCCGCCAGACCCCCCAGGTGCCACCCTCTTCGAGTCGCCCCAGTCCGAGCCGCTCGCGGCTCGCATGCGCCCCCGCACCCTCGCCGACTTCGTCGGCCAGGGGCACATCGTGGGCCCCGGCCGGCTCCTGCGCAGGGCCATCGAGGCCGACCAGCTCTCCTCCCTGATCTTCTACGGCCCGCCCGGCACCGGCAAGACGACTCTCGCCCGGGTGATCGCCAACTCCACCCGCGCCCGTTTCACGGCCATCAACGCCGTCCTGTCGGGGGTGAAGGAGATCCGCGAGGCGGTCACCGCCGCCCAGGCGTCGCGCCGGGCGGGCGTGAAGACCATCCTGTTCGTCGACGAGGTCCACCGCTTCAACAAGGCGCAGCAAGACGCCCTGCTCCCCTGGGTCGAGAACGGCACGGTCGTGCTCGTGGGCGCCACCACCGAGAACCCGTTCTTCGAGGTGAACAAGGCGCTCGTCAGCCGCAGCCGCGTCTTCCAGCTCCTCCCGCTGGAGCCGGACGACCTGCGCGCCGTGGCGCGCCAGGCGCTCGGCGACACCGAGCGCGGCTACGGCGGCCGCGCGGTCTCCCTCGACGACGACGCGCTCGACCACCTGGTCAACGTGGCCAACGGCGACGCGCGCGCCCTCCTCAACGCCCTGGAACTGGCCGTCGAGACGACGCCCCCGACGTCCGGCGTGGTGCGCGTGACGCGGGAGGTGGCCGAGGAGTCCATCCAGCGCCGCGCGGTCCTCTACGACAAGGAGGGCGACGCCCACTTCGACACGATCAGCGCCTTCATCAAGAGCGTCCGCGGCTCGGACCCGGACGCCGCCCTCTACTGGTTGGCGAAGATGGTGTACGCCGGCGAGGACCCGCGCTTCATCTTCAGGCGCCTGCTCGTGCTCGCGAGCGAGGACGTCGGGCTGGCCGACCCCCACGCGCTGCCGCACACGGCGGCCGCGGCCCAGGCCTACGACTACGTCGGCCTGCCGGAGGGCCGCTACCACCTTGCGCAGGCGACGCTCTACCTCGCCACGGCGCCCAAGTCGAACAGCACGCTCGGCTTCTTCGACGCGCTCGGCGCGGTCGAGCGCGAGCGGGAGGCCGACGTCCCCACCCACTTGCGAGACGGCAACCGCGACAAGGAGACCTTGGGTCACGGCGCCGGTTACGCCTACCCGCACGCCTACCGCGACCACTGGGTGGCGCAGCAGTACCTCCCCGGAAGACTGCAGGGCAAGGTCTTCTACCAGCCGAGCGCAAGCGGCTTCGAGGCGAGCGTCAGGGGCGACGTCGCGCGGCGCCGCGAAGCGCAGCTCGCCGCCATGCTCGAGGCCGAGCCCGCCCCCGAGGTGCTCACCGTCAGCCCGCGAACGGGCGCCCGCTCCGGCTGGCTGGAACGGACCGCGTCGACCCGCGGCCGCCGCCTCGGCGAGGTCCGCGACGCGCTGTTCGAGCTGGCGCCCCCGGCGGCCCACCACGTGGTGCTGGACCTGAACCCCGGCTCGGGCCTCCTACTGTGGGAGGCCGTGCGCCGCACACCGGAAGGTCAGGCGTTCGCGCTCGAGCCCGTCGAGGCGGCGGCCCGGGACCTGGAGACGCAGGCCCGCAACCTGCCAGAGCTGGCGCGACCGGCCGTGCTGCGCGCTGGGCTGCTCGACCTGACCCCGGACCTCCTCGCGGGAGTGCGCTTCGACGTGGCCCTGGGCCGCGGGGCGCTTTCTGCGATCGGCGCCGGCCGTGGCGGAGAGGGCGCGGCGGAGGTCTCCTCCCGCCTCATAGCGGCGCTCCGAAACCTGCGCGCCGGCATGGCGCCCGAGGGCGTCGTCGCGTTGGCCGAGGTGGACATGCGCCGCGCGCAGCGGCTTCACGAGCTCGTCGACCTGAGCTCAGCGCCGGAGCTGGCCGCCCGCCTGGCGCGCGCCGAGGAGCAGATCTACGACCCGCTCGGGGCCGGACGCGAGCAGGCCGAGACCGCACGGCTCGGGCCCGCGCCCGAGACGGTGACCGCCTCGCTGGCGGCCGCGGGCTTCACGCAGGTGCGCCTGTCGCAGCGGCGGTTCTTCGACAGCCGCCGGCTGCAACGGGAGACGGTCGAGGGCTGGCTCGCGCCCGGCGACGCCCGGCCCAGCTACCTCGACCTCCTGCGCGCTCACCTCGGCGACGCCGAGTTGAGCGCGGTGCGCGCCGCGTTCCTGCGCCAGTTGCCTGACCGCGAGGTGAGGTGGGGGACCGCCTACTACCTCGTGCGGGCGGTCGCGGCGCCGGCCGGGGTCGCTGCCTAGACCCACGCCCGGCGCCGCCTGGCCACTGGTATGATGCCCTTCGCTTAGGAGAACGAGATGGCGCCGATCGAGCGCTCGTTCGGGTTGGGGGCTGCCCGGGTTGGGGCCACGTCAACGCCGAGGGCGCACCCACCAGTGAGAGGGAGCACACCTAACCGAGCAGTCCCGCGCGGGCCCCGCTCGCGCCAACCGTGTGCGTGCCAACC
>Ga0226835_1000976_pt1 | contig 19966 bp, 19 predicted proteins | sample LAC_MetaG_1_FD_163627 | JGI IMG/M metagenome (GOLD analysis project Ga0226835, IMG submission 163627) | Anaerobic ammonium oxidizing microbial communities from anammox membrane bioreactor (MBR) in UC Berkley, California, United States -... | ecosystem: Engineered > Bioreactor > Anaerobic >...
GGCTCGACGCACCTCTTGTCGATCCTGCTCGGCAGCTTCCTCGGCGTGCGGCAGGTGCCGATCAGCTACCGGCGCGAGGGCGAGACGCGCCTGATCACCGTGGACAAGATCATCGATGGTGCGATCACGCCGGTGCGCGGCAAGACGCGCGGCGAGAATGTCGTCATCCGCAACAGCGAATACTGGATCGCCCCCGACGTGACGGTGGCGCGCGCCGACAAGTCGCGCTTCCGCGCCTTCGGCCGCAACTGGAATTTCAGTGGACGCTCGGCTGAAATCTGCCAGATCGACTGGGGCAACCAGTAACGGGACGCGATGGCACGCAAGGCGAGGGCGGCGCGCAAGGGCGACAGGCCTGCGGCAAGCAACGTAGCAAGAGACAAGGCGCCGGCGACGGCGCGCGCGGCCGCGTTCGGCGTCCATGTCTTCACCGCGCTCGGCGCGGCCTGCGCGCTCATGGCCCTGCTCGCCGCGGTGCGCGGCGACTGGGTCGCGATGTTCGGCTGGTTCGGCGTTGCGATGGTCATCGACGGCGCCGATGGCGCGCTCGCCCGCCGTCTCGATGTTGCGGCCACGCTGCCGCACTGGTCGGGCGAGGCACTCGACCTGATGGTCGACTATACGACCTATGTCTTCGTGCCCGCTTATGCGCTCGCCGCAAGCAGCGTGCTGCCCGCCGCGTTCGCTTTGCCGCTGGCCGTGGCCATCGCTATCAGCGGCGCGCTCTATTGCGCCGACCGGCGCATGAAGACCGCCGACAATTATTTCATCGGCTTTCCGGTCTTGTGGAACGCGGCGGCGTTTCATCTGTTTATCGCCGGTCTGCCGCCGGCCGGCGCCGCGATCCTCGTCGTCGTGCTGCTGGTGCTGACCTTCGTGCCGTACCGGACGGTGCATCCATTGCGCGTCAAGCGCCTGTTCGCGCTGAACGTCGTGGTCGTCGCGCTCTGGTCTGCGCTGGCCGTCTATGCGCTATTCTGCAACCTCATGCCGGGAGTTCCGGTTGTCGTGGCGCTGAGCCTCGCGGCAGTCTACCTTCTGGGCATCGGAATCGTTCCCGCCCGCCGCTGACCGCCCGGAGCGCCGCATGCTTGAACTGTTGGCCGATCCGCACGCCTGGGCGGCGCTCGTGACGCTGACGGTGCTCGAGATCGTCCTGGGCATCGACAATCTGGTCTTCATCTCGGTTCTGGTGCAGCGGCTCGAAGCCCGCGCCGCGCGCCGCGCGCGCCAGATCGGGCTGTCGCTCGCGCTGATCTTCCGCATCCTGCTGCTCATGCTCCTGACCTGGATCATGGGGCTGCGGGAGCCGCTGTTCGCGGTCATGGGCCACGCCGTGTCATGGCGCGACCTGATCCTGATCGCGGGCGGCCTGTTCCTGATCATGAAGGCGACGCGCGAAATTCACGACGAGGTTGAGGCGGGTCACGACGAGCAGGGGCCGCTGAAGACGGCCGACGCCTTCTACTGGGTGGTGATGCAGTTGATCGCGATCGATCTCATCTTCTCGCTCGACTCCATCATCACCGCCATCGGCATGGCGCAGGACATCGAGGTCATGGTGGCCGCGGTCATCATCGCCATGATCGTTATGTACGGGGCCTCCGGCCCGGTCTCTTCTTTCATCCGCACGCACCCGACGACCAAGATGCTGGCGCTGTCCTTCCTGCTGCTGATCGGCGTCGCCCTCGTCGCCGACGGCTTCGCCTTCCACATTCCGCGCGGCTATATCTATTTCGCGATGGCGTTCGCCGCGGCGGTGGAGGCCTTCAACGTGATCGCAAGCCGCAACCGGCGCCGCCGCCGCAACGCCGCGGGGCGGCCATGAACGGCCGTGTCCTGCTGGTGACGGGCGGTGGCCGCGGCATCGGGGCGGCGGTGGCGCGGCTTGCGGCCGCCGAAGGTTACGCGGTCGCCGTCAACTACAAGAGCAATGCCGGCGCGGCCGACGCCGTGGTCGATGCGATCCGGAAAGCCGGCGGACGCGCGGTGGCGGTGCAGGGCGACATGGCGGTCGAGGCCGACGTCGTGCGGGCGTTCGCGGCAGTCGACCGCGATCTCGGGCGGTTGACGCACCTCGTCTACAACAGCGGCATCACCGGGAAAAATTCGCGCTTCGAGCAGGTCGCCACGCAGACGCTGCGCGAGGTCGTGGAGCTGAATGTGATTGGCGCGTTCTATGCGGTGCGCGAGGCGATCCCGCGCATTTCCACCAGGCATGGCGGCAAGGGCGGGGCGATGGTGCTCCTGTCGTCGGCGGCCGCAACCCTCGGTTCGCCCGGCGAATATGTCTGGTACGCCGCCTCCAAGGGCGCGATCGATTCCATGACCGTGGGCCTCGCGTGCGAACTCGCCGGCGACGGCATCCGCGTCAACGCGGTTGCGCCCGGCGCGACCGATACCGACATCCACGAACCGGGCCGGCTCGCGCGCGTCACCCCGTTCGTACCCATGAAGCGGGCGGGGACCGCCGACGAGATCGCCCGCGCGATCGTGTTTCTCCTGTCGGACGCCTCGTCCTACACAACCGGCGCGATCCTGCGGGTCGCGGGCGGGCGATAACCTTGCGTCTTTCGGCTTGCCCCCTATGATCCCGGCGCAGTCGATTTCGGGCGCAGGCGTGTCCGGCCGAGGGCGGGCTGCAGCCCAACCGCACATTGAAGCGCGCCGTCCGTGCGCGCCGTCGAACGGGAGACAGACATGGTCAAGGCAGTCCGGGTCCACAAGCATGGCGGGCCGGAGGTCCTCATCTTCGAAGACGTCGAAGTCGCCGCGCCCGGAGCCGGGCAGCTTCGCGTCAGGCATCATGCGATCGGCATCAATTACATCGACACCTATTTCCGCATGGGCATGTATCCCTCGCCGGTCGGCATGCCGTTCGTCGCCGGCAACGAGGCCGCGGGCGAGGTGGTCGCGGTCGGTCCGGACGTGAAGGATTTCAAGGTCGGCGACCGCGTCGCCTATGTGGTCGGGCTCGGCGCCTACGCGCAGGAGCGGCTGATGCCGGCCGAGCGCGCGGTGAAAATTCCCGACGGCATCTCCTACGAGCAGGCCGCCGGCATGATGCTCAAGGGCATGACCGCGCAATATCTGCTCAACCGCACCTTCAAGGTCGGCAAGGGCACGACCGTCCTGATGCATGCGGCGGCCGGCGGCGTCGGCCAGATATTGTGCCAGTGGGCCAACCATCTCGGCGCGACCGTGATCGGGACCGTCGGCAACAAGGAGAAGGGCGAGCTGGCCAAGGCGGTCGGCTGCCATCACGTCATCTATTATCGCGACGAGGATTTCGTTGCGCGCGTCAAGGAGGTCACCGGCGGCAAGCTGTGCGACGTGGTCTATGACGGCATCGGCAAGGCGACGTTCCCGGGCTCGCTCGACTGCATCCGCCCGCTCGGCATGTTCGTTAGCTTCGGCAGCGCGTCGGGCCAGATCGACGCCTTCAACATCAACATCCTGCAGACCAAGGGGTCGCTGTTCGCGACGCGTCCGACGCTCAACACCTATGTCGCCAAGCGCGACGACCTGGTCGCGACCGCAAACGACCTGTTCAATGTCGTCAAGAGCGGCGTCGTCAAGATTCCGGTCAACCAGCGTTACGCGCTCAAGGATGCCGTGAAGGCGCACCAGGATCTCGAGGCGCGCGAAACGACGGGCTCCTCGATCCTGCTTCCCTAAGGCGGGTCCCGGACGGCGAACCGGCAGGAAACCTGCTTTCATCATCACCATGGGCCGTCTGACCACCCACATCCTCGACACCGCGGCCGGCCGGCCGGCCGCGGGCGTCGCCGTCGAACTGTACAGGCTCGACGGCGAGCGCGCGCTGATCGCGCGTGCGATGACGAACGCCGACGGCCGTCTCGACGCTCCGCTGCTTGAGGGCAGAGCGTTCGCGCGCGGGCGCTACGAACTCGTCTTTCACATCGGCGATTATTTCCGCGCGCACGGGATCGCACTCGCCGATCCGCCGTTCGTCGACCTCGTCCCGGTCCGCTTCGGCATCGGCGAGGATGCGCATTATCATGTGCCGCTGCTCGTCTCGCCCTACGGCTATTCGACCTATCGGGGAAGCTGACCGCGATGGACGTTTTTCTCGGCGAATGGGTCAACCTGCTGCTGCGCTGGGCCCACATGATCGTGGGCATCGGCTGGATCGGCACCTCGTTCTATTTCGTCGCGCTCGATTATTCGCTCAACCAGCAGGAGCGCAAGAGCAAGGGCGTGTTCGGCACCGCCTGGCAAGTGCATGGCGGCGGCTTCTACCACGTCGAGAAATTCACCGTGGCGCCGCCGCATCTGCCGCCGCACCTGCACTGGTTCAAGTGGGAAGCTTACCTGACCTGGGTGACCGGTTTCGGCCTGATGGTGGTGCAATATTATCTGCACGCCAACGCCTATCTGATCGACCCGGCCGTGCTGCCGCTTGCGCCCTGGCAGGCGATCGCGATCTCCGTCGTCTCGCTGCTCGCGGGCTGGCTGGCCTATGACGGGCTGTGCCGCGCGCTCGGTGAGCGCACCGTGCTGCTCGCGGCCTGCGTATTCGTGCTGATCCTCGTGGCCTCGGTCCTCTATACGAAAGTGTTTTCCGGGCGCGGCGCCTTCCTGCATGTCGGGTCGCTGGTCGGCACGATCATGGCGGTGAACGTGTTCGCCATCATCATCCCCAACCAGAAGAAGATGGTGGCCCAGCTCCTGCGCGGCGAGGAGCCGGAAGCGCGCTACGGCAAGATCGGCAAGCAGCGCTCGCTGCACAACAATTACCTGACCCTGCCGGTGCTGCTGATGATGGTGTCGCCGCACTATCCGTTCCTGTCGGCGCACCCGCAGTCATGGCTCGTGGTCGCGCTCATTCTGGTGACCGGCGGGCTGTTCCGCCACCTGCTCAACCGCATCGATGCCGGCGACGACTGGAGCAAATACGGCTGGGCGGCGCCGGTCGCGCTGTTTGCGCTGATCTGCGCGATCTATGTCACGGCGCCGGCGAGCCGGCCGGCCTCTACGGTGGCGGTGATCGGCGACGCCGAGCTGCTCGCGCTGTCGGCGAAGCACTGCACCATGTGCCACGCGCGCAACCCGACCCACGAAAGCTTCCAGGAAGCGCCCAAGAACGTGACGCTCGAAAGCGTGCAGGATTTCCGCCGCTATGCACCGCTCGTCATGGCGCAGACCGTGCAGAACAAGGCGATGCCGCTCGGCAACCAGACCGGCATGACCGACGAGGAGCGCGAGCAGATCGGGCAATGGCTGCGGGCGAACGCGCGATGACGGCGCGGCTTCCGGCTCTCAACCAGGCAGGGCTCGGCGTGCGCGCGCAGGCCATGCTCGCCGAGCTCGGCGCGATCTCCTCCGACCCGCAGCGGCTGGTGCGCCTCTTCCTGACGCCGGAGCATCGCCGCGCCGCCGATCTCGTCGCGCGCTGGATGCGCGAGGCCGGCATGAGCGCCTCGGAGGATGCGCTCGGCACCGTGCGCGGACGCTGGACGCCGCCCGGAGGCAGCGGCACGCGACGGCTGCTGATCGGTTCGCACATCGATACCGTCGTCGATGCCGGCAAATATGACGGCCCGCTCGGCGTGGTTGCCGGCATTCTTGCTGTCGAGGCGATTGCCAAAAGCGGCGCGTCGTTGCCGATCGGGCTCGACGTGCTGGCGTTCGGCGACGAGGAAGGATCGCGTTTCACTGCCACGCTGACGTCGTCGTCCGCGTGCGCCGGGGTGTTCGATCCGACGGCGCTGGCGGCGACCGACAGCGAGGGCGTCACGCTGGCCGACGCGCTGCGCGCCTACGGCAAGGACCCCGCGGCGATCGGACAATGCGCCTATGCGCGCGCAGAGGCGGCCGCGTACATAGAGGTTCATATCGAGCAGGGGCCGGTGCTCGAGGCGCAGGATCGGCCGCTCGGCATCGTCACCGCGATCGTCGGCCAGACGCGCATGCGCGCGACCGTCACCGGCATGGCGGGACACGCCGGCACCGTGCCGATGCCGATGCGCCGCGATGCGCTGGCCGGCGCCGCCGAGATGATCCTCGCCGTCGAGCGGATTGCACAGCAGAATGCGGCCGACGCCATGGTTGCGACCGTCGGCCGGATCGAGGCCTCGCCCGGCGCGGTTAATGTGATTGCGGGCCGTGTCGGCTTCACCGTCGACCTGCGCACGGCGACGGATGCGCTGCGGCACGCGGCGATCGCGCAGATCCGCGAGGCGGCGGCGCGGATCGCCGAGCGCCGCAAGCTCGACGTCGCGTTCGAGATTTTCCACGAAACGGCGACGACGCCGTGTGACCCGCGCCTGCAGGACATGCTGCAGGCGGCGATCGAGGAGCTTGGCCATGTGCCGCTGCGGTTGTCGTCGGGGGCGGGTCACGACGCGCAGGTGATGGCGGGCCTTTGTCCGGCGGCGATGATGTTCGTGCGCTGCCGCGGCGGCATCAGCCACAATCCGGCCGAGCATGCGAGCCCGCAGGATATGGGGGCGGCGGTCGCCGCGCTCGCCGGATTCATCGCGCGCTTCGCGCAGGCACAGGGCTGAAATCGGATTCTGGCGTCTGAGACGAGATCCGTTCAGACAAATCAGATCCTAGAACCCGACGGCGGTGCCGTAGAGATCGTAGGCGTCGGCGCGTTCGATCTTCACCGTTGCGATCTCGCCGACCTTGAGCGGGCGGCGGCTTGCGACATGCACGGTGCCGTCGATCTCCGGCGCGTCGGCCTTGCTGCGGCCTTTGGCGATGCCGGGGCCGACCTCGTCGATGATCACCTGCTGGCGGCTGCCGATCTTGCGCTTGAGCCGGCGCGCGGAAATCGCCTGCTGCCGCTGCATGAAACGGTGCCAGCGCTGCTCCTTGACGTCGTCGGGCACGGCTTCGGCGAGCGCGTTGGCCTGCGCGCCGTCCACCGGCTCGTACTTGAAGCAGCCGACGCGATCGAGGGCCGCGGCGTCGAGCCATTCGAGCAGGTGCTCGAAGTCCTCGTCGGTCTCGCCGGGAAAGCCGACGATGAAGGTCGAGCGGATCGCAAGGTCGGGACATTGCTCGTGCCAGCGCGCGATGCGCTCAAGCGTCTTCTCCTGCGCGGCCGGACGGCGCATGCGCTTGAGCACGGAGGGGCTTGCGTGCTGGAAGGGAATGTCGAGATAGGGCAGCACGCGTCCTTCCGCCATGAGCGGGATGATCTCGTCGACATGCGGATAGGGATAGACGTAATGCAGGCGCACCCACACGCCGAACTCGCCGAGCGCGCGCGCAAGATCGATGAATTTGGCGCGCAGCGGCGCGCCTTTCCAGTCGGTTTCGGCGTATTTGAGATCGACGCCGTAGGCCGAGGTGTCCTGTGAGATGACCAGCAATTCCTTTACGCCGGCCGCCACCAGCCGTTCGGCCTCGCGCAGGACGTCGGCCGCCGGCCGCGAGACCAGATCACCGCGCAGCTTGGGGATGATGCAGAAGGTGCAGCGGTTGTTGCAGCCTTCGGAAATCTTCAGATAGGCATAATGGCGCGGGGTGAGCTTGATGCCCTGCGGCGGCACGAGATCGAGAAAGGGATCGTGCACCGGCGGCACCGCGCGATGCACCGCCTCCAATACGGTCTCGTATTGCTGCGGGCCAGTGACGGCGAGCACGTTCGGATAGCGCGCGGTGATGCGCTCGGGCTCCGCGCCGAGGCAGCCGGTGACGATCACCTTGCCGTTTTCGGCGAGCGCGCCGCCGATCGCGCCCAGTGATTCCTCGCGCGCGCTGTCGAGAAAGCCGCAGGTATTGACGATGACGACGTCGGCGCCCTGATGCTGGCGCGCGAGCTCGTAGCCCTCGGCGCGCAGGCGCGTGATGATGCGCTCGGAATCGACGAGCGCCTTCGGGCAACCGAGAGACACAAAGGAGATGCGCGGGGCGGCGTCGGCCATGCGGGGCAGATCGGGGTTTGCGGGGTCCGGAAGAGGCGGCGTTAGGCGAGGGGGCCGGCCGCGTCAACCGATATCATCGCGCCCGCGCGCGACGACGGACGGCAGGGCGAATCTGATGGCCGGCGGGCTCCGCCGGCAGGCGTCGCAGGGTTGGGGATTGCTCCGAAATCTCCGGAAAAACTCCTTTGTCAGCAATATGTTACGGTGCCAACCGCGCGGGATTTGGAAAATTTTAACGAAAACCGCGCTTCTGTGGTGGCGCGCAGATTCCAGCGCGCACGCCCTGCGGCGGAGCCGGCCCGGCCGGCGGCCCGCACGGCAAGGGGGAGCGGGCGGCACCATGGTCAGGCTTTCGCGTCTTGCGGTCGCTGCCCTTGCCGCGCTGACCCTGGCAAGCTGCGGCAGCGTGTCGACGCTCGAAAACATCCTCACCGCTTCCACCGAGCCGAGCGGCGCGGTCCCGCCTGCGAGCGGCAAGGTCTATGTCTTCCGCGGCATGGGCGGACGCATCATGTCGTGGGAAATGGATCGCATCGCCGACAAGCTCAACAAGAGCGGGATCGCGGCGGAAACCTACAATCACGTGAACTGGCGCGGGCCCGCGGACGAGGCGATCGCGCGCTACAAGTCGGAGTTGCGCAAGTCGCCGATCGTGCTGGTCGGCCATTCCGCCGGAGGCGACGCGTCCATCCGCTTCGCCGAGCGGCTGAAGGAGGCGAACGTGCCGGTCAGCCTGATCGTCGCGTTCGATCCGACCCGTTTCGGCGACGACGTGCCGCCCAATGTCGACCGCTTCATCAATATCTGGTCGTCGACCAATTTCTTCGGCGGCGGCAATGTCCAGCCCGACATGAAGTTCCGCGGACATTATGCGAGCGTGGACCTGCGCAATTACTGGGAAGTGCTGCACGTCAATCTGGTCAAGGTCCACGGCCTGCAGGACAAGGTCATCGCCAAGATCGTGCAGCTCATGACGCTGCCGCCGCAGCTCGAAGGCGCGACCGTGCCGATCCGCTACGCGCCGCCGCGCGGGGAAAAGATCGAGTTGTGGGATTCGGGTCTGCCGGTGCGCGCCGAAGCCGGCGACACGGTGCGTTCGATCGCGCAGAAATACGCGGCGCCGGTCTGGGCGGTGGCGCAGATCAACCGCATCGGCGCCGGCGCCTCGCTGCAGCCGGGCCAGCGCCTTATCGTGCCGCGCCATCTCGACCCGCTGGCGCCGGGCCTCAATCCACCGCTGACGAGCTTCGTCGGCCGCTGACGCGCGGGCAGGACGGCCCGCGCGTCGCCGCCGTTTCGTTCAGGCCTGTGGCTTTGCGCCGAGCGCGTCGGCCAGCGCGCGGAATTTCTCTAACTGCCCGGCTTTCAGCTCGCGGTTCTCGTCGCGGCCGACGAACACCTTGAACATAATGCCGCCGTCGACATTGAAGAACAGGATCGACGCCGACGGCCGTCCCATGAAGGGACGTTCGACGAACGCCAGTCCGGCGCAACGCTCGTGCCGCAGATGGCCGTGGAAGCCCTTGCTGCCCGGCACGTTGTAATAGCCGCGCGCCACCTCGCCGGCGGGCACCGGTCCGCCGAACTCCATGATGCCGTCATCGGTATGCACGATGAGCGTCACGTCGCCCCATGTGCCGATGTCCTGCATCGCCTGGATGAAGGTGGAGCCGGGCGCGAAGCGGCGCATGCCGGCGGGCAGCGCCTCGACCACCGCACGGGTAGTGACCTTGTGCGCCCTCGCGACCTCCTCGATGATCGCGCCCGGGTTTTCGGCGAGCGCGACCGCCAGCTCGGCCGTCGCGGACATGCTTGCGGACATGAGCGTCACGCCGCCTTGTTCTTGCCGAGCAGGGTCTGGCGCACCTCGAAGCCTTCGAACTTCGGATGCTCGAGATAGAGCGTGCCGGTGTTCTCGTTGCCCGCGCGCGCGTGCGCGAGACGGAACTCGTCCGACTTGGTCCAGGCCTCGAAATCCGCCTTGCTCTGCCAGACGGTGTGCGAGGAATAGAGCGTGTGGTCCTCGGCGTCCGGTCCCCTCAGCAGGTGGAACGAGACGAAGCCGGGCAGGCGGTCGAGATAGGAGTCGCGGCTGGCCCAGACATGCTCGAAAGCCTGCTCCGAGCCCTTCTTCACCTTGAAACGATTCATCGCGATGAACATCAGTCTTCTCCTTTGAGGTCCGCTGGCGGATGCTGGCTGGCGAAGGCTGGCTAGCAGATGCTGGCAAATGTCACCGCAGATGGAAACTGACGGGGACGGTGAAACTCATAGCATGTCCGTCGGGCGGAGAGGGAAACGGCGAGGCGCGCCGCACCATGGCCTGGGCTTCCTGGTCGATGCTGGGGACGCCGGAACCGCGCACGAGGCGCACGGCGTTCACGCTGCCGGAGCCGCTCAGGGAGAATGAGATGGTGACGCTGCCTTGTTGGCCGCGGCTGCGGGCATCGGCGGGGAACTGCTTGTAGCGGGCGAGATGGGCGGCGACCAGGCCGCGATAATTGGTGTCGGCGTGCGAGCGGCCGAGCCCGACGCTTTTGGAGGCGGTCGAGGGAGAGGACGCCGGTGCCGCGCGTTCGCGGCGGTCCTTGCCGTCCTTCTTGGCTTTGGGCGCGATCTCCCGCGCCGGAGCGGGCTTGCGCTCCAAATCGGCGGGCTTCGGCGCGACGGCGTCGAGCGAGGGGCTGTCGGCGGGTCTGGCGGTCGCGACGAGTTCGGCGTCGTCGGCCGGGATGGGCGTGCGCTCGGCCGAGAGCGGCTGCTCGGATTTCCGCGCCGGCGTCTCGCGCGCATCCGGCTTGCGGTCGGTCGGCGCGTCGTCGGGCGTTCTGGCGACAGTGAGATCGCGCCGCGCGGCTTCCGGCGTGCGGTCCTGCGGCTTGTCGGGTTTGGGCGAGGGCAAACTCGTGGTTTCGGTTTCGCTCGGCTTGGGCGAGAGGCCGGCATGGCTTTGCGCGCCGAGCACGAGCTCGGCCGAAAGCGAGATCAGGCCGATGCTCGCGTGCGGCTCGGGCTCGCGCAGGAACGCCGCGCACACCGCGCCGTGTGCGATGAGCGAGAGCGCGACGAGGGCCGCGGTCTGGCGGCGCTCCACAGGTGGGACGGGCGGAGCCGGGCGGGCGGCCTGCGCGCCGTCGAGTGTCGGGATGGCGGCGGCGTTCCGGCGCGCGCGCCGGACGAAGGGGATGACGTTGCTCAGATCGGAACGTGCGGAAGGTGCGGGCAGGTCACGCGCGCGCAAAGGCACAACCGCGCCGAGGAGGTCGTCGGCGCGGTTGGCCCTTCCAGCCTGGACTCTATCGTCCGTGCTACATTTGGTCGTCATCAACCTCCGTCATGACGCTCCGAAACGGATTCGAAGCGCCCCTTTGAATGTGCGGCCCGGCCCGGGGAAGATGAGGCCCGGTGTTCCGTCGGGACCGATCTGTTCCGCGCTCAGATATGGCACGTAATAATGGTCGGCAACGTTGTCGACCGCGAAGGTCGCCGTCACGTCCGGCGTCGGCTGGTACATCATGAACAGATTGACCAGGTTATAGGATTGCGACGGCAGCACGTCCGGCAGTCCGTCATTGTCGGTGTCGGGAATGTCGTTGGACTTCTTGGCGGCGACCGCGATCCAGCGGGCACCGAGCGTCAGCTTGCGCTCGAGGAAGCGCAAGCCGAGCGTGGTCGCGAGCTGGTCCGGCTGCACCGTGCGCAGCGGCGCGTCGTGATCCAGATCGCGCCCGCGGATGTGCTGGCCGGCGATGCCGAGGAACCAGTCGCCGGCGTCGTAATTGAGGTCCGCCTCGATGCCGCGGATGCGAGCACTGCCGATGTTCTGGTATTGCGTGAAGGAATAGGTGTTGCTCGCGAAGGTGATCAGGCCGGCCGGCGGGCAACCGGGCGGATTGGCGGGGCAGACCTGCACGATCGGATGCGCCGATCCGAAATTCACCGCCTCGATATAATCCTCGACGTCGTTCTGGAACACGTTGATCTTGCCGCGGAACTTGTCGCCGGCCCGGAAGATGTTGTCGTATTTCAGGTTGACGCCGATCTCCTTCGTCTGCCCGACTTCAGGCCGCAGATTGGTGTTCGGCAGGAAGGTGAAGAGCGGGTTGAAGACCATGAACGCTCCGGGGCCGAAGCCGCCGATGGGCGTTCCCGTCGTGCCGACCGCTGGATGTAATCCGGTGACCAGCGTTTCGGTCGCCGCCGGTGCACGATAGCCTTCCGCAAACGTGCCGTAGATCTGGAGGCCCGCGACCGGCGTGATGCCGACCGTCACCTTCGGCGACCAGTGCTCGCCCGCGGACGAAAATCCCGTGCCTTCCAGCGCGTAATTGTCGTAGCGGATGGCGCTGATGATTTCGAGCCAGCCCGAATATTCGGTCTTGAGCTGCGCGAAGCTTCCCCAGACCGTCCGCGTTCCGTCGGGCGTGAGGATGTTGCCCGAGCCCGTCGGGTCGAAATTGTCGATCTTGTCGGTGAAAAAGTCGCCGCCATAGGTGAGGGCGTGGCGGAGCGCGCCGGTGTCGAAGCGCGTCGTGTTGTGCAGATCGAACCCGGTCGTGTCGATCTTGTAGCTGCGGCTGTCGCCGATAAAGCCGGTGATCGGGTTGCCGAGCGCGGTCGGATCGCCGTTGGCGATCTTGGTCTGCTCGAGCGCCGTCCGCGTCCAGTAGACGGAGCCGTCGAAATTGAACAGCCGGTCGTCGGGGCGCGCATAGGTCCAGCGTGCGCTCGCGATCTGGTTGATGGCGCGGCTGTTATAGACCGATTCTTCCTCCGGAATCTGCTGACCGGACTTGTAGCGCGCGTCGTAATTGAGGCCGGTGAACTTGATCTGATGGCCTTCCATCGGACGCACGGTTATTTTCGCAAGCCCGGTGCCAACATCCTTGCCGGAATTGATGACCTCCTTGCCGTTGCCGGCGTCGTAATTGTCTGCGGTGCGATAGGTGCCGCCGACGATGACGTCGGCCGCGGCGCTGCGTGCGGCCACGAAGACCGATCCCAGGGCCTGACGGCGATTCGACCCGAACGTGCCGCTGACTTCCGCGCCGTAGCGTTCGCCGGGGCGCAGGATGTCGTCCACGTCCTTGGTGCGGAACGAGGCGATGCCACCGATGGCGCCCGAGCCGTAGATGTTGGCCACCGGGCCGCGCACGATGTCGAGACCGGCGAGCAATTCCGGTTCGAGGAAGAAGGTGCCGCTGGCATTGTGGCCGGAGCGCTGGAAGTTCTGCCGGGCGCCGTCGACGATCACCGCGACGCGGCCGAAATCCTGCAGGCCGCGGATATTGATCGACGTTTCCGGATGGTCGGCGCGTTCCTGCATGTAGACGCCGGGCACGCCCATGAACAGATCGGACACCTTGTCCGGAAGGCGCTGTTCGATGTCCTCCTTGCGCAGCGCGGTCACGTTCGCGAGCGCATCGATGGCTTTTTCTTCCGTCTTGGTCGCAACCACGGTGATCGCGTCGAGCGTCTGAGCGCTTTGCGCCGCCGCTCCCGTCACGTCCAGCGCGCCGAAACCTGTAGCCAGTGCGAGCGCGCAGACGCGCGCCGAGTGTCCGTCCATTGTAACCCCCAACCCTGTTTGTTGTTTGCTTGGCTGGCGGGCGGCTGCCGGCATGCAGCGGCTTGCTGGCTCGTATTCGCGCCGAATTCGATGGCCGCGTTCGATATTGCCTTTGGTAATCAAACGTAATAATTCAGTCAACAAAGCAGTACAGTAATTATAATGGCTCTAAAGAAGAAGTATAGTAGATTAAAAACTCTCTAAAGAGCTAGATGAAGCAAAGAAATACGCTCAGAGTACTTCAGAGAAGCCTGCGATGAATCCGGCGGCCTCCCAAGACGACAAACGTATAGACGCGGATGCCGCCGCGGATTCGTCTGCGACTGAACGCCGGATACCTGTCAGCGACCATCGCATCGACAGCCGCGACCTCTTTGTTGCGACCCGGGAAATCACTATTGCGCATGGCGAGGACGTCTACCGGCTGCGTCTCACCGCGCAGAACAAACTGATCCTCACGAAATGACGAATGATGTGTCATTTTTGTCGTGGCTTGCCGTCATTGTCCGTACGGCGCTTGTGATTGCGGCTTGCGTCGCGGGCGCCGCCGTTGCGGGAACGGTCACGGTGCGCGACGGGAGCGGGCGCGAGGTCGCGATCGCCGACAGCCGGCGCATTGTCTCGATCGGCGGCTCGGTGACCGAGATCCTGCACGCGCTCGGCGAGGACGCGCACGTCGTCGCCGTCGACACCACGAGCCAGTTTCCGGCCGACATGCTGCGCCGCAAGGCGAATGTCGGCTACATGCGGCAATTGTCGCCGGAAGGCGTGCTCGGTCTTGCGCCGTCGCTAATCCTGGCGCTCGACGGTGCCGGCCCGAAGGAGGCGATCGCCGTCATCGAGCAGGCGGGGATCCCGATCGTGCATGTTCCCGACCGCTTCGACGGCGCCGGCATCGCCGACAAGATCAGACTAATCGCGGCGGCCGTTTCGCAGGACGCGCGCGGCCGCTGTCTGGCGCGGCAGGTCGAGGACGATCTCGCGGCGCTCGCGCAATTGCGCGGCCGCATCCGCGACAAGGCGCGCGTGCTGTTCGTGCTCTCGCTCGTCAATGGACGGGTGATGGTCGGCGGGCACAACACCGCGGCTGACGGCATCATCGCGATGGCCGGTGCGGCGAACGCGGCCTCCGACGTCGAAGGCTACAAGATCGTCAGCGACGAGGCGATCGTCGCAGCGGGGCCGGCCGCGATCGTCGTCATGGAGCGGCCCAACATGAAGCTCAGCGCCGAGGAGGTCTTCGCGCATCCGGCATTCGCCGCGACGCCGGCCGCGCGCAGCAAGGCATTCGTGTCGATGGAAGGGCTTTATCTGCTCGGCTTCGGTCCGCGGACCGCGCGCGCCGCGCGCGACCTGGCTGTGCGCATTTATCCTGCGCTCGAAACCGCGCCGCTGCCGTCCGAGCGGGGATCGCCGGCAGCCGCATGCGGCGCATGAGCGTGTCCGCAGAAGCGGGCGCGCGGTCGTTGCGCCCGCGCGTGGCGGTCGTGGCCGGGCTCCTGCTTGCATTGCTGGCGGTCACGAGCTTCGTTGCGGTCGCGACCGGGCCCGCCGCCATTCCGATGCATCGTCTGCTGGCGCTGTTCGATCCGGCCGGCGGCGAGACGGCGGCGCGCGACCAGCTCGTCATCTGGTCGGTACGCCTGCCGCGCATGGCGCTCGCGCTCATGGTCGGCGCACTGCTCGCGACGGCGGGCACGGTGATGCAGGGCCTGTTCCGCAATCCGCTCGCCGACCCCGCGCTGGTCGGCGTGTCGAGCGGGGCAGCGCTCGCCGCGGCGACCACGATCATCGTCGCCGATCGTTTCGCCGAAAGCCAGGTGCTGGCGATCCCGTTCGCGCTGTTGCCGGTCGCCGCGCTGTTCGGCGCGCTGGCCGCGACCGCGATCCTCTACCGGCTGGCGACGCGTGACGGACGCACCTCGATCGCCGTGTTCCTGCTCGCGGGACTTGCGGTCGCCGCCCTTGCCAATGCGGCGATCGGCCTGCTCGTGTTTCTCGCCGACGACCGGCAATTGCGCGACATTACGTTCTGGATGCTCGGTTCGCTGAGCGGAGCGACCTGGACCAAGGCGGCGGCGATCCTGCCGTTCTTTCTTGCCACCGCGCTGGCGTTGCCGTTCGTCGCGCGCGGCCTCGACTGTCTGGTGCTCGGCGAGGCGGAAGCCTTTCACATGGGGATTGCGGTCGAACGGCTGAAGAAGATCGCGATCGTGATCGTTGCGGCGTCGGTCGGGGCGGCGGTGTCGGTGTCGGGCGTGATCGGTTTCGTCGGCATCGTGGTCCCGCACCTGCTGCGGCTGATGATCGGACCGGCGCACCGGCTTCTGCTGCCGGCGTCGATGATGGCCGGCGCGGTGCTGATGCTCGCCGCCGACACGGTCGCGCGCAGCATCGCCGCGCCGGCCGAATTGCCGATCGGCATCATCACCGCCATCGCGGGTGCGCCGTTCTTCCTTATGCTGCTGCTGCGGCAGCGCGCGCTGAGCGGACTATGACGGTCGTCGCCGAAGCGCGCGAGGTCGCGGTGCGCGTGGGCGCGGCGACGCTGCTCGCGGGCGTTTCGCTTACGGTTTCGGCCGGGGAGTGCGTGGCGCTCGTGGGCCCGAACGGGGCGGGCAAGTCCACCTTGCTGCGGGTCTTGTCGGGCGAGCTCGCGCCGGCGGCGGGCGCGGCCTTTCTCAAGGGGCGGCCGCTCGGGACTTACGATGCGCGCGCGCTTGCGCGCGAGCGTGCGGTGCTGCCGCAGAGCGTGCATGTCGCCTTTCCCTTCCTGGTCGACGAGGTCGTCCGCATGGGTGCCGGCGACCGCCGCGGTGCGCGCGTCGAAGATGCGGTGACGGAAAGCCTGGCACGGGCCGGCGTGGCGCATCTGCGCGCGCGCATCATCACCACGCTGTCGGGCGGCGAGCAGCAGCGCGTGCATTTCGCGCGCGTGCTCGTGCAGCTTGCCTGTGGGGACGCGGAGGGCGGAGGCGGGCTGCTGCTGCTCGACGAGCCGACATCGAGCCTCGACCTACGTCATCAGCTCGACCTGCTGGCGAGCGTGCGCGCCTGCGCGCAGCACGGAACGGCTGTGGTTGCGATCCTGCACGACCTCAACCTTGCGAGCGTGTTCGCCGACCGCGTCGTGATGCTCAGCGGCGGGCGGATCGCAGGGCAGGGCCGCGCGGCAGAGATCATCACCGACGCTCTGCTCGCCGAGGTCTTTGAGGTCCGCGCCGCGGTCAACCGCGTGCCGCCGGCCGGCCAGCCGTTCATCCTGCCGCACACCGCGCGCTGACCGTCGTGCCGCCGAACGAATGTCCGTTCTCAAGATATTCGAGTTTATAAAAAAGATATGAGAGACGCAGGCAAGTTTGCGCGTACCTACTCTAAACGCAATCGACTTCTCCAGACAGAAACGACTTAATCAATGTACTAATAGGACGAAGACGCAACACGCGCCGCTGCAATGGCGTAAACGTGCATGAATTACTTGTGATGTCTATGTTTACGTGGTGGTTACGTGAGATGACAGCTTAGGCACGGATTGTTTATGCCGGTCGTTCGTCTCACATCGCCGTTCGTCCGCCAGGCCTGCTGCCCCGCCGGCCGCAAGAAAATCGACTATTTCGATTCCGACCAGCGCGGCTTCATGCTGGAAGTGCGCGTCTCAGGCGGCAAGACCTATTATCAGCGTTACACCGACGACCGCGGCCGCGAGCGGCAATACAAGATCGGTCCCGCCGACGTGCTCGGCTTGTCGGAGGCGCGACGGCTCGCGCGCTCGGTCAGCGCACAGGCGCTGATCGGGGAGGACCCGCACGCGCGCAAGGCGCTGCTGCGCGCCATCCCGACGCTCGCCGAACTCGTGCGCGACCATTACCTACCGCACGTCAAGAGCTACAAGCGCAGCTGGCGCACCGACGAGACGGTGCTGCGGGTGCACATCCTGCCGGTTCTGGGTGCACAATATGTCGACCAGGTGCGCAACGAGGCGATCGCCGCGCTCGTGCAGAAGATGCGCGACAGGGGTTATGCCACCGGCACGACGAACCGCGTGGTCATCGTGCTGCGCCACATCTTCAACCTGGCGCGCAAATGGCGGATCGCCGGCGTCAACGAGAACCCAACCGCGGGCATTAATCTCGCTCCCGACGTCAACCGCGAGCGCTATCTGACCCTCGATGAGGCGCAGCGCCTGATCGCCTCGATCGGTCGCGACGAGAACGAGATCGCGGCCAGGGCCATCATGCTGCTGCTGCTCACCGGCGCGCGCCGCAACGAGATCACGCACGCGAAGTGGGAGCATGTCGACTGGGACAAGAAGACGCTGCTCGTGCCGCTTTCAAAGTCCGGTAAGCCGCGCGCGATCGCACTGAACGCTGCGGCGGTCGATCTCCTGCGTTCGTGCCGCGTGACGGCGCACAGCGAGTATGTCTTTCCTTCGCCGACGACCAGCCGGCCGTCGCCATCGCTCTATTTCCCCTGGCATCGTATCCGCATGCGCGCCGGCCTGCCTGATCTGCGGCTGCACGACCTGCGGCATTCGTTTGCGAGTTTCCTCGTCAACAAGGGCGTCTCGCTCTACGTCGTGCAGGGCCTGCTCGGGCATGCGCATACCCGCTATACGCAGCGCTACGCCCATCTGACGCCCGATACGCTGCTCGACGCCGCCGAGACGGTGAGCGAATTGGTCGGCGGTGGGCAGGATATGGCGAAGCCGCAGCGCGCGCATGCGGGCGTCGATCAGGCACCGGCGCCGCGTACCTAGCGTTATCCTAGGCGGCGACGACGCTCCTCGCCGTGCGCATCCTGCGCGACCCGTCCGAGGAATCAGCAATGGCCGCCTTGTTGCGCATTGTCGCGAAATGTACGGGCTCCGAACGCACCCAGCGGAAACCTAGACGCGAAACGACGGCGCGCGGCAGCGAACGTCCCCTCGTGCCGCCATGGCCGCAGCATTGCGGAAACAGCGGGCGGCCGGCGCGCCAAACCGGAAGAATACGTGAAGGTCTGCAGCCTGTATGGCGCCGGGTTCTATTACATCCCCGGTACCGACACCTGCATCAAGATCGGTGGCTTCCTCCGTTCGGAGTGGAACCACAATGCGGCCGGCTCGTTCTCGCCGTATCTGGAAGGCACCAACGCCCTCTATACCCGTGACGGCAACACGCTGGTCAACCGCTCGCGCGGCATTTTGACGGTCGACACCCGTTCGCAGACCGAGTTCGGCACGCTGCGCTCGTACCTGCGCGCCGGCTGGCAGTGGACGTCGCAGGACGCCACGGTCGGCGGTTCGTCGGCGACGGTCTATCTCGACCGCGCCTTCATCCAGATCGCCGGCTTCACCTTCGGCAAGACGCAGTCGTTCTTCGACTTCTTCTGCACCGGCTGCTACTCGCTGATGACGAACAAGCTGTGGGTCGATACCGGCGGTTCGGGCACGCCCGTGTTCGCCTATACGGCGCAGCTCGGCAACGGCGTGACCGCGACGGTCTCGATCGAAGACTATACCGAACAGCGTCTGCCGATCGTCGATGCCGGCGCGGCTACGACGGTCGCCGCCCTGTGGCCGGCCGGCACCACCCAGACCGCCCGCAACCGCGGCTACAACATCCCGGACGTCGTGGGTAATATCCGCGTCGACCAGGCTTGGGGCTCCGCGCAGGTGATGGGTGCGCTGCATAACAATGCGGCGAACTACTACAACGGCAACAACCAGACCGCTCACCCCGACGAGAAGTGGGGCTGGGCTGTGGGTGCCGGCCTGACCCTGAAGATGCCCTGGAATGCCAAGGACACCCTCTCGGGTCACGTGACGTACTGCGAAGGCGCGGCCCGTTACTGCTCCAACCCGTCTGCCACACTCGGCAACGGTGCCGGCTTCGGTCTCGTCAACGAAACCGACATCGGTGTGGGCTGGATCAGCGATGCCTACTTCGACGGCAGCACTGTGGGCGCCTCGCTCCAGCTGACCCAGGCGTTCAGCGCGGTTGCCGCGTTCGAACACTACTGGACCCCGACCCTGCGGACCTCGATCTATGGCGGTTACTTCGACTTCGAAGCCAACTCCGCCTTGGTCGACAGCCGTTGCGCGGGTGTTGCCCGCGTTGGCGGCGGTACGCTGAGCGCCGGTTGCGCCGACTGGTCGGCCTGGCAGGTCGGTTCCCGCACGCTGTGGAACCCGGTTGCCAACCTCGACGTCGGTCTCGACATCATCTACACGGAAGTCGATTCCGCTCTGAAGGGTGGCTCCTATGCGCAGACCACCGCCGGTCTGCCGCCCACGCTCATCGTGAACGACACGCACGTGTGGTCGGGCATCCTGCGCATCCAGCGCAACTTCTGGCCGTGATCGGTTTGATCTCGACCTGACAATCGGAACCCCCGGCGGCCACCGCCGGGGGTTCTTTGCCTTCAGAGACCGCGGGACAGAACCATGGCCGAAGCTATTTTGCTCGATACCGCCAAACCCGGATTTTCTTCTTCCGGCTCTCTGCGGGCGGAGCGC
>Ga0226835_1000977_pt1 | contig 19950 bp, 17 predicted proteins | sample LAC_MetaG_1_FD_163627 | JGI IMG/M metagenome (GOLD analysis project Ga0226835, IMG submission 163627) | Anaerobic ammonium oxidizing microbial communities from anammox membrane bioreactor (MBR) in UC Berkley, California, United States -... | ecosystem: Engineered > Bioreactor > Anaerobic >...
TGTCTTTGTTGCTGCGATTTCCAATCGCCTCCCCCCAACCCCAACATAGTTGAAAGAGACGCGGGGATGATGTAGAATTACAAGTATTCAGGAGGAATCAAAATGAATCAACCTATCAACACCGCAGCGACACACACCATGTCGTTTGAGGAACAGGCGCGCGTCGAGCGCACTTTTCTCACGCGCACGTATTTGTGGATGACGCTCGGCTTGCTCACTACCGCAGTCGTCGCGGGCGTCACTGCAAATTCCGAGACGCTGTTGCGATTAATCTTTGGCACGCCCTTTGTCATGTGGGGTTTGTTCTTTGCCCAGCTGGGGCTGGTCATGGTTTTATCCGTCGCGATTAACAAGCTGGCGCCGGCGCTTGCCACGCTCATCTTTTTCGCCTATGCCGCGCTGACGGGGCTGGTCTTTGCGCCCTTGCTGCTCTACTATACCGCCTCCTCCGTCGCCAGCACCTTTGTCGTCACCGCCGGAGTCTTTGGCATCTTGACCATTATCGGCATGAGCACGCGCGTGGATTTGACCGCCGTCGGCACTTTGGCGTTCGTCGGGCTGATTGGCATCATCCTGATGTCGCTCGTCAATTTCTTTATGCAAAGCGAAACGCTGTATTGGATTATTTCCATTCTCGGCGTCGTCGTCTTTGTCGTACTGATTGCGCGTGACGCGCAGCGTCTCAAACGCATGTCCATCCAAGTAGATCCGCAGAGCGACCAAGCCGCGCGCGCTTCGATCATGGGCGCGTTATCGCTGTATCTCAATTTCATCAACCTATTTATTTTCTTGCTGCGTATCTTGGGCCGCCGCTAAAGCTTGCCCGATTTACCACAAGACCGAACAGACAGCGGGAGGAAACAAAAATTTCCTCCCGCTATCTATATCGGCGACGCGAATTTTTACAGTTGGTTATAACTTTTGTATAGGAGCATAGACATGGCGTACAAACTTTGGATTAACGGCGCATGGCAGGATAGCGACGGCGGAAAAATTGTTGACCTTGAAAATCCCGCCACCGAAGCGACCATCGCCCAAGTAACGGAAGCGACGCGCGCCGACGTTGACCGCGCAGTCCAAGCCGCGCATGCTGCGTTTTACGACGGTCGTTGGTCGCGCCTCACGCCCGGCGAGCGCAGCAAAGCGTTGTGGAAACTCGCCGATTTGATGGAAGCGCGCATCGAAGAATTTTCGCGCGCCGAAACCGACAGCACCGGCAAGCCATACAAATTTATTTCGCTCGGCGGCGACCTGCCCTTTGCGATTGACAACTTGCGCTTTTTCGCGGCGGCGGCGCGCGACACGCACGGCAGTCACGCGGGCGAATTTCTCGGCGGTTACACTTCCATGTATCGCCGCGAACCCGTCGGCGTCGTCGGCCAAATCGCGCCGTGGAATTATCCGATTCTGATGGCGATTTGGAAAATTGGGCCCGCGCTCGCGTCCGGCTGCACGGTCGTTTTGAAACCCGCGCCGACGACGCCGCTCACCACTTTAATGCTCGCCGAATTGTCCGCCGAAGCGGGCATCCCCGCCGGCGTTTTGAATATCATCACCGGCGGCAATGACGCGGGTCAAGCCATCGTAGAACATCCGCTGGTGCGAATGGTCTCGCTCACCGGTTCCGTCAACACCGGCAAAAAAGTTATGCGCACCGCGGCGGACACTTTGAAACGCGTGCATCTCGAACTCGGCGGCAAAGCGCCGTTCATCGTTTTTGACGACGCCGACCCCGCCGCCGTCGCCGAGATTGCGGCGTTCGCCGCGACCGTGAACACGGGCCAAGATTGCACCGCCGCGACGCGCGTCTATGTTTCCCAAGACAAGGTAAAAAATGTCCAAGACGCGCTGGTCGAGGCGATGCGCGCGACGCCCGTCGGCGCGCCGTACGATGACGCCGTAAAAATGGGCCCGCTGATTTCGCGCGTGCAGCGCGACCGCGTAATGGGTTTTGTCGAACGCGCCAAAAGCGCGGGCGCGAAAATTTTGACCGGCGGCAATATCCCTCCCGCCTGGCAGCAAGGTTATTATTTCGAGCCGACAGTGATTGCCGAAGCCAACCAAGCCGCCGAAATTATTCAGAGCGAAGTCTTTGGACCCGTCGTTACCGTCAATTCATTCCGCGACGAAGCCGAAGCGCTTTATTACGCCAACGATGTCGCGTATGGCCTCGCCGCGTCGGTGTGGACCAATGACCTTGGGCGCGCCATGCGCGTTTCGAGCGCTTTGGAATTTGGCACGGTGTGGATTAACGACCACTTGCCGTTGACTTCGGAAACGCCGCACGGCGGTTTCAAACAATCGGGTTTCGGCAAAGATTTGTCGGCGGAAGCGATGGGCGATTATCAAATCACCAAACATGTGATGATCAAGCAATAGGACAAATTTGAAATTTGTCGGACAGTCGGATGCGAGGTTGTTATGCCTTTTGGTTACAACGGAAAAATTTTGCACGTCAATTTATCGAAACGCGTTTGGGAGGTCGAAGAACCGGGCGACGCGTTTTATCGCATGTACGGCGGCGGCAGCGCGTTCGGGCTTTACTATATTCTCAAAGAAATGCCCGCGCACGTGGACGCGTTCAGTCCCGAAAATATCTTGACCCTTTCCCTGAGTCCAACCACCGGCGCGCCCGTGTCGGGTCAATCGCGCATGATGGCGAACGCCAAATCGCCATTGACCGACGCCATCGGCGATTCGCAGTGCGGCGGTTATTTTCCCGCCGAGATGAAATTCGCGGGCTATGACGCCATCATCGTGCGCGGCCGCGCGGCGCAGCCGGTGTACTTGTACATCCGCGACGGTCAGGTGGAATTGCGCGATGCGTCGCATCTGTGGGGCAAAACGACCTACGTCGTCGAAGAAATGCTCAAACAAGAATTGGGCGACAAAAATATCGAAGTCGCGCAGTGCGGCATCGCGGGCGAGAAATTGGTGCGCTTTGCGGCGATTATCAACATGGCATCGCGCGCCAACGGACGTACGGGCCTCGGCGCGGTGATGGGTTCCAAAAATCTCAAAGCCGTCGTCGTGCGCGGAACCAAAGGCGGCAAAGCCATTCAGTGGGCTGACCCCAAAGCGCTGATTGCCTTGACGAAAACGGGTCCGCAAATCATGCCTGACAATCCCGACATGGTTTCGCTCGCCAAATACGGCACGGCGGGCGTCATCGCGTATCAAAATACGATTGGCTCGCTACCAACCTACAATTACGACAGCGGCGATTTTCACGGCTGGGAAAAAATTTCGGGCGAAGCGCTGTACGATACGATGTTAAAAGGCGCGGCGGAAGGTCGTCAAAATACGGCGGGGCGCGATTCCTGTTATTCGTGTTCGGTGCGCTGCAAACGCGTCGTCGAAAGCGAATGGAAGAACAACGCGATTTCGCCGCATTATGGCGGCGCGGAATATGAAACGCTTTCGACCTTTGGCTCGTACTGCGGCGTGGACGATCTGGCGGCGGTCTCGCTCGCGTCGCAAATGTGCAACGAGTACGGCGTGGACACCATCAGCGCGGGCGCGACGCTTGCCTTTGCGATGAATTGTTACGAGCAAGAAATTTTACACTATGAACAGACCGGCGGCATCCAACTGCGCTACGGCAACGCCGACGCAATGATCCAAACGTTAAAAGATACGCTCACGCGCGCGACGCCGTTGGGCGACCTGCTCGCGGAAGGTTCCGCGCGCGCCGCGCAAAAAATCGGCGACGGCGCGCCGGATTTGGTTGTGGCGGTCAAAAAACAGGAATTGCCCGCGCACATGCCGCAAGCCAAACGCTCGCTCGGTTTGATTTACGCCGTCAATCCGTTTGGCGCCGACCATCAGTCCTCCGAACACGACCCGATGTACGAAGAGGGCAACACGAGCGATTTGTACATGGAGCGCTTGCAGCAACTCGGTTTGTACGAACCGCAGCCGCAGCGTTCGCTCACCGCCGAAAAAGTACGCTTTGCGCTCAAGACGCAACTTTTTTATTCGGGGCTTGACACGTTCGGCTTGTGTCAATTCGTTTTTGGACCCGCGTGGACGTTGTACGGGCCGCGCGAAGCGGTGGCTTTGATTCAAGCCGCGACGGGCTGGAACTATTCGCTGTATGAATTTATGCAAGCGGGCGAACGGCGTTTGAATATGCTGCGCGCGTTCAATGCGCGCGAGGGCATTGACCGCAAGGACGATACGCTGCCCAAAAAATTGTACAAGGAATTGCGCGGCGGCGCGACCGACGGCGTAAAATTGGACGCGCAAGAAATCGAGCAAGCCAAAGATTTGTATTACGCAATGAACGGCTGGGACGTAACGACGGGGATTCCGACGCGCGCGAAATTACAAGAGCTCGGCATCGAATGGGTCGCGGATTTGATTGACGTGTGAAAATGTAAAAGCGGCGCGGCGTTTTTTATTTCGTCGCAACGTCGCGCCGTTCCGGCACGCGCGGCAAAAGCAATAACGTAAGCAGCAGCCACGCCGTACCCGTCGCAAACACATACGTATAGCCCAGCCCCGGCGTTTGCGCGTTGCCCCAATCAATCAAGGGCCCACCGAGCGCCGCCAAAATGCCCGCGCCCGCCGTCGCCAAATTGGAAATGCCGAGATAGCGCGCGGCTTGGTCATGCGAAACCAAATCCGTCGCCCATGCCCAATTCACGGCAAAGAAAATGCCCGCGCCCACCCCCAACAACAATCCCGCCAGCATCAAATCCGTCAGAACAAAACCGCCGAGCGCGAACAACGCGCGATTGCGAATAAACAACAGCAGCGCCGCCGCGCCGACGGCGAACGCCGCGCCCACCGCGCTCACCGCGCGCCGCCCAAAACGGTCCGACAAAATTCCCGCCGGCGCCGAAACCAAAACCAGCGCCACCGCGACAATGATGAGCAACTCGCCCATCAATTGCGGCGCGCGCTGCGCGGCGTCCGCCGCGCCCGCCAACACAACGTCTTTGAAATAAAATTGCGCGTAATTCGACACGATTTGAATGCCGCCCAAAAAAATCAAGCGCACAATGAGCAGCCAGGCGAACGCGCGCTGGGCGCGCCACGTCTCGCGGATATTTCCCACAATCGAAAGCGAATTCCATACCGACGCGCGCAGCGCTTCGCGCGGCAAATCCTCGCGCGACAACGGCGTTTCGCGCGTCGTAACGAGATTGACAACCAAAAAGATCACGAGGACCACCGCAATGACCCACAACGCCACGCGCGCCGAATCCAGCAAATCCGGCGAACGACCCAATAATAAAGTTCCCGTGACCAAGCCCGCCATGATGAGCGTGAAATTGTCAATGAAACCTTTGATGCCGCCCGCCGCGCCGTGCTGTTTTTCCGGCACGAGGTCGGGAATCAAACCTTGCGCGGGCCCATGCGCCATGTTCGACGCGCCTTGCAGCAAACAATAGAGCGCGAACAATATCGCGTACGTCGGCGCGATTCCCAGCGCGAACGCGAGCGCGCCCAACAGCGCCGCGCAGACCAAAGTCCACAACGCCATCATCGGCCGCCGCCGTCCAAAACGCGACAATGAACGGTCGCTGATGGCGCCGGCGATGGGCTGCGCCACAATCGCAATCAAAAGCCCCACCGTCGTCAACGCGCTCAACGCGCTCGCTTGCAAACTCACGCCGACCAGCAACGGCAGAATCGCGGGCAAAATAAAACGGTGCAGTGAATTCCACATGAACCCCAAGCCAAAAAACCAGGCGTTCATGGTGAAAAAATTGTGCCAGCGCAAAGGTTTCATCGGCATACGCACCTCGCAAGCAATGGATTCGGTACGCCATTATATAAAAATTTCGCGCGTTTTGGTGTAAAATTCCATTACGCGTTCCGAACTGTGCGCCTTTGTTTTACGACTTTACGTTTCAATTTCTCAAAGGAAACTCATGGAAATCAATCGCTTGCGCTGTCCCGCCTGCGGCGCCACGGCGCCAACGGGCGTCAAACCGAACGAACAATTTCGCTGTCCGTCGTGCGGCTCGGTTCTCGTCCTCGCCGATACCAATCCCGCCGACCAAGTTCTCTGCGCGCGCTGCCACACCATCAACGACGCGACCAATCGGTATTGCGCCAATTGCGGCGGCGGCTTGCAAATCAATTGTCCATTTTGTTATACGCCAAATGAAACCAATGCGACTTTTTGCGTGCGCTGCGGCGCCAACATTCAAAAAGCGCTGAAACAAAAAGTGGACTGGCTCGCGCGGAAAAAACAAAACGACCTCGAACGCCGCGCGGCGCTGGAACAGGCGCTGGCGCGCGAACGGCAAGCCAATCTCGATGGTTTGCTGGAAAAATTGGACGAGCCGTCGCAACATGCCTTTGCGATTTATTGCTTGCGCGAATATGGCACGGATGCCGTCGAACCGCTGATTGGTCTCTTGACCGACGACGACCCCGACGCGCGTTTTGGCGCGGCGCACACGCTGGGTCTCATCGGCGATGCGCGCGCCACGCCGCATCTCATTCAAGCGCTGTCCGACCCCGAGCCCGCCGTGCGCTGGTGGGCAGCCGACGCCTTGGGCAAATTGCGCGCCCCCGAAGCTAGCGCGCCAATCCGCAAATTATTAAAGGACAAACATTCAGGCGTCCGACAACATGCCGCCGCCGTTTTGAAACAATTGAATGCTTGACATGAACCCGCTTGCGACGATTCTCCAAACTTGGCCCCTCGTTATCCTCGACGGCGCGCTGGCGACGGAACTCGAACGCCGCGGCGCGGACTTGAATGACCCGCTCTGGTCGGCGAAAATTTTGCTCGAACAGCCCGCACTCATTGCCCAAGTGCATCGCGCTTATTTCCGCGCGGGCGCGGACTGCGCGACGACGGCGAGTTATCAGGCGACGTTTGAGGGGTTTGAAAAACGCGGACTCTCGCACGCCCAAGCGCGCGCGGCGCTTCAAACATCCGTCGCGCTGGCGCGTCAAGCGCGCGACGATTTCTGGCGCGATGAAAAAAATCGCGTCGGACGCGCCAAGCCATTCATCGCCGCGTCAATCGGGCCCTTTGGCGCGTTCCTGCACGACGGTTCGGAATATCGCGGCGCGTATGGATTGAGCGAAAATCAATTGATGGATTTTCACCGCGAACGCATGGGCGCGTTGATTGACGCGGGCGCGGACATGCTCGCGTGCGAAACGCTTCCAAACTTGATCGAAGCGCGCGCGCTGGTTAAATTGTTGGAGGAATTTCCCGATACGACCGCGTGGTTCAGTTTCACCGCGCGCGATGAACGACATATTTCACACGGCGAACCCTTTGCCGATGTCGTCGCCAAAATCGCGCCGCATCCCCAAGTCGCCGCCATCGGCGTCAATTGTTCGTCGCCGCGCTGGATGCCCGCGCTGATTCGCATTGCGCGCGCCGCGACCGCCAAACCGATTGTGGTCTATCCCAATTCCGGCGAAACGTATGACGTGACGACAAATTCATGGCGCGGCGTCATCGCGTGCGCGGATTTTGGGACGCAGACGCGCGCGTGGTACGAACTCGGCGCGCGCGTGATTGGCGGCTGCTGTCGCACCACGCCGGAACATATTCAAGAGCTTGCCGCATGGGCGCGTTCACTAGACAAAAATCCCGTCACGCTGTGACGGGATTTTTTTCGTACTGCAATTCGATTTTTTCATTCGCCACCGTCGCGTGGGCGCTGCCTCCGCCCTCTGCAAGTTCACCAAACAACATCGCTTCGGCGAGCGGCTTGCGCAACTGGTCGTCAATCAAACGTCCCATCGGCCGCGCGCCAAAATTTTTGTCGTAACCGTGTTCGGCGAGCCAACTGCGCGCGGCTTGGTCCACTTCCAGCGTCACATTTTTCGGCCGCAGCGCCGCGCGCAATTCATCCAATTGTTTGTCCACAATTTGCAAAATGGTCGCGCGCGACAAGGTATCGAAACGCACCACTGCGTCGAGCCGATTGCGAAATTCGGGATTGAATAAATTCTCGATCGGCCGCTTTGCCGCGTCGCCGCTCTCGACGCCTTTGAAACCGATGGGCGTCGCCGTCAATTCGCGCGCGCCCGCGTTCGTCGTCATAATCAAAACCACATTGCGAAAATCCGCTTGGCGTCCCGTATTGTCGGTGAGCGTGGCATGATCCATCACTTGCAAAAGAATGTTGAACAAATCGGGATGCGCCTTTTCGATTTCGTCCAGCAACACGACCGAGTACGGCTGCCGCCGCACCGCGTCGGTGAGCAAGCCGCCCTGGTCAAAACCGACATAGCCGGGCGGCGCGCCAATGAGACGCGAAACCGTGTGCCGTTCGGAATATTCGCTCATGTCATAGCGCAATAAATCCACGCCCAACGCGTGCGCGAGCGTGCGCGCGAGTTCCGTCTTGCCGACGCCGGTCGGGCCAAAAAACAAAAACGAGCCGACCGGTTTATTGGGCGTTCGCAGCCCCGCGCGCGACAAACGAATCGCCGCGACAATCGCTTCGATCGCATTGTCCTGGCCAAAAATCTGCGCGCGCAGCGCGGCGTCCAAATTTTTTAACCGCGCGCGCTCGTCGCCCGAAACGCTGTCCGCCGGAATCTTTGCCATCAACGCGACGACGCGCTCGATGTCATTGCGGTCCACCAAACGCGCCGCGTCCGGGTCAATCCGCAATCGTTCGCGCGCGCCCGCTTCGTCCAACACATCAATCGCCTTGTCCGGCAAAAAGCGCTCCAAAATATGTTTCGCCGCAAGTTCCGCCGCCGCGCGCACCGCCGCATCCGTGTACGTGACGCCGTGATGTTTTTCAAACTGCGGCTTGACGCCGTTCAAAATTTGAATCGTCTCGGTCACGCTCGGTTCGAGTACGTCAATTTTTTGAAATCGCCGCGCCAACGCGCGGTCGCGTTCAAGCGTCTTGTATTCTTCGTGCGTCGTCGAACCGATACAGCGCAATGCGCCGTTCGCCAAAATCGGTTTGAGCAGCGACGACGCGTCCACCGAACCGCCGCTGGTCGCGCCCGCGCCGACGAGCGTATGAATTTCATCAATGAACAAAATCGCAGTGGGCTGCGCTTCCAGCGCTTTCAACACGCCCTTGATGCGCTCTTCAAACTGACCGCGAAACTTTGTGCCTGCCAACAGCGCGCCCATGTCCAACGCGTAAATGCGCGCGTCGTGCAAAAGGTCGGGAACCTTTTTTTCGTGAATCCGCCGCGCCAGGCCGTACACCAACGCCGTCTTGCCGACGCCGGGGTCGCCCACATACAACGGATTATTTTTCAAACGCCGCGACAAAACTTGGAGCGTGCGCTCCAATTCCGCGTCGCGTCCAATCAGCGGGTCAATTTTTTCTTTTTCCGCCAGCGCGACCAATTCGGTCGTGTACGCCGCGAGCGGGTCGCGCGGCGGCGCGTCCGGGTCCGCTTCCGGCGCGCCCGCGCCCACATTTTCGCGCGACGTTTCGCGTTCGATGCCGTGCGAAATATAACGCAGCACGTCGAGCCGCAAAATGTTTTGCTGTTCCAAAACATAACGCGCGTACGCTTCGGGTTCGTCCAAAAGCGCCGCGAGCAAATCGCCGCTTTCGATGATGGGTTCGCCCGCGTTCTGCGCGTGCCACGCCGCGTTGTTCAACACGCGGTCGAGCGCGACGGACGCTTCGGGTTCAAACGCGCCGCGGCCGGGCAACGCGTGGAGATTCTTTTTCAAATACGCGTCCAGCTCTTGTTCCAATAATTTTAGATTGCCGCCGCACGCGGTCAGAATTTGGCGCGCCCGTTCTTCGCGCAAGAGCGCGTACAACAAATGTTCGAGCGTGATATATTCGTGGCGACGGCGGCGCGCTTCATTCACCGCGTCGCGCAACGATTGTTCAAGCGATTGTTGAAATTGAGGCATAAAAAATTTTATTCCGGTTCCATCGTGCAAAGCAGCGGAAATTCCGCTTGCCGCGCCATTTCCGCCACATGCGCCACTTTGGTTTCGGCGATTTCATACGTGTACGTCCCAACGACGCCAATGCCTTTTTGATGCACGTCCAACATGATGCGAATCGCTTCCGCCTCTTGTTTACGAAATACGCTGACCAAAACTAAAACGACAAAATCCATCGTCGTGTAATTGTCATTGTGCAGCAAAATTTTCCACAGACGCGGCTTGTCAATTTTTTGGCGCGTTTCTTGCGTAACGGCAACGCCGCCCGCCGGTTCGTCATCCCATTGGTGTGGCATGTAATACCCTCGTGAAATTATAGCACAGGGCGCGGCGGCGCTTGAAGAGCCAACGCGGGTGTGGTATATTTTGGAAAATTTTGGGAGCCGGCGCATGGACTTGGAGCAAACGATGCAGACGTTGGAAAAAATGGGGACGGCGCAAAATCGCGCGCTCTATGCGCGGCACGGCGTCGCCGACCCGACCTTTGGCGTGAGCGCCGCCGACCTTGCCGCGTTGAAAAAACGTCTCCAAGTCAATCACGCGCTGGCGCTGGAATTGTGGGCAACGGGCAATCACGACGCGCGCCGTCTGGCGACGCTGATTGCGGACGCGGACGCGTTGAGCGCGCAAACGCTGGACGCGTGGGCGCGCACGGTGAGCGACCCCATCACGGCGGATGCCTTTGCCAAATTGGCGGCGCGCGCGAAACACGCGCGCAAAAAAGCGGCGCGCTGGGTCAAATTGAAACCCGAATATGTGGCGCGCAGCGGCTGGAGCATCATCGCGCTGTTGGCGATGCACGACCGCGCTTTGCCCGCGGCATTTTTTCAGGATTATTTGGAACTCATCGCCGCGACCTTTGCCGCGCGCCCCGCGTGCGTCCAAGAAGCCATGCACGCGGCATTGATTGCCATCGGCGTCCGCAGCGCGGATTTGGAACACGACGCGTTAGAGACGGCGGCGCGCATCGGACACATTCCGGGCGCGCGCGGCGCGATGAATTATAAAATGCCCGACGCGGCGCAAACGATTTTGAAAACCGTCGCGCGCAAAGGTTTCGTTATAACGCCGCCGTCTTGATAAATTGACCTCTCAAATCATTTGTCAGAATTTCAAATATCCCTATAATTTTCATCCTATCCATATCTCGCCGCGTGGAGGTTTTTTGTGCGTCGTCTCGTTCTCGCAATTTTTTTCCTTTTTTCATTCTTGACCTTTGCCTCGCCGGCGCGCGCGGAAACGTGCGTGCCGCTGCCCATTTTTTCAGAAACGCCATCGGGCGAAAGCCATGTCATGGCGCAGCGTCATTGCGCGGCAGCGGCGGCGGCGCCCAAACCCGCGTTTCTCGGCAAAATCGTCGGCGGCGGCATCATTTATCTGCGAGCCAATGACGAAGCCAAATACAGCTCGCTCAACAACGTCCTGCACGCCATTCAACAATTGAATGGCGCTATCATTTATCCGGGCCAAATTTTTTCGTTCAATCGCCAAGCCAAACTTTTGGAAAAGACGATTCCGTACGATTTGGGCCCCGACGTTCGCAATAATATGGTCAAAGCGGGCGGCGTTTGCATGGTCTCGACGTTGGTCGCAACCGCCGCGCACGATGCGGGCTTGCCCTTTATCAATGAACGCGGCAAACCGATTAAAAAACCCGTGCCGCACAGCCGCTATTACAAATATTATCATCAGGTCAACGAATACAACGGTCATCCGGTGCCCATCGTCGAAGCCGCCGTCGCGATTCAAAAAGATGACATTGAAAAACCGTGGCGCACGGTGCAAGATATGCAATTCATCAACACCACAGGCCAAATTCTCGTATTGAATCTTGAACCGTCGTTCACGGTTGACGATTTAGATTTGACGCAGCCATTCGGATTGATTCAACAAGACCAAACGATTCGGGTGGAACTGCGGACGCTGCCCGTTGGAATGAATGGGTGGTTTACGCGGCTCGGCGCGCAGAATACCAACTAACCGCATTTTGCAATCGGTCGTCTCTCTCGAACGCGCGAATCAAAGCATGACAAGAACCTTCGGCAAGCCCGAAGGTTCTTGTTGGTTTAGCGGAAATTTTTTTGCTTTAACTCTCCTTTTCTAAATTGATGTATCATACACAGCGCGCCAAAAAAATTTCAGGAGTTGCCCGTGTCTCTCGATTCACAATGGATTCGTTCCCACTTTCCCTCCGTTCAAAATTCCGATACCGTTTTTCTCGATAACCCCGGCGGCACCCAAGTCACGCAAGCCGTCATTGACGCGTTCCGCGAATATCTTGAAACCGCAAATGCGAATCACGGCGGACTCTTTCCGACGAGCGAACGCAGCGACGCAATGGTCCAGCAAGCGCGCCGCGCCTTTGCCGATTTTTTGAACGCGCCATTAGAAAATGAAATCGTTTTTGGGCCCAACATGACGACGCTGACGTTTACGCTTGCGCGCGCGCTCGGCCGCTGGCTACATCCCGACGACGAAATTATCGTGACGCGACTCGACCACGACGCCAACATCGCGCCCTGGGTCGCGCTGGAAGAGCGCGGCGTCGTCGTCAAACGCGTGGACATTAATCCCGACGACTGTACGCTCAACATGGCGGATTTTGAAAAACAGTTGTCCGAAAAAACGCGCGTCGTCGCCGTCGGCCTCGCGTCGAACGCGGTGGGGACCGTCAATCCCGTGCGCGAAATCGCCGACCTCGCGCACATGGCGGGCGCGCTCGTGTACGCCGACGCGGTGGCATACGCGCCGCACTATCCGCTTGACGTGCAAGCGCTGAATGTAGATTTTCTTGTTTGTTCGGCGTACAAATTTTACGGGCCGCATCTCGGCGTGCTGTACGGCAAATATGATTTGCTCGACCGCTTGCACGCCTACAAAGTGCGTCCCGCCGAAAATACGCCGCCGCATAAATTTGAAACTGGCACGCCGAGTTTCGAAAGCATCCACGCCGCCGCCGCCGCCATCAATTATCTCGCGTCCGTCGGCGAAAAATTTGGCGCGGAATACGCAAGCGCGTATCCGCAATTTAGCGGTCGCCGCCTGCATCTCAAAACGGCAATGCGCGCAACGCAAGCGTACGAAAAAAATTTGTTCGCCCGTTTATTTCAAGGGCTGCGTGAATTGCCCGACCTGACATTTTACGGCATCGCCAATCTGAGCCGTTTCGATTATCGCGCGCCGACCGCCACCTTCAATCTGCGCGGCAAAACGCCGCAAGCTATCGCCCGCGCGCTCGGCAGTCACAATATCAACGTCTGGGACGGCAACTATTACGCCTTGGCGTTAATGGAGCGCTTGGATTTAGAAAGAACGGGCGGCGCGGTGCGAATCGGCTTGGCGCAGTATAATACGGCGGCAGAGATTGACCGTTTGCTGCAAGCGCTGCATCAGCTGTAACCAATCCAACGCAAATCAAATAGACCGCGCAAACAAACGCGTCGCGTCTATCTGTTTTGCCTGTCTATCAATCATCTCATGTCTCAACTAGTTGAATCCGTTCCCAATTTTTCCGAAGGGCGTCGCCCCGAAATTGTGGACGAAATTGTCAAAGCAATGCTGGCGTGCGACGTTATGCTGCTCGACCGCGAGATGGACGCGAGTCACAATCGCGCGGTGGTGACGATTGTGGGCGAACCCGCCAACGTGGCGGAAGCGGCGTTTCGCGGATGCGAACGCGCCGCGCAATTAATTGACCTCAATACGCATCGCGGCGAACATCCGCGCATGGGCGCGACGGACGTGATTCCGTTCATTCCCATTCAAAATGTGACGATGCAAGAATGTGTCGCCCTCGCGCGCCGCGTCGGCGAACGCATCGGCAACGAGTTACAAATTCCGGTCTATCTGTACGAACGCGCGGCGACACGGCCCGAACGCCGCGATTTGGCGTACGTCCGCAAAGGGGAATATGAAGCGCTCCGCGACGAAATTGCGACGGTCGCCGCGCGCGAACCGGATTTCGGGCCCCGGCGCGTTGGCTCCGCAGGCGCGGTGGCGGTGGGCACGCGCCCGTTCTTGATTGCCTATAACGTCAATTTGGACACGCGCAACGCGCAAATCGCCAAAGACATTGCGAAAATCACACGCGAAAAAGGCGGCGGGCTGCCAGGCGTCAAAGCGCTGGGTTTTGCGCTGGAAGACAAAGGCATCGTCCAAGTTTCGATGAATCTCACCGATTTCAACGTAACCGGCATGTGGACGGCGTTCCAACATGTGCGCGCCGAAGCGGAAAAACGCGGCGTGCGCGTCTTGGGGAGCGAATTGGTGGGGCTCGTGCCGCTCGAAGCGCTGGCGCAAATCGCGCGCGACGCGCTGCAACTCGACGAATTCAGTTCCAATCAAGTGGTCGAGGTAAAATTATCGCAAGCCGAGACACGAATCTAAAGACGCTTGAAAATTACCCTGCGGGCGAGAAAGCGCCAGAATTGACGCACTGCGTCATAAAGCGTAGAATAGAGGTTGTAGAAGGGAGTACAGCTTATGAATCCGTTAATTATCGTCGCGCTGTTTTGGGCAATCGTCGCCGTCGCCGCGCTCGCGTTTGGCGGCTTGTGTCTCAAATACGGCGTTTATACTTCGGGCGGACACGGCGAACATGCCGCGCTGGAAGTTTGAACTCGCGTCACAATCATTCGCCCCCAAGAGGAACCGCGCCTTGTCGGCGCGGTTTTTTTTGACGCGGCGCGTCAAGCCGCGCGCGCATTTTCAAAAACGACGCGCCCGCGCTTGATCGTCGCGCGCAGCGGATTCGTGCCATAGCGATACGCGAGATAACGATAATCGGGAACGTCCGTTATCAAGACATCCGCCAGTTTCCCCGCTTGCAGCGAGCCGACGCGCGCGCCGACGCCCGACGCGTACGCCGCGTTCAACGTCGCCGCGACCAGCGCTTCCGCCGTCGTCAATTTTTCGTACCGCGTCGCAATCGCCAGCGCCATCGGCATTGACTCGCACCAACTCGTGCCGGGATTCAAGTCGCTGCCCAACGCGACGGGAACGTTTTCTTCGACGAACGCGCGGCCGTTGGCAAAATCGTGTTTCCCCAAACCAAAGGTCGTGCCGGGCAATAACACGGCAATGACATTCGCGTCCGCCATCCTTTTCATTTCGTCGCGCCGCGTCACCATCAAATGGTCCGCGCTCACCGCGCCGAGTTCCGCCGCCAGCGCCGCGCCGCCGAGATTGGCAAATTCGTCCGCGTGAATTTTCAGCGGAAATCCGAGTTCGCGCGCGCGTTCCAAAATTTTGCGCGTTTGGGGCAAATCGAACGCGCCGTCATCGCAAAAGACATCGCAGAAAATTTTTGATTTTCGCTTTTCGCTTTTCGCTTGCGCGACCGCCGGCAGCATCTCGTTCACAACCAAAGCCACAAATTCGTCCGCGCGTCCCTTGTATTCTTCAGGAATCGCGTGCGCGCCGATAAAAGTTGGAACCAAATCCAGCGCGTGCGTCGCGTCGAGTTCCGCAAGCGCTTGCAGCATTTTCAATTCCGTCGCGGTGTCGAGCCCGTAACCCGTTTTCGCTTCCGCCGTCGTCGTTCCGTACGCCAGCATCCGGTCCAAACGCACGCGCGTTTCGGCGACGATTTGCGCCAACGACGCGGCGCGCGTGGCGCGCACGGTGTGCATAATGCCGCCGCCCGCTTTTAACAATTCGAGATACGACGCGCCGCGCAAACGCATTTCAAATTCCGGCGCGCGGTCGCCCGCGAAAACGACGTGCGTGTGCGCGTCCACAAAACCCGGCAGCACAACGCGCTGCTGCGCGTCGAGCATTTTCGTTTCGGGCGTCGCCAACGCGCGAATTTCAGCGCTCGCGCCAACGGCAACGATTGTTTCACCTTGAATCGCCACCGCGCCATTTTCGATGATTTGTAAATCGCCCTGCGCCGCGCCGCGTTTGGGCGCATCGCCCGCGACGGTGACAAGTTGCGAAGCGGAATGAATAATGAGAGTGATGCTCATGCGTTTTCGCTTTCGATTTCTTGCGCGGTCTGTTGAATCAAGCGCCATGCCGCATCCACATGCCGCGCTTGCGTGTTATTTTGTCCGACGCAAAAACGCAGCGTATATTGGTCGTTCAACAACGTATGCGTCAAATAAATGCGGCCGCTGGCATTGAGCCGTTCCAATAATTGACGATTGAACGCGTCGCCGTTGCGATGGCGAAAGCAAACGAGATTGAGCGGCGGCGGCGCGACCAATTCAAAATTTTCCGACTGGCGAATCTGTTCGGCAAAATTTTGCGCCAACGCGACATGCGCGCGCACATGATGGCGCAAGCCCTCGATGCCGTAATAGCGTAGCACGAACCACAATTTCAGCGCGCGAAAACGGCGGCCAAGCGGCACATGCCAATCGCGATAATCAATCACCGCGCCCGATTCTGTCGCCTGATTACGCAAGTATTCGGGCAGAATGCTCAACGCCTTGATGAGCGCGGCGCGGTCGGCGACAAAAAAACAATCGCAATCAAAATTGGTGAACATCCATTTGTGCGGGTCAAAGCTGTAACTGTCCGCCAACTCGACGCCATTTTGCAGCGCGCGAAATTCAGGACATAGCGCCGCCGTGCCGGACATTGCCGCGTCAATGTGCAGCCAAAGTTTTTCCTGCTGACACCGCGCGCCAATGGCGGCGATGGGGTCCATCGCGTTGGACGACGTAGTGCCAACCGTCGCGCAAACAAAAAACGGCGTCAGACCTGCGGCGCGGTCGGCTTGGATTTGACGTTCGAGTTCGTCCACGCGCAGCGCAAACGTTTCGTCCACCGCAATCAAGCGCAAATTTTTTCGCCCCAAGCCCGCGATGCCCATCGCTTTTTCCAACGACGAATGGGTTTGCGTCGAAGCGTACGCGACCAACTTGTCATTGCCGCCGCGTTCGTTAATTTGATTGCCGCTCGCGCGTTCGCGCGCGGCGAGCAGCGCGCACAAGACCGCGCTCGAGGCGGAATCTTGGATCATGCCGCCGCCCGCCGAATCCGATTTGAATTTCGCGGGCAAACCGAGCGCGTCCGCGACCCAATCCAAGACATGCGTTTCCAATTCCGTACACGCGGGGCTCGTCGCCCACAACATACCCTGCACGCCCAAGCCCGCCGAAATGAGTTCGCCCAAAATCGAAGGCCCCGACGTATTGGCGGGAAAAAATGCAAAGAAATTTGGCGATTGCCAATGGGTAATGCCGGGCATCAATTTTTCCATGTCGGCGAGAATGGTTTCAAACGGTTCGCCGCGCTGCGGCGGCGCGGGGTCAAGCGCCGCGCGAATTTCGCCGGGCTGGACGCGCGCCATGACCGGCAGCGTTTCGACGCGCTCGTAATAATCCGCAATCCAATCCACCACCGCGCGCCCTTGGCGGCGAAATTCGTCCGGCGTCATGTGAAAGCTTGTAGAGTCGCTCATGCGTAAAAAAATTTTCCTTGTGCGTTATGGTCGTGATTTCGCCATCGCGTTTTCAATTTCAGCGGCGGCGTCTGGATTCAAATCGGCATAGGCGTGCAGCAAACCGAACGCGCCCGCGAGCATCATGTCGCCGTATGGCACGGCAAAGTACGGATTCAATTTTGAATCGCGCAGCATCGAGCGACGCGGCCCCGTGACCGCGAGAAAATCGAGCGGCTGCGGCTGCGTATCAAACATCACCGCGCCGTGACCTTGCGAATTAAAAATTTCGTCGTTCGTCAAACTGCCGTCCGCAAGCCGCCGTAAAAAATGTTCCAACTGCGCGGGTTTGATTTCGCCGCTATGATGCTCGAACAAGCCGGTAATTTTTCCGTCGGTGAAACGAAACGCGAGCGCGTGAAAGTTGCCGAGATTCGCCACCAGCGCATTGGGCGCCGCCGCGACGCGCGCGTCATCCAACGCGCCGCGCACCGCCGCCGGCGCCGTGTCCATCAGCAGCAACGGCGTCGCGGCGGCAATCGCATCCGCCGTCGCGCGCATCCGCGTCAAGCGTTCGGGAATCTCGGCGCGCATGAACGCAAAGCCCGATAATTTTCCCGTCGCGCGAATTCGTTCCGCCAAAAATTCAAAACGAAACGTGCGGTCGCTCATGCCCGGCGGCGCGTTGCCGTGGTCAAACACCGCGACGGCGAGCGCGTCAAATTGAAACGGCGCGCCGAACGCTTCCAACGCGCGCGCGATGGCGTCCAAATTCACGTCGCGCATTTCGACGCGCGTCGCGTCGAGTTTGCGCGCCTCGTCCGCGCTGACAACGCGAATGCCCGACGCTTCGACCTTGTCCAATTCGTCGTTAAAACTCAATGCGGCGGCGCGCGTAGCAAAAATCGGCAAGCCCGCGCGCACATGGTCTTCCGCCGCCCAACTATTGGGCCCGCCGCCCATCGTCGTTCCGGTCAATAAAATGGTTTCGCCGCGCCGCGTCGCCGCGCGAATTTGATTGGCTACCAAAACGGTCGGCGAAGGCATGACCAACTGCAAACAATTTTCGATTTCGGTCGTCGAATCAAAAAGCAGAATGTCTTGCGTGCCGGCGCCAATGTCAATGCAAAGAATTTTCATACAGCTTTATTATATCCAAAAAAAGAAACGGCGAGTTTGCCACTGGGTCTCGCCGTATCTTTTTTTGCCTTGGCCTCTCACATTTCAAATTTTACGTTGGGCGCGCGCAACTGCGACGCCGCGCTCGGCGCGGGTAAGGCGTTCAACGCCGCAAGAATCGCGTCCAAATCTGCGCCGCGTTCCTTTGCCGCATCGGCGAGCGATGTATGTTCATTTACCGCGCAGCTCGCGCAGCCGCCGATGTGAAACGCCGCCAACACATTTTGCGCGCGCGGCTCTTGGGCAAATAATTCGTCCAACGGCTGCTGCGGGTCAAAGCGCATTTGACCGGTCGTTTTTTGCAGCGCCACATCCAACGCCGCGACGCGACTTTCGATTTCGACATCTTTTTGGCGCTGCTCTTGGCGCGTCTGATACAGCGTTTCCATGAGCCGCTGCGTCTTGGCGTTCAAGGCGCGTATTTCGCGGAGCGCGCGCCAGGCGACAAACAACGCGACCAGCGCCACGCACAATAACCCGATTTCAAGAAAAGGCATTTTGCTCCTCGCAGGTATGATTCGTGGAAATTCTAAAACAAAAGGGTAAGCGATGCAATGCTTTTTATACAATTCCAAGCATGGCGCGCGGCGCGGCTTTTACAATCTTTTGACGCCAAACGCCCCGCGCGCATGTTATAATTTGAAACGCTATGCGTGATTCATTCGGACGTGAAATCCATTACTTGCGTGTATCGCTGACCGACCGTTGTAATTTTCGCTGCGTGTATTGTATGCCAGAAAAAGGCGTCGTCTTTCATCCACATGCCCATCACTTGAACGACGATGAATTGACGCGCGTGATTCGGCTCATGGCGCCGCTGGGGTTTGACCGCATCCGTTTGACGGGCGGCGAGCCGACGGTGCGCCCCAACCTCGTGCCGATTGTCGAAGCGATTGCGGCGATTCCCGGCATCAAAGAAATTGCCATGACGACCAACGCGCTGCGCTTGGAAAAAATCGCGGAACCGCTCGCGCGCGCGGGCATGAAGCGCGTCAACATCAGCATTGACACGCTCGACGCGGAACGCTTTACCAAAATTACACGCGTCGGAAAACTGGATGCGGTGTGGCGCGGCATTTTGGCGGCGGAACGCGCGGGGCTTGCGCCGATTAAATTAAATGCGGTCATTGTGCGCGGCTATAATGAACAGGACATTGTAGATTTGGCGCGTTTAACCCTCCATCATGCGTGGGAGATGCGCTTTATTGAAATGATGCCGCTCGGTTCAATTGCCGATTTTCAAATGGACAGCGTCGTGACGGCTGACGAAATCAAAGCGCGCGTCGAAGATACCTTTGGCGCATTGATTCCGCTGGAATGGAATGGGCACGACCCCGCGCGCCCGTATCAAATTCGCGGCGGGCGTGGCGCTCTCGGTTTTATCAGTTCGGTGAGCGCGCCGTTTTGCGCGGGGTGCGACCGCGTGCGCTTGACCTCTGACGGGCGCTTGCGTTTGTGTCTGCTGCGCGATGACGAAGTAGATTTATTGACGCCGCTGCGCGCGGGCGCGAGCGAT